>Ga0335085_10004488_pt1 | contig 23092 bp, 16 predicted proteins | sample Lox_Sample_45_FD_206712 | JGI IMG/M metagenome (GOLD analysis project Ga0335085, IMG submission 206712) | Soil microbial communities from Loxahatchee National Wildlife Refuge, Florida, United States - Lox_Sample_4.5 | ecosystem: Environmental > Terrestrial > Soil > Wetlands | place: USA...
TGCTGTTCGGCGCCATCATGCTGCTGCTCGCGCGCCGCGGCAAGGCGTGATGCAAAACAAATCCGGGGACCGGCACACGTCCGGCCCCCGGCGATGGTGAGAAGGATTCGATCCCTCGCGCCTGACTAACTACATCCTCATTGCCGCTGCGGCGGACGCAATCGGCGGCGCCTGCGTGCCGTTCGCGCCATTGAACTTCACCGACACCAGCCGCGAAATCCCCGGCTCCTGCATGGTGACGCCGAACAGCGCCTGCGCGGCTTCCATGGTGCGCTTGGCGTGCGTGATCACCACGAACTGCGTCTGTATCGACATTTCCTTCAGCAGGCGCGTCAGCCGCTCGATATTGGCCTCGTCCAGCGGCGCGTCCACCTCGTCCAGAATGCAGAACGGACTCGGCTGATAGCGGAAGATGGCCATCAGAAGCGCCATCGCGGTGAGCGATTTCTCGCCGCCCGAAAGCAGCAGCACGTTCTGCAGCTTCTTGCCCGGGGGCGAGGCGACAATGTCGATGCCCGATTCGGCGACGTTCTCCTCGTCGGTCAGCCGCATCTCGCCGATGCCGCCGCCGAACAGCGTCACGAACATTTCGCGGAAATGCTCATTGATTGCCGCGAACGCTTCGGTGAAGCGCTTGCGCGACTCCACATCGATGTCGTGCAGCGCCTTTTCGGTGTCGCGGATCGAATCAAGCAGATCCTGCCGCTGCACATTCAGGAACTCGTAGCGCTGCTGCGCTTCCTGGTATTGTTCCAGCGCTTCCGGATTTACAGGGCCGAGCGCCTCGATGCGCGCGCGCAGATCGGCGGCCTTCTGCTCGCACTCGGCCAGCGCCTCGTCTTCGAGCACCGTTTCTTCGCCCGCTGCCAGGTCCGCCAGAGCGACTCCCAGCTCCTTGCGGCTGGTTTCATCCATGTACTTCATCTCGGCCTGTTTGCGGACCAGCTCCACTTCAATCTGCGAGCGCTTCTCGTTGCCGGCCTGCACCTCGGCGCGCAGATGTTTCAATTCTTCGTCGAGCGCAGTGAGCCGAGCGCGGAGCTCGGTTTCGCCTGCCGCCAGCGTCTCCACCCGCTGCTCGAGTGTGGCGATCTCCTCGGTCAGCCGGGTTGAACGCGCATCCAGCTCGATGTTGTCGGCCAGCAGCCGCGCGCGCTCCTCGCCCAGGCGCTCCATCTCCGCCGCGATCTCGTTGCGCCGCGAAGCCAGCTCGTTCACCTGCTGCTCGAGGCGCGACTGCGCCGCGCGCTCGGCCCGCCTCCGCTCCTCGAAGCCCGCCAGGTCCGCGCGCAACGCCGAGTGCTCCTCAGCCACGGCCGCCATCTGCGCCTGCAACACTTCCAGCTCCATGCGCGACTGCTCAAGGGCCAGTTCCTGTTCGGCCCGTGCATCTTCCTTCTCCGCGAGCAGCGCCGTACTCGAATCGCGCTGTTCGATGGAACGCTGCCGGTCCTTTTCCAGCCGCTGCAGCTCCATCCTGGAAACCGAGACCTTCGATTGCGCGCGCGAAAGCTCCTCGCCCATCTTGCGGAATTCGTGATCGAGCGCGAGCGCTTCTTTCTCCTGCTGCTGCTGCGCGAAACGCAGCCTCTCCACCTGCTCCACCAGCGCGGTGATTTCCCTGTCCAGTTCTTCGACGGCCGCCTGCGTTGTCACGACCGCGGCCTGCTTTTCCTGCGCGAGTCCGGTGAGTTCGCGCAGTTCACGCTTCAGCGCCAGCGGACCGGCGCCGGTTTTCTTCCCACCGGTCACCGCGTAGCCGTGATAGCTGACGCCATCGGGCAGCAGGAAGTACGCATCGGGCCACGCCGGCGCCAGACGCTGCGCCGTTTCGCGATCCTCGGCCAGCCAGCAATTGGCGAGACGCGGGATCAGATCGGCGGGCGCGTGCGTGAGTCCGTTGGTCAGGCGCAGCTTGTCGCCGAGGCGGCCGGTGATGCCCGATTCACTGGCGAGTCCGTCCTGGCGATCGCGCGCGGCGGGCCACTCGGCGGGATGAATCAGGAACGTGGCGCGCCCGTCCTGACCGGCGCGCATCACTTCCACGCCGCGGCTGGCATCGCTCCAGTCGTTCACCACCACGTATTCCAGCTCTTCGTGCAGGAACTCTTCGGTGGCCTTCTCGAAGCCGGCTTCCACTTCGACGAAATCCGCCAGCACGCCGAGCGGTTTCAAGTCGGACACGTGCCCGCGATCCACCGCTGTGAACAAGCGCTTCACGCTCTCGGTGGTGTAGGAGCGATGCGTGATGATCTCTTCGAGCGAATCCTTGCGCGCCTTCAGCCGCGACGCCTCGCCGCGAAGCTGGTCGAGCTCGCGCCGCATCTCCGATGCGCGCTGGCGGCGTTCGCTCAGCTCCTGATCGAGCACCTTGCGCTGGTCGGCGGTGGCGGCGAGTTCCATCTGCCGCGCCGACATGCGCTCGGAGAGATCGGTCTTCACCGCGGCGAGCCGTTCGAGCTCCTTCGCGGCGCTCTCTTCGTCCTGACGCACACGGCTGGTGTCGCGTTCGTTCGCGGCCAGATATCCTTCGATCTGCGTGATCTGGTTCTTCAGCGTGGAGGCTTCGCCGAGGATGCGCAGCACCTGCTGGCGGCCGGTCTCCAGCGTGCGCGTGCGCTCCTGCAACTGCTGCTGGAGCCGCTCGCGCTCAGCATTGGTGGCGGCCAGCTTCTGACGCACCGCTTCGGTCTGCGTTTCTAGTTCGGCGAGCGCGGCCGTCTGACGCTCCAGCAGGTCCTGGCTGACGTGCTGCCTTCCGGCCAGATCCTGGCTTTCGGTCTCGCCCTGCGTGAGGCGCGTCTCGATGGTGGCGATCTGCGTGGCCTGCGATTCGAGCCGCCCGCGCGTGCGCTCCTGATCGACGCGCAACTCGGCCAGGCGCGCCCGCGCGCCGGTGAGTTCAGCATCGAGCCGGTAGCTTTCCTGCTGCAGCGCGGTATACTCGGTTTCCTGCTCGCCCACCTTCGCCGAAAGCGCCTGGTATTCGCTGGTGGCGAGGTTCAACTCGATCACCGTCTTCGCGGTCTCGCGCTCCAAGGTCTTGAAGCGCCCGCTCAGCGCTCGCCGCAACATCTGCAGCATCTCGGTGCGGTACTCGTCGTAGCGCTTCGCTTTGGCGGCCTGCCGCTTCAGTGAGTTCACCTGGCGGCTCACTTCTTCCAGGATGTCGAACACGCGCGCCAGGTTCTGCTTCGCGCCTTCCAGCTTCGCCTCGGCCAGCCGCTTCCGTGTCTTGAACTTGCCAATGCCCGCAGCCTCTTCGATGACTGCGCGGCGGTCTGACGGCTTGTTGCTGAGAATCTGGCCGATGCGGCCCTGCTCAATGATGGCGTAGCTCTCCGGGCCGAGCCCGGTGCCGAGGAAGAGTTCCTGAATGTCGCGCAGGCGGGCGATCTTCCCGTTGATCAGGTATTCGCTCTCGCCGCTGCGGAACAGCCGGCGCGTGATGGTGATTTCCTGCGGCTTCTGCCGGGCGGCTGTCTCCACTGCCTCGGAATGCTCGGCCACGCGCGCGTTGGAGACGCCATTGGCGTGGCCGTTGGTGTGCCCGTTCGCCGTGCCGTTGGAATGTCCGTTGGTGTGCCCGTTCAGCGGAAGGTCCACATGGAGCTGTGGGTCCACCAGCGTCATGGTGACCGCGGCCATTCCCAGCGGCTTGCGATCCCGCGTGCCGGCGAAGATGACGTCTTCCATCCGCGTGCCGCGCAGCAGTCTGGCGGACTGCTCGCCCAGCACCCAGCTGATCGCATCGCTCAGGTTGCTCTTGCCGCAGCCGTTCGGCCCCACAACGGCGGCAATGCCCGTGCCGTTGAAGCGCATCTCGGTCTTGTCAAAAAACGACTTGAAGCCCTGGATTTCTACGCGCTTGAGTCTCAGCAACGGACCACTCCCCCTTCCAGTTTAGACGGACTCGGACACTACAACTTCTCTCGGGGGGATGACAACATCCTAAACGCATTCCCGTGAAAAGTAAAGCGGCACGGACACAAGATATTGTACCGCCAATCATCGACCCACGACATCCAGTAATACACCTGAAAATAATCGAGGTGCCCGATATCGGCTTCGTCAGCCACTCCAGTCGCCAGGGTCGAGGACCAGATGGCAAGTGTTCTGCTCTACCCGATACCCCAGCGCCCGGCCAAGCCCCAGAACGGCCTCATCCAGGATCGCAGTGCAGGCGACGATCCGGTTAGCCTTTGTCTCCAGCGCGTGCTGCCGGACGCGCTCATGCAGCGCCCGGGCGATACCCCGCCGGCGGCTGGAGGGTTCGACGTACAAATCGCTGAGGGTCCAAACGCGCTTCATCCACAACGACGACCAGCCAGGATAGATCTGAACGAAGCCCAGAGCCCGCTCGAAGCTCCCCGAGCCCTCGCTGGCAAAGAAGATCACGGAATCGCGCCGCTCCAGCCGCTCTGCCAGAAAAACCCGTGCCGCCTCCGGGTCGGGCTGCTGTCCGCAATGGCGCCGGTATTCGTCGAACGGACCGACAATCAGGGACAGGTGCCGGGTATAGGCTCGCAGAACGTCCACCCAATCATTTTCGCCCGTGATGCGGTGGATGCGAATCTCGGAGTTTTCGGAAATTTCGCGTTACGCGCGCACCGCGGCCGGGGTGCTGCCGTTGGTGCGGCCGGGCAGAAAAGCGTCAATCGCCTTCTTCAGCTCGTTCTCGCTGATGGGCTTGCTGACGTAGCCGTCCATCCCGGACTTGAAGCAGCGCTCACGGTCCTGCGGCAGCGCGTATGCCGTCATGGCGACGATGGGGGTGTGCCGGGCCGCGCCCTCCAGCCGGCGAATCTGCGCGGTGGCTTCGAAGCCGTCCATCTCGGGCATCTGGCAGTCCATGAAAACGATCTCGTAGTCGCCCGACGACCAGCGTTCCACCGCCTCGCGCCCGTTCACTGCCGTTTCCACGGAGACGCCGGATTTCTCGAGCAGCCGCCGCGCCAGCTTCTGATTCACTGCGTTGTCTTCCACCAGCAGGGCGCGCACGGGTTCCTCCGGCCCGCGCTGAGTCTGCGCGGCCGCGGCCCCGGAGGGTTCATGCCGACCGTTGAGAGCGTGGAGAATTGCGCGCCGCAGCGTCGCCTGGCTCACCGGCTTCAACAGACGCTCCACAATGCGCGCGCGATCGAAACGAGCCCGGTCGGCTGAGAGTTCCGCCGAGCTGAGCATGATGATGGCGACGTCCTCGCCCCCGGGCAGCAGCCGGATCTTCTCCGATGTCTCCAGACCATTCATCCCCGGCATGTGTGCGTCCATCAGGACCAGGCGGAACGGCGATCCCGCGGCCTGCGCGGTCTGCCACGCCTCGACGGCCGATTCGCCCGAACCCGCCGTGGCTGTCTGCATCTTCCAACTGATGAGCGTTTCTTCCAGGATTTGCCGGTTGGTCGGATTGTCGTCCACCACCAGCACCCGCGCGCCACGATACTGCTCCATCTCAAGACCTTCGGGCGTGAGCGCGTCCTGCTGCGACAAGCCCAGCGGCAGCTCGAAGAAGAAGCGGCTGCCCTTGCCAATCTCGCTGCGCAGGTCCAGACGGCCGCCCATCAGCTCCACCAGGCGATGCGAGATCGTCAGCCCCAGACCGGTTCCTCCATACTTGCGCTGGGTGGCGGTTTCGGCCTGCCCGAACGCCTCAAAGATGCGCGCGCTTTTATCACGGGCGATGCCGATGCCGGTGTCGCGAACCGAGAACAGCAGCCGGCAGCCGCCGGGCACCAGGGAGGTGAGCGTGACTTCGGTTTCCACCTCGCCCTTCTCGGTGAACTTGATGGCGTTGCCGATGAGGTTGATCAGCACCTGGCGCAGCCGCCCGCTGTCGCCGACCACGGTTTCCGGTACATTCGGCGCGATACGGCACAGCAGCTCGATGTTGCGCCGGGAAGCACGGACGGAAAGCGTCCGCACGATGTCGAAGACCACTTCGCGGAGATCGAACGCTTCGGTCTCGATGGCCAGCTTGCGCGCCTCGATCCGCGAGAAGTCGAGGATGTCGTTGATGACGCGCAACAGCGCGTTGGCTGAGCTGCGGACATCGGTCAGATACTCCCGCTGCTCGCGCGTGAGTTCGGTGTCCAGCGCCAGCTCGGTCATCCCGATGATGCCGTTCATAGGCGTGCGGATTTCGTGGCTCATGTTGGCCAGAAACTCCGACTTGGCCCGATTGGCTTCGTCCGCCCGGGTGCGTGCTTTCCGGGCGAGCATGGTCTGCCAGCCGAGCAGCAGCGTAATGATGCCCAGCGCGGCCACCGTCCAGCCGACCCAGCGTTGCCGGACTTCGTCCTGTTGCGTGAGCATCAAAGACCGAAGAGCCGAGTTCGACACCGGCGACCACTGGTCCAGCCGGTCACTCAGCCATCCGTCGCGCGTCAGATCCGCGATGCCCTCGCGCAGCGAGTCGGCGGCGTTGGCAGCCTCAGGCTGCGATACCAGCCCCGCCCTCACCACGGCGCTGGGCACCACGTGCATGGTGAGCGCAGCCGCCTCGCAGGGCCGCGGACGCCGCAGCAGCAATTCCACCAGATAGCGCGATTCGGCAAATTCGGCATCGGCCTTGCCGGTGCAGACCGCCTCCAGCGCTGCTGAGGCGTCTTTGAAGAAGATGAGATGCGCCCCCGGAAGAGACTCTTTCGCCAGTTCTTCCGCGCGCTCCGGAATTCGCGTAATCCCGATGCGACGGCGCGCGGCGTCAGCTCCGGTGGCTATCTCGGCCTGCTGCAGCGACATCAGCGCATAGTAGTTCTGCAGCCACGGTGTAGTGAAATGCCAGTGTTGCAGCCGCTCCGGCGTGGCCGAGAACAGAGGCCAGAGATCCACTTCGTGGTTCTGCAGGGCGCTGGTGGGGTCTTTGGCGGCGATCCATTGCAGGCGGATACCGCGCCGGCGCGCAGCCTCGTTCACTACTTCAACAGCAAATCCGCCCACGGAGCCGTCCGGGTGGACGATGTAGTAAGGCGGTGCGCTGTCCACACCGATTTTGTATACGCGGTCCGGGACACGGCGCGAATACCAGTTGACCGCGAACAGACCGCCGGCGATCAGCACAGCACTGGCAATGACACTGAGCCGGCCCACACCTCCGTCGCCGTTACGCCGCAGGCGCATTCGTCTCACTATCGACAGGATTACGACGTACCAGTAGAGTCCGACAACCACCGTCGGAAAAGCTACAATACTCGCAGACTTCCGTCATGGGCACCGATCCCTCTCCGCGCGCAAGAACGGCCGGCCCGGGTGGAGTGGCGCGTCTGTTCGGGGACCTCAAGATCAGACCCAAGTTGATGGTTCTGCACAACTTGTTCTTCCTGGTTCTGTCGTTCGCGGTATACTTCGCGGTGATTCCGGTAGTGGAACAGGAGGTCCGGCAGGCGGAGGCGCACGCGGTTCATGCAGGCAGAGCGGTGCCGCCGGCGCCCGAGGTCTGGCGCGATCGCGTGCTACACGCCAGGATGAACCTCTTCGCCGTGCTCGGCGCGGTCTACGTGGCAGCGGTGATCCTTCTGGAGCTGGCCATCATGCCGCTCTATGTCTACCGGCCCATCACCGCCATGCTCCGGGCCGACGAGGCCAGCCAGCACGATGACCGCACCCGCGAGCTCATCGACGAATCCATGATCCCAGGCGACGAAATCGGGCAGATCATGCGCTCCCGCAACGCCACAGTTCGCGAACTGCGCCGCCAGGAAGAGCAACTCGAGCAGGCGCTGAAGCAGCTCACCGAAACGGCCGAGGAGCTGCGCGTCAAGAACGAACAACTGGAGGCGCAGGACCGCCTGGTCAGCCTGGGCATTCTCAGCGCCAGCGTGGCGCACGAGCTGAATACGCCGCTCGGTGTGCTGCAGGGTTCCGTCGAGAAGCTGCTTGAGATCACCACCGACGGCCACACCCGCGATCGTCTCGCCCGCATGCTGCGTGTGACGCAGCGGCTGCGGACCATTAGCGAAAGTCTCGTCGGTTTTTCACGCGTGCGCAAACAGAAGAATGAGCCGGTGCCGGTGCGGCCGCTGATCGAGGAGGCATGGAATCTGGTGGGCATCGACGATAAGGCGGCGTCGGTGGAATTCACGATGACCATCGATCCGGCCGCCACGGTCCTGGGCAACTCCGACCGGCTGGTGCAGGTGTTCGTGAACCTGTTACGCAATGCGCTGAATGCAGTCCCAGCCGTTGGCGGCAGGATCGCGGTTCGCTCACGCGCGGATCGCAACCGCGTGGCGATCGCGGTGCAGGACAACGGACCGGGCATCCCGCCCGAGGTGCTGCCAGAGATTTTCGAGGCCTTCGTTTCCACGCGGCTCGACGCGCGCGGCACCGGCCTCGGCCTGACCGTCGCGCAGGGCATTGTGCACCAGCACGGCGGAGCCATTCACGCTTCCAACCGGCCCGAGGGTGGCGCCTGTCTGGAGGTTTCGCTGCCGGCCGCGCGGGGTTAGGCGGCGTCGAGCAGGCGATTCGCGTAGGCGCGGATGTCGGCGGGCCAGTCGCGGATGAGGTTGTCGAAGCGGGGACGGTCGGCGGCCCAGAGGGCCCGGGTTGCCTCCTCGTAGTTGGGGAAGTTGCCGGCCATGGCGGTGAGGAAGCGGCCGGTGGCTTCAGTGGCCTGGCGGAGACGCTCGGTGGCGGGCTCACGGCGGCGTTCCTGATCGATGAGGCGGCGGAGGGCGGCTGAGGCTCCGTTGGGCTGCTGTTCGAGCCATTCCCAGTGGCGCGGCAGCAGCGAGACTTCACGGGAGACGACTCCTAGCTTCGGGCGGCCGGGACCTGTGCGGGGGCGCGGTGGCGGGGCTGCGGCGCGCGCGTCGAAATCGACCTGGTGGCCAGTGCGGTCGTCGAAGATGAGGACCAGTTCGCTGCGGCCTTCGTCGAGGCGGGTTTTCAGGGCCGGGAGGAGGCTGGTCAGGGACCCGGCGGCGATGCGGCGGTCTTCGACGAAGGCTGTGTAGGTGGGTTCGTCTTCCATGCCTTAATTTTACCCGGACGAAATTGCGCGTGTCAATATTAGCCGGGTAAATTTATCTTGCCGAGGATTTTTGGGTGGGTGGCGCCCGTGGCTGAGGGGAGGTTCGCGGGGCGGCGGTGCCAGGTTTCGTACGCGAGCAGGGCGAAGAGCATGGCTTCCTTGGCGTCGATGTCGATGCCGAGTTCGGCGGAGGTGAGCAGGCGCGGATGCAGTGTCGCGCGCAGGCGCTCCATCAGGTATGTGTTGTGGGCTCCGCCGCCGGAGACGATGACTTCCTGGGTGGCGGGATATTGGGCGATGGCTCGGGCGATGGTCTGGATGGTGAGCTCGCCGGCGGTGGCGACGTCGATGTTGGTTTGGGCGAGGAAGCCGGCGCCGTATTGCTCGCGGCCCGCGGCTTTGGGGGGCGGGGCGGCGTAGTACGGGTCTTCGAGGAGGTGCGCCAGCAGCGGCTCGTTGACTCGGCCGGTTCGGGCCTGCTGGCCGTCGCGGTCGAAGGGCGGGGCCAGCGCGTCCATGATCATGTTGCCGGGGCCGGTGTCGAAGGCAACCACGTCCTCGGGGCGGGCGCCGGCCGGGAGCACGGTGATGTTGGCGATGCCTCCGATGTTGAGGGCGACTCGGTGGATGGACGGGTGGCGAAAGACGCGGTAGTCGAAGAAGGGGACGAGCGGTGCGCCACGGCCTCCGGCGGCCATGTCGGCGGTGCGGAAATCGGAGACCACGGGTTTGCCGCTGCGGTGGGCGATGACGGCGGCTTCTCCGATTTGTAGCGTGTGGTCGCGGTGGTGGAAGATGGTCTGGCCGTGCGAGCCGATCAGGTCGATGCCGTCGAGGGGCGCGGTACGCACGAGCGCATCGGCAAACAGCTCGCCGATGAGGAAGTTCAGGCGCGAGATTTCGCCGACGTGGGCGGTGGCGTTCGAGATGGCCAGGATGGCGTTGCGGATTTCGGGCGGGTAGGGGTGTGTGGCCGACGTGAGGAGCCGGGTGGCATCGTCTGTGACATCGCACACCGCGACGTCGATGCCGTCCACTGATGTCCCGCTGATGAGGCCGGCGACTCTCATGGTTTGCAGCAGCCCATGGCGCTGTCCTACTTCAGCTCCTTCTGCAAATCGTGGAGGAGTTGCAGAGCTTCGATGGGTCGGAGCTCGTCCACGTTCACTTCTCGGATGCGCTCGGCGATTTGCCAGTTCACGGGCTCGAAGAGCTGGATCTGCATGGTCTGGCCGGGGCGCGGGGCGAGTTCTTCCGTCACGGCGTGCTCGGATTTTTCGTGCAGCGCGAGGATGCCGCGGGCGCGCTCGATCACGTTCAGGGGCAGGCCGGCGAGGCGTGCGACCTCGATGCCGTAGCTGCGGTCGGCGCGGCCGGGCTCGACGCGGCGCAGGAAGATGACCTGGTCGCCGGCTTCCTTCACAGAGACGTGCAGGTTGCGGACGCCGTCGAGCTGGTCGGCGAGTTCGGTGAGCTCGTGGTAATGCGTCGCGAAGAGGGTCTTCGCGCGGATGCGTTTGTGGATGTGTTCGATGACCGCCCAGGCGAGGGCGAGGCCGTCGTAGGTGGCGGTGCCTCGGCCGATTTCGTCGAGTACGATAAGGCTGCGCGCGGTGGCGGTGTTTAATATGACCGCGGTTTCGGTCATTTCGACCATAAACGTGGAGCGGCCACGGGCGAGGTTGTCGGACGCTCCGATGCGAGTGAAGACGCGGTCGACGATGGGGAGCGTGGCGGACTCGGCGGGGACGTAGGCGCCCATCTGCGCGAGGATCGCGATGAGCGCGGACTGGCGCAGATACGTGGATTTGCCGCCCATGTTGGGGCCGGTGATGACGGCGATGAACTCGCTGCCGGATCTGAGGTAGAGGTCGTTGGGGATGAAGCGGACGGCTTCGCGCGCGGCGAGCTTTTCGATCACCGGGTGGCGGCCTCCGATGACGCGCATTTCGTCGTCATCGGCGGCAAAGGCGGGGCGGGTATAGCGATTGCGTGCGGCGACTTCGGCCAGCGTGGTGGTGACGTCGAGCTCGGCTACGGCGGCGGCGGTGGAGCGGATGCGTGCGGCCAGAGACGCCGCGAAGGCACGGATCTCCTGGAAGATGGCGCGTTCGAGAGTGAGGATCTTGTCCTCGGCTTCGAGGATCTTGTGTTCGAGTTCCTTGAGTTCGGGGGTGGTAAAGCGCTCGGCGTTCACCAGGGTCTGCTTGCGCTCGTAGTCGGGCGCGGCGAGGTGCAGGTTGGCCTTCGAGATCTCGATGTAGTAGCCGAAGACGTTATTGAAGCGCACCTTCAGCGAAGCGATGGCGGTGCGGGCGCGCTCGCGAGCCTCGATCTGCGCGATGTACTGCTTGCTGTTGCGGCTGATGTCGCGCAGCTCGTCTAGCTCAGGATTGAAGCCGTCGCGGATGGTGCCGCCGTCGGCGAGGTTCACGGGGGGCTCGTCGGCGATGGCGGTGAGGATGCGGGCGCGCAGTTCGGGGATTTCGTCGAGGGCGTTGCGGAGTTGGGCGAGGCGCGCGGCCTGCAGGTTTTCGGAGTGGGCGACCAGCGTGGGAATCGCGGCGAGCGAGCGGCCGAGGGCGAGCAACTCGCGCGGGCCTGCGGTGCCGAGCGTGAGCTTCGCGGTGAGGCGTTCGAGATCGAGAATGCTGGTGAGGATTTTGCGGATCTCGGCGCGGGCGATGGTGGCGGCCAGCGTTTCGGCGACGGCATCGAGGCGCGCGTCGATTTCGGCGCGATCGACGGAGGGGCGGAGCAGGCGCTGGCGCAGGAGGCGGCCGCCCATGCCCGTGCAGGTTTCGTCCAGCACGCTGATGAGCGTGGCTTCGTGCTTCTCGCCGGCGAAGAGCGGTTCGAGCAGCTCGAGGTTGCGCACCGTGGTCGCGTCCAGCACCATCGATTCGCCGCGGTCGAACCAGGTCGGCCGGTCGAGGTGATCGAGCGCGGATTTCTGGGTGTCGCGGAGGTAGTGGAGGACGGCTCCGGCCGCGGCGACGGCGAGGGTGCGGCCGGCGAGCCCGCAGCCCTCGAGCGTGAGGAGATGGAAGTGATCGCGCAGGGCAGCCTCGCCGTAGTCGAATGCGAAGATCCAGTCTTCGAGCGGCGTCCGGAGGCCGGGGAGGCCGTCGAGTTTGGCGAGCTTTTCCGGAGTCAGCACTTCGCGCACGTTGAGGTTTTCGAGGGCGGCGGCGAGTTCCGGCGTATCCATCTCGGTGGCGCGGAATTCGCCGGTGGAGATGTCCACGTAGGCGAGTCCGGCGCGCGCGGCGTCGATGGCGATCGCGGCGAGGTAGTTGTTTTCATGCGAGCGCAGCAGCGCGGCTTCGGTGGCGGTACCGGGCGTGACGACTCGGGTGATTTCGCGGCGCACCAGCTTTTTCGCGGCGCTGGGGACCTCCATCTGATCGCAGATAGCCACGCGATAACCCTTCTGGATGAGGCGCGCGATGTAGCCTTCTGCCGCGTGGTACGGGACGCCGCACATGGGAATGGCCTGGCCCTTTTCCTTGTTGCGCGACGTGAGCGTGATTTCGAGTTCGCGCGCGGCGGTGACTGCGTCGTCGTAGAAAAGCTCGTAGAAATCGCCCAGCCGGAAGAGCAGGAGCGCATTCGGCGCCTGCTGTTTGACGGCGTGGTACTGCCGCATCAGAGGCGTGGACGGATCGCTGGACATTCGCGCTGGCCGCTCAGCTCCCGGTGGGGACGATACCCGCGCTCTCCACCATGAGGATCACGGTTCGCTCGGCGGCGTGCGGGCGATGGAGGACTCCTTTGGGAACGACGAGACCCTGCCGCGGCGCGAGCTCGACGGTGCGTCCTTCCAGATCGATCCAGAGACGCCCTTCGACCACGTAGAAAAACTCGTCGTCATCGTCGTGCTTGTGCCAGTGATATTCGCCCTCGACGACGCCGAGGCGCACGACGGAGCCGTTTACCTGACACAGCGTCTGGTTGTACCACTTGAACTCGCAGGCGTCGGCGAGCGCGCGCTCGTCGACGACCTCCAGCGGCTTGTAGCAAATGTTGAGGCGAGTCTCGTAGGGAAAATCCTGAGTGCTGCTCACACTACTCCTTCATGGTGAGAATCGAATTTATGGTACCGCAGCGAATCAGGCGTACAGGCCGCGTTTGCGGATGGCGAAGGCGACGCGGTCCAGCGCCACCATGTAGGCGGCGATGCGGTTGTTTACGCGATGCTTTTCCGCGTAGGTTACCACGTCGCTGAAGCTCTCCACCATGATCTCTTCCAGACGATCGTTCACCATCTTCTCGTTCCAGAAGTAGCCCTGGCGGTCCTGCACCCACTCGAAGTACGACACGGTCACACCGCCGGCATTGGCCAGAATGTCGGGGATGACGAAGATGCCCTTGCTGGCGAGGATCTTGTCGGCTTCGTGGGTGGTGGGTCCGTTGGCGCCTTCGCAGAGGATTTTCGGGCGGAGCTTCGCGGCGTTGAGGCTGGTGATGACGTTTTCCTTCGCGGCGGGCAGCAGGACGTCGCAATCGAGGTACATCGCCTCGTCCTTGTCCATGTCCTCGCCGCCCGGAAATCCGACGATCGACCCGGTCTCATGGCGATGCTTCATCAGCGCGGCGACATCCAGTCCGTTCGTGTTATAGACCGCGCCGTCCCACTCAATGACGGAAACGATGCGGAACCCGGCCGCGGCCATCAGCTTCGCCGCCATGCCCCCCACGTTGCCGAAGCCCTGAATCACCACGCGCGTGTCAGCCGGCTTCAAACCGAAGCGCTTCAGCGCCTCCAGCGTGACGAACAGGCAGCCGCGGCCGGTGGCTTCGGGGCGTCCGCGCGATCCGCCGAGGTCGAGCGGCTTGCCGGTGACGACAGCCGTCGTAGTATGGCGCTGGTGCATGGAGTAGGTGTCCATGATCCACGCCATGGTCTGCTCGTTGGTATTCATGTCGGGCGCGGGCACATCGCGCTCCGGCCCGAGTATGTCCATGATCGCCGCGGTGTAGCGGCGCGTCAGGCGTTCCAGCTCACTTTCCGAAAGCAGAGCAGGGTCGCAGATGATGCCGCCCTTGCCGCCGCCGAAGGGGATGTTCACAACCGCGCATTTCCAGGTCATCCAGGCGGCCAGCGCGCGCACTTCATCGAGATTGACGTCGGGGGCGTAACGAATGCCTCCCTTGGCCGGACCACGGGCGATGGAATGCTGCACGCGATAGCCGGTGAACAGCTCAATCCGGCCGTCGTCGAGCGCCACCGGAATATGCACGGTGACCTCCAGCGCCGAATTGCGCAGCACCTTCTGCAGTCCTTCGTCGAGGCTGAGCCGGTCGGCCGCCTCGTCAAATCTCGCCGCCGCTGCAAGCCACGGATTGGTTTCGCTCGCCAGCGACGGGGTCGCTTCCACGATCATGGTGGGCCTCCGTGTCCATTGTATGCGAGCGATTCCGGATTGTCCCGCTGTGCGCCGACTGCGATAGGCTGTGGGCATGTGGCGTTTCTTTCTTCTGATGGCCATTCCTCTCGCGGCCGCTTTCGGCGACGACGAACACCCTACGCTGGCGCTGGGCTCGCCCGCGCCGGACTTCTCCCTGCCCGGGATCGACGGCAAGATACACGGCCTTGCCGATTACGCCAAATCCGACATTCTGGTCATCGTCTTCACCTGCAATCACTGCCCCACCGCGCAGCTCTATGAGACACGCATCAAGAAACTCGCGGCCGATTGCGCGCGCCGCGGCGTGGCGTTCGTGGCCATCGAGCCGAATGCGCCCGACGCCGTGCGGCTGGATGAGCTGGCGTGGACCGACGTTGGCGACAACTTCGAGGACATGAAGGTCCGTGCCGCGTATCGCCACTTCGATTTCACCTATCTCTACGACGGCGAGACGCAGAAAGTGGCCGAAGCGTATGGCCCCAAAGCCACGCCGCACGTGTTCATCTTCGACAAGGAGAGGAAGCTGCGCTACGAAGGCCGCGTGGACAACAGCCAGCGTGAGTCTCTGGTGACCACCCACGACGCGGCTAATGCAATCGATGCGCTGCTGGCGGGCAAGCCGGTGCCGGTGGAGCATACCGGCGTGTTCGGCTGTTCGACGAAATGGAAATCGAAAGCGGCCAGCCGGCTGGAAGGGATTCGCAAAATGGACGCCGAGCCGGTGGCTGTGGAGATGGCCGGGGCGGACGAGTTGAAGAAGCTGCGCGCCAATCCCACAGGAAAGGTGCTGCTGGTGAATTTCTGGGCGACCTGGTGCGGCCCGTGCGTGCACGAATTCCCCGATCTGGTGGAGACGTACCGCATGTTCCGCGGGCGCGATTTCGACATGGTCACGGTGGCGACAAACCTGCCCGACGAGCGCGATGGCGTGCTAAAGGCTTTGCAGAAATTCCACGCCAACAGCCGCAACCTGCAGTTCGGCTCAACGGACACTTACGCCATGCAGGCGGCCTTCGATCCGAAGTGGGAGTCCGGCGTGCCATTCACCATGCTGCTCGCTCCCGACGGCAGAGTTATCTACCAGAAGCAGGGCGATCTCGATATTCTCGCGCTCCGCCGCGTGATTCTCGGCAATCTGCCCGACGGAGACTATAAGGGCCATCGCGCGTATTGGGCCGGGGAATAGCTCGCTGAGTAGTATTCGTGTGTATTCGTGTTCATTCGTGGCCGCGAATGCACGCACATGCACACAAATTCACCGCGCCAGCGCTCTGCCCACGATGCTCAGCTTCTCCCACACCGGCAGGCTGATGCGCCGTTCGAGGACATCGTAGTTGGAGTGCTCGATGCGCTCCAGCAGGCGCGAGTAGATGCACATCAGCGCCCATAGCGAAGGGCGGCTGCGGCGCTGTACCAGATCCAGCAGTTCCCACGAATCGTCGTAGTAACGGCGGGCGCGCCCGGCCTCGAACCGCATAAGCTCGACGAAACACTCGTTGTGCTCCATGTGTGCCGGGTCCACGCTGAACCGCCTGAGGTCTTCCGCCGGAAGGTAGACGCGCCCCAGCCCCGCATCCTCGCGCACGTCGCGCAGAATATTGGTCAACTGGAACGCGACACCACACTTTTCAGCCAGCTCCAGCGCGCGCGGCGATTCGAACCCGAAGATGTGGATGATGGTGAGCCCCACCACGCTGGCCACTTTGTAGCAGTAGCGGTAAAGCTCATCGTAGGTCTCGATAACGCGCGGCTCCAGATCCGAACCGACGCCGTCAATCATCTGGTGAAAGTATTGGTGCGGGATGGAGTAGCGCGTCACCGCGTCGTGGAAAGCGGGCCAGATCGGGTTGTCCGGCAGCCGGCCCGCCAGCGCTTCATCAAGATCCGTCCGCCATCGCTCAATGGCCGCCGGGCTCGCGCCGTCTTCGTCGCTCAGGTCGTCGCAGAAGCGCATGAACGCGTAGATCGCGCACATCGCGTCCTTCTGCGCTCGCGAAAGCAGCAGGAATGAATAGTAGAAGTTGCGCGCCCGGGTTCTGGCCACGCGCCGGCAGTGGGCGTACGATTCGTCGATTGTCAGGCTCATGCCGCGCGCTCACCCGCGCCGCGGAACGGTACTCGCGCCATGGCGCGCAGCAGCAGCGAGATCCTCTCCACTTTGCCGATGTGCGGACGCCGCCGCAGCACGTCATAGCCCTGCCGCCGAATCTTGCGTAACACCTGCATCCCGCCGCGGCTGAACAGATCCAGATCGAACGCCAGCCGCCGGTCTACCGTGCGCGCCAGCGGCAACCCTTCTTCGAAGAGCGCCTGGGCCACATCCACTGCGTCCTTCATCAGCAATCGAAACGCCGGCGTGAACTTGTGAGCAGCGAGCTCCGCCTCGGAATAGCCGTACTGCTCGAAAAGCGAAAGCGGCAGATAGATCCGATCCTTCTTCAGGTCCACCGTGACGTCCTGCCAGAAATTGGCAAGCTGTAGCGCGGTGCACGTCGCATCGGACATGCGGTCGCGCTGGTCATCCGCATAGCCGCAAAGCCGCAGCACCAGCCGTCCCACAGGATTCGCGGAATACCGGCAGTATTCGAACACCTCCGGCCATGTCTGGTAACGCGTCACCGTCTGGTCCTGCACAAAAGCGCGGATGAGGTCGGCAAACAGCTCGCGCGGCAGCGAGTGACGGCGCGCCGTGCCCTCCAGCGCGACATACACCGGATGCATCGCCCGCCCCGCGTACATCCCGTCCAGCTCTCCGCGCCACCACGCCAGCAGGCGCAGGCTCTCCGCAGTTTCGCCAATCTCATCGCCAAGGTCGTCGGCCCAGCGGCAGAACGCGTAGACGTTGTAGAAATCCTGGTGCAGGCTCTTCGGCAGCAGGAAAGTCACAACGTGGAAGTTCTCGTAGTGGTGCGTGGCCAGCCAGCGTGTGTAGCTTTCCGCCGCGGGGACGCTCCATGGCCGCGCCAGAGCCGCGGGCGAGTGCACGAAGTCGCGGGGCGAAAGATATTCGGCGGACGAAACCGGCTCGATGGTCGGCGTGGGCATGGCCCGCTACGGGATAATGGCGGTCTTCATGTGACCGTTATGGCTGGTCAGGTGGCGCATCACCTCGAGCAGGTTCGAGAGCGGCTCCACACCGTTGACGAATTGTCCGGAGGTGATCTCGCCGCGGCTGATCATATCCAGCGCCGCGCGAATCTGACGCGGCGTGTGATGGAAGCTCGCCGTGCAGGTGATCTCGGAATAATGCAGGAAGCGGGTGTCCAGGGAAACGCGGGTGTCGCTCGGGCATCCGCCGAAAAAGTTCACCACGCCGCCACGCCGCAGCAGGCGCGCAGCCAGTTCCCAGGCTTCCGGCTTGCCCACAGCTTCAATCGACACATCCACGCCCCGGCCGTCCGTCAGTTCGCGCACGCGCTGCAGCACGGCTTCCGGTTCGTCGCTCGAAATGATCCCTTCTTCCGCGCCCAGACGCGCGGCGTTTTCAAGCTGCGAGGTGCGCCGGCCGATGGCGATCACCCGCGCGCCAATGACCTTCGCCATGCGCACGAACATCAGGCCGATCGGCCCCAGGCCCATTACCGAAACGGTGTCGCCCGCGCGCAGCCCGGTCTGGTCGATGCCGCGGATCACGCAGGCCAGCGGCTCCACCAGCGCCGCGTCCTGATAGCTGACGTGGTCCGGAATCACGTAGGTGTTCTTTTCCACGATGCGCGCCGGGATGCGGATGAACTGCGCATAGGCGCCGTTGTTGAACAGCAGGTCTTCGCACAGATTCTCACTGCCGCGGCGGCAGTAGTAGCATTCGCCGCAGGGAGCGGAATTGGCGGCGACAATGCGTTGGCCGATCTTGAAATCCGTCACTTCCGGGCCGGCCGCCACCACATCGCCGGCCAGCTCGTGCCCAAACAGGGCGGGAGGTACGATCATGCGCGCGTGGTACCCGCGTCGAAACACTTTGACGTCCGTGCCGCAGGTCAGTGCCGTACGAACGCGAACCAACACGTCGCCGGGACCGACGCCCGGAACGTCGACGGTCTCGACCCGCAGATCCTCCCTGCCGTATAGCACGGCGGCCATCATCTGGTTATTCACTCAGACCACCTCTGTGGTTCTACAACTATCTTCAATGAGTCCGGCTCGGGGTGCAGGGCCAGATCGATGCCTCTTTCAATCTCGTTCAGCGCGAACCGGTGCGATACGAGGTCCTCGACGGGGAGCTCTTCGAACACCAGCCGGGCGGACTCTTTCTGCAGGTCCACCGAGGCGCTGTAGGAGCCAAAAACGAGACGCTCACCGACACAGATGTCCGCGCCGGAGAGTTCGATTCGTTCTTTATGAGACGTCTGTGCAAACAACAGAATACGGCTGCCCGGGCGCGAACAGGCGATGGCCTGCTGAACGATGCCGGGAGCGCTGGCGGCAACAATCACTGCGTCCACGCCCCGTCCTTCGGTCAGCTCGCGAACCTGCCGGGAAAACTCGTCGTCGCGCGGATCGTAGACAAAGCCCGCGCCGAAGCGCCGCGCCAGTCCGCGCCGGACGGGCATCGTGTCGGTAGCCAGAATCGCCGCCCCGCTGTGCTTCGCCAGCATGGTGAACATCAGCCCGATGGGCCCCTGGCCGAGAATCGCCACCACGTCGTCTGCTTTCAGCTCGAGCTGGACGATGCCCTTCAGGCACGTATTGATCGGCTCCACGAACGACGCGCGCTCGAAGCTCACGCCTTCAGGAATCTTTTCCACGCCGCGCTTCACAATCCAGTCCATCACGCGAATGTACTGGGCAAAACCGCCGCCCGCGGGCTCAAACCCGGCGGTGATGCCTACTTTCTTATACGTGGCGCACTGGGCGTATAGTTTATGCCGGCAGTAAAAACAATCGCCGCAGGGGATGTGGTGAAATGCGATGACGCGGTCGCCCGGCGCGAGCCCGGTAACGTCCACCCCCACTTTGGCCACGACCCCCGCGGTCTCATGCCCGAAAACACGCGGCGGCGGAAGCAGGTTGTGTTCCACCTTTTTCAGATCGGTGTGGCAGATTCCGCACGCCTCCACGCGGACCAGAATGTCACCCGGCCCGATCTCGGGGATGGCGATCTCCTGCACCTCGATGTGACTCGTGCCCGTGTAGACGGCAGCCTTCATCGTGCCGGTCAGCCTTCCCGCTTCGACCTGTAACTCAGAACCTGCAGTCGGCAATAAAATCTCCCAATACCGCCGAAGCGTCCCGGCATCGCCGTTCCAGCCGCATCAATTGCGGCACCAGCACACCCGGCCGGCGTAACGCCGCCAGCAGTATACGCGACCGGCGGAATCGCCCGTCGCCATCGCGCAACGCGTTGAAGTCCAGAGGAAGCGCTTCGTCCGCCGCGTCGGTCACAATCCGGACGCAGTAAAAAGGCACTCCCCAGGATTCCGCGCGCTCAGCGAGCGCCTCGGCTTCCATCTCAACCGCTATCGCACCCGTCCGGGCCAGGCCGGACTTCTCTTCTACCGAAGTCACCACGTGGTCGGCCGACAGCACCGGCCCCGCGGCAAACTCCCGCGCAACTTCAGGCGCTGTTGCTCCGCGGTGGTTCACCCGTGTCGCCACCGCAATGTCATTGGCGCCGAGTCCGGGTTTTAATGCGCCGCAGTACCCGACACTCACTATTCCCCGTATTTCCCGCCGCTCGCGGATGGCGTCCAGAGCGCATCCCGCCAGCTTCGGACCCGGCCCATTCGCCGCGGCAACCGCGGCGTGGCCGCTCAGCACAAATTCCGCTGCGAATTCCACCGGCCAGCGCATCGCCGACACATTGCTGGCGCGGCCCAGAATCCCATCCAGCTCGCGCCGTTCAGCCGCCACAAATGCCAGCACGCTCATATTGCCCGCCGGCTACACATAGCCATTCTCGCGGAACCACTTCACGGCGCGCTCCAAAGCGCCGTCCACTGGCGACGGTTCGAATCCCAGTTCCCGCGACGCCTTCTCGTGCGTCACGAACATCCTCCGATGAGCCATCCGCACGGCATCCAGCGGCACGCGCGGCGGTCTGCCGGTAATTTCAGCCCATCCGGAACTGGCCATCCCCACAAACAGAGCTACCACCCACGGCATACGCCACCGGGGCGCCGGTCGTCCAGTTATACTCTCCAGCTTACCTAAGATCTGGGCCAGAGTGAGGTTGCTGCAACCCAGAATGTAACGTTCGCCCGGCCGCCCCCGCTCCCAGGCCAGTAAGTGCCCTTCGGCTGTATCACTTACGTCAACAAGGTTAAGCCCGGTATCGACGTAGGCAGGCATATTCCCTTTCAGAAAATCGACGATAATCTGACCGGTCGGCGTCGGCCGGACGTCATGGTCGCCAATCGGCGCGGTCGGGTTAACAATCACAACGTGGAAACCGCCGCGCGCAAAACCCATCGCCACCCGCTCCGCCTCGAACTTCGATCGTTTGTACGCGCCCGTCATCTCCTCAGGCCCGACCGGCATTTCCTCGCTGCCCGGCCGGTTCGGCGGCATCGCCACGCAGCCCACCGTGCTGGTATATACGAAACGCTCCACGCCCGCGGATCGCGCCGCCTCCAGCATGTTACGGGTGCCGTCCACGTTGGATCGATATAATTCCGTCGGATCCTTCGCCCAAAGCCGGTAATCCGCCGCGACATGAAACACTGATCCGCAGCCCTCCACTGCAGCGTCAAGCGAGGCGCGGTCACGCAGATCCCCCGTCACCGCTTCCACAGCCAGCTCCCGCACCCTGCTGCCCGGCCGCGTCAGTGCGCGCACAGCATGGCCGCGTTCGATGAGTTTGCGCGCGACGTGCCACCCGATGAAGCCGGTGGCTCCGGTGACCAGTACGGGTTTCATGAGAGGCGATCGGCCTCTTCCCGGCTCTTGAGAAACGTGTTCAGGGCCAGCAGCGGGAAGGAGTTCCGGTACATGTGATAGCTCAGGTAGAAAACGCGCGGGAAACCCGTGCCCGTGGCCAGATCTTCGCGCCAGCTTCCGTCTTCCTGCTGCGATTCCACCAGGTGCGCGATGCCGTCGTTGAGGCTGAGGCTGGTGGCGTCGCCGCCGGCAATCAGCCCCAGAATCGCCCACGCGGTTTGCGACGGCGTGCTCGGGCCGGGAGCGAACGTGTTCTCGTCATACGCCGCGCAGCTTTCGCCCCATCCGCCATCGGAATTCTGAATCGACCGGAGCCACTCGCCCGCGCGCAGGATGTAGGCCTCGCGATCGCTCTCGCCCGCCGCAGCCAGGCCGCGCAGCGCGAGGAACGTGCCGTAGATGTAGCAGACGCCCCAGCGGCCCCACCAGCTTCCATCGGGCTGCTGCGCCTGCTTGAGGTATTCGACACCCCGCTGGATCGCCGCATGCGTCCGCGGCACGCCCATCGCGATCAGCGCTTCCAGCACGCGTCCCGTGATATCCGGGCAGGTCGGATCGAGCATGGCGTTGTGGTCGGCGAACGGCACCTCGCTCAGCAGCGTCATGTCGTTGTCCACATCGAACGCTGCCCAGCCGCCGTCTTTCGACTGCATATCCAGCAGCCACTTCACCGCCCGCTCCGGCGCATTCGCGCGACCCATTGCCAGCAGCACCATCGCAGTGTCGTCGATATCGGGATAAAACTCGTTGGCGTACTCGAAGTACCAGCCCGAGGGCTCGGTGTTCGGACGCTTCACGCTCCAGTCGCCCTTGCGCCGCACTTCCTTCGTCAGCAGCCACTTCGTCGAGCGCTCCAGCGTCGTTTTCGGGGCTTCAGCCGAACTGGCGATCGCGTGCGCCGCCATCGCAGTGTCCCAGACCACCGAATAGCAGGGCTGAAAGAAGAAGCGCTTGACCTCTCCGTCGTCACGAGCCACCATCAGCCGGTCGAACTGCTGCTGCGCCTCGGCGCGATCGGGATGATCCGGCGCGTAGCCCAGCAGATCCAGCGCCATGATCGTGTACTGCATCGGAGGATAGATCGCGCCAAGGCCGTCGGTGTAGCGCGTGCGCTCGACGATCCACTTCTCCGCTTTCGCGATCGCCCGCCGCCGCAGCGCTTTCGGCCCCATCTTCTCCCACAGCTTTAGGGCGTGATCGGCGTGGTAGAAGAAGTTCTTCCAGGTGAAGGGGCTCCAGTCGAAGCGATACCGCATCGGCGCGCCCGGCTTGAAGATCTCGGCGATGGTGAATCCCGCGGGCACCGGCCGCCCCGCGTTCAGCGCCTGCACGATCGCCAGCGGAATGACGATCGTGCGCGTCCACGAGGATAGCTCGTAGATGAAATTTCCCGCCAGAATCATTTCCACCGGAATCGATGGCGTGTATTTGCGCGGATACAGCCCGAACAGGCTCAGGTTGATTTTGACGTAGCTGTTACAGGCCTGAATGCCGCCCAGGGCCAGGATGCGGTCCCGTGCGGCGGCGAGCCGCGTGTCGTTCTCGGCCAGCCCGGCCAGCTTCAGCGCGAAATACGCCTTCACCGTCGCGTTCACTTCCGACGGCCCCGACGGATAGATGTTGAACCCGCCATCGGGCAGCTGCCGCGCGAGAATTGCCTGGACCGCCCGGTCGATGGTGGCGCGCGCCGGCGGATTCCACACGCCATGAATCGGCGGATGCAGCCAGAGCTGCAGCAGAATGTAGTCGGATTCGAGCGTGCTGTCCGCCGTCAGATCGACGTGCCAGAAGCCTTCGGACCGCTGCCGGCCCACCAGAAACTCCAGCGCCC
>Ga0335085_10004489_pt1 | contig 23090 bp, 21 predicted proteins | sample Lox_Sample_45_FD_206712 | JGI IMG/M metagenome (GOLD analysis project Ga0335085, IMG submission 206712) | Soil microbial communities from Loxahatchee National Wildlife Refuge, Florida, United States - Lox_Sample_4.5 | ecosystem: Environmental > Terrestrial > Soil > Wetlands | place: USA...
CTTTGGCCTATGCGGCGAACGAGTGCCGGGACGATCTGACGAAGTTCTGCTCCGATATAAAACCTGGCGAGGGGCGGCTGCTCCAGTGCATCGATAAGAACGACGCGAAGGTCAGCAAGCGGTGCAAGCAGGCCTTGAAGGACACGGGGCTCAAGAAATAAGCGGTCCCTGAACGGTCCTCTTTGTCCCTCTCCGGGAGGGGAGGGACAAAGATATGATTCGAACGTTGAAAAGCTGATGTGAAAGGCGTGGTTCGTTGTTCTCGCCGGGCCGACCTGAAACCAACCGGTGTATCTATAATGAAAGGGGAAAAACTATGAAATGGTCTGTGAAGTATGGATGGTTTGTCGTAAGTCTGTGCGTCGGTCTCCTTGTTGGTGGATGTGCAACATATTACAAGGTGACGGATCCACAATCGGGCAAGGAGTATTACACAAAGGAAATTCATAACCTCAACGGTAGCGCAGTGAGAGTGAAGGATGCTAAAACCGGTAAAAACGTCTCGCTTCAGATTTCGGAAGTGAAGGAGATCAGTCAGAAAGAATATAAAGCTGGCCTTGCTGCTCTAGTGAGTATGCCGGCATCGACACCGGCCCCGGAAGCGGCTCCAATACCGGCAACAGCTCCGAGTTCTGCGCCAAGCGGTACGAAATAACTTCCGTTCCAGCACTCCACGCTGAACCGGGGTGTAGGGAAGTTAACGGATGCCTGTGGTGCACTAAGCCAAAGGTATACTGGTCCGATAAAATAATGGGAGGCTGAATATGGCGCGTACAAGGGAGAATAGGGTGAACCCAATGATCCGCCGTCCGCACGTTGTGACGGGTATGGTTCTGCTAGCCGCGATGGCGATCGCTATCTTTTCGGCCCCGGCGCACGCACAGACTGTTACGCCCACCAACCAGTGGACGTTCTCGGTAACACCCTACCTCTGGCTGCCAAATATCAACGGAACGCTAAAGTACAGTATTCCGCAGGGTGCCTCAGGGAGCCCGGATGTCGAGACGGGACCGAACGACTATCTCCAGAACCTTCAGGCTGTCGTCATGCTTTCAGGCGAAGCTCGCAGTGATAGATGGTCGGTGTTTACCGATATCATCTACTTGTCTTTTGCCGATGAGAAGAGCTCGGTCAAATCAGTCAATTTCGGAGGCAATTTCGTGAGCTCTAGTGTGAACGTCGCGACGACCTCATCGCTCCGGGGTACGGCTTGGACGCTCGGTGCAGGCTACGCGGTCCAAACCGGCAAGGCCTTGAAGCTCGACATTTTCGGTGGTCTGCGATATTTCGGCCTACAGGCCTCGACCAATTGGCAACTCACGACGACAGTCACCGGACCGGGTGGCGGGGAAGCGTTTCCGCGAACCGGCAGTATATCCGAGGGGACGGACCTGTGGGATGGGATAGTCGGGGTCAAGGGGCGTGTTCTGCTTGGCAGCGGCCACTGGTCGATCCCGTACTACCTCGACATCGGCGGGGGGTCGTCGAGCCTTACGTGGCAGGGGATGCTCGGCATCGCCTACTCGTTCAAGTGGGGCGCGGTGACGCTCGCTTACCGTGACCTTTACTACGACCAGAAGGACGACGAGCTCGTCCAGAATCTACGTTTCAGCGGTCCGGTAATCGGTGTGACGATTCGCTTCTGATCCTCCTGTCAGGCGGAAAGATTCTGTCCGCAATGTGGCCGGACCTGCAGACAAATGGATAATTGATATTGCAACCTCTACGGGTGCGACCAATAAATTGTGGAATGGATGAGCAATGTGGCGAGAAGCGAATGGGTCTTCGACGGGAAGTCATCCATCGGGCCGCTGGACGAAGCGTTCGACGAGGCGAAGGTAAAAGACTGGGCGGTTGCAGACATGAAGAACGACTGGAAGATCATCTCCCATTCGAGAAGAGGTATTGGGGGCAAAGCTGAACTGCCAGCTAACAATCGGTTGAAGTGAAAAGAGCGTGCCGCACCCCAGCTGAACCGCAGCGTTAGGCTCTAGGGAGTAAATAAATGCGTTTCTTCCTGGTTGTATTTATGTCGCTATTTGCGAGCGGGTGTTTGGGGATACCGAAAGATGTAAATCCAGTGAACGATTTTGATTCTAATAAGTATCTGGGAAAATGGTATGAGATCGCTCGGCTTGATCATTCCTTTGAGCGAGGATTAGATAGAGTAACCGCTGAATACTCTTTGCGTGATGATGGCGGGGTGAGGGTGATAAATAGAGGATTTTCGATCGTAGAAAATAAGTGGAAAGAAGCTGAAGGTAAAGCCTACTTTGTTAGAGGTCATGACGAGGGGTATTTGAAGGTTTCATTCTTTGGTCCATTTTACGGTTCATATGTGGTGTTCGGGCTGGATAAAGAGAAATATCAATATGCCTTTGTGGCAGGTTATAACAAATCTTATCTTTGGCTTCTATCAAGGACGCCGACTGTAAGTAATGAACTTATTGACCAGTTTGTTAAAAGATCCAAGGATCTTGGTTTTGATACTGATCATCTGGTATTTGTTAAGCATAATTAGCCTAACAAGGGGGTTCACCGGGTGGCAATTCCGCTGCTCCATTGCCGACGATGAGCTCGGTCGTTATCGCGATGATTTCGCTACGACCGGCAACGACGCTGAAAACAGCACGTCTGTGGGTGGATACACGGGGCGAGTGACTGGTTAAGGAGGACATACTATGAGAGCCTGGTCCAAACACCCTGTCATCTATGAGATCAATACCTGGGTCTGGCTACGTGAGCTCGGTCTGAAATACCACAAACGGGTAGATCTCTCGACGGTCCCGGAGCAGGAGTGGGATGCCATCGCTGCTCATGGCTTTGACGCCCTTTGGTTCATGGGTGTCTGGGAGCGAAGCCCTGCTGGGATCAAAATTGCCATGCGGAACAAGGGGCTCCTTGAGGATTTCAAACGGGCCCTCCCCGACTTTTCAGCGGAGGACAATGTCGGCTCGCCCTACTGCGTGCGGCGCTATGTCGTGGACCAGCACCTCGGCGGTCCGAAGGGACTCGCAGCTGCGCGAAGCATGCTCCGGAAACGCGGGCTGCGGCTTATCCTCGACTTTGTTCCCAACCATGTGGCGCCGGACCACCCCTGGGTCATCGAACATCCCGAATACTTTGTTCAGGGGAACGCTGACGATGCGAGGAACGATCCGGCATCCTTCGTTGCGGAGGGAGGAAAGGTGTTTGCCTGCGGCCGGGATCCCTACTTTCCGGCGTGGCCTGATGTGCTCCAGCTCAATGCCTTTCATCCGGGGCTACGGCAGGCGGTGATAGATACGATCTCGGAGATTGCCGGACAATGTGACGGGATCCGGTGTGACATGGCCATGCTTCTACTGAACAATATATTCGAGCGCACTTGGGGGGTACGCACAGGAGCAAAGCCAGATAGTGACTACTGGACGACGGTCATCCCAGCGATCAGAAAGAAGCATCGGGAGTTCAAGTTCATCGCAGAAGCATACTGGGACCTCGAGTGGGAACTGCAGCAGCAAGGGTTCGACTATTGCTATGACAAGAAGCTTTATGACCGGATGGAACACGGGGAAGCTGAGAGCGTGCGCCTTCACCTCCTTGCGGATTCCTCCTACCAGGAGGGGATGGTCCGGTTCATCGAGAACCACGACGAGCCCCGGGCCGCTATCACGTTTCCAGACGGGAAAGGGCACGCTGCCGCCGTGGCGGTCCTCACCCTATCTGGAGCAAAGCTCTTGCATGAGGGGCAATTCGAGGGACGGAAGGTGAGGTTGCCTGTCTTTCTGGGCCGTCGCCCGGCGGAGCACGTTGATCCTGAGCTTACTGCCTTCTACCAAAAGCTCCTGAAAGCGATTAGTCGCGATGTCTTTCGGAACGGAGGATGGCGCCTCTGTGAGAGGAGTGGCTGGCCGGACAACCAGGGCTACTTGAATATTCTGGCCTGGTGTTGGGTCAAAGACGATGAACGCTATATCATCGTCATCAATTTTCACCAAGAAGCCGTCCAGGCGCATGTCCAAGTGCCGTGGAACGAGCTGAGAGGAAAAATGTGGCGCCTCAGCGATATGCTGTCCGGCGAGATCTATGACCGAAGCGGGGACGAGATGCGGGATGCCGGGCTCTACGTGGACCTGAGGCCGTGGCAGTGCCACGTGTTTCAGGTGCGAGCGGGTTAAGTGAATAAAGATAGATCAATCAAAAAGAGAAGATTTTGACAATGATAAAGCGGATTATTTTTATGATCTACACGGATAGTGCCGCTGCTGTGGTTGCTTGCATTCGTGCCTGTGGTGTTCATCGTGAGCCATTTTTTGCCCGAGGCACCGACGCTGGAAGAAGCAGAGAAAGTGTGTACTATATTTTCCCCCAAGAAGTACTCTATGTCCTCTGTGAAAAAACTTTTGACAATACTCACGAGAAAGGGAAGAGGCCAACATGAAACGATATATACGATTTAATGCCACGGTCCTCGCGGTCCTGTTGGCCGCCGGTGTCACGTCGACCGCCCTAGCGGCGGAAACGTCCGGCTGCGTCACCTGCCATCTTGACAAAGAGATGCTCGTCAAAAATCTCAGCGTGATCAAGGCTAAAAAATCGACGATGCAGTCCGGGTCAGGTTGAGGCGGATCGGTGGCTCCGTTGGAGCCACAAGAGAAGGTCCTCGTTTCCAAAGACTTCCTTTCGACCATCCACGGCGCGCTCGCCTGCGAGAGTTGCCACGGCGGCAATCCGGCCGGCAAAGACAAGTCCATCGCCCATGCGGGCTTCGATCCCTTCCCCAGCGCAAACAACCCCGAGAAAGCCTGCGGAGGGTGCCACGCGGAGGCAGTTGCCACGGCCAAGGATTCGCTCCACGCTACTCTTTCAACATTCCCCAAGGTGTTAGCGAACCGAGCGAACAAGGACAAGTGGGTGCATATCGACGAGGCGCGGAAGAACCACTGCTCCGCCTGCCACACGAGCTGCGGCGGCTGTCACGTGAGCCGGCCCGAGTTCGCCCAGAAGGGGTTTGTCATGGGACATGTGTTTCAGAGGCGTTCGGACCCCATCAACCAATGCACTGCCTGCCACGGTAGCCGCGTGGGCTACGAGTTCTATGGTGAGCGCGGACAGGGTGACGTCCATGCGGCAAAGGCCATGGACTGTGTCGCCTGCCATCCGGCCAAGGAGATGCATGCTGCGGCGCCAAAGGACCTCCCGGGCCGATACCATCTGAAGGAAATGGTGCAGTGCACCGATTGTCACAAGGACCTGCAGTACGGGTCTGTGCGCGACCACGCTCTCCACATCGGCAAGGTGCAGTGCCAGGTATGTCACTCCCAGACCTACGTCAACTGCTATAACTGCCACGTGGGGAAGGACGCCGAGGGAACAGCCTTCTTCCAGAACCGCCGCGAAGTGGAAACCCTCAAGATCGGGCTTAACTACGACGCCAAGGCTCCGGGAGCCGGATACCAGTACATGCTGGTACGCCACGTGCCCTCCTACCCGGAGATGTTCGACTTCTACGGCAAGGATGGCTTTACCAGTTTCGGCGGCGTCCCCACTTGGAAGCGGGCTTCACCGCACAATATCCAGAGGCGCACCTGGCAGGCGGCCAACTGCAATAACTGCCACGGCAACCGGGTGCTGTTCCTCGCCACCGCCGATCTCATGGATTACGAGAAGCAGGCCAACACGAAGGTTGTCGTTCCGGACGGCAAGTTGCCGAAGCCGGTCAAGAAGACCCAGAAGCTTGCTGTCGACACAAGCAAGGTCCGCACGAGCATGGTCGTGGACGCCAAGTGGCTGCACGAGAACCTCGGGCAGAAGAACGTGGTAGTGGTCGACGCTCGCGACCGCGCTGCCTACGACAAGGGGCACATTGAAGGCTCCATCTCGATCGACCCCATGAAAAGCGGCTTCCGTACCGGCGCTGCCGCGGAGAAGCCCTTCGTGCTCGTAGACCACAAGGAGGTGGCGGCTATCCTTGGCCGTGCCGGCCTGGCGGCCGACGACCACATCGTCGTGTATGACCAGAGCGGCGTGATGGCAACTATGCTGTGCTCGGTCCTGCAATGGGCCGGCGCCACCAACTTGTCCTACCTGGACGGCGGCATCGAGGGATGGCACGCAGCCGGCTTCCACACAAGCACCGAGGCATCCACCCGGGAGGAACGCACCTTCAATGGGACCGTTCAGCCAGCGTTCATCGTGGACAGCGATGCGCTTGCCAAGCTTCTCGGCCAGCCGAACGTGGTGGTCCTCGATGCGCGCGCCATCCACCGCGTCCTCGGCGAGACCAAGAACGTGATGGCCAGCCGGGCCGGCACCATCCCGGGATCGGTCAACCTGCCTCTCGGCGCGCTCATCATGGACAACGGTGCACTGAAGCCCCCGGCAGAGCTCCTGTGGATGCTCAAGACTCGAGGCATCACGCCGGACAAGACCGTCATCACCACGTGTGACACTGGCGTCGCCGCCTCCGACGCCTTCTTCATCCTGCGGTACCTGGGATTTTCCGACGTCCAGGTCCACGACGAAGCTTGGGTGGTCTGGTCCAAGACACGGTAACCTGCCGGGAAGAGTCGATCTCTTCGACCGGTACGCGCATGAAACATGACCACAGAAGCTGTCTGTCTGTGTTCAGTATGGATGCATGAATAATATTTTTGAGGTCGTCCTGCATGAAGCGAGTGATCGTGCTCATAGTGTCGTGCCTCGCAATCGCGATGCTGCTCAGCAGTGCCGGCACGGCGCAGGCGCAGCAGCTCGAACCCCGGGCCTACTCGCCGGCTCCCATCGGTGTGAACTACTTCGGACTGGGCGCCCTGTACTCGAGCGGCGGGGTGGTCACTGACCCCTCCGTGCCAATCGAGAACGTTCAAGCCAGGGTCTACACGGTGGTGCCCTACTACGGGCATACATTCGGGCTCTTCGGGCGTCTGGCGAGTGTGAACGTGTCGACGCCCTTCGCTGAGGGTAATGTCCATGGCGATATTCAGGATGTCGGCCACAGCATCGAGCGTTCCGGACTCCTTGACTCGCAGCTGCGGTTCGCGGTGAACCTACTCGGCGGGCCGGCGCTGACGCCGCAGGAATTCCGCCAGCACAAGCCGGAGACCACCTTGGGCGCGAGCATCACCGTCAATGCCCCCTTCGGCGAGTATGACTCCACGAAGCTGATCAACCTCGGCACCAACCGGTGGGCATGCAAGCCCGAGCTGGGGCTCTCGCAACCAGTCGGCAATTGGTTCTTCGAGCTCTACGCGGGGGTCTGGCTGTTCGAGGCCAACGACAACTTCTTCGGCGGCCAGGTCCGAAGGCAGGACCCGCTCACGTCGTACCAGGCGCACATCATATACCAGGTTCGACCGGGTCTGTGGGCAGCCGCCAACTTCACCTACTACTCTGGCGGGTCGTCCACGGTCAACGGCCAGCCCCAGAACGACCGGCAAGATAATACCCGCGGCGGGCTGACGGTCTCGGCCCCGATCAAACAGGACCAGTCCTTCAAGCTGACTTGGGCGCGGGGCGTGTCGACGCGGATCGGATCGAGCTTCGACACGATCGGGGTCGCTTGGCAGTTGCTCTGGTTCTGACCGGGCCGGGCGGCTTGTTCTGCGGTCCATGCCAGGCAGGCTGCATCCAGCAACGAGCGAATATGATACTAAACAACTTTGAGGATCAAGGGTGCTCTGCAGCTTGTTGCGGAAAGCTTCAGTGCCTGCACAAGCCTAAGAAGCCCTAGGGATGTTGTTTCCTTCGTTGCATAACTAATGTCAGCAGCGTCGGTTAAAAGGCGATGGCAAAGATGATCTCCGGGTAGGTAGAGCTGCAGGAGCTATAGACCGCTTCATCGCATGAGAGATATTTCTCATAGACGATTCCGGCACCGAAGTAGCTTCCCTGGCCGGACACAAGATAGATTCCGGCACGGCCTCCGACTGAAGAGAGATCGTCGTGATTCTCGACCATCGTCCACCGGTAGAAGGCACCGATATATGGCCTGAACGGACTGTTGGTGGGCACGACGTACCGTAACGCAGGGCTAATCTTTGTGATGCCCGGGTTCCCGCTCGACCAGGACTCAGCATCCAGTCCGAGCTCAAGGCCCGTCGCGACGAAATAGCCGAATCCCACTCCGACGACGAGATAGGACTGATCGAAGGCATATCCGTTCCCCACGATGACGGAGAGCCGCATGCTGCCCTCGGCGAAGGGATCGCGGCCTGCCGCGTCTGCAGAGAGTGTCGCGCAAAGGAGCAGGCAAACAATTGTAGTGAACATAGCAATGGTTCGGGTTGTGCTCGAGCGTGGTATCACGGGTCTTCCTCCGAAAAAATGACAGCAGCCTCGTCACAGCAGACAGACGATATGCTATGATTATAGGTGAGCCGATCGATAAATGCAAGTAACCCTGCGGACATTAATCATACTATATATAGTGCGTTGATTACGCTTCCTTAAGGGTGTTGCTTCCTTAGTTGGTCTTTTGTTTTTTCGGACACGGTAGCCGTAGTCTTGAGCATGCGAAAATAAGGAGGGATCTTCACATGAGTGCCAAGCTTCCTATCCCCCGTGACATCACCCATACTACCCTGTCAGTGCTCTTTATCGGATTGTTCATCGCGGCTAGTTTCTGGATTTTGAGCCCCTTTCTGATCGCGATTATCTGGGCTTCAGTGATAGTTATTGCCACATGGCCTGTCCTCGAAAGACTCGAGGCGTGGGTCGCGAAGAAGCGGGGACTTGCCGTGGCAATAATGACGGTTGCAATCCTGCTCATTGTTCTTGTCCCGGTGACGCTTGCTGTTCTTACCATTGTTGGTAATGCTGAGAACATTGCCGCGCGAGTCAGCTCGCTGGTTTCGTTCAACATCTCATCGCCGCCGCAATGGCTCGAGCGCATTCCGATTAAAGGAGAGAAGCTCGCTGAAAAATGGAGAGAGTTTGCCGCTCTCAGCCCTGAAGAACGCGCATCCCGCGTGACCCCTTATGCGCAACCGGTAATACAGTGGTTCGTTGCAAAGGCGGGAAGCTTCGGCATGACCATGCTTCAATTTTTGTTGACCACGATCATAGCGGCGATCATGTACGCGAAAGGAGAGGTTGTCAGGTCAGGGGTTCTGAGTTTTGCCAGACGCCTGGCCGGACCGCAGGGAGAGGAGGTCGCTCTTCTCGCGGCAAAGGCGATCCGGGGTGTAGCGCTTGGGGTTGTCCTGACGGCACTCATTCAGACAGCCTTGGGCGGCGTCGGATTGTTCATCGCCGGCGTCCCAGCGGCGGCGTTGTTGACTGCTGTGATGTTCATGCTCTGCTTGGCACAGATCGGCCCAGCCCTGGTGCTGGTCCCTGCGGTTATCTGGCTTTACTGGACGGACAGCGCTCTTTGGGGCACCATCTTGCTCATTTTCACGATCTTAGCCCTTACCATAGACAACGTGGTCCGTCCCGTTCTCATCAAGAAGGGAGCTGACCTGCCTCTGTTGTTGGTCTTCGCCGGTGTGATCGGCGGTCTCATCGCCTTCGGCATCATCGGCCTCTTTATTGGGCCGGTCGTTCTCGCCGTCACCTACACGCTGCTCAAGGCATGGGTGACCGGCGATGTGCAGGAGGATGAGGCTTCTTAGGGACTGAGTGAAAGGTCCTTCGCAGTTCATTAAGCGATGCGTCAGCCTAAGAGATGGCAAACGATTAGCCGATATGACTCGGGAATTGCCTCCGCGTCATCGGCGGTGTACAGAATTTAAGATTACGTGCGATGAATTCAAGGAGGAATTACATGAAGATTATAAGTGTCATTGTCATGATAGTAATTCTGATGCTCACGCTGGTCCTACCGTCGGCGGCGGAACCTGCAGTTGACGAAAATCCGAGCTTTATCATTACGGAGGCATCGGTCAGCGTAGAAAAGGTCCAGGACGTGAACTATAAGGCCCGGACCGTAACGCTCAAGGATGACGAAGGCAAGGTCAGGACGGTGAAGGTATCCGACCAGGTGAGAAACTTCAATCAGGTGAAACAGGGAGACCTGGTCACGATCGAGGTTAACCAGACCGTGTCGGTCGAGGTCCAGCCCGGTCCTGGCGATACAATGAACATCGCCGCTGAATCGCAGTCCAGCGCCGCCCCGGGAGCAAAGCCGTCAAGCACCCGCATCATCGAGGGCAAATTGAAGACCCGGGTCGAGGCCATCGACTACGAGGCGCGCACCGTTACATTCAAAAACCGTAAAGGCGTCCTGACGACCTATAAGGTCGGCGAACAGGCAAAACACTTCAATGAGATCCGGCGCAACGACATGCTTGTGATCGAATACACGCAAACGGTGGCTGTTTCGGTCAAGTAAACAGTATTCCCGGCAATGCTGCAGGATGGTCGACTAAAGACGGCATGAGATCCACGACTATTTCTCCCTCGGGCGGATAAAACGAAGGTAATTAACGGAGCATGATCATGATGAAAAAATTGCTTACATGGAGAAATGGGCATGACATCTGGAAGAAGGTAGGGGGCCTCCTGGTTCTGGCCGTGGTCCTTGGCGCGATGGCGCCTCCCAGCTCCGCTGAGGACACCGATGGAGCCGGTACCGTCAAACCCCGGCCGCGTATCGGCCTTGTCCTGTCCGGCGGCGGCGCCCGCGGAGCAGCGCACATCGGCGTGCTCAAGGTGCTGGAAGAGCTGCGCGTGCCCATCGATTTCATTGCCGGAACCAGCATGGGCTCGATCGTCGGCGGCTCTTACGCGTCGGGCAACACCATCGACCAGATGCTGATCGATATCAGCACCATCAAGACGGCGGATCTGGCAACAGACTCACCGCCGCGGCAGGACATAGCGTTTCGGCGCAAGGAGGACGACCTGAAGAACTACATCGGACCCGAGCTGGGTGCCCGCGGCGGATCGTTGCTCCTGCCGAAGGGCGTCGTGACCGGTGTGGGACTGGAAGCCCAGCTGCGCCATCTGGCAAAGGTCAAGGGTTCTATTGACTTCGACAAGCTGCCGATCCCGTTCCGCGCGGTGGCCACCGACCTCGCGACCGGGAAAATGGTGGTATTCCGCTCGGGCGACCTAGCTGCCGTCATGCGCGCCAGCATGTCAGTGCCGGGTGCTATAGCGCCGGCCGAGGAGGACGGCAAGGTGCTCGTGGACGGCGGTCTCACACGCAACCTGCCGGTCGACGTGGCCCGCGGCATGGGGGCCGACGTCATCATCGCTGTGAATCTCGGCACGCCGCTCATGAGGCCCGACCAGATCAATTCGCTGCTCGGCGTCACGGGCCAGATGATCAACATTCTGACCGAACAGAACGTGCAGGCATCGCTTGCATCGCTTAAGCCCAGCGACATCCTCATCCTGCCCCTGCTGGGGGATTACTCGGCCGGCGATTTCGACCACATGCCGGACACGGTGTCCATCGGTGAGGCCGCGGCGCGGAAGGTAGCGGCCCAGCTTTCGCGCTACAGCCTGCCGCCGAAAGAATATGCGGCGCTTCGGCGTCGGCAGATGGGCGCGGAGGTTGACGACACCAGACCGGTGGATGAGATTCGTGTCGAAGGCCTGCATCGCGTCAATCCCAAGGTGGTCATACAGGAAATGGAGACGCAGGCAGGCAAACCGCTGGACATCAAGGTCATCGACGCCGACATGCGACGTATCTACGGGAGGGGAGATTTCGAGCACGTCGGCTACCATCTCATCGAGGAGCCGGGTAAGCGGATCCTGGTGGTCGATGCGGTGGAGAAATCCTGGGGGCCCGACTACCTGCGTTTCGGCCTCGGGCTGTCATCCGACTTCCATGGCGACGCCTACTTCAATGTGCTCGCCAGTTACCGCCGCACATGGCTCAACAGCCTGGGAGGCGAATGGCGAAACGATCTGCAGTTCGGTCAGGCACAACAATTCAGGTCGGAGTTCTACCAGCCACTGTCCGTTAACCGGTACATCTTCGTTGCGCCGATGTTTGAGTACAACCAGTATTACGAGTGGATATTCCAGGGGGACACACCGCTCGCCCGCTACAACAACCGCAGCACCGACGTCGGGCTGGACCTAGGCAGCCAGTTCACCAAGTACGGAGAATTGCGCGTTGGCCTGGTAGTCGGCCCACGCACGTTTACGCTGAATTCAGGTCCTCAGTCTCTTGCACCGCCGGACGGAAAGGCAGACATCGGCGCAGTGCGCGCCCGCTTACGCATCGACCAGCTTGACAGCATCAAGTTCCCGCGAAGTGGTTATTCCGCCACGGTAGAGATACTTGACTCGGAATCCGGGCTGGGCGCCCACGACGACTATACGAAATGGCAAGGCGATATCATTACCGCCTTTTCCTACGGTGCTAACACCGTGCAGTTAGCGTACAAGGGGGGCGGGGCGATTGGGTCCAATCCGCTGCCTGCCTACGATCAGTTTTCCTTTGGCGGGTTCCTGCAATTATCGGGTTACCGGACCGGGCAGTTCTACGGCGAGTCCCTTTCCTTCGGCCGGGTAGTGTATCTCCGGAAGCTGTCAGAAGGGACGCTGACGGAAGGCGTGTATGCCGGCGCTTCCTTAGAGGCTGGCCGGGTCGGCGGCCCCTTGATTCCCGGCAGCCCGACCGGGCTGATCGAGTCAGGCTCGCTGATTTTTGCGCTCGACACGCCACTCGGCCCAATTTATCTCGCCTACGGCATCGGGCAGGACGGCAACAGAAGCGCCTACTTCTTTCTCGGAAGGCCCTGATACTGGTGGACCATTGGGTAAGGACCGCGTTACCGGAAAGGCCGGGAACAATGTTGCAAGCGAGCCTTGATCACCATGGAAAGTTTCACTTGAGGAAGTAGAACAAGAGAAAAAGGATTATTGTGATGAAAGCATCTTCTTCAGCGTCTAACTGCTCTTTTTAGGATGAAAGGCTTCTTATATGCGGCCCAGTCATATTCGTGATTGGCCGGTGGATGAACTCAATATTATGGAGGATACCAAACATGAACAGAGGCGCATGGTTTTTAGTAGCAGTGCTGATTGCGGTGATCGGATGCTCTTCGATCCCGCTCACGACGAACTACGATTACGATACGACTGCGGACTTCACGGCCATGAAGACTTTCAGCTGGATGCCTCCGACAGGCAATGCCGTCGGCGATGACCTTCTGGTAAAAAGGATCAGGAATACTGTGAACGCCCAGCTTCAGGCAAAGGGCCGCACGGAAGTCGCGGAAACCCCTGATTTCCTGATCGCCATGCAGCTTTCCGGCAAGACCACCTACGGTGGCTCCACGGCGGTCGGTGCCTCGGTCGGCATTCCCGTAGGCAGGGCGGGGACGATTTCCGTGGGCGGCGGAAAGAGCAAGCCCCACGAAAAGACGGAGGGCACGCTGGTCCTTGACTTTGTGGATGCAAAGACCCAGTCTCTCGTCTGGCGAGGAACAGCTACGGCTGCGGTTGTACCCAAAACCTCACCGGAGGAGCAGCAGGAGCGAATCAACCAGGTGATCGCGGAAATGCTTTCGCATTTCCCACCGAAAAAGTAAGGTTCGACCGGGACATGAAGGTGGGCCGATCAGAAATCACTTCGAAGGAGGATAACGTTCAGAAGCGATGAACCACTTGACTGTAGAACACAACGGATAAACGTATAGCGGCACGCGCATCACGATCTTGAACAGACTCTTCATAGCAGAAGAGGCGCGTTGATGGAAACGCACCTATGCTCCTTTGCATCAGGAACCTTGGTTGCAGGTAACGTATGATGAAAAATGTTCTTTTACTAATTACGCTGCTCCTGTCAATCGCAAGCAGCCCGGTCGTTTATGCTGCGGATTCCTCACGGCCCGCTGAGGGCAGGGACGAGGTCGTACAGACGGCGCCTGTCAGGATCGACGGAGCGATACTGTTCACGGTCAGGGGAATTTCGGCACATCCGGCCGGTGAGCGGGCCGATGCTATAGCCGATCGGATCATAGCGCTTGCCGATGATCTCGCAGTGAAGGCCGATTCCGTGGTTGCCGTCGAAGCGGACCACAGTACAGACATCATGGCCGGCGACCGGTTCATCATGTCTGTTTTTGACGTTGATGCCGAACTGGACAGGGTGCCCCGCCAGGTGCTGGCAAAGGCATACGCTGCCAAGATCAGGATGATTATCGAATCATACCGCCGAGACCGTGGTTCTCGGAGCATTGTGCGGGGTGCCGCAGTAACTGTGGGTGCTTCGCTTGCCCTCATCGCGCTGATCCTGCTGATCCAATGGGGATTCCGCAGGCTGATCGCACTGGTTGAGGATCGTTTCACGACGCGGATCCGGGAACTGCAGGCTAAATCCCATGATATCGTCCGGACAGAATGGATATGGACTGTCCTCAGGAGCGCACTGAGGACGGCCCGAATCATCTTGGTTCTGATCCTCGTTTTCTTCTATCTGGGATTCGTTCTGACCCTGTTCCCCTGGACGAAGGCCTATGCCGTACCCCTGGTTGTGCTGGTGCTTGGTCCTCTCCGCGGCATGGGTATTGCCGTCCTTGATTACTTTCCTAAGCTCGTTTTTTTGATCATCCTGTTTTTTGTCACGAGGTATGGGCTCAAGCTCCTGCGGGTGTTCTTTTTAGGTGTCCAGCGCGGCAAGATCACCTTCATCGGTTTCGAACCTGATTGGGCGCTACCGATCTATAAACTTGCCCGTCTTGCTGTCATCGCCTTCACGGTCGTGGTGGCTTATCCATACATCCCGGGCTCCGAATCTCCGGCCTTCAAGGGCGTGTCGCTCTTCCTCGGTATCGTCTTTTCCCTCGGATCCTCGGCATCCATCTCGAACATCGTCTCGGGATACATGGTCACCTTCCGCCGGGCCTACAAGGTGGGGGACCGCGTGAAGGTCGGCAATCATACGGGCGATGTCACCGAAATTCGGCTCCAGGCCACGCACCTCCGGACGATCAAGAACGAGGAGGTAATCGTCCCCAATTCGCTTATCATCAACACTGAGGTGGTCAATTACAGTTCCCTGGCGCGGAAAAGCGGATTGATCCTCCACACGACCGTCACCATCGGCTATGATACGCCCTGGCGGCAAGTCCACGCCATGCTCCTCAAGGCTGCGGAACGAACGCCGGGCCTGCTTAAGGATCCTCGCCCCTTCGTGCTCCAGACCGGACTGAACGATTTCTACGTGAGCTACGAACTGAACGCCTACACCGACCGGCCCCTGGAGATGGTGTCGATCTATTCGGACCTGCATCAGAACATCCAGGACGCCTTCAACGAGCACGGGGTCCAGATTATGTCTCCTCACTACCTCGGGGACCCGGCTCAGGCCAAGATCGTCCCGAAGGAGCACTGGTATCAGACGCCTGCGAAGCGCGATGATGAGGCCGGACCGGCAAAAGAGCATCCAGGCTCGGAGAAGCCCGCCATAATACTATGAATGCGTCCTCCTTGATTGTGCAAGAGGTGTACCGATGAAATTTTCCATGATACTAGGGTTCAACAGGAGAGGCTATATCATGCTAAAAATTCATCTGTGCCTCATGGCGGGTATGCTCCTGGTGACCGACGGTGCGTGCGTAAGGACCGCCACTACTCCGGAACGACCATTGGGGATGTCCGCGTTCGATGGTGTGCGGTTCCGCACCGAATGGACAGATTCCGGTACCGTCGTGCTGACCAAGGGCAGGCACGCCGAACCTGCTGAGCCGGGGTCTGCCTCCCAGGTCGTCATCCTGCTCTCGGACAAGGGAGCTAAGGGAATTGTGGACGGCCGGGAGACAGCCGCGGCCGTGCTGATCAGCAGCGGCGGCGGGAGCGGAACATTCTATGACCTCGTTCTCCTGATTTGGGGACCGGACGGTTGGAAGCATATGGACACTGCACCTCTGGGTGACCGGGTGAAGGTGCATTCCGTCTCTCTCGCCGGCCGGGAGATCCTTGTGGATCTGACCGAGCAGGGACCGGACGATCCGATGTGCTGTCCCACGCTTCGCCGAACAAAGCACTATCTGGTGCAGGACGGACGCCTGAAGGTACGATAGGCGACCTGCATGTATGTCTGCTTAGGTACGCAGTGCAGATGCCGTACGCACATCAAAGGATCTATACGATGAGACAGGGTTTTACTGCCCCGATCGTGGCAAAGGATCGTGATCGCGTCCTGCCTGTTATTCGCAATAGTCATCAAGGCTCTGGAAGACGATTTGGCCATATTGCGTAGGCGTCCGGCATTTGGCCGAAGACACAGTCGGGGGGGGCAGGTCAATATCGGCTTGGTAATACGGGTTCGTCCAATAACGGTGCTGTGCAATCCCAAGTATGGAGGACTGAGAACATGAAAAGAACCGTTTTGCTTGTCGCCCTCTGCCTTGTGCTGATGTCGCTTCTTTCAGCAGTAACGATTCCGCCTGTCATAGCTCAAGACACGCCTTCGGTGGATGTCAAGCCATATCCCATCACCGTTGGCGTAGGACAGACCGTCAATATCTGTACCACTGGCACTGTCATCTGTCCGGTGAGGTTCACGATGTGCGCCGACACCTCAATTGCCACGATTCGAGAGGGGAACAATGGTCCGGAGATCGTGGGCGTCAAGTCGGGCACGACTCTTTGTTACACGACGTCGGCGAACGCAGTGCGTTTCTCCTACGCAGTGACCGTCCGCTGACGATTACGGTGTCCGCCATAGGTCCGGCTACGTGACCTGCCCCGATCAATGTGCTTTTTAGTGTGTTGGCTTATTGGGTTGGCAATCCACAACGCCGTTGTCTGTGATCTTTCATGACAGAGATCAGATGGTTTGTAGGGACATGCCTGCGGTTGGAAGTGTCCCGGCAAAGCAACAAATTTCCCCAGACAGATTGCTTGATGCTTTGAAATGAGAATATCAAAGGGTACCTCCATGGTTTTACAACTAGTTTCAGGTAGCCGTAGTTCCGATGTTATGCTATAATCAGTGAAACTCAAGAGATAGCTCAGGGTTTTTCAACTTCCTGTCATACGTCTTCAATTAGGCAATGAAACGCCTCCATGGGAAAAACCCTAAGAAATGAAAGGGAGCTTCGGAGAAATGAGGATCTTGAAAATATTTTTACAATTCACTGCGTTCGTGATGTTGTCTCTCTTCATGGCGTGTATGCCACCAACAACTAAATTTTCCTCTATATGGAAGGATGAGACATATCAAGTGCGGCCCGAAAAGATCCTTGTGATCAACGCATTTAAATTTCCCTCGAACAGAACGCTCTTCGAAGAAGATTTCGTAAAGGCATTAAAGGACCGCAGGATAGATGCCGTTGTGAGCTACAACGTTATGCCTGACCCGGTCGTGGACGATAAGGAGGCTATTGCGGTACAAGCAAAAGCAGTCGGCGCGGATACCGTTCTGATTAACAGACCTCTTGAAACGGCACAGAAGGAAGTTCTGATTACCGGCGGTACTTTATTCGGGGAGGCATATATTCATACGCAAACAGAGGTCTATGACATGAAGTCGAACAGATTGGTCTTTGGAGCTACAGCGGAAACGTGGTTACAAAAAGATAAGCCTTACGCTGACCAAATACAATCCTACATTAAAGATCTCGTAAATATGATGTCTCGACAGAAGCTCTTTTAGAGGATGCGGCGCACTCTTCTCCCTGTATCTCATGAAGTATCAATTCTTCGTAACACTTCAATTTACAAACCGTATTACACAATCACGTGAAGTTGCTAACCGTCCTGCAAAATTTATTTGAATGCTTGGTTGATTTTGCGGCCAGATTGATGGGCAGAACGAGACCAAGTAGGAGCAAAATGAGTATTGACTTCATAGTTATTTCCCAGTGATAAGGTATCTGACTATTCTACCTGTAAAAGTTATTCCTACAGTAATTCCTATCACTATCGCAAGGAAAATAGCAAAAAAGAGAGCCAACTTGAATATCAGATAAAATAGCGGAAATAAAACTACGCAGAGTATTATCGTCAGGCAACCAGTGGCAAAATCCTTTGTTTCCAGCATAGGGGAGACTTCCTTCTTCCTTCTCATTACACGATGAACGGAAAGACGTCGTATCCTTTCACCTACTTTTTGATATAAGCATTCAATCCGATAACGATAGGTTTACCAATAAAGGAGAGGGCGCCCCGGGTCAGTTTCACTCATTCACTTCGGTGTGATATCGCTCTGCTTGATGCCCGCATCCGACTTGGCTTGATCCATCAATGCGGCGCAATTGCTGTCCTTTTTATCGCCAAAATCAAGAAGTGGTATCAGCCCGGCCACGGGTATGGTCACCGCGGCAAGGCCCACCGCAACGGCGCCGCGCGTCGCCACCTTTTTCGTGTCAGCTTTGAACTTTGGTTTTATGAGCGTGCCGGTGACAAGGATCGGGCCTCGCAGCGATACCAGGCTGAACCCCTTCGACTGCGATACCAATCTCAGGTGTAGTGATTCATCGGCAAAATTCACATTACCATCGCCGGTAATATTTACCTTGGGCGTATCAAGCACCAGATCCTGGACTTTGAAATCCCCCTCGATGGCCTTGAAGTTGGCGACCATGCATTGTATCGGGACATTTTTGTCGCCGCCCACTAGCAACAGAAACGAGTTTGCGAAGTCGAGGTTGGATAATCTGAGTGTCAGCTCGCTGATGGTACCGCCATCGATGATCAACGCCGCCTCGCCGTTCGCCGTTCCCATCATTTGAGAAATCGAGTCTCCCGTCGCGTCGAGCTTTGTGCGTCCGCCAATGATGCCCTGCTTGGAGGCAGTAGGTTTCGGGGGCGGGAGCAGTTGATCGAGGTGCAAGCCTTTCGCCGTTATATCGGCATGAGTGATGATGTGTGACCCGCGCCCATCCATCGTGATAGCCGTGATCAGCTTGCCGCCGGCGATTTCGAAGTCTAGAGGCGCAAGTTTGAGCGTGCCGTCTTTTATGATGAGATGGGTGTCCATCTTTTCGATCGGCAGGCCCTCGGTTATGATCTTCTCGCCCTTGAAGAGGACATCGGCATCCGCAGCGCGAATCTTTTCGAGGTTGAAGGGTATGATCGGAAGCACTCTGTCGCGCGGTTTTTTGCCGATGCTTACACCTATGAAGCCGCTCAGGTCTTTTAATTGCAGGCTGCGCGATTCCAAGTTGCCGGTGATCAGTTGGGGAGTCTTATTGAGGTCCACCGATAGATCTCCAGTCAAATCGCTCTTTCCCACTTTACCCTCGATGTTCTCGAACGTCCAGATTTTGTCGGTATGGGTCAGGTACCCTGCCAGCTTGTACGCAGGCGTCGGAGGAAAAGGTACGTCGGTGATCGCATACAGCTCTGCAAGATCGCTCCCTTCGAGAACGAAATTCACCCTTTCTTTTTTGAGATGCAGGGGATCGAGCAGCGTTCCGTTGATGCTGGCCTTGGTCATACCCACTTTCAAGGTCGCCTGGATCGGGTAGGGCCGGTCGGCGCGGCGCAGCGCAAGCAGCGCTCCGCCGCGGAGACGGAGTTTGGTGTCCATTCCTCTGAATTTTCCTTTACCAATGGCCTCGACCATGGTATCCTGCTCGCCCTTTGCGGCTGACGTATTGATCACGAGTGACAGGTCGGTGTTGCTCAGGGGATCACGGAACGTGAATGTTCCGTTATCGATGGAAAGCGAACCTATGTAGGGGAATTCTCTTTGCTTGCCTGCCTTACCGAAAAAAAAGTTCGGCGTGCCGTCCTTGTTTGCTTCGAGCGCCAGATGAAAGTCGGACAAGGATATTTCAGGAAATGACAGGCGGCCGATCATGAGCGCTGGTATGCTGATAGTGAAATCGACACGCTTGATCTGCGCCATTGTCGGATCTTTACTCCATTTTGCGTTGCCGATCACGATGTCGTTGGCGATGATGCGCGGCCACAGCGAAAGATGCACCTTCAAATCACCCTTGATCTCAAAGCTCCGGCCCGTCAAACGGGATACTTGGCGCGCTATAAACGGACGAGCCACATTCGAATTAAAGTCGATCGCACTCACGATCAGGGCTAGCAGCGAAAGACCGATGCCTATTCCGACAAGCCACTTTCTCCTTCGGGTCATGATGTTTCCAGCTCCTTGTATCTTGTGATTCTGGGCATGCAAGTCGCACGACTAGGGTTCAGGTTGTCATCTTACCAATCAAAATGCTCAGTGTATTTATAATTATAACACTTGCTGTAAACAAATAGAAAGCGAGTGATTCCTAAGTAATAAACCTGCCAAAGAAACACATCCTCGTAATTCTCTGAAAAGTAAATAATCCCCGCTATCCATACGGGTTTAATTGTTCTCAGAATGTTGTATGGAGGGGATGGTGCTGTCACAGCAGAGAGGGGAAAGCATCATCCGTGCCTGATTAGAGATTATGTATTGGGCAAATTCACGAAATGCACAGAGAAATATTTGACCCAATGTGAGCCTCCCGCTTTGAGAAGACTCTTACTTCCCACTACGCCGCGTTTCGAGCTCAAGGGTGACCAGCCGGGCGAGCAAAATCGCGGGGTAGAACTGGCCGATTAGCGCCTCCAGCATCACGAGGGAACGGACAAGGGGGTGGATAGCGGTGATATCGCCGAATCCGACTGTCGTCATCGTTACGATGCTGAAATAATAGAACGCTTCTCCGCTTGAGGACGCGGCTCGTGACCAGTCCCTGGGCATACTGAACGCACCCGGCACAAGCTCCTCGGCGAGGTTGAAGAGGAAGGCGCAGAGCATCGTGATCAAGAGATATAAGGCGATCGCTCCGCGGATTCTATGGGCTGTCACCGGCCCTTCGCGGAATACCTGCAGAAAGATAACATACACCAGTGCTGACAGGGAGAAAAAGGTGAAGAGCGTGTCACCCACGAGGAGCCAGGGAGCTTTCACAACAAGCGCTGAAGACTTGAACAGGATGGCCCCAGCGACGACGACAACCCAGATCCAGCGAAGCGCCTCCTGTCTCACCAGTGTGAGGAGCCCGGCCAGCAACGCGAGGGATAAAAAAAGGACCGAGAAAAGGTTGAAGATATGGCCGCGAAATCTTACCGGAGTTAGGATGAAGAGGTGGAGCGCCAGGAGCAGAAGCATTACCGTGAGACTCCGCTCTTCTGTCCAGAAGCCTATGATCCGGGAGAAATCGCCTTCTGTATTCTGTTCACGTTTCTGCATGGTAGGTACCCGCGGACTGCAACGTTTCAAGATCCATTCGTGTGGACGCACTGACTTCCTGTGCAGTCACTTCTTTTGCTGCGAACAATCCCCCCTCGATTATTGCTGCGATTCGTCAGAAGAGCATCGTATCCGAAGGCGCTTCCCCCAAGAAATGCTCAAAGTTTTGCATGATAGCTCTTTAACGTCAAATAGGTGTCTCATTGGAGATCAATCCCGCGAATTGGATCCCCCCACTCCCGTCGGAGGAGGAATGCGTCATCATCTGCAATTATTTCACCTTAAAAGACGCGAAGTGCACAGAGCAGTGCGTTGTACATTTTGCTGCTTGCCCTCGTTAGTTTTGTGTGTTTCGTTGTACAGATAGATTGTATCTTTGCTTGGCACTATGGCGAAATTTCAGTTAAAAAACCAATGAACAAAATTCGGCATGTAGTGACAGTAATACAAAAGAATTAATTGTTTTTCATGGTCATTCATTTTATCCTACAGTATTGTTATTATTATGCTATTATTGAAATACATGTAATTTATCTGACGGCAGACTGGGTGCTACGCGTCTCATAAGTAGCTCCAAGATCTTTTTTTTATTTGCAATTTTACCACCACCAATCCATCCCGATGGCGCGGTCATCAAGCTCATCATCGTCCGATTGTCAACGGACATCAGGATATCTTAGTAAAAAAGGACATACTGCTTGTTAGCGAAGTGCCGTTGCTCTTGGGCTTGGCGGGTGTGTACCGGCATGTCTCGGCTGCCACGGAGAAGGGATGAGGCAATGAAGCAAGCGGAAGCGGACCTGCGTTTAGAGCTCGAAGCCCGGCTGCGCTTCGAAATGATGCTGGTGGAAATCTCAACTGGGTTTATCAATATGCCAGCCGGTCAACTGCACCAGGGCATAAAGGACGCCCAACGCCGCGTCTGCGAATGCCTCGGCCTCGATCGCTCTACAGTCTGGCAGATTTCCGAGAGAGAGCCGGGCGCACTTCTGCTGACCCACATGCATCAACGTCCGGGAAGCCCGCCGGTTCTCGATTACATGCAGGCGAAGGACTTTTTCCCTTGGTCGCTGCAAAAAATCCTGGCGGGCGAGGTCCTGGCCATTTCTAAGCTGTCGGACTTTCCGCCGGAAGCAGCCCGTGATCAAGAATCTTTCCGCTCGTATGGAACTAAGTCCACCGTGATGGTCCCCCTGTTAGTAGGAGGAGGGGAGGTATTTGGTGCGATGTCCTTTGCCATGATGAGTGAGGAAAGGGTCTGGTCGGAATTGCTCGTGAAACAGCTCCATCTCGTCGCGCAAATGTTCGCCAATGCGCTCGCCCGTGAAAAAGCGAACAAGAAGCTCCTCGAAGCATTAACCGAGATAGGACAACTGAAAGAGCAGCTTGAGGCCGAGAACGTCTATCTCCGTGAAGATATAAAAATGGAGCTCAACTTTGACGAGATCATCGGTGAGAGCGACGCACTTCGGTATGTCATGTACCGGATGGATCAAGTTGCAGGCACCGACGCTACGGTCCTTGTTCTGGGAGAGACCGGGACGGGAAAGGGAGTGGTTGCCCATGCCATTCATAGCCGGAGTCTGCGAAAGGACCGGCCTCTCATCACGGTGAATTGCGCCGCCCTTCCTGCCAACCTGATCGAAAGCGAACTCTTCGGCAGGGAGAAAGGGGCCTTCACCGGGTCCCATGCGCTTCAGATGGGACGGTTCGAAGTAGCCGACAAGGGAACGATCTTCCTGGACGAGATCGGCGAACTGCCCCTGGAGCTGCAGTCAAAGCTGCTGCGTGTCCTTCAGGAAGGGGAATTTGAGCGGTTGGGGAGCCCCCGTACCAGGAAAGTGGATGTGAGGATCCTTGCGTCTACGAGCCGGAATCTGTCGGAGGAGATCTCCAAGGGCCGGTTCCGGGATGACCTGTATTACCGGTTGAACGTCTTCCCAATCACCATCCCTCCGCTGCGGCATAGAAAGGATGATGTCCCTCTTCTTGTCGACCATTTTGTGAA
>Ga0335085_10004490_pt1 | contig 23088 bp, 25 predicted proteins | sample Lox_Sample_45_FD_206712 | JGI IMG/M metagenome (GOLD analysis project Ga0335085, IMG submission 206712) | Soil microbial communities from Loxahatchee National Wildlife Refuge, Florida, United States - Lox_Sample_4.5 | ecosystem: Environmental > Terrestrial > Soil > Wetlands | place: USA...
GGGACCGAGCAGTTGGCGCGCGACCTCGAGTCCGGCGCCTGGGACGCACGCCACGGACGCCTGCGGGAGCTCTCCGAGATCGATATCGGCTACCGGCTGCTCGTCGCCGGCCACCTATCCTGACGCCCGTGCTCCGCCTCGTGCTCCCGAAGGGCTCGCTCGAGAAGGCGACCCTCCAGTTGTTCGAGGACGCCGATCTCGCGCTCACCCGCGGCTCCGATGTCGACTACAAAGCGACGATCGACGATCCGCGCGTGGTCGACGTGACGATCCTGCGCCCGCAGGAGATCCCGAGCTACGTAGCCGATGGGTTGTTCGACCTCGGCGTCACCGGCCGCGACTGGATCGAGGAGACGGGCGTCGAGGTCGTCAGCTTGTCGGAGCTCCACTACTCGAAGGCGACCGCGCGCCCGATCCGGATGGTGCTCGCGGTCGGTGGGGATTCGCCGTGGCGGTCTGTGAGCGAGCTGCCGCCGGCGGTACGGGTTCACACCGAGTACCCCGAGCTCACGCGCCGGTTCCTCGAGAAACACGGAGTGCAGGCCGAGGTCACGCTTTCGTACGGCGCGACCGAGGCGAAGATCCCGGAGATCGCCGACGCCGTCGTCGAGATCACCGAGACCGGCCGCGCGCTGCGCGCGGCAGGATTGCGAGTGCTCGACACGATCCTCGTCTCTCACACGGAGCTGATCGCGAACCCGGCCGCATACGCCGACGAGGAGAAGCGGCGCGCGATGGAGCAGTTGCGGACGTTGCTGCTCGGCGCGCTCGAGGCGCGGGGTCGGGTGCTGGTCAAGCTCAACGTCGACGAGGCGAACCTTGCCGCCGTGATCGACCTCCTGCCCGCGCTGAAGTCGCCTACGGTCTCGAAGCTCTACGGCGAGGACGGCTACGCGGTGGAGACGGTCGTCGCCAAGAGCGACATCAACATTCTCATTCCGGCCCTCAAGGATCATGGCGCAACCGGCATCCTCGAGCTCCCGATCGGCAAGATCGTCCAGTAGGACGACAGCTAGGAGAACCAAAACTCGTGAGACGACAGCGGAGCGATCCACGCGGGTGAGGGGCACGGTCGTCGCGTTCGACTCCGCTCGCGGTGTCGGAGAGATCGCCGGACCCGACGGCGCGAGGTATCCGTTCCACGCGACGGTCGTCGCCGACGGGACCCGGAACGTCGACGTCGGCGCCGTGGTCGAGTTCGATGTGGTCCCCGGCCACCTCGGGCGCTGGGAAGCGTCCGCGATCGTCAAGTGCTGACGCCGCGGCGTCAGTGATCCGTCGCGTCCGCGACCTGGACGTACAGCATCTGCGCCTGCTGCAGGGCTTCGCGCAGGGTCTCCTCGCCTTCGCCGAGCCGATCGGTAAGACCGTCGACCAGCGCGGTCAACGCGTCGATCGCGAGCCCGGCCGACACGAGATCGGGCGGCGCCAACCGGCCGTCGTCCTCGGGCGGGGTGATCGCGCCGAGGTGCACGAGGGCGAGCTGCCAGATGCCGATGGCGTGGTTGACGATGACGTCTTCCACCGGAGTCGCCCGCAGCCGGGCGTGCAGCTCCCGTACCGCGGCGACCTCCTCCGCCGTCGGGGCCGGGCCGTCCGGGCCGTCGCCTCGCGCGCCGGGGGGACCGACGGGTCCGCCGGGATCGCCGGGATCGCCGCCGCCGGGTGTCCAGAGTCCGCTCACGCTCGACTATCCTCCCGCGTCGACAATCGAGGGAAGTGGGACGCTACCCAAAAGGCGGCGTCCCCACCCGGCCGGCCCCGATCTCCGGGTCGCGTCCACGCCGGGTCCGTTGTGAGGAGCCGGGCGATGTCCGGCGCGACGGTGGACGCTTCCCATAGCTCCGCCGTCGTTTTCGCGACGGCGGCCAAACAACACGAGGTGATGCCGCACTGGCCACAGACGACGCCCGCATCAACGACCGCATACGCGCTCGCCAAGTCCGACTCATCGGCGCCGACGGCGCGCAGCTCGGAGTGAGAACGCTCCCCGACGCGCTGGCCATCGCCCGAGAGTCCGGTCTCGACCTCGTCGAGGTCGCGGCCAATGCCGAACCCCCGGTCTGCAAGATCATGGACTTCGGCAAGTACAAGTACGAGCAGGACCAGCGGCGCAAGGAATCGCGAAAACGAGCGTCGAATGTCGTCATCAAGGAGATGAAGTTCCGTCCGAAAATCGACTCGCACGACTACGACACCAAGATGAAGCACGTCGAGCGCTTCCTCGAGGAGGGTTCGAAAGTCAAGCTGACGATCATGTTCCGGGGCCGCGAGATGGCCCACCCGGAGCTCGGGCGCCGGATTCTCGAAAAAGTTGCCGAGCGCGTCGCCGAGATCGCAGTGGTCGAATCTGCGCCCAAGCAGGACGGCCGAAACATGGTGATGGTGCTCAACCCGATCCGCAAGCCCAAGACGAAGGCGGCCGCGCAGGCCGCGAACGTCTGAACGACCGACAGGAATCCCACGATGCCGAAGATGAAGACGCACCGCGGCGCGGCCAAGCGCTTCAAGGTCACCGGGACCGGCAAGGTGCTCCGCCGTAAGGCGTACCGGGACCACTTGCTCGAGCACAAGCCCACGCGGCGCACGCGCCGGCTCGGTCGGGCGGCCGAGGTCACCGGCGGAGATCTCAAGCGCGTCAACCGAATGCTGGGGAGGTAGCTCGCATGGCTCGGGTCAAGCGATCCGTAGGCGGGAAGAAGCACCGCCGCGCGATCCTCGAGGAGGCGCAGGGGTATACAGGTGCGCGCAGCCGTCACTTCCGCAAGGCGAACGAGCAGGTCATGCATTCGCTGCGGTACGCGTATCGCGACCGTCGCGCGCGCAAGGGTGAGTTCCGGCGGCTGTGGATCGTGCGTATCAACGCCGCGTGCCGCGAGCACGACATGTCGTACTCGCGCTTCATGGCGGGATTGAAGGCCGCGGAGATCGACGTCGATCGCAAGATGCTCGCCGATCTCGCCGTGCGCGAGCCGGCGGCGTTCTCGGCTTTGGTCGAGGCCGCCCGCGGAGCTCTCGACGCCGCCTGAACAACTCGCCACCAAGGCCGAGGTCAAACGGCTCAAGGCGCTGCTGCGCGAGCGGCGCGCGCGAGACGCCGAAGGTGTCTTCGTCTGTGAGGGGCCGCGGGTGGTCGCCGCCGCGCTCGACCACGGCGTGCCGCTGCTCGAGTGTTACGTCGGCGTCGACGCGTCACCCGACGGCCACGCCGTGGCCGCGCGGGTGCTCGACGCGGGCGTTCCGGTACGCGTGCTCGACACCTACGCAGGCGCGCGCGTCGGCGACACGGTGAACCCGCAGCCCTTGTTCGCCCTCGCCCAGTTGACCCGAGTCGGCATCGCCGGGCTCGCAGGCGCCGATCTCGCGCTCGTCGCGCCCCATATTGCCGATCCGGGCAACGCCGGCACGTTGATCCGCAGCGCGGCCGCCGCCGGCGCGCAGGTAATCGTCCTCGGGCCCGGATCGGTCGATGCCTACAATCCGAAGGTCGTGCGGGCCTCGGCCGGCGCGTGTTTCGCCGTTCGGATCGTGGAGGGCCCGACCGCAGTGGAGAGCCTCGAATCGCTTCGTGCCCAGGAAGTGGCGTGCCTCGGTGCGAGCGCAACGGGGGGAGCTCCGCCCGAGCGGTACGACCTGTGCGTGCCCACCGCTTTCGTCCTCGGGCACGAGACCCACGGACTCGACCCCGCGCTCCGGCTCGACGGCATCGTGTCGCTCCCGATGCGGGCGGGAGAATCGCTCAACGTCGCGATGGCCGGCACCGCCCTCCTCTTCGAGGCGGCGCGCCAGCGGCGGGGGGGGCGGCCGTGACGGGCGCGGCCGATCTCGTCTCTCGTGCGGAGGCGATCGCGCGCGACGGTCTCGACGAATTCGCCCGGACCGACTCGCCCGCGACGCTCGCCGACGCGGAACGCCGCTTCCTCGGCAAGGCGTCGCCGCTGAACGAGATCCGCGAGGCGATCAAGAGCGTCGACGGCTCCGAGCGTGCGCTCGTCGGCAAGGCGCTCGCGGCGGCGCGGGCCGAGCTGGTGGCTGCGCACGCGGCTCGTCACGAGGCGCTCGACTCAGCGGCCACGGCCGCGAGCGCCGCACGCGATCGGCTCGACCTGACCCTCGGGCCGCGCGAATACACGCGCGGCCACATGCATCCCGTGACGCGCATCTGGCGCGAGCTCGAAGACGTGTTCGTCGGTCTCGGCTACAAGGTGGCCGAAGGCCCGGAGGTCGAAAGCGACTGGTACAACTTCGAGTCGCTCAACTTCCCGCCTGGGCATCCCGCGCGCGCGATGCAGGACACGCTCTACGTCCGGCTCGGCGCCCCGGAATCCGTCCTGCTCCGCACCCACACCTCGCCCGTCCAGGTGCGCACGATGGAGGCGCAGCACCCGCCGATCTACGTCGTGGCGCCGGGCCGGGCATTTCGCCGTGACACTCTCGACGCCCGGCATTCGCCCGTCTTCCACCAGATCGAAGGGCTCGCGGTCGACGAAGGCATCCGGCTGGGCGACCTCCTCGGAACGATCGAGGCGTTCATCCGCGCGTTGTTCGGCCCCGACATCAACGCGCGGTTCCTGCCGTCGTTCTTCCCGTTCACCGAGCCGTCCGTCGAATTCGCAATGTCGTGCGTGTTCTGCCGGGGCGGCGGATGCACCGTGTGCTCGCGCACGGGGTGGGTCGAGCTCGGCGGCGCGGGCATGGTCGACCCGAACGTGTTCGCCGCCGTCGGCATCGATCCCGAGGTGTACACGGGGTTCGCGTTCGGCTTCGGCATCGACCGCCTCGTCCAGCTCCTGTACGGCGTCGACCACATCAAGAACCTGTGGGAAGGCGACGTGCGTTTCGCCCGCCAGTTCTGAGGTCCGGCCTTGCGCGCACCGCTGTCATGGATCCGTGAGTTCACGCCGCTCGACCCGGCGAAGGTCGACGAGATCGCCGACGCCCTGAACCAGCTCGGGCTCGAGGTCGAGGGCATCGACGCGCCCGGACGTGACGTGAACGGCGTCGTGGTCGCGCGAATCCTCGCCGTCGTGCCGCACCCCGACGCGGATCGCATCCGCCTGGCCGATATCGACTACGGCGATGGGCAGGTCCGCGTCGTCTGCGGCGCGCCGAACATCGAGCCCGGGATGGTCGTGCCCTTCGCGCGTGTCGGCGCGGTGTTGCCGGGTGACTTCAAGATCGAACGACGCAAGATCCGCGGCGTCGTATCGGAGGGAATGCTGTGCTCGGCGCGCGAGCTCGGCCTCGGCGACGACCACGCGGGCATCCTCGCCCTTTCCGAGGAAGCCCCACTGGGCACCGACGTGCGCGAGGTGCTCGGCCTCGACGATGTCATTTTCGACCTGTCGATCACGCCCAACCGCCCCGACGCGATGGGGATCGTCGGTATCGCGCGCGAGCTGGCCGCGCATTTCGGCCTCCCGGTCGACGTCGACGAGCAGGCGGCAGTCCCTGTTGTCGACGAGGTCGCCGGCGCGCGCGTCGTGGTCGAGGCGCCGGATCGCTGCCCACGGTTCGTCGCGCTGGCGGCGCGTGTGACGATGGGTCACTCGCCCGAGTGGATGCAACGGCGGTTGCGGCTCGCCGGGATGCGCCCGATCAGCAACGTCGTCGATGTCACGAACTACGTCATGCTCGAGCGGTGCCGCCCGCTGCACGCGTTCGACCTGGGACGGCTCGCCGGCCGCGGAATCGTTGTCCGCCTTGCGGCCGAAGGCGAGAAGATGACGACACTCGACGGTGTCGTCCGCACGTTCACCGCGGCCGACCTCCTCATCTGCGACGGCGAGCGCGTCGCGCAGGGCATCGCGGGTGTCATGGGCGGCGCCGCCGCCGAGGTCTCCGAGCACACGACCGAGATCCTGCTCGAGTCGGCGTACTTCGAGCCGAGCGGCATCGCGCGCACGTCCAAGCGGCTCGGCCTGCGCTCGGAGGCGAGCGCCCGGTTCGAGCGGGGCGTCGATCCGAACAACACCGGTTCGGGCGCGATGCGCGCGATGCAGCTCCTGGCCGAGGTCGCCGCGGCGGTCCCGGAGCGCGGCGCGGTCGACGTCTACCCCCGGCCGATCGAGCGGGCGCGGATCAAGGTCCGCACCGAGCGCGTCAACAAGTTGCTCGGCACCACGTTGTCGACGGACGAGATCACCGCGTACCTGGCGCCCCTAGGTATCGAGATGCGCGGCACCGAGGCGATCGTGCCCACCTCCCGGCCCGACCTCGAACGGGAGATTGACCTCGTCGAGGAGGTCGCGCGCCGGGTCGGTCTGGATCACATCACGCGGTCGATCCCATCGAGTCCGGAGAAGATCGGCGGGCTGACCCCGCGCCAGCGCGATCGCCGCACCGTCACCGACGTGCTCGTCGGTGCCGGCTACGACGAGGTCCTCACCTTGCCTCTCCTCGCGCCTACGGATCTGCAGAATGCCGGCGCGCGCGGCGAAGCCGTCATCGAGGTCGAGAACCCGCTGCGGGCTGAAGAGTCGATCCTCCGACCTGGGCTGCTCCCCGGTGTGCTGCGCGCCGTCTCGAACAACGCTGCGCATGGTGAGCCGGCGGTAGCACTCTTCGAGTGCGGCACGACGTTCGCGCCTCCCGAGGAGGGTGAGTCGCTTCCTCGCGAACGAACCGCGCTGGCGTTCGCGCGGTCCTTCCTCGCCCGGCGCGCCCCCCACGAAACCGACCGCCCGATCGACGTGTACGACGCCATCGCCGCCTTGACCGCGCTCGTGCAGGAACTGCGCATCGAGGATCTGCGGCTCGACGCCGCGGCGGTCGACGGCTTCCATCCGACCCGGGCCGCGCGCGTTCTCGTCGACGGTCACGAGGTCGGCGCCGTCGGAGAGGTTGCGGCCGAGGTCGTGCGCGCGTTGGCACTCCCGGCTCCCGTCGTCGCGTGCGAGCTCGACGTCGACGCGCTGCTCGCGGGCGCGCGCCGCGACCGGATCTCGCGCCCCGTGTCGCGCTTTCCGGCGTCTTCGGTTGATCTCGCCTTCGTGGTCGACGACCGCGTTCCTGCGGGCGCACTACTCGAGACGCTCTCTCGCACCGGTGGCGATCTGCTCGAGAACGTCGCCTTGTTCGACGTGTTCCGGTCCGAGTCGCTCGGCGCCGGCAAGGTCAGCCTCGCCTTCGCGTTGCGCTTCCGGGCGCTCGATCACACCCTCACCGACCACGAGGTGGGTCAGCTACGCCGCCAGTGCATCGACGCGGTGGTATCCGAGCACCGCGCCGACCTGCGCAGCTGAGCTTCCTGCTCGGCCGTCTACCCCTGCCCGGCGCCGAGTCGGAACACGACCTTGATCGCGTGCGCGTTGCGGCGGTCGATTGCGGTTTCGACGGCCTCTCGATACTGCTCGAGCGCGAACTCGTGGGTCACGACCGCGCGGTCGGGCAGGAGGCCGGCCGCGAGTATCGCGAGTGCGCGGTCGACGGAGTGCCGGCCCGGACCGCCGGCGAGACCGGGTGCCGAACCCGCGTCGACCGTGTGGTCGATCGAACCGACCAGTGCGGCCTCCTTGTACCAGATCGGGGTGAGGTCGACCTCGCTCACGCCGGCCGCACCGAGCAGCAGCACAGTGCCGCGGTGCGCGACCGCGCGCAGCGCTTCGGTGACCGATAGCGGCGCGCCGACCGCCTCGATCACGTACGGAAAACCGCCCATCAGCATCACGTTCGCCTTGCGGCCGACGACACGCGCGCCGCTGATGCGGGCCAGCGCTTCGAAGTGCGCGCCGGCGGCTTCCGACTCGACCACGTGATCGGCGCCGCACTCGGCGGCCGCGGCGGCCTGGTGCGGATGGCGGGCCACGACGGTGACGGGGCAGTCGGGAAAGAGCCCTTTCAAAGCGGCGAGGCCGGCCAAACCGATGATGCCCGCGCCGACGACCAGCACTGGATCGCCGTTGCGCGGCGGCGCGCGCAAGAGTCCGTGGCACGCGATGGACACGGGCTCGTAGAGGCTCGCGCCGCGATCCGGCACGACATCGGGTACCGCGTGCAGCATCGACGTGTGCGCGAGCGCTTGCTCGGCCCAGCCGCCGCCGAGGCCGGCGGTGAAACCGAGGGAGCGACCGCCGCTGACGATACGGCTGTCGAGATTCAGACACGACGACGTCCAGCCGCGGGCACAGTTCTCGCACGGCGGATCGATTCCGCGCGGCGCGCAGGGAATGCAGGGATCGACGGCAACGCGGGTCCCGACTGCGACCGGGCAATCCGGCCCGGCCTCGATGACGCGGCCCGCCGTCTCGTGACCGAGCACGAAGGGAAACGATCCGCTCATGCCCATCAGGGTCGGTGACGGTCCGGTGTTGTGCGCGAACAGGTGGAGATCACTTCCGCAGATCCCCCCGACGCCGACCTCGACGCGAGCCCAGGCGGGTCCCGGCAGCTCCGGTTCGGGCAGCTCGACGAGCGAGGCAGGGAAGGCGGGATCGACCATGTCGAACTGCACGGCGCGCACGCGGGCAGCGTAGGTGCTCTCGTACAGTTCCGGCCGGTGCGAGTACTCGACGGCGCGCTCGAAGAGGTCCGCGAGCGCGGCTTCGCGCTCGTCGAAGGCTTCCTCACGCCGGCCGAGCTCGAAGCCGCGCAGCAGGCGCTGTGGCTGCACTTCCCGCGCCCGGAGGAGTACTTCGCGGAACCCGCGAGGTTCGCGGACTACGCGCGTAGCCAGTTCGCGGGCGTCGAGGAGTTCCCCTACCGGTCGTGGGACCTCAACCGGCTCGCGTTCCACCCCGACCTGGTCGACGCGGCCGAGCGTTATCTGGGGACCTCCGAGCTCCATCTCTACAAGGTCGAGCTGTGGGCGAAGTACGCAGGGGCGGTTGACTACACGCAGCCGCTCCATCGTGACTACGGCAGCCACAGCCTCGTCGTGCCGCGCGACGACGGCGCCTACCAACAACTGACGACGTTCATCTTCTTGTCCGACGTGACTGCCGCCGACGCGCCGACCTGCCTCGTTCCGTTCGCCGACGGCAAGGACGTGCCCTACACGCCGCTCTATCTCGACTTCGGTGAGCGGGCCGACGTCGAGGTTGCCGCGACGGGTCCGGCGGGCAGCCTGTTGGTGTACCGAACCGACATCCTCCACCGCGGCTCGAACTTCACCGTGACCGCGCGCTCGCGATTCTCGATCCTGGCCGACTATCAGACCCGCGGCACCACGTGGCGCGGCAAGATGGCATGGCCGAAGGATTCCCCGAAGCGTTGGGCGAAGCTGATCCCGCAGTGCTCGGTGCGCGAGCGCGATCTGTTCGGCTTCCCGAGGCCCGGCGACCCGTACTGGAACGAGCAGACGATCGCCGGCGTCGCCGCGCGCTACCCGGGCATCGACATGAGCCCGTACGCGGACGCGATCAATCGCTGACCCACGTCCGGCGGGCTCGCCCGACGACCGCGTTGCTGGCGCGCGTGGCGTTCACGACCTCGATCGCGGCCTCGTCGTCGCTGAGGTCGACGGATGCGTCGACGGTGTCGCCGGCTAGCACGATCCCGACGAACCGGAGATCGATCTCGCCGGCCGCGAGGAACGACTCGCCCCAGCCGTCGAGCAGCGCGGCGTACGCGGGCCCCGCCGCCTGCATGCCTTGTGCGACGAGTCCGGGCAGCTGCAGGCCGTCCGAGAGCGCGGCGTCGGAGTGAAAATTGCCCCGGCGCGAGTACGCGCGCACGAGCTCCTCGGTGATCGTGAGCGAGCAGGTCAGGGTTCGAGTCATGCCGTCGCGCCGAGGGTCGCCGCCGGCGTGAACGACACCTCCGAGGTCCACAACGGATCCTCGGGAGTGTCGGAAGTGCTGACGATCGTTTCCACGTCGACGTACGACCTTCCGCGTTTCTCGTACCGGCGCGTGATGATGCCGCGAGTGACGAGAACGCTCCCGGCGTCGGCGCGCCGGTGGCACCGCAGCCGTTGCCGGGTCTGGATCATCGCCTCGGGACAGACCTGGCCGAAGCAGAGCACCGTGAGATTCGCCGCGATCGGCGGATACAGCGCACCGTCGCGCAGCACCGGGTGATCGGCCCCGGCGGCCCGCCAGTAGCGCTCGTTCGCGGCGGCCGAGATCGTGAGCCGCAGCGGCGGGAGCACCGTCCCGACGCCGAGCTCTGCGAAGCTGGTCACGGCTTGTCGCAGCGTCTATGCACTGGTGTGTATTATATGCGTCATGGCGTATCGGGCCGCGGTGGTCGGGGCTTCAGGGTATACGGGGGCCGAAGCGCTCCGTCTGCTCTCGGGTCACCCGGAGATCGAGGTGGTGCACATCACCGCCGCATCGAACGCGGGCGCCCGGCTCGGCGACCTCTACCCCGCGCTGTTGCCCGCCTACGGCGACACGCTGCTCGCGCCGCTGGAACCAGCCGACCTGCGCGGTCTCGACCTGGTGTTCTGCATGCTGCCGCACGGCGCGAGCCAGGATCTCCTTCCAGGTCTGCTCGACGACGTCTCGCACGTGATCGACCTCGGCGCCGACTTCCGGTTGCCCCCTGACGCGTACGCACGCTGGTACGGCGAGCCACACCGCGCCCCCGAGTTCGTCGGGCGGTTCGCGTACGGGATGGTGGAGTTGTACCGGGAGGATCTCGCGACGCGGGCGCACGTCGCGTCGCCCGGCTGTTATCCGACCGCGGTGAGCATCGGCTGTGCGCCGCTGCTCGCACTCGGGTTGGCCGAGCCGCGGGTGATCGCCGACGCTGTCTCGGGCGTGTCCGGCGCAGGGCGCGGTTTGAAGACGACCAGCCTGTTCTCGGAGGCGAACGAGAATGTCTCCGCGTACGGATTGTTGACCCATCGCCATACCGCGGAGATGGAGCAGGCGCTCTCGAAGGTCGCGGGCCGGCCGGTCGACGTCTTGTTCACGCCCCATCTCGTGCCGACCACGCGCGGGATCCTGGCGACGTGTTATGCCCGCCCGCAGGTCGGAGGTCTCTCGACCGCGCGGTTGCTCGAGCACTATCGCGAGTTCTACGCCGACGACCCGTGCGTCGTCGTCGTCGACGAGCCGTCGGGGACGAAGGCGACCTACGGCGCGAACGTCGTGCACGTCACGGTGCGATTCGATGAGCGGACTGACACGGTCATCGCGATCGCGGCCGAGGACAATCTCGTCAAAGGGGCGTCGGGTCAGATGATTCAGGCCGCGAACGTGCTGCTCGGCCTGCCCGAGACTACCGGCCTGCCGCTCGTCGGGATCCAACCGTGACCTCGGGCGTCACCGCGGTTCCCGGCTTCGTCGCCGGCGGGCTCGCGTGCGGGATCAAGCCGTCGGGGGCGCCCGACCTCGCGCTCGTCGTCACCGGCGACCGGGCACCGGCCACGGCGGCGGGCGTGTTCACGACGAATCTCGCGCAGGCGGCCCCAGTGCAGATCTCGCGCCGGCACCTAGCCGATGGCGCGGCCGCGGCCGTCGTACTGAGCTCCGGCAACGCGAACGCGGCCACCGGCGAGTCCGGCCGGCGCGACGCGGCGCGTATGTGTGAGCTCAGCGCGCTCGGACTCGCGATCGGCACGGAAGACGTGCTCGTCTGCTCGACGGGCCTCATCGGCGTCCCCATGCCCATGGACGCGCTCGAAGTCGGCATCCCGAAGCTGTGCGGCGAGCTGACCGCCGATGGGGGAGACCGGGCCGCCCGGGCGATGATGACCACGGATACCAAACCGAAGGAGGCCGTGGCGCGGGCCGGCGCGGCGACGGTCGGCGGGATGGCAAAGGGCGCCGCGATGCTCTCGCCCGCGATGGCGACGATGCTCGCCGTGTTGACGACCGACGCGGCTACCGATCCCGCCACATTGCAGCAGGCCCTCGCCCGCGCGGTTGCGGAGACGTTCGATTGCCTCTCGGTCGACGGCTGCCGCTCGACCAACGACACCGTCCTCGTCCTGGCAAATGGGCGGGCGGGCGCCACCGATCAGCACGCGCTCACGGCCGCGCTCACCGAGGTATGCGGTTCGCTCGCCGAGCAGATGGCGCGCGATGCAGAAGGCGCCACCAAGTTCGTCCGCGTGCAGGTGGTCGGCGCGCGCAACTCGGCCGAAGCCCGCACGGCGGCGCGCGCGGTCGCGAACAGCCAGCTCGTGCAGTGCTCCCTCAACGGTAACGATCCGTACTGGGGTCGTGTCCTCTCGGAACTCGGCGCGAGCGGTGCGCATCTCGATCCCGAGGCGGTCGACATCTCCTACAACGACATCACCGTTTGTCGCGACGGGATCGCGTGCGATCACGACTCCGGGGCGGTCCAGCGCGCGCTGGCCGGCTCCGACATCGAGATCCGGTGCGATCTCCGCGTCGCTCATGGAGAAGCCGTGGTGCTCACGACCGATCTCTCGCACGCGTACATCGACGAGAACCGGCGCACGTCGTGAGCGCGATCCCCGATTTCCGGGCGCGGTTCGCCGATGCCAACGAGAAGGCACACATCCTCGCCGAGGCACTGCCGTACATCCGCGAGTTCTCGGGCCGGACGGTGGTGATCAAGTACGGCGGCCACGCAATGGAGAACGCCGAGCTCGCCGAACTGTTCGCGGCTGATGTCGTCCTCATGCGGCTCGTCGGGATGAACCCCGTGGTCGTGCACGGTGGTGGACCGCAGATCACCGACCTCATGCGCCGACTCGGCAAGGAGCCCGAATTCGTCGAGGGCCGCCGGGTCACCGACGCCGAGACCGTCGACATCGTGCGGATGGCGCTGGTCGGGAAAGTCAACCGCGAGATCGTGGCGATGGTGAACCGCCTCGGTTCCTACGCGGTCGGGCTGTCGGGCGAAGACGCGGGGCTGATCCGCGTCGACCAGCGCGATCCCCGGCTCGGCTTCGTCGGCGACGTGCGCGCGATCGACTCGACGATGGTGCTGCGGCTGCTGCGGGAGGAGATGATCCCCGTAATCGCGACGATCGGGGTCGACGACGCGGGCCAGGCGTACAACATCAACGCCGACACGGTTGCCGGCGCGATCGCGGAATCGCTCGACGCGGAGAAGCTCGTATATCTGACGGACGTCGCCGGCGTGTACACCGACTGGCCCGACGAATCGTCGCTGATATCGCGTGTCGACGTCGACGGCCTCGAACAACTGATCGCCGGAGGGAAGGTGACCGAGGGTATGATTCCGAAGCTCGAATCCTGCGTGTCGGCGGTGCGCAACGGCGTGCGGCGCGCCCACATTCTCGATGGGCGGCTGCCGCACGCCCTGCTGCTCGAGTTCTTCACACGTGAAGGCGTCGGAACGATGGTGCAGGGATGAGCACGCTCGTGGAGCTGCAGGCGCTCGACGCGGAGAACGTGATGCAGACCTACGGCCGCTTGCCGGTCGCGTTCGTGCGCGGTGAGGGGACGCGTCTGTGGGACACCGACGGGAAGGAGTATCTCGACTTCCTGACCGGACTCGCGGTGACCTCGCTCGGCCACGCGCACCCCGAGGTCGGGGCCGCAATCGCCGACCAGGCGAACACGCTGCTGCACGTCTCGAACCTGTACTACAACGAAGTCCAGCCCGAGGTCGCGGCGCGGCTCAACCGGTTGCTCGGCGGCAGCGGCCGCGTGTTCTTCTGCAACTCGGGCGCCGAGGCAAACGAATGCGCGATCAAGCTCGCCCGCCGGTACGGCCAGCGTCACGGTGGTCCCGACCGGTTCCACGTCGTCAGCGCGTACGGATCGTTCCACGGCCGGACGCTGACGACGCTCGCGGCGACCGGCCAACCGCAGAAACAGGAGACGTTCCAGCCGCTGCCGGAAGGCTTCCGCCAGGTGCTCTTCGATGACTTCGACGCGCTCGCGGCCGCGATGGACGAGCGCGTCGCGGCGGTCCTGCTGGAACCGGTGCAGGGCGAAGGTGGCGTGAACCCGGCGTCGAACGGCTACCTCCACGCCGTCCGGCAGTTGTGCAACGAACGCGAGGCGCTGCTGATCATCGACGAGGTACAGACCGGCCTGGGTCGCACGGGTCGTTGGTTCGGGTTCGAGCACTCCGGCGTCCGCCCCGACGTCGTGACGATGGCGAAAGCCCTCGGGAACGGCATGCCGATCGGCGCGTGTTGGGCCCTCGCCGACGTCGCCGCGGCGTTCGCGCCGGGCGATCACGCCACGACATTCGGCGGTCAACCGCTCGCGGCGCGCGCCGCGCTCGCGGTGCTCACCGTGATGGAGCGCGAAGGTGTGCCCGAGCGCGCGGCTCGCGCCGGCGCGCGGCTCGTCGAGGCGTTGGCGAAGCTCGACGGCATTGCCGAGGTGCGCGGCGCGGGGCTCCTGATCGCAGCCGAGCTCGCTCCCGGATCCGACGCCAGGGAGGTCGCCCAGAGCTGCCTCGACCGCGGACTCGTCGTGAACGCGGTCACGCCGTCGGCTCTGCGCTTCGCGCCGCCTTTGCTGGTCTCCGACGCCGAGATCGACCTGGCGGTGGCGCGGGTGGGAGATGCGTTGCGATGAGCAACCATGTGCTCGAGGTCGACGACCTCGATCCGGTCCGCCTACGCAAGATCCTCGACGACGCGATCGCGTGGAAGCACGACCCCGGCGCCGTTCCTCCGGCGCTCGTCGGTCAGGGTGTTGCGGCGCTGTTCCAGAAGCCCTCGGCGCGCACGCGGATCTCGATCGAGATGGCCGTCGCGACCCTGGGCGGCCATCCGATCTACATACGCGGCGAAGAGGTTGATCTCGACGTGCGCGAGTCGGTCGAGGACGTCGCCCGCACCATGGCGTCGATGTGTTCGGTGATCGCGGCGCGCGTCTTCGAGCACCGGGTGCTCGAGCGGATGGCCGCCTCCGTCGACATTCCCGTCGTAAACCTCCTGTCGGACGCCGCGCATCCGTGCCAGGCGCTCGCGGATCTCCTGACCGTACGCGAGAACTTCGGCGACCTCGACGGTCGTCGCATCGCGTTCGTCGGCGACGGGAACAACGTCGCGGCGTCGCTCGCGTACGCGGCCGCGCTGTCGGGTGTCGAGCTCGCCGTCGCGTCGCCCGAGGGCTACCAGCTCGATCCCAACGTCGTCGATCGCGCCCGCAACATCGGTGGCACCGTCGAGCTGTTCGGCGACGCGTACGACGCCGTGCGCGGCGCCGACGTCGTGTATGCCGACGTATGGACGTCCATGGGTCAAGAGGACGAGCGCGAGCAGCGGCTGCGCGCGTTCGCGGGATGGACGATCGACGCTGCGCTGATGAAAGCCGCGGGCGACGACGCGATCTTCCTGCACTGCCTGCCGGCGCACCGCGGCGAGGAAGTCGCGGCCGAGGTGATCGACGGGCCGCGGTCGCGGATATGGGAGCAGGCCGGAAACCGGATGCACTCGGTGCGCGCGCTGCTCGTCGAACTCGTGACCCGCGGCGATCGGGAGACGTGATGTCGACGCTCGGCAAGCCCCAACGCCAGCACCGCATCCTGCGGATTCTCGAGGACCAGCCGGTCTCGAGCCAGGCACAGCTCGTGCAACTGCTCGAGGCGGACGGCATCGTCGCCACCCAGGCGACCGTCAGCCGCGATCTGGAGGATCTCGGCGCGGTGAAGGTGCGTATCCCGGGCGGCGCGATGGCGTATGCGATCCCCGAGTTCACCCGTGAGCGCGCGCCGACGGACGACCACCTGAAGCGGCTCATGAGCGAGTTCGTCGTCGAGGTCGCGCACAGCGCCAACCTCGTCGTCTTGCACACGCCGCCGGGGAGCGCCCACGTGGTGGCGTCCGCGCTCGATCGGGCATCGCTCGGCGCGGTGTTGGGCACTATTGCGGGAGACGACACCGTGGTCGTGGTGTGCAACGAATCGGCCGGCGGCGCCCTCGTGGCCGCCGACCTCGCCGGTCTCGCCGGTCTCTGACCGGCAACGCCGCAATGTCATCGAGTCAGCAAGGAGAGGGAATCGTGTCGAAGCGGGTCGTGCTCGCGTATTCGGGAGGGCTCGACACCTCCATCGCCGTGCGCTGGATGCGCGAGGAGTGGGGCGTCGAGGTGATCGCCTGTGCTGTCGACGTCGGCCAACTCGTGCCGGGGGAGGAGGCGACGATCCGAGCGCGCGCGGCGGCCGCCGGCGCGGTCGAGACCGAGATCATCGATGCCCGGGAACAGTTTGCGCGCGACTTCCTCGTACCCGCACTGCAGGCGAACGCGCTGTACGAAGCCAAATACCCGTTGGTGTCGGCGTTGTCGCGCCCGGTGATCGTCGAGCACCTCGTCGCGTCGGCTCGCCGCCACGGTGCGACGGCGGTCGCGCACGGGTGTACCGGCAAGGGCAACGACCAGGTGCGTTTCGAGGTGTCGTCGCGCGTGCTCGCACCCGACCTCGACGTCATGGCGCCGGTACGCGTATGGGGCCTCACGCGGGCGGATTGCATCGAACTGGCCGCGAAGTGGGAGATCCCGATCTCTGCGTCGAAGGAGAAGCTGTATTCCATCGACGAGAACATGTGGGGGCGCGCGATCGAGTGCGGTGTGCTCGAAAATCCGTGGGCCGCGGCGCCGGAAGAGCCGTTCACGCTGACCCGGAACACGAGGGACGCGCCCTCGGAGCCGACCGAGTTGGTGGTCGGTTTCGACCGTGGCATCCCGGTCTCCCTCAACGGTGATGCGATGCAACTCGTCGAGCTGATCGAGACGGTCGGGCGCGAGGTCGGCGAATACGGATGGGGACGCATCGACATGGTCGAGAACCGGCGGGTCGGCATCAAGAGCCGCGAGGTGTACGAGTGTCCGGCGTCGCTGGCGCTGATCCTCGCCCACCGCGATCTCGAAGGCATCACACTCGAGCGCGACCTGGCCCGCGAGAAACAGCGGATCGAGATCCGCGTCGCCGAGTTGATCTACGACGGTATGTGGCACACCCCGCTCATGCGCGCGCTCGCCGCCTTCGTCGACGCGACGCAACAGGACGTGACCGGGGAAGTGCGCCTCCGTCTCGAGCCGGGCCGCTGCGATGCCGTCGGACGTCGGGCGCCACGCGGGTTGTACGACCACGACCTTGCGACGTACGACGCCGAAGACGCGTTCCGCCATCAGGACTCCGAAGGCTTCGTTCGTCTTTGGGGGCTCTCGGCGGAGACGTGGTCGCGACGTCAAGGCCCGGGCGCGTCGTGAGTAGCTCGGACGAGCCGAGCGGCCAGCCCCTGTGGCACGGCCGGTTCGGGGAAGGCCCGGCCGAGGAGCTCGTCGCCTTCACGGTCAGCCTCCCGTTCGATCGCCGGCTCGCCGCCGACGACCTTGTGGGATCGCGGGCACACGTGCAGATGCTCGCGCGCGTCGGCTTGCTCTCCGACGACGAGCGCCTGGTCGTGCTCGCGGCGCTCGATCGGATCGGGCAAGAGCTCGCCGATGGGTCATTCGCGTTCGCACCGTCCGACGAGGACATCCACACCGCGATCGAGCGGCGCGTCACCGAGATCGCGGGCGCCGCCGGAGCCAAGCTGCACACGGGTCGCAGTCGCAACGACCAGGTCGCGCTCGATCTGCGCCTGTACCTCCGGCGCGAAGGCCGGGCGGTGGCCACCCGGATACACGAATTGCAGCGCGTGCTGTTGCAGCGAGCGGGTGAATCGACCGAGGTCGCGCTGCCGGGCTACACGCACCTGCAGCGCGCGCAGCCGGTATTGCTCGCGCACCATCTGCTCGCGCACTTCTGGGCGCTGGCGCGCGACGTCGACCGCTGGCGCGACTGTCTCGAACGGGCGGACGTCTCCCCACTCGGCGCGGGTGCGCTCGCCGGCTCCAGCCTGCCACTCGATCCCGCATCGGTCGCGGCCGCGCTGGAGTTCTCGCGGCCGTTCGAGAACTCCCTCGACGCAGTCGGCGATCGCGACTTCGTCGCGGAGGCGCTCTTCGTGGCCGCCCTCACGCAGGTGCATCTCTCGCGGCTCGGCGAGGAGATCGTGCTGTGGTCGACCGACGAGTTCGGTTTCATGCGTCTCGCCGACGCGTACGCGACCGGCTCCTCGATGCTGCCGCAGAAGAAGAACCCCGACATCGCCGAACTCGCACGGGGCAAGGCCGGCCGGCTGATCGGTGATCTCACGGGGTTTCTCGCCACACTCAAGTCGCTTCCACTCGCGTACAACCGCGATCTCCAAGAAGACAAGGAGCCGCTGTTCGACGCGCTCGACACGTGCGTGCTGTCGCTGAGCGCGCTCACCGGGCTCATTACGACCGCGACGTTCGTCGACACGGCGATGACGGCCGGAGCCGACAGTCCGTTCAACAGCGCGACGGACATCGCCGAGCACTTGGTCCGCGACGGCACGCCGTTTCGCGAGGCGCACGCGATTGTCGGCTCGCTCGTCCGCCAGTCGGTCGAGCGCGGTGTGCCGCTCGAGGAGTTGGTGTCGAACCATCCGAGCCTCGGTCCCGAGTATCTCGTCTTCCTCGAGCCCGGGAGCGCGGTCCGCCGGCGAACGACGCCCGGGGGAGCGGGACCCGAACCCGTCGCGCACGAGCTCGAACAGGCCCGGGAGCGGATGGACCGCCAGCAGACGTGGCTCGCGCGCTGACGCGGCGGTTCTTCGACCGCGACGCGCTCGACGTCGCACCCGAGCTGCTGAACAAACTCCTCGTCGGCAACGGTGTGTCGGCCCGGTTGGTCGAGGTGGAGGCGTACCGCGCCGACGAAGATCCCGGGAGTCACGCGTTCCGGGGTCGCACCCCTCGGAACGCGGCGATGTTCGGCGCGCCGGGAACGCTGTACGTGTACTTCAGCTACGGCAACCACTGGTGCATGAACGCGGTCTGCGGTCCGGGGGAGCGCGCCCACGCCGTCCTCCTGCGCGCGGCGGCCCCCGTCGCCGGTGTCGACCTGATGCGCGCCCGCCGGCCGAAGGCACGCCGCGACCGAGACCTCGCGGCCGGTCCCGGACGCCTGGGACAGGCGTTCGCGGTGGATCGATCCTTCGACGGGACGAGCCTGCAGCGGGGTGCGCTGCGGATCGTCGACGACGGCGTTCCGCCCCCGCCTCACCCCGGCGTGTCGCCGCGCATCGGCCTTGCCTCGGGCAAGGGCGACCGGTTGCCGTATCGCTTCTACGTACCGGGCGACCCCAACGTCAGCCGTTCCCCACGCTGAGCCACATCCCCTCAACTGTTGGGAGGGTGGGGTGGCGTAGGGGAGCGGTAATGGGGGTGCTAGGGAAAGCGGGCGGCGATCCAGTCGGCGACGATATGAATCGCCTCGGGGCGGTGGCCTTCGAGGTAGTGGGGCGCGCCTTTCATCTCGACGTACGTGACGTCGTCAGAGCCGGCCGCGGCCGCGATCTCGCGCGCCTGGCGGATCCGGATCTCCGTGTCGGCGGTCGGGTGCAGGACGAGTACCGGTACGCGAACGGCCGGCATCGTCGACGCGAGCCGCGCGCGCGACGAGAGCGCCGACCACGTCGACAGCCAACCCCGCGATGTCATCGTCCGGGCCAGCCCGCCCCAGCCGTAGTTCGCGTCGAACGGGTCGGGGAAGGCGAACAGCGAACCAAGCGGCCGATCGTCGGGATCGATGCTCAGATCCAAATACGCCGGGTTGGCCAACGTGCGGTAAATCGTGAAGTAGTCGAGGTGCACCGCGCGTTTGCGCAGCCCGCGCCATTCGTCGCTCCCGCGTTCGACACCCCGCAAATACGTCCGCGCGTCGCGCGCGTCGTCGAGTCGCTCGCGCGCCCACGCGTCGATCCGCGCCACGCGTTCGCGCTGTGCGGCGCGATAACGCTCGAGCCATTCCGGTTCGTAGGAACACTCGTTCGGCCACGGCCGCCAGCCGTTCGCGGGGTCGTACATGTCGAGCTCGGGAACCACCGATGCCGGATCGTGCTCGTCGGCGACCGACGGATCGATCGACTGGAGCATGAACTCACCCTCCCCGGGGTGCGCGGCGACGCCGACCCACGCATCGCCGCACCCGTGGTCGACGTGCGCGAGCGCCGACAACGAACCGCCGCCACTGTTGCCGAAGAGCACGACGGCTTCGGCACCGCGGCCGCGGACCCACTCGACGGCCGCAGCCACGTCGCGCGCGGCGAGCTCGTGCAGGCAGTCGGTGTCGTTGTTCAGGTAGCGCGTCGCAAAGCCGAAGACGCTGTAGCCCGCGGCGGCGAGGAGCGGGCACGCGTAGTGCACCGAGAAGTCGGCCCGCGGATGCGTGAGCACAACTGCGGTACGCCAGCGGCGGCTGGCCGGCGGCGTCCAGAACAACCCGCGCACGAGACCGCCGTCTTCGGTCACGATCCGCACGGGCTCGCGCGCGAGCTCGACACCGGGATCGTCTTCGGGTAGCGGCCAGAAGCCGAGGCCGGCGGGACGCGGATCACCGCGGAAGGGGTCGCTCATGGCGGGATAGGTTGGCCGACCGTGCCGAGTCTGACGAGTCGGAGTCGCAGCGTGCGCGGGCAAGTCGTGCTCGTCACGGGCGCGGCGGGTGGCATGGGCCGCGCCATCGCGCACCTCTTCGCCGACGAGGGGGCGAAGGTCGCCGTCACCGATGTCGTCGCCGCCGGCGTCCGCACGGTCGTCGACGAGATCACCTACGGCGGTGGCGAGGCCGCTTGGTGGGCTCTCGACGTGACCGACGCCGCGGCGATCGAGCGGGTCGTCGACGACGTCGTCGCCACCCTCGGGCCCGTCGACATCCTCGTGAACGACGCGGGCGTCAGCCTGCCCACCGAGATCGGGGGTGACGGTTTCGAGGCGGCATGGGCGACCACGTTCGCGGTGAACCTCACCGCGCAGGCGCGCATGATCCGCGCCTGTCTGCCGTCGCTGACGCGCAATCGTGGCGGTCGCGTCGTCAACATCGCGTCGACCGAAGGGCTCGGGGCCACCCCGTACCTCAGCGCGTACACGGCCAGCAAGCATGGAGTCGTCGGCCTCACACGCTCACTTGCAGTGGAGCTCGGACCCCAAGGCGTCACGGTCAACTGCCTCTGTCCGGGCCCGATCCACACGGGCATGACCGCACCGATCCCGGACGACGCCAAGGAGAAATTCGCCCGACGGCGCGTGCCCCTGCGGCGCTACGGCGATCCCGAGGAGGTCGCACACATGGTGTTGAGCCTGGCGCTACCGGCCGCGTCGTTCGTGAACGGTGCGGTCCTCACCGTCGACGGGGGCCTTTCCGCAAAGTTCGGTTGAATGCCACGCGATCTTGTTACCGTCCCCGCGTGGACGTCGACCGCCAGTTCCGCCTCCTGACCGCGAACGCAGTCGACGTCATCTCCGAAGTCGAGCTGCGCAAGAAGATCGAGCGGGGCCTCCCGCTGCGCGTGAAGCTCGGCATCGACCCCACCGCCTCCGACATCCACCTGGGCTTCGCAGTCGTTCTGCGCAGGTTGCGGCTCTTCCAGGACTGCGGCCACAAGGCGGTGCTGATCATCGGCGACTTCACCGCGATGCTCGGTGATCCGTCCGGGCGTTCGGCGACCCGGCCGCAGCTGACGAAGCAGCAGGTGGACGATTACGCGACCAGCTACATCGAACAGATCGGCGCGATCCTCGACATGTCGCCCGACCGCATCGAGATCCGGCGCAACTCGGAGTGGCTGGCGCCGCTCGACATCGGCGACGTCCTGCGCCTGACCTCGCAGGTGACCGTGGCTCGGATGCTCGAGCGCGACGACTTCGCCAAGCGCTACGAGTCCGGGGTGGCGATCTCCCTCATGGAGTTCCTGTACCCGCTCCTCCAAGGCACCGATTCGGTCGAGGTACGTGCCGACGTCGAGCTCGGCGGCACCGACCAGCTGTTCAACCTGATCATGGGCCGTCATCTCCAGGAGCGCGCGGGTCAGGAGCCTCAGGTCGTGCTCACGACGCCGCTGCTCGTCGGCATCGACGGCGTGCAGAAGATGTCGAAGTCGCTCGGCAACTACGTGGGTATCGACGAGCCGCCGGGCGAGCAGTTCGGGAAGGTCATGCGCATCCACGACAAGGTCCTTCCCGTATACGTCGCGCACGCGACCGCATGGGATCCGGAGGAGATCGAGGTGGTCACACGCGGCCTGTCGGACGGGTCGCTGCATCCGAACGAGACAAAGCGGCGGGTCGCGCGCCGAGTCGTCGAGCTGTATCACGGTGACCACGCGGGCGAAGACGCCGAAGCAAACTTCGACCGGGTCTTCAAGGACCACGCCGCGCCGCCGGACGTGCCCGAGTTCGAGCTCCCGGCGGGCACCACTTACGGCGATGCGCTGGTCATCTGTGGGCTCGTCGACTCGAAGCGTAAGGCGCGCCGGGCCCTCGACGAGGGTGGCGTCCGATGCGACGGCGAGGTGGTCGGGAGCGACGGCGCGATCCCGAGCGGCGTTCACGTCCTGCAGTTCGGCAAACGGAAGTGGGCCCGGATCACGATTTCCTGAGGGCGGTCCGCTAGGTTGCCCGAGCACCCGGTGCGGCGACACCGGATGCGGCGGATGTGGCGCATGTTCACCTGTTTGACATGCGAAGCGCCCGCCTGTAGTCTTGCCAGTCGCTCCGCATGCCGGTTTGCCACTCCGCGTGGCCCGGAACGGTGGAGCCGCTTGACACCAACACTCGAGTTTGCAGGTCGTTCGCGGCCTCGGATCGGGTGCGTGTCGCTTCGACATCGGCGTTTCCGCTGACCTCGGTTTCGGACGCGCTCGTCGGAGAACCGCTTCTTGAAAACAGAGCAGTGAACGCCAAAAGCCAGTGAGGCCGCCGAACGTCCGATCTCGAATCGGGCAATCGGAGGCTCATGTCAATTCCGTGCACGTACGGCCTTCGGGTCGGCGGGCACAAAGTTGCCTCCTCGACCAGAGTGTGGTCGGCGAGGCAGCTCTCCGATCAAAGGCCGGCTCGACCCCCCAACGTGGGACGAGTGCAGGTCGCGATCTTGATGGAGAGTTTGATCCTGGCTCAGGACGAACGCTGGCGGCGCGCCTAACACATGCAAGTCGAGCGAGAACCGGGGCTTCGGCCCCGGGGGAAGCGGCGAACGGGTGCGTAACACGTGAGCAACCTGCCCCGAAGACCGGGACAAGCCGGGGAAACCTGGTCTAATACCGGATGCCCTCACCGGATCGCATGGTCTGGTGAGGAAATGGATTCCGCTTCGGGATGGGCTCGCGGTCTATCAGCTTGTTGGTGGGGTAACGGCCTACCAAGGCAACGACGGATAGCTGGTCTG
>Ga0335085_10004491_pt1 | contig 23088 bp, 23 predicted proteins | sample Lox_Sample_45_FD_206712 | JGI IMG/M metagenome (GOLD analysis project Ga0335085, IMG submission 206712) | Soil microbial communities from Loxahatchee National Wildlife Refuge, Florida, United States - Lox_Sample_4.5 | ecosystem: Environmental > Terrestrial > Soil > Wetlands | place: USA...
AATATCGCCGGTACCGGAATGGATCTGAAGGTGGTCAATCGAGGCGTGCATGGGCAGTACAATCCGTATCCGGCTACGACGCGCATCGAACGTATTTTCATTCGCGGGCTATCGGAGCTGAGTTACGGCAATGCTGTCGGGATCGGGCTTGGGGATGTGGTTCACGATCAAATGCTGGAGCGGGTCGATTTCAATGCCGGGCGAATCAATGCGCAGACGTCAGGGTCACTGGCCGCGGTGCGCACGCCGCTGCATTTTTCGTCGGATCGCGAGTGCCTCGACCTGCTCTGCGCCACCGTGGGCAGGTTCGACCGCGCGGAAGTGACAATGGGGTGGATTCGCAACACGCTGGAACTGGAGACGCTCGCGATCAGCGAAAACCTTCGCCATGCGATTGTGAAAAATCCGGAGCTTGAGATTACAGGGCCCGCATTCGAGATGGCGTTCGATGGAAAGGGCAACATCGTCGCAGGCTGAAGCCTGGCCCCGCTAACTGTGACAACATGGATTAAGGCAGCTACCGGCGCGGCTTGATTTCGTAACCTTGCGGCTGTAGGCTGCGTTCAGAGGTTATATGGTGCGCGGGCTTTCCCTTTTGACCGTTCTCCTGCTGGCCGGCCTGCCCGGTGATGGCCAGATCATTCTGGGCGGTCCCGGCGTGGGCTATCCCGGCGGTGGCGGTCCGTTTCCCGGCGGCAGGCGGCAGCGCGGAACGAACGGGCCCAGTCAGCAGGGGGGCGAGAACAATCAGACTACACTCGTCGGCACACTGCGGAATCTGACCGAGAAAAACGCTGTCATCGAAGATGATGACAAGAATGTCACCATCGTCACGATTACCGGATCGACGAAATACCTGACCACTTCGGGCGCAAAGGGGTCCAGCGGCGATTTTCAGCCCGGAGACCGCATCAGCATCAGCACCACGCAGGACAGCAAAACGAAAAGCTACCGGGCGCACGAGATATCGATGGTGCGGGTGGGTAGTGCGGACGACCACTCGCTGGCGTCGCTGCACACCGACGACATGGCGCCCCTGCCGCGGGCGTCCGACAGCAACCCGAGTGCATCTTCGACCGGCAGCTCGCCGGGTTCGTCAAATAAACCAGTGCTGCGGCGCGCGGAATCCAGTGCGGATGAGAGCAGGAGTTCCGCCAGCCGGTCTGCCAGTCCGCCGCCGGATGACAACGATCCGGATCGTCCTCGGTTGCGACGGGCATCGGGAAGTTCGAGCTCATCGGATACGTCGGCGTCGAATTCCTCTGCTTCCGATTCTTCATCAGGTCCGCCGCGGATGCGCCGCGCGGTCTCATCATCTGACGAAAGCGGGCCGAGAGCGGAAATCGGGCCGGGCGATTCGAGTACGCCTTCTGCGAGCGCTTCATCGCCCCGATCGTCGCCGTCTTTACCGCCGTCATCCGGTTCCGACTCGGACGGTCCGCCGCGGCTGAGACGCAGTTCGCCGCCTTCCGGTAACGACAGCACCGTCGCGGAAGCGCGGCCGAGTCTGCATGCTGACGACGTGAACGGCGCCACACGGCTGCCTGCGGAACCGAAGACGAGCGCGGTCCCGGATCGCGATGCAGCCGATGCCGGGCGATACGCGCGTTCGAGCGGCGATGAAGTGATCGACAAGGCGCGCGAAGCGGCGTTTTCGTTCACCGAAACGCTGCCGAATTTCGTGGTGAAGCAGTACACGACACGTTATGCATCCGCTCCGACGCGCGGCCGCGGCGTTTCCTGGCAGGCGCTCGACACGGTGACCGCCGACGTGATCGAAGAGGACGGGCACGAGAAATACAAGAACATCCTTGTGAATGGCAAGACGCCGCGGGAGGACGTGGAGCATACGGGTTCGTGGTCGACCGGCGAGTTTTCAAGCCTGCAGCTCAGCGTGCTGCTGCCGCAGACCAACGCGGATTTCCGCAACAAGCGCTCGGTGACGATTAACAACCGCGGGGCGTTCCGCTACGATTTTTCGGTCGAGAAGGCGAATTCGCACTGGATGCTGGAGACCGAGGGCCAGAAGATAGAGCCGGCGTATACGGGCAGCATCTGGATCGACAAAGAAACGTACCGGGCACTGCGTCTGGAACTGCAGGCGCAGAATCTACCGCCGACTTTCCCGACCGATCAGGCGGAGAATACGGTGGATTACGATTTCGTGCTGATCGGCGAAGGCAAGTTCCTGCTGCCGACACGCGCGGAGATGCTGGGCTGCGCGCGCGGAACGAATAACTGCACGCGGAACGTGATCGAGTTCCGGAATTATAAGAAGTTCACGGCGGATACGAGCATTACCTTCGATCCCGACAAATAAGATCAAAGCAATCTTAGCCACGAATAAACACAAAAGAAGACGAATCTTATTCGTGTTGATTTGTGTTCATTCGTGGCTGATAGAATCCACATCGGAGATCGAGCGATGAATCGAACCGTATTGTTGACACCACTTGCGCTGGCTTTCGTTTTTCAGGCGGCAGGGCAACAGCCGCGTCCTTCCACGGCAGACCCGTACGCCAACAATGCCGATCCGGGCAAGGCGAAGTTTCCGCTGGCGGCGCCGGCGGGGAAGGATTCGGGGGCAATCACGAGTGCGCCCGCGGGGGCGGTGAATCAGGGCGCGCTGGATCCGTCGAAATGGAAATACGGTCCTGCATACGATGCGCCGAAGGATTCGAAGATATGGAATCCGGTGAAGCTGAAAATGATGCGCGGTGAAAAGGTGACGGGCGGGACGGTATTCAGCACCGACAGCCCGGAAACGTACTGCGCGATGGCGAATGCCGGGTACGATTTCATCTGGACCGAAATGCAGCACGATTCGCGCGACTGGGAGGCGGTCGGGCGCATGTGGAAGGCGTGCCCGCATGCGAAGGCGGTGCCGGGTGTGCGTGTGGCGTATACCGATGAACGCGAGATTCAGCATGCAATGGATCTGGGCGCGCTCGTGATCGTGGTGCCGACGGTGCGCTCGGTGGAAGAAGGCACGGCGGCGCGCAACTGGACGTATTTTCCGCCGCTGGGGCATCGCAGCCAGGGCGGGGGTCAGGCTTTCGATCCCGATATGTGGGGCGGCGTGCCGGGCGGGTATCGCAACACGATCAATGACAATGTAGTGCTGATCGAGATGATTGAAACGCTCGACGGCGCCCTGGCGGCGCGCAAGATTGCGGCGATTCCGGGCGTGACGGCGATCTTTGCGGCGAGCGGCGATCTGGGAAATTTTTCCGGCTATCGGCAGGGCACGCCGGATTATGAGCGGCTGATCAACATTGTGCATGACGCCGCGCTGGCAGAGGGAAAGCGGTTGTGCGGTCCGTTTATGTGGCGCGATCGGCCGGATTTCACGTGCTTCCAGAATCAGAGCGAGACGGCGGCGATTGCACGCGGCGTGGCGGCGGAGCTGGGAGATCTGAAAGACACGCAGCCTAAGCCGGAAGTCGGGCCTTACGCGCCGAAGAAGTGACCTGCACGCGCCGTAAGGCGCTTTCCCGGCTGGATCGCTGACTGGCGCCGCGTGCGCTCTTCACAGCAGGGCGATGAGCTTGCGGCGGACTGATTCGGCGGTGTGCGGGTCAGGGCAGACGACGAGGATGGTGTCGTCGCCGGCGAGAGTGCCGACTACCTCGGGCCATTCTTCATCATCAAGCGCGACCGCGACCGAATTGGCGTGGCCCGGCGCGGTTTTCAGCACAACCTGATTCTGTGCGATGCGCACGTCGCGCAGAAATTCGCCGGCAAGGGTTTCAAACTGCATCCCCGGCGATTCGGCGGCGAGTTCACGATAGCCCTCGGGCGTCTTGACAAGGCCCAGCTCGCGTATATCCCGCGACAGTGTGACCTGCGTGGTCTGGATGCCGGATTCTTTGAGGGCGCGGGCGAGTTCGTCCTGCGTGAAGACAGCGCGGCTGCGGACCAACTTGAGAATCTGGCCGTGACGGAAGCTTTTGGTCATGCCATGTTGGCCAGACGCATGCGCGCGGTGATCCGGGCGGCCGCGACAGTCTCAGGCCCCGTGCCGCCGGAGATTTCGCGTGTCTTCATGCCTTCCCGCGGATTGAGGAAAGCGGCGATGCCGGGCGTGAATTCGGGCGCGAATGCAGCGAGCGAAGCAGCGGACCAATCAGCAGGTTTCTTTCCGGTTCGCACGCTCTCGAGAACCAGACGGCCCACTATCTGATGAGCCTGATGGAATGACGTGCCGTTGCGCGCGAGAGCTTCGGCGAGATCGGTGGCAACCACCCAGCTCGCGTCGGCGGCTTCGGCGGGAACAGCTTCGCGAAGGACGACCGATTCGGCGACTACGCGCGCCATTTCGAGCGAACCGTTGAGCTGATCGCAGGCTTCGAAGAGAGGCTCTTTGTCTTCCTGCATGTCGCGGTTGTAGGTCATCGGCAGGCCCTTCATGGTGAAGAGCAGGGAATTGAGGGCCCCGAGAACGCGGCCGGATTTGCCGCGGATGAGTTCGAGCGAGTCGGGATTCTTTTTCTGCGGCATCAGGCTCGAGCCGCTGGTGACGCCGTCGCCGAGTTCGATCCAGCCGAATTCTTCGGAGGAATAGAGAATCCAGTCTTCGGCGAGGCGGCTGAGATGAATCATCGTGGCCGAAGCCGCGTAGAGATAATCGAGAGCGAAATCGCGGTCGCCGGAAACATCCATGGAGTTGTTCGTGATGGAATCGAAGCCGAGATCGCGGGCGATGGCTTCGCGATCGTGCGGAAATCCACTGCCGGCAAGCGCGCCGGAGCCGAGCGGCATAACGTTGGTGCGGCGGCGGGCTTCGCCGAGGCGTTCGTGATCGCGCGCGAACATTTCGAAATACGCGAGAAGGTAGTGCGGCCAGAGCACCGGCTGAGCGCGCCGCAGATGCGTGTAGCCGGGGATGATGGCGTTCGGATATTTTTCCGCCAGATCGAGCAGCGCCGACATGAGATCGCGCAGGAGTTCACGGGCGTGATCGCATTCGTCGCGCAGCCAGAGGCGCGTGTCGAGAGAAACCTGCTCATTGCGGCTCCGGCCGGTGTGGATTTTGTCGGCGAGCGCGCCGACACGCTGCTTCAGTTTGCCGATGACGAAGGAGTGAATATCTTCGTCAGTCGCTCCATCAAAGAAACCAGAGGCAGCCGAGTCATCGAGAATCGATTCGAAAGCTTCGACGATCTGCGCGCACTCCGATTCGGTGAGAACTCCGGCGCGCGTGAGCGAGCGCGCGAAGGCCTGAGAGCCGCGCACGTCCGCCCCGATAAGACGCCTGTCGAAATGGAGTGAGTTCGAGAAGCGCTCGAAGACTTCCGAAGGCCCGGTCTCGAAACGCCCGCCCCAGAGCTTCATTTGGCCTGCTTCTGCGATTTTTGCAACGCCCGCACCTGGATCGGCAGGCCGACGAGATTGATGAATCCGCGCGCGTCTTTCTGATCGTAATCGGCGCCCATGGTGAAGCTCGCAATAGCCAGCGAGTAGAGCGAGTACGGCGATTTGCGGCTTACGGGTTCGAGAATGCCTTTGTAGAGCCGCATGGTGATTTCGCCCGTCGTGGTCTGCGAGATCGATTCGAAGAAGGCATCGAGTGCTTCGCGCAGCGGCGTGAACCAGAGGCCGGCGTAGACCATGTCGGCGTAATCGAGCGCGAGCTTCTGCTTGTAGTGCAGCATGGAGCGATCGAGCGTGAGCGCTTCGAGCTCGCGAATCGCGGCCATGAGGATGGTGCCGCCGGGAGTTTCATAGCAGCCGCGCGACTTCATGCCGACGAAGCGGTTTTCGACCAGATCGATGCGGCCGATACCGTGTTTGCTGCCAAGGTTATTCAGCGTTTCGAGGATTTCGACCGGCGGCAGCTTTTTGCCGTTGACGGAAACCGGAATGCCTTTTTCGAAGCCGACGGTGACTTCTTCCGGTTTGTCAGGCGCATCTTTAGGGCTCGAAGTGAGCATCCAGATGTGATCGGGAGCGGCGTTGGCGGGATCTTCGAGCTCGCCGCCTTCGTGCGAGATGTGCCAGATGTTGCGGTCGCGCGAGTAAATTTTCGTGGTGGTCTGAGAGATCGGGACGTTGTGCTTCTTCGCGTACTCGATGCAGTCTTCGCGCGAGATGAGATTCCACTCGCGCCAGGGAGCGATGACGGGAAGCTGCGGGGCAAGGGCCTTGTAGGTCAGCTCGAAGCGGACCTGATCGTTGCCCTTTCCCGTGCAGCCGTGCGCCAGCGCGTCGCAGCCGGTACGCAACGCGGCTTCCACCTGGCGCTTCGCCAAAAGCGGCCGGGCGATGGAAGTGCCGAGCAGATACTTATGCTCATAGACACCGCCCGAGCGGACGAGCTTCCACAGGTAGTCGCGTACAAATTCCTCGCGCATGTCGGCGACTTCGACTTCCGAAGCGCCGGTTTTGCGGGCTTTGGCTTCGAGGCCGGTCAGCTCATCGCCGCCCTGGCCGATGTCGCCGCAGACCGCGACGACTTCGCAGCCGTAGTTTTCCTTCAGCCACGGAATGATGATAGAGGTGTCCAGGCCGCCTGAGTAGGCCAGTGCTACTTTTTTTGCGTTCATAGAAATCTGTTTCAATCACAGGGCAAAGCCTGTGCCACCATGCTGCACAGACTGAGGTCTGTGGCAATCAGAAATTGTGTACAGCTTTACGCGAGCAGCATCAGCAGCAGCGCTTTCTGCGCGTGCAGCCGGTTTTCCGCCTGATCGAACACGACCGAGCGCGGGGATTCGATCACGCTGTCGGTCACTTCTTCGCCGCGCTTGGCGGGAAGGCAATGCATAAATATCGCGTCGGGGTCGGCGTGACGGAACAGATCGTCGTCGACCTGATAATCGGCGAAAGCGGTGCGGCGCTCGGCGGCTTCGTTCTCCGCGCCCATGCTGGCCCAGACGTCGGTATAGATGGCGTGGGCGCCGGCGGCGGCTTCGGCGGGATCGTGAGTGATCGTGAACTTCGATTCGGAGCAGGCGGCGAGCGCGCGGGCCTGGTCGACGATTTCCGGATTGGCTTCGTATTTTTTCGGCGTAGCGAGCGCGAAGTCCATGCCGAGACGGGCGGCGTCGAGCATGAGCGAGTGCGCCATGTTGTTGCCGTCGCCGATGAATGCGAACCTGATGCCGCGTGTGGTTCCGAAATGCTCCTGAACGGTCTGCATGTCGGCGAACGCCTGGCAGGGATGGTACATGTCGCTCAGAGCATTGATGACGGGAACCTTCGACCAGTGGGCGAGGCCGTCGATGGTCTTCTGCGTAAATGTGCGCGCCACGATGGCGTTGACCCAGCGCTCGAGATTGCGCGCCATGTCCTTGAGCGGTTCGCGGACGCCGATGGGGCCTTCGTTGACCAGCGCGAATCCGCCGAGCTGCTGGATGGCGAGCTCGAAGGTCATGCGGGTGCGGAGGGATGGTTTTTCAAAAAGCAGCGCGATGGATTTGCCGGCGAGGGCGGAAGCGTAATCGCGGGGAGACTGTTTGACGTCGGCGGCGAGCGCGAGGAGGGAATGCAGCTCTTCGATGGTGAGATCGAGATCCTTCGTCAAATCGCCGTGGGCGATTTTTTCGAGAGCGGGAGCCGTCGCCGTCATGAATGTTTATTCACTACATTGAATATTTAAACATGCTGGGGCGCGGACGTCAAGGGGGAAATTCGCGGTCGCTCACTGAAAGTCATTTCGCAGTCGCGCTCAACAAATTATCGGCCCGACGGGGACGTTTTCAAACGAGGAGGGGCCGCTGGCGTGGTGAGGTGGTGGAAGTCTGCAGAAGCCTGGTCCGCAAAGAGACGCGGATGCAGACCAGGCGCGTGAGCGGGGAGATCAGGGCCTGAATTCAAGCGACATGGCGCTGCCGCCGAGCCGGATTTCGTGAACCATCATTTTGCCGCTGTTTATCTGGGACTCGACAACCGTCTCGCTGTGCTTCTTCTCCGAAGTCTGCACCGTGGCAGTGGTCTCAAAGCTCTTGTGCGTATTTTCGTTCACGAGCGTGACCTTCGATCCGTCAACGGTGACCTTATAAAGTCCGCTGTCGACCTCCATGGGTCCGAGGACCGCCGGAGCGTCGAACTTGACTTCATACGATTTGGCGAAGGACAATCCCGCAACTGCAATCAACAAAATAAGCGTCTTTTTCATACTTCGAAGACGCTTCGGAAAGCGGCGAAGTTGCCGATTCTCCGATAGGAATGTGTTATGGGGCTGTTATGCCCGATGGATAAAGAAAGTCGATTGCGTTAATAAGCAACGTGGTTTTTCTTTTTGTCGAGGTTCGCGGTTTCGGGGGGTCGGCGACCCCGCCGCAGGAGAACATCCTGCCCCACGTTTGTCAGCCGCCGACAGCGCAGCAGGTGGTTTCGTAGGCGTGGCGGGTCTGGATGCCGCCGGTGAATTCGAAAACGTTCAGCGATTGTTCGTAGAGGTCGCGCGGGATTTCGATGCCGCCATCCCACATGCCGATCTTCTTGTATTGATCGATTACGGCTGCAAGCAGGGCTTTGTCGACGTTCGGGAAAAAGGATGCTTCTTTCGCCGCGATTTCGCCGGCCTCCGTGTTCTGCACCCATTGCCTCGCCTCGCCAAACGCTTTCGCGAACGTTTTGCACGCGTCGCTCGCGATGAATTCCTTCGACGCGCACAAAGAGCTGAAGGCGTTCGGGGGCATGGAAGCGCCGACCGAAGTGGACGGGCAGTCCGTGAGCTCGGGCACGGGCGCCTGCAGATGCACGAAATGAGCATTGCCCGCGCGAAACGCCGCGGTCATGTCAGCCGGTGAGCCTGCGTTGACGACGCGAATCTTCTGCCAGTCGACCCCGTTGCAATGTGCGGCATAGCGCAGCATCGCCAGAGGCTGCGAGCCGTGGTCCGCCAGCAGAGTTTTGCCTTCGAGATCTTTCCAGGCGAAATCTTTCGTTCGGCGAAAAAGAAAGAAGCCGTCGCGGCGATTGATGAGCGCGAAGTGCAGCGGAAAACCGGTTTCGCCTTTGTCCATCCTGGCCCAGTTCGTGGATGGCGCCGACTGCATGATGTCAGTCTTTCCGGAGCGAATCATGCCGGCTGCGGTCTCGCCGGGAACCAGCACGCTGTAGGTGTATTTCAGGCCGTGTTTATCGAGGAAGCCGGCGGCCATGGTTGCCAGCAGGGGCGTGTAGAACGCAGTGTGGCGGCTGGCTGTGATGCGGATCGTCATGCGGTAGCGATTTTACGCCTGCGCTGATCGAGGTCGGGAAGGAACCCGGTGAGCAGGCCGATCGCGGGCAGGTACGCGCAGAGCTGGTAGACGAAATAAATATTGGTGTGATCGGCGAGTTTGCCGAGCAGCGCTGCGCCGATGCCGCCGAGGCCGAAGGCGAGTCCGAAGAAGAGTCCGGAGATGGCGCCGACGCGCCCCGGCATGAGTTCCTGCGCGTAAACCACGATAGCGGAAAACGCGGAGGAGAGAATGACGCCGATGATCACGCTCAGAATGCCGGTCCAGAAGAGATTGGCATAGGGCAGGAGCAGCGTGAACGGCAGCACGCCCAGAATCGAGACCCAGATGACGTACTTACGGCCGATGCGGTCGCCGACCGGTCCGCCAATGATGGTGCCGGCGGCGACGGCGCCGAGAAACACGAAAAGATGAATTTCCGCGCTCAGCACGGGCAGGTGGAATTTGCTGATGAGGAAGAACGTGTAGTAGCTGTTCAGGCTCGACAGGTAGAAAAATTTCGAGAACATCAGCGCGATCAGAACGCCGAGCGAAATGGCGACGCGGCGCGGAGAAAGGTCGGGATTGAGGACGGATTTCTTGGTGCGTGCGCCGCGCATGGATTCGCGCTGTTTGTACCAGCGTCCGACGTTGCTGAGCAGAATGATCGCGAGCAGCGCGGCGAGGGTGAACCACACGATACTGCGCTGACCATTCGGAATGACGATGAAAGCGGCCAGCAGCGGTCCGAGCGATGTGCCGAAGTTACCGCCGACCTGGAAGACCGATTGCGCGAGGCCGTGCTGTCCGCCGGAAGCCATGCGCGCGACGCGGGAAGATTCCGGATGAAAAACCGCGGAGCCGAGACCGACCAGTCCGGCCGCGATCAGGATGAAGGCGTAGTTCGACGCCATCGAGAGCAACGTGAGTCCGCAAAGCGTGAAGCCCATGCCGAAAGGCAGCGAGTAAGGCTTGGGGCGTTTGTCGGTGAAGAGGCCGATGATGGGCTGCAGCAGAGACGCCGTGAGCTGTGTGGTGAGCGTGATGAGGCCGATTTTGGCGAAATCGAGATGGTAGTTGGTTTTGAGAATCGGGTAGATCGCCGGCAGCAACGACTGAATCATGTCGTTGAGCATGTGGGAAAAGCTGATGGCGGCGAGGATGGGGTAGACGGTCCCCTCGATGGCTTTTCGCTGCGGTTCTGTGGTTACGGTGGCCATGTGATCTATTGAACCGCGCACAGCGTCCGCACGAGCGGGGCCTGTGCGCTCCTCGCTTCCTTTAATTATCCATTCCGAATTCGCGCGCGATGAGCTCATAGGAGAGACGGCGGGCCTCGTGCGAGTGCAGGATGTTGACGAGGAGCACCTCCTCCGCTTCGTAATCACGGGCGACGGCTTCGATGGCTTCGCGCACGCGGGCGGGCGCGCCGGTGATGATGCGGCGTCCGGCCGGCGTCTGGGCGGGGAGCAGGCCTTCCGCTTTGAGAAAAGTCTCGGCGGTTTCAATGGTGGGCACGCGGATGCTGGCGCCGCGGAAGAGCAGCGTCATCATCATGCGAAAGCTGTATGAAAGCCGCTCGGCTTCTTCGTCGCTATCGGCGCAGATGGCCCAGACAGCGACGGAACTGCGGGGCGCCGGGAGCAGTTCGGATGGCGTGAATTGCTGGCGGTAAATCCGCGAGATGCGCGCGCCGTTGGGATTGATGAAATCGGCGAAGACATAGGGCAGGCCGAGTTCGGCGGCCCATATCGAACTTTCGGGCGACGAACCCAGCAGCGACAGCTCGGGGCTGTCGAATTTGAATGACGTGCGGCCGGCCAGGTAGTTGATGAGTTCGTCGAGCTGCTCGCGGAAATCGTCCGGCGCAGCCTGGCGGCGGTCGCGCTGCAGGGCGAAGGCGACTTTGGGGCTCGTGCCGGCGGCGCGGCCGATGCCGAGGTCGATGCGTCCGGGGAAAAGGCCGCTGAGCATGCTGAAGGATTCCGCGACTTTGAGCGGGCTGTAGTGCGGCAGCATCACGCCGCCCGAGCCGACGCGGATGCGCGACGTTGCCGATGCGATCGGGCCGATGAGAACTTCAGGGCTGTTGCAGGCGAGGCCTTTGGTCCCGTGATGCTCGGCCACCCAGTAGCGCGTGTAGCCGAGACGCTCGGTGAGCTGCGCGAGGTCGATCGAATTGTGTAATGCTTCGCCCGGAGTGGAGCCGTCGCGGATGGGAGATTGATCAAGAACGCTCAGGCGCATCGGCTATACTATTAATACCCTCAGGAATCATCCACTTGCACCGAAGACAGTTTCTCGGGTGCGGCATCTCCCTGTGTGCGGCATCCCCATTCAGCCGGCTGTTGGCGGCCGGAATTTCCACTCACGCCATCGATCTGGTGAAGCAGTCGAACGTGATCGACATGCTCGGCCTGCTGACGCTCAACTGGTCGCTTCTTGAACGATGGCAGACGACGCCCGAAAGATTCACCGAGACCGACTTTAAAAAACTGCGGGACTCCGGAATCGGCGTCTTCCACCCGGCGGTGGCATTCGAAGATGCCAGAGCTTACGACATCACGCGCGACTGGTTCGTGAAGTGGAATCGGCTCATCGACCATCATCCGCAGTGGTTCGTGCGAGTGGAATGCGCCGACGATCTGAAGCCGGCAAAGCGCGGCAACAGGATCGGCATCATTCTGGGAATGCAGGACGCGAATCATCTGCGCGGTCTCGACGATCTCGACGCGTTCTACAGGATGGGCCAGCGGCTGACCCAGGTTACGTACAACTCGACGAATCGCCTCGGCGCGGGCTGCATGGTGGCGGGCGATCGCGGCCTGACCAGGTTCGGCACGGCAGTGGTGGCGAAGATGAACGACATCGGCATGGCGATCGATGTTTCGCACTGCGGCGAGAAGACGACGCTGGATACGATTGCGGCGTCGCGCAAACCTGTGCTGATTACGCACTCAAACTGCAAAGCGCTGGCGCGCGGAGTGCCGCGATGCAAGACCGATGAGGCGATTGTCGCGGCGGCGAAGAAGGGCGGCGTGATCGGACTGACCGGTGTGCGGCATTTCGTGAAAGCGGGCGATCCGGTGACCATTGAGGATGCGCTGAATCATTTCGACCATGCGGTGAAGCTGGTCGGCGTCGAACATGTCGGCCTGGGGAGCGATTTCGATCTCGATGGGCGCGGGCCGAAAGCGGATATCGCGGGGCTCAATCGGGAAGACCGCGTTTTCGGGCTGGCTGACGGGCTGATGCGGCGCGGGTATGGGGACGCGGATATACGGCTGATGCTGGGCGGGAACTTTGAGCGGGCGATGGGCGAGATATGGGGGTGAAAGATGCCGAAAAAGGGGGCAGACTCTTCCGTTTCTGCGCCTAACGCAAAAGCTCTTCGAGCTGAATTTTGGCGCCCGTTTTGTCATCGCGATATTTCACGATGACCGGCGTGTAAATCGAGATGCCCCAGTCGCGGCCCGGGCCGATCGATACCGCGCGTGAGCCTGCCACCACGACAGCGCCTTCCGGAATCACCAGCGGCTGCTCGTCGGTGGCGCGATAGATTTTGCCGAGAACGAGGTCATAGACCGGCGTCGAGCGATTGAGAATCGTGCCGGTGCCGAGCACGGCTTTGGTTTTGACGACGGTGCCTTCGTAGATGCCGCAGTTGCCGCCGACCAGCACATCGTCTTCGATGATGACCGGCAGCGCGCCGACCGGTTCGATGACGCCTCCGATCTGCGACGCGGCGGAAATGTGGCAATTGCGCCCGACCTGCGCGCAGCTTCCGACGAGCGCGTGTGAATCGATCATGGAGCCGTCACCGACCCACGCGCCGACGTTGACGTACATCGGCGGCATGCAGACCACGCCTTTGCCGATGAAGCAGGCGTCGCGGATGCTCGATCCGCCTGGCACAATGCGCACGCCATCGTTGGGGCCGATCTGTTTCACCGGATACGTCGACTTGTCGAGAAACGGCTGCTTCACCGGATCGATCGACATGTCGACGATGCCGCCCATGCGGAAGCCGGCGAGAATTCCTTTTTTCACCCAGGCGTTCACGCGCCAGCCGCCGGGCTGAACGGAGGCGTCGGGCTCGGCTGCGCGAATCGTGCCCGCGTTGATGCCCGCTTTGAATACGTCGAACAGGGCGAAGTGTTCCGGCTTGTATTGCGCGGGCGGGTTGTCGAAAAGTTCGGCGATGTGCTGCAAGCTAATGGGCTCCTGCCGTGGCCAGAAGCCCGGCTGATGTGAGAACCTCTTCGATCTTCTTCTTATTGGCGGCACCGGGTTCGACCATCGGCAGGCGATATGCGGGCTCGATGAGTCCCATCACCGACATCGCCCACTTCACGGGGCCGGGATTGGCTTCGATGAAATTGACCTGCATGAGCGGGAACCACTTTCGCTGAAGTTTTCGTGCGCCGGCAAAGTCGCCGTTGTTGGCGAGGCGGGTGAGTTCGGCCATCGCGCCGGGAATCTGATTCGATACGACGGAGATGACGCCGCGGCCGCCGAGCGAGATCACGGGGAGAGTCATCGCGTCGTCGCCCGAGAGCACAGTGAAAGCGGGAAGGCGGTCGATGATGTCGGCGATCTGGGTGATGTTGCCCGAAGCTTCTTTGACGCCGACGATATTGTCGATCTGCGAGAGGCGCACGATGGTGGCGGGATCGATATTGATGCCGGTGCGGCCCTGGATGCTGTACAGAATGACCGGGATTCTGATGGAGGCGGCGATGGCTTTGAAGTGCTGGTACAGGCCTTCCTGCGTCGGCTTGTTGTAATAAGGTGCAACCGAGAGAACGCCGTCGGCGCCGAGCTTTTCGCACTCGCGCGCGAGTTCGATAACTTCGTGGGTGTTGTAGCCGCCCGCGCCCGCGAGCACGGGGACGCGCCTGGCCGATTCTTCGATCGCGATCGCGACCACGCGGAGATGTTCTTCGCGCGAAAGCGTCGGGCTTTCGCCCGTGGTGCCGCAGGGGACAAGGAAGTTGATGCCCTGATCGATCTGACGCCGGATCAGTTTACGAAGGGTTGCCTCGTCGAGTGAACCGTTGCCCCGAAACGGGGTTATTAGTGCTGTGCCGCATCCTGTGAACATGTACCGCCTCCTGGAATACTGAACAAACGCGGCTCGCGCCGCGTGTACCGAAATTACTACCTGAAAAGAATATCGCCGAACTCGTAAAAACCCGTCTTGCCTGCTACCCATTCGGCGGCCTTCACCGCGCCGAGCGCGAAGCCTTCGCGGCTGCGCGCCGTGTGCCGCAGTGTGATTGTATCGGCCGGCGAATCGAAACCGATTTCGTGCGTCCCGGCAATCGCGCCCGCGCGGCTGGAAGACACGTCCACTTTGCGCGCGTACCCCGCATTCCACATTTCGTCAACAAGCTTCAGCAGCGTCCCGGAGGGCGCATCTTTTTTTGCAGAGTGATGAATTTCCCACGCCCACGCTTCGTATTCCGGCTCGGCGGAAAGCAGTTTCGCGGCGGCGCCCACAATCCGGAAGAACGCATTTACGCCGACCGAATAGTTTGGGCTCCAGACGAGCCCGACGCGGCATTTCTCCACCACATCTCTCACGCGCGCCATCTGGTCCTGCCAGCCCGTCGTGCCGATGACAAGATTCACGCCGAGACCCGCAATGCGCTCGATGTTATGGACGACGGCATGCGGCGTCGAGAATTCAATCGCCACATCGACGCCGTTGAAATTCTGCGCCGTGATGCCTTCGTAGCCGGCGTTATTGAATTCATCGAGTTTGACCGCCACGGTGATGCCGCGGTCTTCCGCGATCCGCTCGATCATGCGGCCCATTTTGCCGTAACCGACGATGGCGATCTTCATGGCCTGACCTCACCGGCAACAAGCTCGCCGGCGCTGCTGAAAACTGCCGGATCGAGTTCCGAGAAAAATTCTGCGTGGAGCGCTTCGACGGCGCGGCCGAGATCTTTTTCAGCGACGACAACGCTGAGGTTGAGCAGCGATGCTCCCTGGGAAATCATACGAATGTTCATGTCGCGCAGCGCTCCGAAAACGCGCGCCGCTACTCCAGGAGTGTAGCGAATATTTTCTCCGACGAGGCAGATGATGGCCTGGTCGGGCTCCATTTCGACCGATGAGAATTCGCTCAGCTCTTTGCTGATGCGGGCCGACTGCGTCGTGTTGTCGATGGTCAGCGAGACGCTGACTTCACTGGTGGCGACCATGTCGACCGGCGTTTCGAGGCGGTCAAAGATTTCGAAGATGCGCCGCAGGAATCCGTGCGCCATCAGCATACGCGTCGAGTGAATATTGACCAGCGTGATGCGCCGCTTGCAGGCAATCGATTTGACGACATTCGTGCAATGCACCGTCTCGGCGACAATGCGCGTGCCGGCGACTTCGGGACGGCGCGAATTGAGAATCATCACGGGGATGTTGCGCTCGATTGCCGGAATGACGGTCGAAGGATGCAGCACTTTCGCCCCGAAATAGGCGAGTTCGGCGGCTTCTTCGAACGAAATGGTTTTGACGCGATGGCCGCCGGTGAAGATGGTCGGATCGGCTGTGAGCATGCCGTCGACATCCGTCCAGATCTGGATTTCTTTGGCATTGATGCCGGCGCCGACGATCGAAGCCGTGAAATCGGAGCCGCCGCGGCCCAGCGTGGTGGTGACGCCCTGTTCAGTGGAAGCGATAAACCCGCCCATCACGACGACTTTCGATTCGGCAAGGGGCGGAATGACTTCAGCAAGGCGTCTGTACGTTTCGGCGAAGATCGGCGTGGCCTGCGTGTGCCGGTGATCGGTGACGATCACGCGGCGCGAATCGAGATGCACCGCGGGCAGGCCGAAGTGTTCGAACGCGAGCGCGACGATGAAGCTCGACAGGCGCTCGCCGTAGCTCGATATGGCGTCGATCGACCGCGGCGTAAGCTCACCCAGAACGGCGATGCCTTTGATGAGCTCGGTCATTTCCTGAAAATGGTCGTCGAGGGTGCGGTCGAGCTCAGCGCGATGAGAGAGCGGCACCACCTGACGCGCCTCGCGCGAGTGAAAATCGCGGAGGTCGTGCAGCTGGCGGATGTATTCTTCGCGCTTGCCCGAGATCGCCGCCTGCGCGATGGCGAGGAGCTTATTGGTGGTCTTGCCCATCGCCGAGACCACGACGACAGGATGGTGGCCGGCGCGGGATTTGACGATGGTGGCGACGCGCTCGATGGCCGCAGCCGACTCGACCGACGTGCCGCCGAACTTCATGACGATCATTGCCGGAACCTCTTCGCCACCGGCGGACACAGATGGACGCACATAAAAGCCATTCAGTCTAAGAGCCCTTCGCTGTGCATGAGTTCGGCGTTTAACACTGCCGCGCCCGCCGCGCCGCGGATGGTGTTGTGGCTGAGCGCCACGAATTTCCAGTCGAAGACCGGGCAGGGGCGCAGGCGTCCGACGAAGGTGGCCATGCCGCGATCGCGTTCCACGTCTTTGCGCGGCTGCGGCCGGTCGCTTTCCGGCATATACTGCACCGGCTGCTTCGGCGCGCTCGGGAGATTGCGCTGCTGCGGGACGGCCGTGAAGGTTTCGATGGCGTTGCGCAGATCGGCGGCGTTGGGGCTCGACGAGAATTCGACCGAGACCGTTACCGTATGGCCGTCGACCACAGCGACGCGGTTGCAGTGCGCGCTGACTTTGGCGGCGAGCGGCTCGATGTGGTCCCCGGCGAAGTGGCCGAGAATTTTCTGCGTCTCCTGCTGTATTTTTTCCTCCTCTCCGCCGATATAAGGAATGACGTTGCCCACGATGTCCATTGAGGCAACGCCAGGATATCCGGCGCCGGAGATAGCCTGGAGCGTCGTGGCGACGATGCGCGTAATGCCGAACTGTTTCATCGGGCCGAGCGCCATGGTGAGGGCGACGGTGGAGCAGTTGGGATTGGTGACGATCTGGCCTTTCCATCCGCGTGTGCGCTGCTGGCCGGGAATGAGCCGGAGGTGATCCGAGTTCAGTTCCGGGACAAGGAGGGGAACATCGCGATCCATACGGTGATTCTTTGAGTTCGAGACAACAACGTGTCCGGCCTGCGCGAAGGCCTGCTCGATTTCAGTGGCGACCGAGGCGTCCATGGCGGAGAAGACGAGCTGCGGCGCGTTGCCGGGCTTTGCTTCCTCGACCGTGAGGTTCGCCGCGGATTCGGGCGTGGCGCCGCCAAGGTGCCACTTAGCGGCTTCGTGATAGCGCTTGCCCGCCGAGCGCTCGCTTGCGCCGAGCCACGTGAGGCGGAACAACGGATGCCCGTCGAGGAATTTGATGAAATGCTGGCCCACCATACCGGTGCCGCCGAGAATGCCGACTTCGATTGTTTTCATTGGAGACCTTGTAGCCTGATGACCATTTGCTGGTAGATTTCGACTGCTTCGAGCAGTTCTTCTTTCGGAACGCGCTCTTCCAGAGTGTGGGCGACGTGAATCGTGCCGGGTCCGAGCAGCAGCGGACGGCCCCAGTTACCGAGGAACGCGGGAATATCGGTCGTGTAAGCAACCACAGTAGCCGGCAGTCCCTCGACTGCCGTGAGATGAAGCGCCGGAATTTCGAGCACGAAATTGAGTTCGACCTTGCCGCCGACGGCCTGAGCCAGAGCTTCTTTCGTCCCGGCGGAATCGCCGACCAGACGAATGAAAATTTCGGCGCGGGCTTCGTCAGGGATGACGTTGGGCGCGCGGCCGCCGTGAATGGTGCCGATATTCAGCGTGCTCGGGCCGAGTATCGGGTCGGCCGGAAGCGCAACCCCGCGGACGGCTTCGAGCGCGTCGAGCAGCTTATTGATGGCGGAATCGCCCAGCTCGGGATAAGCGGAATGCGCCATTTTGCCGCGCGCGACCAGCTCGTATCGCAGCGCGCCTTTGGAGCCGAGCGCGAGCTGATTCGAAGTCGGTTCGCCGTTGATAATGAATTTCGAACCGCGCGGATGCTGCGCCGCGTACTGGGCGCCGGCGCTGTTGCGTTCTTCGCCGACCACGAACAGCAGGCCGAAATTGCGCACGCCGCGTTCCAGCAGGCGTTCGGCGGCCGTGAGCATGGAGGCGATGATGCCCTTGGTGTCGCAGGCGCCGCGCCCCCAGATGAATTCGTCGTCATCGCGTGAAGGGACGAACGGTGGCACCGTGTCCATGTGCGTCGAGAGAGTGACCACGGGATCGCCGAAAGCAGCGAAGACGTTATAGCGATGCGGCTCGACTTCATGTCTCTCGACGATGCCGTTATGGTCGGCAGTCAGGCGCGAGAGATGGTTGTAGAGGTATTCGCCGACCTTCTCCTCTTCCGGCGTGACGGAAGGGATGTCGATAAGCTCCCGGGTTAAGTCGAAAACGTGCATTCGTCTCTCACTTGCAGCCGGCGAGCGCTATGGGGAAAGTGAGGACGTACTGAGAAAGGACCGTCACTATCCGGATAGCGCTCCACAAGGATTGCTCCTCATGACAGTGGCGGAGATTTAACCCCGGCCCCCAACCGGACGCTGGCCGATCCGCCGCGCCGATTTCGGCGACAGACCCCTCCCAGCGCGCATCCCGGAATCGCGGAAATTCGCGCGCGGTTTTGGCCGCCGCACCTCTACCAGAAAATTCAGAATAGCACGGGAGTTTATCGCGGGTTGCGGCGCGCCCGGCGTTTATCCGGGAGCGGCGGGACAGGACGGGCTGAAGACCCATCCGGAATCCTCCTGGAGAGTGACGTGAGTGCCTGGTTGATTCCAGGGCCAGTGATCGCGCGGTCCGACCAGAGTCGCATCGGGCCGAAAGGCGCGGGCAAGGCTGCCGCGGTCGTCCATGTTCAGCTCGGAGTTTCCGAAGGTCCCGTATAAATCGAATGCCGGACGACGCTCGCCCGCGAACCCCCCGAACACGGGCCAGTTGTAAAAATACAGGTGAATCGGCAGTCCGCGCAGATCCGCCCCATGCTGCCGCGGCATGCCTCCGCCGAAATGCAGGCGAAAGCGCTCGCCCCGCGGGGTGCAGAGATAGGCGGTTCCCTTGAGGGGCGACTTGCGATAGCCGGGCGTGGTCGGGTTGAACGTCAACCGGAGAAAGTAATTGCCTCCCGCTTGGGGAGCGCGGATCCATGCGTGTCCGGTCCAGCCAGGTACCAGATGGAAGTGTCCGCCGAAGTAAAAGTTCCACGGCGCCAGCACGGCAAAAAGCGCATACACCAGGACGCAGCCCAACAGCAGCGCAAGGGCAGACTGCGCCAGGCAGCCCAGACATCCGCGGTGGCGACCTCTTGCCGGCCGGTCGAACGGAGCCACGTTGGCCCCAGTTTACCGCCGGCGAGGGCGTTCGGGATCGGCCGTCGGTCCGGTCACAGCGGAGTGGTTGTTTGTTTTGTTGGATATGGCACTCGATACGCATTTCGCGGGTGTAAAAGATTTGGACGTGAGCGAATGGGGCACTTTTTACGACATCGGAAATTTCGAAAACGTTTTACGGAACGAACCCGAGGCTAAGGCGAGCGTCGAAGGCATTGTCGAATTCGCGCGCGCCAGGCTCGGGTTTGAGCCGGATGAGAAGCAGGCCGAGGTGCTGCGTTCGCGGGCGAGGCGCGGAATTCTGAACTGCACCCGGCAGTGGGGAAAGTCGACGACAGCGGCGGTGATGGCCGTGCATCGCGCGTTGAGCGAGGAGGGAAGCGTGGTGCTGGTGGCCAGTCCGTCGGCGCGGCAGTCGGCGGAACTGGTGGAGAAGGCGCGCGGCATGCTGGCCGCGCTCCGGATCACGGCGCACGGCGACGGGCACAACGATGTGTCGCTGGCGCTGCCGAACCGGTCGCGCATTATCGGGCTGCCGGAGAATCCGGCGACAACGCGCGGATTTTCGGCGGTGTCGCTCATGCTGATCGACGAAGCGGCGCAGGTGGAGGACGGCACCTACAAAATGCTGCGCCCCATGCTGGCCGTGAGCGATGGCGATTTGTGGCTGATGAGCACGCCGTTCGGCAAACGCGGATTCTTTTACGAATGCTGGGAGCACGGCGGCGATGAGTGGACGCGTTTCTGCGTCAAGGCGACAGGGTGTCCGCGCATCCCGCCGGGGTTTCTGGAAGAGGAGCGCAGAGAGATGGGCGCAGCGTGGTTCGGGCAGGAATACATGGCGGAGTTTATCGATAACGGCGAGGCGGTGTTCGGACGCGATGTGGTGGAGGCGGCGCTCGACGACAAGGTGAAGCCGCTGTGGAAGGGCCGCTGACGATGTTCTACGTGGGCCTCGATCTGGGGCAGAAGCGGGATCACGCGGCCATTGCGGTGGTCGAGAAAGAGCCGGGCGAAGACTTGCTGCAGGTGCGGCATCTGGAGCGAATCGCCCTCGGGACGTCGTATCCGCGCGTGGTAGCGCGGGTGCAGGAGCTGGTGACCGACCCGATGCTGGCGGGGCAGTGTGCGCTGGCGGTGGACGGCACCGGAGTCGGCGCGCCGGTGGTGGATCTGCTGCGTACGGCGAAGCTGGGGTGCGAGCTGGCCGCGGTCACGATCAACGGCGGAGAACGCGAAAGCATGACGGGCGGAATGTTCAGCGTCCCGAAGCGCGACTTAATCGCAGGCGTGCAGGTGATGCTGGAGCAGGGCGAACTGAAAATCGCGCGCGAAATGCGGGAGGCAGGGGCGCTGACCCGCGAGCTGATGGATGTGCGAATGACGATGTCGGGCGGCGGCAGAGTGCGGCTGGGCGCCGATGGCGCGGGTGAGCATGACGATCTGGTCATTGCGCTGGCGCTGGCGTGCTGGCTGGCGAAGCGGAAGGTGCGGCCGCCGGTGCACGGAACCCGGAGAATTCCGGGGTTCTGAAAAAGAAACATATCGTGGCAGAATTGTTTGAGGTACGATGGCTCGCTCGTCTTTCAGCTTCGTCGATCTGTTTGCCGGGATCGGCGGGCTGCGGCTGGGATTCGAAGGGCTCGGAGGCAGCTGCGTTTTTACCTGCGAGCGCGATGTGAATTCGCAGCGCACCTATCGCGCCAATTTTCCTGACGACGGGCACGAGATCGCCGGCGACATCACGCAGATTCGCCAGGAGCAGATTCCCGGGCACGACGTGCTTCTCGCAGGCTTCCCCTGCCAGCCGTTTTCGATAGCGGGCGTGTCGAAGAAGAACGCACTCGGAAGGCCGCACGGATTCCGCGATGAGGCGCAGGGAAATCTGTTTTTCCGTCTCGCACGGATCATCGATTGTCATCGCCCGAAGGCGTTCCTGCTGGAGAATGTCAAAAACCTGCGCACGCACGATGGCGGCCGCACGTTCGACGTGATCATGCGTACGCTGAGCGACGATCTCGGCTATCACGTGCAGTCGCGGGTACTTAATGCGCAGGGTCTGGTGCCGCAGCATCGGCAGCGAATTTTTCTGGCGGGGTTCCGGGAGCGGACGGAGTTCGATTTCGAGAGGGTCACTATGCCCGCGCCGGACTCAGGCCCGAAATTGGGTTCGATTTTGCATCCGGAGGATGGATCGGAAGACGCGGAGCCGCCATACACGGAAGGCCGCAGGGCCTCCGTTTGCGCAAAGTATGTGCTCACAGCGCATTTGTGGACTTATCTGCAGAACTACGCCGCGAAGCACCGGGCGGCCGGGCATGGCTTCGGGTTTGGTTTGTGCGGTCCGGATGATGCGGCGCGCACGCTTTCAGCCCGCTACTACAAGGATGGGTCGGAGATCCTGATCCGGCATCGGGTCCGTCCGCGTCGTCTGACGCCAAGGGAATGCGCGCGGCTTATGGGATTCGACACGCGCGGCGCCGATGGCCGCTGGAAGCTGCCGTTCCGGATTCCCGTTTCGGATACGCAGGCTTATCGGCAATTCGGGAATGCCGTGGTAGTTCCCGTAGTGGCGCGAATTGCATCCGCTATGATTCCGCACGTCGTCGCCGCTCTTCGGGCGCAACACGCGGTTCCGGAGCGCGCGGCCGGCTTCGTGAGCGTGACGAACAGATCAGTGACGCCGCGCCTTGCGCTCGTGGAGTGAGTGATTTCGGCGGTATACTGGACGCCGCATGAGGATGAGAACGATTGCCGCGCTGATGTTGGTGTGCGTTCCGGCAGGCGCCCAGTGGCTGAAGGTGCCGTCGAAGAATCTGCCGCGCACCGCCGATGGCAAAGTCGACATGAATGCGCCCGCGCCGCGCGCCGCGGACGGCAAGCCCGATCTGCAGGCGATCTGGATGCCGCAGGGCGGATTTGTTTTCAACATTGCCACGGGGCAGAAGCCCGATGACATTCCCTATCAGCCATGGGCGAAGAAGCTGTACGATTCGCGGCAGGCGAATGAGAGCATCGACGACCCGGTGGGGCATTGCATTCCGGCGGGTGTGCCGCGCGCGGACGCTGTGCCGTATCCGTGGAAGCTGATCCGGCTGCCGGATGAATACGTCATCCTTTACGAAGCCGTGCACGGGTGGCGGCAGATTTTCATGGATGGACGCGAGATGCCGAAGGACCCGAATCCGACCTGGATGGGATATTCGGTCGGGCATTGGGACGGCGACACGCTCGTCATCGAAACGACCGGGTTCAACGATAAAGGATGGCTGGATAACGCGGGCCGTCCGGCGACCGATGCGCTGAAGGTAACCGAACGCCTGACGCGCAGGAATATCGGGACGCTGAATGTCGCGATCACGATCGACGATCCGAAGGCATATACAAAGCCGTGGGTGGTCAACGAAACATTTCGGCTGCTGCCGGATACGGAACTGCTCGAGTACGTCTGCAACGAGAACAACAAGGACCTTGGGCATCTGGTGGGCAAGTGAAAAACCTGTAGCCGGAGATGCACGCAGATATGGGTGAGGACCGGATAACGCGGCGTCGCTTGCTGGGTCAGGCCCTGCTCGGCCAGCTGGCGGCAGTTGCCGCGCTGGCGCAGAGCGATGACGATCCGCTCCGGCAG
>Ga0335085_10004492_pt1 | contig 23081 bp, 23 predicted proteins | sample Lox_Sample_45_FD_206712 | JGI IMG/M metagenome (GOLD analysis project Ga0335085, IMG submission 206712) | Soil microbial communities from Loxahatchee National Wildlife Refuge, Florida, United States - Lox_Sample_4.5 | ecosystem: Environmental > Terrestrial > Soil > Wetlands | place: USA...
ACCTTCGTGATCGCCGCCGTCAAGGTCGTCTTCCCATGATCGATATGCCCCATCGTCCCCACATTCAGGTGCGGCTTCGTCCGCTCAAATTTCTGCTTCGCCATTTTCCTTCTCCTTCAAATGTTTATGACAAATACGGTGTCAGCAACAGAGCCCTCAATGGGATTTGAACCCATGACCCCGTTCTTACCAAGAACGTGCTCTACCGACTGAGCTATGAGGGCCTGACGTGCTGCCCGGAACCTACCGGGAGTGGGCGGTGAAGGATTCGAACCTCCGAAGGCTTCTGCCAACTGATTTACAGTCAGTCCCCTTTGGCCACTTGGGTAACCGCCCGATGTTGGGGTCCAGTTAGCCTGCTAGTCGCTTAGTCCCATCGAATAATGAGACGAACCGACCAAGAGACTAAGCGTTCTGCTAAAGATCCAAGCCGACGATGGGAATCGAACCCATAACCGCCCGCTTACAAGGCGGGTGCTCTGCCGATTGAGCTACGTCGGCGAGCCTGACCCTGCCGATTAAGCGGGGGAATTATACCAAAGGCTCCCTACCCGTACAAGGTCTCACAAACCGTTCCCCAAGCCTTCAACATTAATTTACCCGTTCCTGCCAAGCACGGCGCGTTAGTCTATCAGGATTCAGTGGCAGAGTCAAGTGTAGTTCACCAAAAAACCGGTTATGTTATAATTTTCAATCACAAGGAGCATGTTATGCTGAAAATATCAATCACGTATTGCGCTGTCTGACATTACACTGATCGGGCCACCGGTCTGGCGGCTGAACTTTTGAAACTTTACGAACCGGAGATCGAAACGATAGTTTTGATTCCCTCCGATGGCGGCAAATTCGAGGTCGAAGTAAATGGGACACTGGTTTATTCCAAACTGGAGACGAAACGTCACGCGGAGGCGGGGGAGGTGACGGGGTTGGTCGGAAAATTGCTGGCTTGAGGTTTGAATGGCTAAAAAGGGAAGGGTTTTTTCTGGAATTCGCCCAACCGGGCGGGCGCACTTGGGAAATTATCTGGGCGCCATCAAAAACTATGTCGCTTTGCAGGATGAATACGAATGTGTGTATTGTATCGTAGACCTGCACGCACTGACCACCGTCGAGGACACTGAGAATCTCCGGCAGAACACGACCGAGATTGCGTTGGATTTACTGGCGGCAGGGATTAGGCCCAAGGAGACCATCCTCTTCGTGCAGTCTCACGTGCCGGAGGTAACAGAACTCCATACCATCCTGTCGATGGTAACTCCACTGGGCAAGCTGACTGATCTCCCTACCTTTAAAGAAAAGGCACGCCAACAACCGGATAATATAAATTATGGCTTGGTAGGTTATCCCGTCCTGATGACAGCCGACATCGTCCTCTATAAAGCAGGTTTGGTCCCTGTCGGAATTGATCAGGCCCCCCATCTCGAGTTTGCGCGCGAAGTCGTCCGTTCTTTTAACTACCGGTATAACACCAACGTTCTCATCGAGCCGCAGATGAAGAACACTGAAATCCCAAAAGTGCTTGGCATCGATGGCAAGGAGAAAATGGGCAAAAGCCTCAACAACCATATCGAGCTGGCTTCTACACCCGAGGAAACCCAGAAGCGCGTGATGATGATGGTCACCGACCCACAACGCATGAAGCGCACGGACCCTGGCAACCCGGATGTCTGCAATGTCTTCTCGATGCACAAAATCTTTACCCCCGAAGAAGATGTGGCGATGATCAATGTTGAATGTCGACGGGCGGGCATCGGCTGCGTTGAATGCAAGAAGATCTTCGCAGATAACCTGAACAAGAATCTGCAGCCCTTTCGCGACAAGCGCGCCCAATTAGGCGCAGACCCCACCTTCGTGACAGACGTGCTGCACGATGGGGCGAAACGGGCCAGGGCCATCGCGCAGCAGACAATGTCAGAAGTCCGCGACGCCGTGCAACTATCAAAATAGGAGAAAAAGGGACGGGCATTCACCAGTCCCTTTTTATTTCATATATCGCCATGGAGACAATATGAGAGCCGTCGTGCAAAGGGTAAAACATGGCAGCGTTTCGGTGGATGATCGCATCGTCGCGAAAACAGGTCGCGGTGTGGTCATCCTATTGGGAATCGGCCATGGGGATGGGGAAGGGCAGGCGAATTATTTAGTGGATAAGATTTCCACGTTAAGGATATTCGAGGATGCCGAAGGGAAAATGAATCAGTCCCTCCTCGATATCAAAGGAGCTGCTTTGGTCGTTTCCCAATTCACCCTCTACGCGGACACACGCAAGGGGTGCCGCCCCTCGTTTACCGATGCCGCCCTACCCGAATCCGCACGCCCGTTGGTAGAGTATTTCGTAAAACAACTGTCAACGCTGGGGGTCCCGACACAACAGGGAGAGTTCGGGGCTCACATGTTGGTGGAAATCGACAATGACGGACCGGTAACAATCGTCCTTGAACATTAACTCTTGACCATGAGGTCGGTACCATATTCAACTTCTCCGATGTAAAATAAATGCATGGATATTCCCGGATCGGAGATTGGTCTTTTTGGACGGTGATGATACTTTAGAATCCACTGCCAGTCTTTGTTCCAGACCTGCGGGTTTTCATGATCAAGGAATTCTTAACCCCTCCCATCTTCGAGGATGCTGAAAAGACCGCCACGGCTAAATTGCTCTATGCCATTCTCGCGGTTGATGTCATCCTTTGCCTGGTCTTTTTTATACCATTCCTCCTCATCAGCCCCGAAAACATTCGTCGGTATTTAATATTGACCATCGCTGTTGTAGCCACGAGTGGCGTGTGTTTAACAACTGCAAGAAGGGGGCGGATTGAACTCGCAAGTGCCATCCTTGTCGCGTCGCTGTGGGTTGCCATGATGGCAGGCGCCTATACTAACGGAGGGGTGGGATCAGCCCTCTTTGTTGGATCTTTTGCCATCATCGTAATCGCAGATTTGTTGCTGGGGGAACGCGCCGGCTTTATCACAGCGGCAGCCAGCATCCTGGCTGGTTTATTCATGGTCTTCATCGGAGCTGGGGGAGGTGTGCTACCAGCCAGCATAGGCAACAGTTTGAGCCGCCTGCTGAGCTATACCTTTTTTATCATCATGATAGTGATCTTTCAACGAATTGCAGCGCGCTCCCTCCGCGAAGCGCTCTTCCATGCGCAGACGGAGCTGGCGGAGCGTTTGAAGACCGAACAGGCACTGCGACAGAGCGAGGAGCGCTACAGGTTGATCTCCTCCGTCAGCTCAGATTATATGTTTACCACGCAGATTAGCCCCGATGGTGAGCTCCACCTTGACTGGGTCGCCGGCGCCTTTGAAAGAATCACCGGCTATTCATATGAAGAGTATGTCGCCCGAGGGGGTTGGGCCTCAACCCTGCACCCCGACGACAGGGAGAACGATGCCCGGGATATGGCCATCCTCCGGACCAATCAACCTGTCACTAGCGAATTACGCACGTATAACAAAAGCGGTGATGTGATCTGGGTACGAGTCTATGCCCAGCCAATTTGGGATAACATAAACAACCGGCTCACAGGGATCTACGGGGCGGTCCAGGAAATCACTTCACAGAAGAAGGCGGAGGAGGAACTTGAGCAGCACGCCGAGGAGATGTATATTCTTTACCAAATGGGGGTTGTTCTCACAACTGGTCAGGATATGTACCAGACCTTGCGCAAATTGCTCGATCATCTCCGCCATCTATTCGTGCTGGATACATTCTTTGTCGGGATTTACGACAACGAAACGGGCGTGATTTCTTACCCACTCTATGAAAATTTCAATGAACCTCTCCTTGTCCCTTCACGCAATCTACGGGAGAATCCCGGCATATCCGGAGAGGTGATCTTTAAGCAGCGTACCGTTTACATCCCGGACATGGATGCCCCCGCATCACAGAAAGCTCATACACCTATCATCGTGGGCACAACACACACCCGTTCATTTCTCGGCGTTCCGATGATCGCGCACGATCGCGTGATCGGGTTGGTATCCGTCCAGAGCCAAATCCCCGATGTATATGATGAAAGGCAGATTCGCCTGCTGGAAACCATCGCGGCTCAAATCGGTGTTGCGCTCGAAAAAGCAGGCTTGCTGGAAAAATTGCAGCAGGAACTCATCGAGCGCAGGCACGCCGAGGACGAGGTCCGGAAATTTAACATCGAGCTGGAGCAAAGAGTAAAGGAACGCACGATCGCATTAAGCGCCAGCGAAAGCTCCTTGAGAGAGCGCAGCATCCAACTTGAGTCAACAAATAAGGAACTTGAGACATTCGCCTACTCCGTTTCCCACGACCTGCGGGCTCCTATCCGTGCTATTAAGGGATTCAGCCAAATCCTTTTGAAGGATTTTGCAGCCAGGCTGGACGATGAAGGGTTGGATTTCCTGCAGCGCATCTCACAGGCAGCCACCCGAATGAGTGACCTGATCGAAAGCCTGCTCTCTCTGTCACGGTTGACGCGCGGGGAACTCAACCGGGAAGATGTCGACCTTACCATGCTTGCCACAGACATCCTCGAGAAGATGCACCAGGAGGAACCCGATCGCCCCGTCACTTGGTCAGTCGCCAAAGGGCTGCATGCCAACGTCGACGGGAAACTCTTCCGCACCGTGCTGGAGAATTTATTGGGCAACGCGTGGAAGTACACTTCCAAGACGGAAAACCCAATCATCGAAATGGGCTCAATGAAAAATGAAGACAGGGCGATCTACTTCGTCCGCGACAACGGCGTGGGGTTCGATATGGCGAACGCCGGCAAACTCTTTGGCGCATTTCAGCGGCTGCACTCCGATAATGAATTCCCGGGGCACGGGATTGGGCTGGCGACCATCCAGCGCATCATCCATAGGCATGGAGGCACTATTTGGGCGGAAGCCGAACCAAGCAAGGGAGCGACATTCTACTTCTCGCTTAACGAGGAGGCCTGAGGGTTAATTAATGGCAATCGATCACGCGGCGGATTCCGGTCGAGACCCATTAGCGGGCCAAATGCCTGAGGATGTTACAATTCAGGCAATGGAAAACACCCCGGGCCCTTCGACCTCTCATTTTATGGAAATCGCCCGCCGCGCGTTGGAGAAATATAATCTCTCGGTCCGAAAAATCACCTTCCTTCAACATAGCGAGAATGTGACATTTAAGGTCGCGACCTCTGAAGGCACGTATTTATTGCGTCTTCATTCACCGTTGACGCGAGAGATGGGTGCGCATGGAGTAGATCCGGAAGTTATCCGTTCCGAGTTGCTTTGGCTGGAGGCCCTTCTCCGAAATAAGTTGCCTGTTCCGCGGCCGGTTAAGAATCGATCCGGCCAAATGGTGACCCGGATAAAGGATACAAATGGGAAGCCAGTGAATTGCACCGTCTTGGAATGGCTGGATGGCGATCTGTATACCAGCGAAATGGAGTCGGAAGATAGTGTCGCCCAGATAGGCAACCTGGTAGGCAGAATTCACTCACATGCCAGTCGATGGCATTTGCCAGACGGTTTTAAGAGACCCGAACGGGACATGCCATACTTTTTGGATGCGCTGGAATCGCTGCAACCTGCCGTCGACGATGGGCGAATCCTTTACAAGGACTTTAAGATATTGCAGATCTCCATTCAGGGGGTGACGGAGATGAGCCAGCTGCTGCGTAAAACCAGGAAAACGGTAGGGGTCATCCATGGCGACCTTCACCGGGGAAATTTCCTGAATCACTCTGGGGAGATCCGCCTGATAGATTTTTCGTTGTGCGCCATCGGGCACTTCGCTTACGATCTGGGGACGTGCCTGTCAAATGTCAACCCGGCACTGCATCCAATTTTCCTAGATAATTATGCCAAGTGGCTCCCACTTCCGAAGAACTACATGCGGATGATTGAAGGCTTCTTCATTGCGAGTTACGTGGTGACATTTTCATTCTGGCTCGATAACCCTGCCGCGCAGGAGACTCTGGTCCAGCGCGTGCCTTACATTGCCCAAGAATTTGCCGCCCGATTCAACCGGGACGAGTATTTCTGGTTCATGGGTTGATTCCATTCTCCGATGAGGGGAAATCCACCCGGACAAACCATCCTGTAAAACTTGACACTTATCCTCCTCTCTGGTATAGTGCTCAAGTAGGATGCAAGTAGGTTTTCGTTGGAAGAAACAAGACGACGGCTCAAAGCACTGCCTTTGAACCGTTTTTTGTTGACCGGCCGATAGAAGACATACTGCTCCATAAAACCCCTTTCCTTTTTGCTCAGGAGGCAAAAAAATGTCTGAACGTGTTGTCGGTACGGTCAAATGGTTCAACGGTAGCAAGGGCTACGGATTCATCTCCCGCGAAGGCGGCCCGGATGTGTTTGTCCACTTCTCCGCCATTCAGGCGGAAGGTTATCGCAACCTCGAGGAAGGCCAGAAGGTGGAATTCACCATCGAAAAAGGCCCCAAGGGTTTGCAGGCTGCCAACGTTAAACCTCTCTAAACTTCTAGAGACCGCACAAAAAGACCTCGTCGCATGGCGAGGTCTTTTTGTTTGCGCCAAAAACATCAGCCTCATGCAACCATATTACCCCACAAGGCTGTATCCAATTGAAAGGCGAGCGCACCTTCCATAAGCATTGCGCCGGAATTTTCCATCGAAAGCCCGCCGGCAGCGATGATGAGAAGCCCAAGTTTTGCTGCAGAGTGGACAACTTCTATCGATTTGGGAAATAGCGCGGGACCATACAACCGCCCGGTGATGAGCTTGCCATCGTCACCTGGCAAGGCGCCACGTGGCGCCGCGAGGCTGACCGCAGCCGCGCCCGCGTTCAACACACTCGGACCCAGGCTGAGTATCTGTTCGGTAGGAAGGTTGACGACCAACGGCATCTCACCCAGACACATCTCCACCGCAAGAACGATGATATCATTTGCCAGTTGCGGGGCAAAACCGAACTCGACTGCAGCGATATTCTCCATACCTTCAAGTGCGCGCACCATAGTGACGGTCTCATCAGGCCTGTCCGCCATAAGATGGACCATCACCGGTAAATCGGATCTCGCCCAAATAGGAGCATACTTCTTTAACGTAGATTTAAACCCCGGGTTAGGCAATCCGGTGTGCAGGAGCAACCCTCCGGGATAGGAAATCAGCTCAGGTTTATCGGCAGGGAGGCGCGGGTGGAGGCTGATCGGGTTCGTGATAAAGGCACCAAAATCCGCCCAGGGCAGGGAATCCCGAAAATTGGGTGCATATCCCAGCATCCCGGCCGCGTTCATCGTGGGCTTGGAGAAATACAGATCGCGTTTGGACATTCACTCAACCCAGTCAGCGCTCATGCAAGAATGATAAAATGATTATACAACCTCCCTGCACCTCGTTTTGGATATGACCGACTTCGAGAACTACCAATCTCCTTTTTCATGGCGCTATGGCACGGATGCCATGCGCCGGCTGTGGTCCGAGCAATATAAACGCCTGCTCTGGCGGCAGATCTGGGTCGCGCTTTCCGAGGTGCAGGCTGAGTACAGACTTGTCACTTCCGCACAAACGGCTGACCTGCGTGCCCACATGGATGAGGTCGATTTGCCTCGCGCACTTGCCATTGAAGAGGAGATCAAACATGACCTGATGGCGGAAGTCCGGACTTTTGCCGAACAGGCAAAATTGGGGGGTGGGATCATCCACCTAGGCGCAACTTCCATGGATGTGGAAGACAACGCGGACGCATTGCGTCTGCGGCGATCACTCGAGTTGACTCTTGGCAATCTTGTCTCGCTGCTTGAAATTCTCAACAAGCTGATCACCCAATATGCCGATACGCCGCTGATCGCGTACACTCACCTCCAGCCCGCCGAACCATCCACTTTGGGTTATAGGCTGGCCATGTACGCGCAGGATTTGCTCGAAGATTATAAAACGCTCAAAGACCAGAGAGCCTCCATCCGCGGAAAAGGATTCAAAGGTGCGGTTGGCACCGGAGCTTCCTATGCAGAATTAATCGGCAGGGAAAACCTCGACGAGTTTGAGCGTAAACTCAGCTGTAAACTGGACCTGCCCTTCTATCCCGTCGCTGCGCAGACCTACCCGAGGAAACAGGATTACGCCATACTGGCCTCGCTGGCTGGGCTGGGGCAATCCCTCTACAAGATGGCTTTTGACTTCCGGCTTTTGCAATCCCCCTCCATCGGCGAAGTGTCCGAGCCCTTCGGCAGCCGGCAGGTCGGCTCGTCCGCGATGCCATTCAAGCGGAATCCGATCCAGGCGGAGAAGATTGACTCGCTAGGAAGGTATCTTGCCTCCCTGCCGCGTGTGGCTTGGGACAATGCTGCAAATTCCATCCTCGAACGCACGCTGGATGACTCGGCCAACCGCCGCATCCTCCTGCCCGAGGCATTCCTTGCAATGGATGAGATGCTCAAGACCGCCATTGAATTGCTAAGTGGCCTGCGCGTGGACGGGAAAGCCCTGAAACGCAACCTGGACATGTACGGACCTTTCGCCGCGACAGAACGCGTGTTGATGGCAGTGGTCAAAGCCGGTGCGAATCGACAGGAAACGCACGAGCGGATTCGCAGCTATTCGATGAAAGCATGGGACGCTGTCCAGGCAGGGGAGCCAAATTCACTGGAAGATGCTTTATCAACAGATGTTGAAATAAAGAAATTCTTGTCTGAGGAACAATTGCACGCTCTGATGGCTTATGAATCCCACATGGGAAACGCGCCGGAACGAGCCCGGCAACTGGTGGCACAGATTGAAGAAGAGATTAAAAACAAAGTGGAGGCGCGATAAATCCACGTCTCCACTTATCCGGATTTCGAATGAGCCCTACTTGGGCAGCAATACCAGAGAGTCGAGGTCCTTTTCGGTGAAGAGCACCGGCAGGATGCTAATCGTGATGAACAGCCCAAGCACGACGGCTGCAATAACGAGAGCATAGAGAGACATAACAACCTCCTTCTGAAAACCGATCCACACTCTTTATACGCTGAAAAGGCTGTTTTGGTTCCCGTTTGCTTAATAGAACACCAAAATTCGCTATCCGTTTCTTAACAGACTCCGTACAAAAGGGAAAGGCGGTGCTGAGCACCGCCTTTGATTTGAAGAATATTCCATTCAGGCGCAGTTTGCTAGCCCACAGACATGATCTTCTCGAGCATTTCCTCATTGGTGCTGAACTTAAAGTGCTCCAGACCGCGCTTGTGCGCTTCTTCTGACTCGATCTCGGCTAGCTTGCGGACGTCGCTTTGCGTGACCACCGGTTTGCCCAGCTTCCTAAGTCGCGCCATAAGCATCGCCTCATCAGGTACGATCGGCTTCAGGGTTTGCAGATATTGCAGCACGGCTTTCGCCCCGTTGGTCCCATCCTTGCGGGCGTAACCGACCAGACCCGTACTTGCCTGACGCGACCACCCCGCAAAGAACGTCCCCTCGATGGGGCAATTTGTAGTCGGGTCGAAAGCCTCATACGAAATGCCTTCGATCGGGAAGCGCGGATTCAAGTTCTTGACGAACTCCGATCCTGCCGTCGGCAGTCCGAACGAATCGTCCACTCTGTCGCCGATGGCAAAGACTACCGAATCCACTTTGATCACACGTTTGTTGCCCGTGCCGCGGGCTTTAACCTCGCCATCCTTGACAGTCAGAGAGTTATCCTCCACTTCAAGCCCAATCACGTGGTCGTTCTCGTCGCTCAGGATTTGAAGAGGGGATGACAGGAACTCAAAGCGGAAGTGTGTACGACTCGAGGTGGGTAGTCCCTTGGGCAGTGCTTCGAGGATGACCGCTTTGGCGGCATCAGCGTCCTGCCCAATCGACTGCATGACCGGTGCAACCCTGGCGAATTCCTCGTCGAGCGCGCGCAGGTCGAGGTTGGCGACAACGTATTCCATTTCTTTCTTGTCGAACTTGACCTCGGCCGGGCCGCGCCGCACGACAGCAATGACCTCGTCCACTTTGATTTTCTGTATCAGGTAGCGCGCGATATCGAGCATCACGTTCCCTGCTCCCACCACTGCCGTACGCTTTCCAAAATGGAATTCCTCACGGCTGTAAGGCGGAAGCTGGTTATAGTGGTAGACCAGACCCTTCGCGTGGTACACACCCGTAAGGTGCTCACCCGGCAGGCTGAGCCACTTGGTCCCCTGCGCGCCGGCCGTCACCAGGATCGCCTGAAAGCCGAGGCCGCGCAACTCTGCGAGGGCCAGATCACCCTTGGCGCCGACGGTCACATTTCCAAAGTAGGTTAAGCCTGGAGTTTCGAGCGCCTGGCGGAATTGCGTGCGCAGCCCCTCCTTCATGGCGAATTTATCCGGGTAGATGCCATACTCTGCGAGCCCGCCCGGTTTGATGTCACGATTGAAAACGACGACCCTCACACCATTGCGTGCGAGTTCGCGCGCGGCGAACATGCCGGCCGGTCCAGCGCCTACCACAGCAACGTAGTAACTCTCGTTAGGCAAGGATCCCTCCTCCAGCCATTATTTCCGGCGTAAAGATAGCACGGTCCATTGTTGCTTTCCCCTCGATGGAAAATAAAGATCAATTCATGGAGTCGTAATGAGAGTGAATACCAAGGACGGAATAAAAAGCAATGTGGGCGTTTTGGTCGGTGTTGGCGTGGAGGTGGGCGGCGGGACGACAATCTCCACCCAGAAGACACCATTCGCGGCAGGGCCAATGCCGAACCGCGAGCCATCCGAGGCGAGCAACATATAATCTCCGCGGTAGGTGCCCGGCGCAGAAGGCGCTACGAGAGGAACGGAGACATCCACCTGTGCACCAGAGGGCACTGTGCCGCTCGTCACCTGGACAGAATCAGGCGCACCCAGCCGATCGCCCTGAACGAATACAACGGAATATCCGGACGTCCACGTGCATGAGCCGGTGTTCTGAAGGCGCCATGTCTTTGTGAACGAATTCCCCGCAGGCACCGAGCTTTTGTCGGGGTAGTTGACATCACTGACAAATTCAGCCTGGTTGCAGGGAACGGGAGTAAGGGAGGGAGTGAGAGTCGGTGGCTGAGGCGTATTGCTGGGGAACGGAGTCGCAGACGCAAGCGGAGGGAAGGTCGGCGCCACTGCCGATTGCGTCAGGATGAAAACGGCAGTCTGCGCTGCGGCGGTCCCGGCCGCCGACACCGGGTTGTTGGTCGGCGTGGATTCCGATCTCCCGGGCAGGGTGCATGCCAGCCCCGCTGACAGAACTGTCAGAAGAGATAAAAGGATTGCGATGCTCCGGCGGGCTGGATATGGTGTCATTCCGTCCTCCTTCGGTGAGCGCCTATCTCATATTATAGCCTCTTCACCAATGTGCACAAGATGATGCCAGTTTCCAACCATCCCATGGAAGGGACTTTCGGCTGTCACTCAGCCTTGCATCAATTTTTGAAGTCTGTGCTATATTTATCCGTAGAGGAGGAATAACGTATGAAATCTAAAAAATCCCATACAGACGATGAAGATGCTTCGATCCCTCACCTGCATGCCGGTTGGAGCATGTCCTCCGAGCCAGAACCGCCCGTCAATGAAATAATTGAAGAGATTCCCGCCGTCAGACCCGCTGCCGCCTCGGACGTGGAAGAAGCAACGGAGCTGCCCGCCGAAGCCATCCTGGGGACTGCTGCCGCAAGCGACAAGACCATTTTTGCCGAAGAGGAAGCACCTCCGCCCGCTCCCCCTCCGCCACCGCCGGCTGAAACCCTGGAAGAGAAAGGAGAAAAACACGAGCGCCGCATGCAGACGCTGTGGACCGTCGGCAGTATTTTGTCCATCCTCCTCAACTGTATCCTGCTGATTGCGTTGATCTTCCTCGGGAACCAGCTCTTTATCATTAAGAAAATGGTCGGTGTCGATCTTGTCGGCGGGTTGTACGCCAATTTCGTCAAGATGGACCAGGCCACCATAAAAACCAACATCCCTGTCACCGCCCAGATCCCGGTCAACTTCAACCTGCCCATCAACCAGGACACGGTGGTCACGCTGAATCAACCCACGCCTATAAACGGCGCGCGAGTCACAGTAAACACCGGTGGTCTTTCTATAAACAATGCTCCCGCAGATATTGTCCTGCCCGCTGGCACAACGCTTCCCATCCACCTCCAAATGGTGGTACCCGTTCAACAATCCCTGCCTATCAACATAAATGTGCCAGTCGACATCCCCCTCAATCAGACCGAGCTGCACGATCCGTTCACCGGCCTCCAACAGGTCATCGCGCCGTTCTATTGGCTGCTTAAGCCGGAGTGGTCCTCCTGCCAGGATGTCCCCGTCATGGGTTCGCTCGGCCCCGTCTGTACCTTGTTGTTCAAGGAAGCGAAGTAACACCGCTCGAAAAATCCCCCCTTCCTGTTTCCGGAAGGGGGGACCAACAAACTGGAGAATCCTTGCCCCCATTCACCCGCGTCACCCTCGATAACGGATTGGAAGTCCTGCTCAAGGAAATTCACACCGCCCCATTGATCAGCAGCTGGGTCTGGTATCGCATCGGTTCGAAGGACGAACCCACCGGCAGGACGGGCATTTCACACTGGTGCGAGCACATGCAGTTCAAAGGCACCCCGCAGTTTCCATCCAGCCTGCTAGACAAAGCCATCTCGCGCGAAGGAGGTGTGTGGAACGCGTTCACCTTCCTGGATTGGACCACTTATTTCGAGACCATGCCGGCGGATAAGATCGATCTGGCGCTACGCCTTGAATCAGACCGGATGGTCAACTGCATCTACGACCCCAAGGAACTCGAATCCGAGAGGACGGTCGTCATCTCGGAGCGCGAGGGAGACGAGAACGAACCGCTCTTCCAGTTGGGCGAGGCGGTGCAGGCGGCTGCCTTCCGCGTGCATCCCTACCACCACGAGATTGTCGGCGATAAGGCGGACCTGAAATCGATGACCCGCGACGATCTCTATATGCATTACCGCACCTATTACATCCCCAACAATGCAGTGATGGCGGTCGCTGGTGATTTCAAGACCAAGTCAATGCTCGCCCGCATCCGCGAACTTTTCGAGGGGATTCAGCCAAGTCCGACTCCTCCGCGCCTGCATCGTACGGAGCCACCGGGCGCCGGCGAGACACGTGTGACTGTCGAAGGACCGGGTGAGACGACCTACCTCCAGGCAGCCTACCACTCGCCGGCAGCCTCTGACGCCGATTTCCATGCCATGTCCGTACTGGACAGCCTGCTGGAGGGTCCCGCCAACCTGAACATGTTTGGTGGCGGTATCTCCAACAAAACATCACGACTTTATCGCGCGCTCGTCGAGAAGGAGTTTGCCGTCAATGTCCACGGCGGCTCGGCGGCGACGATCGACCCATTTCTGGATACGATCACCCTCACCATCCACCCCAAGCGCAAACCGGAGGAAGCGCTTGCCGCTTTGGATGACGAGATCAAACGGGTGCAGGACAAGCCGGTCCCCGCAAAGGAGGTTGCCCGCGCCATCAAACAGGCGCGCGCCATTTTCGCTTACGGCTCGGAGAACATCACCAACCAGGCGTTCTGGCTGGGCTACGCGGAGATGTTCGCCACCTACAACTGGTTCCTGACCTTCCTTGACCGGCTCGCCGCTGTCACCCCGCATGACGTGCAGCGCGCCGCGCAAAAGTACTTGCTCACGCAGAACCGTGTGGTGGGCACGTACATTCCAAGCGGCACGGAGGGTCGCGATGAGTAAGAAATTGCAGACCGCCCACTCCGCAAAGTCGACCTCGAGAAGGACTCAATCGCTGCCCGGTCCAGAAGACATCACCCGAGCAGTCCTGCCAAACGGCATCGTTGTTCTGGTCCGCTCGAACTTCGCTAGCCCATCGGTCGTCATCAGCGGGTATCTCAACGCCGGGAGTGTTTTCGAGCCTGACGGAAAACTTGGCCTGGCTGACTTCACCGCTTCGGCATTGATGCGCGGCACGCGCCAGCGGACTTTCCAGAAAATCTATGACGCCATCGAGTCGGTCGGGGCGAGCCTCGGATTTAACGGTGGGACTCATACCACCAGTTTCAACGGCCGCTCGCTGGCGGAGGATCTGCCGCTCCTGCTCGACCTACTGGCTGATTCGCTGCGGCATCCGGTCTTTCCCAAAGAGCAGATCGAGAAGCTGCGCGCGCAACTGCTGACCTCGCTGGCCGTCCGCGCACAGGACACCAGCGACATGGCGTCGATGGCCTTCGACAAAATCGTGTTCGCCGGTCATCCTTACGCCCGCCCCGAAGACGGGTATCCCGAAACGGTGCGCGCCATCCGCCTCAGGGACCTGGTCAACTTTCATCGAAAATATTATGGCCCGCGGGGCATGACGGTCGCCATTGTCGGGGCTGTCAAGCCTCTGTCTGCGGTGGAACAGGTGGCGGATGTCTTGGCGTCCTGGAAAAATTCCTCCCAACCGGAACAGCCCCCCTTACCACCTCTCAACCCATTGAGCGAGACCACCCGCCAGCATGTCCCCATCCCGGGGAAGATGCAGACCGATATCTACATGGGTGCGGCTGGCCCGCTCCGCAAGGCGCCGGATTATATGGCGGCTTCGCTGGGCAACTCGGTGCTTGGGCAGTTCGGTATGATGGGGCGCATCGGCGACGTGGTGCGTGAGCAGGCCGGGCTGGCGTATTATGCCTATTCAAGCCTGAGCGCAGGCGTCGGCCCAGGGGCATGGGAAGTCAGCGCGGGCGTCAACACCGCTAACGTCGAGAAAGCGATCAACCTCATCCAGAGGGAAATCCGGCGTTTCGTCGAGAAGGGCGTCTCAGCCGAGGAGCTGGCCGACAGCCAGGCAAATTTCATCGGCCGCCTGCCGCTCTCGCTCGAGTCGAACATGGGAGTCGCCAACGCGCTGATCAACATCGAGCGCTATGAATTGGGATTGGACTATTATCGCCGCTATGAAAAGCTGGTACGGAGCGTGACATGTGAACAGGTGGCCGATGCCGCGCGCAAGTATCTTCACCCTGATAGACTCGCCGTTGCCACCGCCGGCTCCTGAACAACAACTATGAAACTGGCAACCGGTGTCGACCTAATCGAAATCGATCGCGTGCAATCAGTAATTACCCGCTACGGACAGCATTATCTGGGGCGCGTGTTCACAGCTGCCGAGCGTGAACTGTGCGGAAAGCGGGCTGACTCGCTGGCAGTGCGATTCGCTGCCAAGGAAGCAGTCTCGAAGGCGCTGGGCTGTGGCATTGGTGAAGTATCGTTTCAGGATATCGAAATTCTGCAGGACGACCAAGGCGCGCCTGTGCTTCATCTGCACGGCATGGCTTCCAAGAAAGCCAGTGAATTGGGATTGACCAAATGGTCCCTCAGCCTAAGTCACAGCTCGAAGCTGGCAATCGCCATGGTGACGGCGCTGGGCGAATAGAGCATGTCATTGTCACGCTATCACAAGACGGCGTGACAGTCTCCCGTCAAAATGCAGATTGCTTCGGGCTTCCGCCCTCGCAAGGACACACCCTTTAGAAAAAGACATCGAAGGGCGAATTACCCCGATGTCTTTTTCTTTGGTTTTGAGATAACCTCTTGGGAAACGGCCAAGACCCCCATCCTACCGCTGTCCGACCAGGAGCCTCTCAGTTCAATCCATCCCTAGTGGCAATTTTTCGTCGACACCGATCCACAAATGACCCGGCAGGACAGTGCGCATCGGGCGCACCTGAATCCGTCCGGCTTGAATCATCGGCTCTTTCAGCATCGCCGGGTTGACCAAGCACAGGTCCGGCGTGCGGCCATATTTTGCGTGATAGTATTCAGCGGCGTGCGCGACCTTGTCGGTCAGCGCAGTCTTGGGATCATTGTCAAACCACATCATTCCACTCATCATAATCATCTCCTATCGCAATAAAGGTAGCCAGAAGCGCAGCCAGTGCGTCCGCTCAGGGATACAAAACTGTGCGCCTCTGAGCAGCGTGCCGAGGTTGGCACCTGGCATCGAGGCGAACCTGTCGGCAAGTTTCGAATTCCTTATCGGGCCGAATATCCGCGTACGAAAGGCTTCGACCCAATTTGACAGGCTGATCGCTTCGTCCGCGTTCAGGGCTGCAATCGTCCAGACCTTACTGGCAGCCCCGTTCACCAGCAGCCAGCGCAAACTCTCCAAAGTCTCGACTTCCAGATCCACAAGATGGTGAAAGCCATCCACCAACAGCAGCAAAGTCTCGGGTTTGTTCCGGTCCTCGGCTCGGGCGGAAAGGTCGGCCATTAAATCCTTCAAGCCGGAATCATCCAGTCCCCACAGGCCAAGGCAATGAGGCAGTGACTCCCAGCCGGCCCACTCCGCGGTGAAAGGCGTGATGACAGCGAAGCGGAAGAAACGCGGCTGATGGGTCAGCGACGCGGCGCGCGCCACCCCTTGCAGGAAGTCCGTTTTGCCGGTCTGACCCTCGCCCAGGACCAGGATCGCCCCCGGAGTGGGATCCTGCAGATTCAGGAGCAGCGGCAGACCGTCGCTGGCGATGCCCAGGAATAATCCGTGCTCGGGCAGCGGGGCGACCTGCGCCAGCACATCGTCAAGGGTCGGGAATCCTTGGGGAAGGCTCCCCTCATCGTCTTCCACACCTTGACGAAGGACTTGTATGGATTGCAGGAATTCAGCAGTAAGGGACATAAACCATTATCCTATCCAAACAATAATTAGAACTTATGTTCTAATTATACCCATTATCGGGAAAATTGCAAGAGGAAAAAGTCTGAAGTTCAGACATAAGTTCGGACAGGGGAGACGAATTGGGAAAAAGAGGAACGGGCTAGCGAAAGAAGGGGAGGCGAGAGATCGAGTTTGAGCTTGATGAAGATGAACGGACCCGAATAGAGCTTGTTCTTAGGGCTTCCCAGGGGAAAGAAGGAAGCCCGCAAGGTTTCGCCCAGGATGAGGGCAGTGGCATAGGCGATCAAGAGCAGGGCGACCATCTTCTCCATCAAGGTGCGGCGCTTGTTCATGAGTTTGTGGAAGTTGAGCAGGCCTTTCAAATCCCTGAAGACTTCTTCTATTTTCATTCTTTGGAGATAGATGGCCAGTCCTTCTTCAGCATCGAGATTGGTCACACTTGCACCTGCGGTGCAAGCGCAGGTGTAATCCACATGGGGTTGGAAAAGCCCTTCTGCCAGACCCCGATGACGTTCACAAAGACCTGGCCTTTGTAGAAGACCTTGTTGAGGATGCGGGTTTCGCCTTTGGTGATACTCAAAACAACCGGCTGGCCTTCTCCATCATAGAACTTTGGCCCTACATTCAGCCGGATGACGAAGTTCACCCCTTCGGTCACCAGGTTTTCGAGTAATTCCAGGTAACTGAACTCCCGATCCAGCACCAGCGGCCGCTCTCCGAGTAATGCTTTGACCTGTGCAAAAGCCGCAAAATGCTCCCGATTACGGGAGGTCGCCTCGTCATTGATGGTTTTCGATGAATAACTCACAAAACTACAGGGAATGGCCCGCCCCTGATAAGGGGTCGCCAGCAACAGCAGCCAGTAACCCTTCGTTTCTCCATCGCTCAACGTGCCGACGTATTCCGTTCTCTTCGCCTGTGGCCGGGGCATCTCCGTCGGATCCCCGATCACAAAGGGAGCCTCCTCCCGAAACAATCGCAGCAAGACCTCCCGGGGATCGGTTTCCTCTAGAAAGCGCTGGATGGCCTTGTAGTTCGCTGCTTCTTTCCCGGCCATCTCCCGCGCAATCTCACTCAAGCGCGGTGATCGGGCTTTCAATATGCCTCCTGCTATCTCGGCTGCTTTCCTGGCGGTCGCGGGATCATCAAACAGTTCCTGCATAAATGGCAAAAGCTGGGTACACTTGTTCATGGAAACCTTCTTTCTCCTGGATGAGGTCGTGAGCCTTTTTCCAGTATAGAAGGTTTCCACTTCTTTGTCCGAACTTATGTCCGAAGGCCAGGAAAAAGTGACTAGAACACATCTCAAAAATAGGATCTGATGTAGATCACGATACAGGCCAGGAATACAAAGGCGAGGTAGTTTTCTAAAAAGCGGTCATACCGAACAAGAACACGGCGATAATTCTGCAGCCATGAAAATAAGCATTCCACCTTCTTCGATAACGACGCAACGCACGACCATCTTGCGTTTTCGGTTTCTTGCGATTGGACTTGTGCGGTGCGATCAGCCTCACACCCTGCGCTGCCAGTCTCGCATCCAGAGGATCACTGTCGTAAGCTCGATCCCCAATCAACCGCTCCGGCTTTTCCTGAACCCAACGCTTGTCCAGGGTCTGCTCGACTAGCCGGACTTCATGCGGCGAAGCACTGCCAACGGATACGGCGAAGAAAACCAGCGCCGTCTGCCACTGCGATGAGCTTTGTACCCTTGCCCCGCTTGGTTTTTCCCACCCCTGCGCCCCCTTTTTTGCGATGACAAAGGTCCCATCGATAAAACATTCCGTCAAGTCCAGTCCACCTCGCTCTTTCACATCCCGTACCAGGGTCTGGAGCACCGTTTCAAACGTACCCGCTCGGACCCATTCCTGGAACCGTCGGTGGCAGGTCTGGTACGGGGGATATCGGTCGGGCATATCGTGTCAGGGCGCTCCGGTCCGCAGGACCCATAATATCCCTTTCAAAATAACCCGATTATCCACTCGCGGTCGCCCTTTGCCATCCGCTCGTTTCACAGGTTTCGGTAATAAAGGTTCTACAACTGACCATTGTTCTTCGGTGCAATCCTTCGGCTCGCCCCCTCCTCGGGTTTGAGCCTCAGTTTACCATTTTTGAGATGACTGCTAGTGTGGATATTGGAAGTATTTTGAAATAATGTCAGAAATGTCCACGTTGGTGTGCGCGCGCAGGATTCGGAACCAGTCGTCGGCGGTGGCGATCTTGTGTCCCATCTGGGAGGCGTAATCCTGCAGGAAGGCGAAGAAGGCATCGTCACCCACCCGGCTGCGCACAGCATCGATGAAATAGGCTCCCTCCAGATAAACCGCGTTGGTGTAGGTCCGAAATGACCCGCCGTTGTATACCGAGGTGTCCACCTTTCCATACGGCTCGTAGTAATTAACGCGAGTGTTCCACCACCATGTTACCAGGCCTGGATTGGTGTTCTCGAAAAAGATGTGCTCCGAGTAGACGGCCATGGCCTCGTCCAGCCATGGCTCAAGCGTCTGATCGTTGCCGACCAGCCCAAACCACCACTGATGGGCGATCTCGTGCACGCCGATGACCGTCAGGTTGTTGGCGTAGGTTCCGTCGAAGTGGGTGTAAAACTGACTGCTGATGAACACCAGCCCATCGAATTCCATCCCATCCGGCAGGGATGTCTCGACGACGCTCAATGAGGAATGAGGGTAGGGTCCAAACTTGGAGGCGTAAACCGAAATCGCCTGCGCGCCCCTGGTGGCAACCGCCTGTCCGCCCCAATCGTCCCCGGAAAAATAATAGCTGTTCACCGGGATGCCGCCATCCGCATATTCTGTAGAAATCAGATAATACGGGCTCATCGATATGGTGAAGGTGCGCGCGCTGTATAGCCGGTAACGTGTCCACCCGTTGACGGCTTCGGCCGGCGCGGAAGCAGCGACGACCGGCTGGTCTTGATCTGTGAAGCGCAGGTTCACTTCAAAGTCGGAGGCCTCGTAGACCAGGTTCTCACCCCAGGGATAGACATCATGCAGGATCCATCCCACCCCCGCCTTGTAGGGGACAATGAACGGGAACCAATCCACCAGGTTGGCCTGCTGGTCGGTGTACCCATAGACCAGCCCGCTCGATTTGAACGGGAGGTAGAGGTCATATGAAAGAGCGAGCAGGATCGAGCCCTCGGGCGGCAGAGGCTGAGGCAGCGACACGGTCAGGCGATGGCTATCGAGCGTATAGTTGGCCAACCCGCCGTTGACGGATAGCTGCCTCAGGTTGAAGCCTCCGCTCCAAAAATTGGGCTCAACAGCCAGGACCAGCTCATACAAGGTGTCTGTCGAATGGTTGGTGAAGGCAGTCTGTTGGTCCACGGAAAGGGAGTGCCCGGCGTAGTCCATCGTTACGAAGAGCAGGTACTGTGTGTGGCTTACCGGTTGTGGGGTGGCGGGAGGCTGAGTGGCCGTGGGCGGCAGGCTGGTCGCGGAGGGGAGCGGTGTCAGCGTGGGCGGGAGCGGAGTCGTAGTATCCGTCGGCGGGAGCGCGGTGGGAGTATCTGTTGGAAGGAGCGGCTGGAAGGGAGTGGGCGTGGAGGTGGCATTCGGGTTGGCGGTCACCAGATAGATGTCTGCAACAGACAAAGGCGCGGCGGTAGTTGCCCCCGCGCATCCCGTTAAAAAAATGATGAGCAACGATATCAGGGTTGTTCGCAGACGCATCAGTGCGGATCCTGGAAATACTCCGCAATAATATCAGAGACGTCCGTGCTTGTGTGCTGGCGCAAGATGGTCAAAAAGTTCTCTTTCGTGGCGATCTTTCCGCTCATCTGCGCCAGGTAATCCTTCATGAAGGCGAAGTAAGCCTCATCGCCGATTCGCCCGCGCAGGTGGTCCAGGAAGTGCGCCCCGCGCAGATAGACCGCGTTGACATAAGGGCGGAACTTGCCGCCATCATAGATACTCGTGTCCACCCAGCCCTTCGGGTTGTAGGCGTCCACGCGGAATGACCACCACCAGTTCACCAGTTCGGGGTGGGCGGTTTCCAAGAAGATATGCTCTAATTTTAATACTTTGAAGAGGTGTGGGCAGGTGAGCTGCGCTGCTCTTTGCTTCCCCAGATCGGATCTGGGAGTCCGTCCTTCGGAGGCCGCAAAGGGCGTCTCCAGGGTGATGAACACGCGCACCTCCGGGAATCGCAACGGGTCGGGTGGTTAAAAAGACGGCCATCTCCAGTGATAGTTCCTCAAACACTAAGGTGTTGTCCGGGAGTCGTGAAGGTCGGAGGAGTCTACCTTGAAGAAATTAATTTTGTATTAATAATGTCACCCAGGCCCTAATTCAGTAATATAATGTACCGATATTTCCGGAAAATAGATGATGGCCTCAAGCACTCAATCGAGATCCAGGATACGCCCCTGGGTGATCGTTATCCTCTCCTGCATTTTATTCCTGATTGTGCTAAGCCAGATGCCTTCGGTGATCAGCCTGTCCCAGGTGGGGAAAAAAATGGGTGTTTTCGCCACGGTTTTTCTGGGGATTTTCATCGAGGCGGTGCCGTTTCTTCTGCTCGGGACCATCAGCTCGGGGTTTGTAGAGGCCTTTCTTAATCAAAGCCAGATTACGCGGGTGATCCCCCGCAAGGCGGTTGGGGGTGCTTTGACCGGCTCCATGATGGGGCTGGCTTTTCCAGTCTGTGAGTGCGGGGTCGTTCCTCTCACCCGGCGGTTATTCAGCAAAGGGCTGACGGTCTCGGCTGGCATCGCCTTTTTGCTGGCTGCGCCGGTCATCAACCCGATCGTCATTTTCAGCACGGCGGCAGCTTTCGGCTGGGGATGGATGCTAGTCGGGCGGGTGGGATTAACCCTGGTTATGGCTGTCGTCATCGGGATCATCTTTTCGGTGGTCAAAAGTCCTTCAGCAATCTTGTTGTCGCCCAAATGGGTATATAAAGATCCGCTCGAAAACCCAATGACCCCGCCCGCTGTCCCCCGCAAAAGCTTCATGGAAAAATTCCATCAGATGGCGGTCATAGCCGGTGACGAGTTTTTTGAGATGGGACGTTTTCTCGTTCTCGGGGCGGCAATTGCGGCTGGCATGCAAACCCTGATCCCGCAGCGGGTGATGCTGCAGCTGGGGCATGGCCCGATTACCTCTGTGCTGGTCATGTTGGCCCTGGCGGTGATCCTTTCAATTTGCTCCACCGTGGATGCGTTTGTTGTGCTGGGTTTCGTAGGGACTTTCAGTCCTGGAGCCATTCTGGCTTTTTTGATTTTTGGTCCCATGGTCGATATTAAAACGACCATCATGTATTTTTCCGTATTCAAAAAACGGACCGTGCTCTATCTGATCCTCCTGCCCCTTTTAATGAGCCTGCTCGCGGGTCTGGCCATAAATGCCTTCGCTCTTGGAGGGATTTGACCATGACTCTCCGCCTGTACCGTCTTTTTCAAGGTCTGGTCCTGCTCTTCCTGGGAATTTTCCTGCTCGTTAAAATCGTCTCAGGAAAATTGATCTGGTATATCAATCAGAGGTTTGTACCCCTCACGGTCCTGGCGGTGATCGCCCTGGCTGTCATCGGCGTAACCCTTCTCGACGAGATCCGCCGGACTGCCGGGAACCAAGGCCCTCACCTCGAGGGGCAGGATCATCCGCAAGATGAGGAAGAGGCTCGTGACGGCCATGAGCATGCCCCTTCCCGCTGGCGGCTGGTGTTAATCCTGATACCGCTCGCGATTGGGATTCTAGTTCCTGCCCAACCGCTGACGGCGGATGCGATGAACAGCAAGGGGGTCAACGCCTCCGCACCCGCCCTGGCGAGTGGGTCAAGTGTGGTCAAGTTTGACCAGGCGGCCGATGAACGCAATATACTGGACTGGCTTCGCTTGTTCGGTTCAAAGGACGATCCCGGGACTTACCTGGGGCAGGACGCCAATGTCATTGGTTTTGTTTACCACGACCCGCGCCTGAAAGACGGCCAGTTCCTTGTCAGCCGCTTTGCGCTGGTATGCTGCGCCGCCGATGCCTTCGCAGTGGGCATGGTGGTCGAGTGGCCACAATCCGCCGCATTGCCCAATGATCAATGGGTAAAAGTAAAAGGCCCGGTGGAAGCCATCAACCTAGAGGATCAGAAACTGCCGCTCATTCAAGCCAAATTGGTAGAGCCAGTCAAAATCCCAGATCAGCCTTATTTATTTCCATGATCGCGTCAAAGAAAGTTAACCTGCTCGACTTGACCGCGGGGTCGGTGCTGGCCGCCCTAGTTTTGCTGATCGGGGGCGTGATTGCCTATATCAACCTGCTGGGCGTGATGGTGACCATGCGCTCGGTCAACCCGACCAGCCAGATCAGCCCTTATGAAACCCTGACGCTCACCTTTTCACAGCCGGTGCGGCCCAACGATGTTGAGAATCAGCTTCAGGTGCAGCCCTCAGTACCTGTCCGCCTGGAATGGCAGGACGATCACACCGTCCATGTAACTCCAATCAGACCCTACCAGGGCAATCTGATGGTTCACCTGGTCCCAGGCCGGATTGGGGCGGACGGCACCTGGTTGCGTAACGGCT
>Ga0335085_10004493_pt1 | contig 23073 bp, 24 predicted proteins | sample Lox_Sample_45_FD_206712 | JGI IMG/M metagenome (GOLD analysis project Ga0335085, IMG submission 206712) | Soil microbial communities from Loxahatchee National Wildlife Refuge, Florida, United States - Lox_Sample_4.5 | ecosystem: Environmental > Terrestrial > Soil > Wetlands | place: USA...
AGTTCGCAGAGCTTGGCAAGGATCGCAGCTGCGCGGCAATGATCTTCACTATCGCAGACCAGCTTCATCCGCCTCGCCCCCAAGCTCGCAGACGTTTCCATCAGGGGCAAATATGCTTCCGGCCTGGTCTGGTCGTTCAGGCGGATGATCTCCACATCCCAGACGCGCAAGTCACAATCGCGCAGCAACGACGGCAGCGAATGGCACAGCGCCTTCAAGTCGCCGCCGCCATAGACCCGATCGGTTGGTGTCGCCGGCGCCAGACGCAAGTCCACCAGATCGAAACCCGCCTCGCCGGCGATCGGTATCAACGCATCCGGCGCAAGCGCGATCAGGCTCAGATGCGCCAGCGAAAGCGGCCTGGCAGGCGAAATCGGTTTCAGGCGAGGTTCGTCCGATAGAGTGCGCTAAGCGCCGTCCAGGCACGCTCCGCCTCGCCCTGGTCATAGACCTGGCCGCCCGGCACGCACCAGCCATGATTGGCGTGATAGACCTCCACCGTCGCGGTCTTGCCTGCCGCCGCAAAGGCCGCCTTCAAGTCGTCCTTCACACTGGGCTGCTGCTGGTCGTCATTCTGCGCTTGCAGCACCAGGAACGCCGCATGGGTCTTCGGGATCAGGAGATGCGGACTGTCGGGATTCTTGGTCACCAACCCGTTGCCGCCATGGAAGCTACCCACCGCGGCGATGCGGCCCGGGACGGCCGCGGCGGTGCGGAAAGCCAAGGCACCCCCCATGCAATAGCCCTGCACGCCGGCCTTCCTGCCCTTCGCCGTCTGGGGCTGGGCGTCCAGAAATGCCAGATAAGCCACCGCATCGCGGTCGATGCCGTCATTGCTCATGGCGGCGCGAAAACCCATCAGACGGTTGCGCTGCTCGGGATTGCTGAAATCGAAATTGTCGCCGATCACCGGCGCCTTGGCCGAGCGGTAGAAAGGATTGGGTACCAGCACAACATAGCCTTGCGCCGCCAGCCGCCGTCCCATGTCACGGAAGGCGGGACGCAAGCCCATGATGTCAGGCCAGATCAGCACCGCCGGCCAATTACCATTGCCCGTCGGATGGAACAGCACCGCATCGCAGGAGCCGTCCGGCGTTTTCACCGTCACGTCGCGCTCGACGGCGGCTCCTTGCGCCAGCGCGCCGGAAGCGATGCCGGCGGTGGCAACGGTCATCATGCCAAAGCTGCGCCGGGACAGTCGCGCATCGGAAACCAGGCCAGGGTGAATGAATTCATCGCACATGCCGTTCCTCCCCATGTCCCCGCGAAAATGGGGATCCACCCATGAGCAAATGAGCCCGTGGCCGCGCTGTCAAGCACCGCTCGCGGCCATAAGAATAAGTTTCAGCGCCGGGGCGGCGTTTCGGTGTTGAACATATTGATCAAATTATAGCCCCCCATGGCCAGCCGCACATTGGGTCCGGACGGCGCCTCCGCCGCCATCTCGTGCCAGGACATAGGCGCGGCATAAAGGACATCGCCCTCCACGGCATGGAACTCACCCGCATTTTCGAAGCGGCCGCTGATCTTGCCCACCTGCACGATCCACCATTCCGCCGGTCCCGGATGCATATGCCCGAAAGTGGTGTGGGGATCGAAAGCCGCAGTGCTTGGCCCCGCGCCGCCGCCGCCGATATTGCCCTTGCCAGTACCACATTTGTTGTCGTCGGGATTGAGATAGCCCAACAGCGGACTGACGAAGATGTGATCGTCCAGCACCACCGCGCCGGACTTGGCACATTTGGCGATGGTGTCCTCGAAGGTGTTCCACATCAGCCGGTTGGGCGCGGTATATTCGCCGGGATGATGAGGAAAGGAGATTTTCACGATTTGTCCACCATTGCTGGGCTGCGGCGGGGGACCGTCCGCGGGATAGACCGTCTTGTAGTTGGCGGGATTGACTTCCACCCAAAGCGCATTCTCGCTGCCGCCCACATCATAAGAAAAGAGCGTGGTCTTCATGATGTTGACGATGGCGCCGCGGGTCGCCGTCACCGGCAGCTGGCCTTCGACATTGAAATGTACTTCGCCCGCCACCACCACAAAGACTGTGGGCGTGTCGGGATGAAGCCTTGGGGTGAAATGTGTTCCGGGCGCGGCAGAGTTATAGGTCGCGTCCTGCTCGGGATCGAGAATGATCTGCTCGGACCAGTTGTTCTGCCCCTCATGCATCTTCTTGAGATCGGCCAGCCGCCACAAGGGCCGCATCGGCGGCTTGTAGACCCCGCCCTCGGTCTTGTTCACCCACCAATATTCCACCGGCCCGCGTCCGCCGCCTTGCGGCTGTGCCTGGCTTGAAATTGTGAACAAACCGAAAGCCAAAAGGCCCGCAACACCAACACTGGCTCGCAAAGACACACCCATGACGTCACCCCTTTGGCGCATTGAAGATGCGAGGCTCTCCATCCCCGTTCGGGATTGCAATTGACAGCCCCCCGCGCGTGATACTCTGAGAGGGTTTTTACAAATTCCTTACAGAGCAGCACAGTCCGGGATTAGGGAATTTTCGCCAAGCCGCGCCGATATCCGCTAAGTTGGCGCCCAGCCTCTGGCTAAGGTGCAAGCATGACAAACCGCATGGGACTGGTTGTTACCCTGTTGCTGCTGACGCCGCCGGCGGCTTCGGCCCAGCAACCCGGCGGCCGGCTGCTGTCCGCTGACAATCTTTCCCAGCTGGCGCCGCATGTCTGGGTGATCATGGGCTTTCCCAATATCGGCATTGTGGTCGGCTCAAAGGCGACCCTGGTGATCGACACGGGGCTGGGCACCAAGAATGGCCAAGTCGTGGCAAGTGTCGCCAAGCGCCTGTCGACCAAGGGTCAGAAACTTTATCTGACCACCACCCATTATCATGCCGAACATGCCGCCGGCGAAGGTGGCTTCCCCCAAGGTACCGTGGTGATCCGGCCGGAAATCCAGCAGGCCGAACTGGAATCTGAAGGTCAGAAATTGATCGATCTCTTTAGCAGCCGCTCGCCGGAGGACAAGGAGCTCTTGGCCGACGCTCGCATCAATCCCGCCAATATCCTGTTCAATGGCAGCTATCAGCTCGACCTGGGCGGCGTCGATGTGCACCTGTATTGGTTCGGCGGCGCCCACACCAAGGGCGACGAGATCATCCAGGTCGATCCCGACAGCGTGCTCTTCACCGGCGATGTGGTGCAGAATAAGGCAGGACCCTATTTCTATTGCGCCGATTGCACGCCCAGGACATGGCTGTCGGTGCTCAACCAGGTGGCACAGCTCACGCCCCCCAAAATCGTGGTGCCAGACCACAGCCCCCCGGGTGACGCATCACTGATCGCGCAAGAACGGGACCTGATGGCTTATCTGCAGTCCCGCATCGCGGCGCTGAAGGCGGCCGGCAACACGGCCGACCAGGCCACGCAAACCCTGACGGCCGAGGTCAAGGACAAATATCCCGGCTGGACGGGATTCAATCACATCGACCTGGCGGTGGCGCATACTTATGCAGCGCCGTGAGAGGTCTAACCGAGCGACTTGTCCAGCTGGTCCATCAGGAAATTGGTACCGTGCTCGCGCGCGCTGGCATCGTCATAGCCGTCCAGAAAATCGCCATGCTCGGTCAGGACCAGCTTGGTGCCCGCCCCGTCGGGCACAATCTCGATGGTCGCCTGGGAGACGGAAATCTTCCTTCCATCGAGATGCATTACATAGCTGTAGATGATGCGCCCCGCCTCGCCGCCTGACGGCACCACGATATCGCGATAGACACAGTCAAAGGCGCTGGTCATGCCGTTGGCGTGCCTGCCGCTCAAGGTCTCGCGACCGCCTTCGCGGAAGTCGAAGCTTTTCTCAAGTATGTCCGCACCCGCGGCAAACCATTTGCGCTTGGCCTCTTCCTTGGCAAAGGCCACGAACACGCGCACGGGCGCATGCTTCCAGTGGCGTACAAGAGTAAAGCTTCCATGGGTGACGGAGCGGGGCATGGCTTTCCTCACGCTTAGGTTTGGTCGAGATAGGCGTTCAGCCGGTCGAGATTGCGTTCCCACATCTGGCGGCGTTCGCTGACCCAAAGTTCCGCCTCAGACAACATTTGCGGTTCGATGCGGCAGGTCCTCACCCGTCCCACTTTCTGGCTGGTCACCAGCCCGCAATCCTCCAGCACTTTCAGGTGCAGCATGACGGCGGGCAGCGACATGGGCAGCGGCCTGGCCAGCTCGCTGACCGTGGCGGGACCTGACGCCAGCCGGTCCACCATGGCACGGCGGGCAGGGTCGGCTAGGGCGGCAAAGGTCCGGTCCAGTCCATAGTTAAGCATCTACTTAACTATCAACGCAAATGGCGGCCGTCAATCCTTTTCCATCAAGCCCTTCCTGGAAAGCAGGCCAGCCGTGATTATTTTTGGAACAGCAATTGGAGTATGTTGCGCCGCCGAACGGGCGCCATCAGGAGTTCTCCATGTCCGTCCAGACCCAACTCAAACGCGTCACGGTTCCCGAGATCCGCGCCCACAAAGGCAACAAGCCGGTCGTGTGCCTCACCTGTTATCACGCCCATACCGCGCGGCTGCTCGACAATTATGTGGACCTGATGCTGGTGGGCGACAGCCTGGGCATGGTGATGCATGGATTGGAAACCCCATTGGGCGTGACCTTGGACATGATGATCACTCACGCCAAGGCGGTGATGCGCGGTTCCAGGCGCGCGCTGGTGGTGGTCGATCTACCTTTCGGCACCTATGAGGAAAGTCCCGCGGTTGCGTTCCGCAATGCCGCGCGCGTGCTTCAGGAAAGCGGCGCCACCGCGATCAAGCTGGAAGGCGGCACCCGCATGGCCGAGACCATCCATTACCTCACCGAGCGCGGCATCCCGGTGATGGCGCATATCGGGCTGACGCCGCAGACGGTGAACATCAAGGGAGGATTCCGTACCGTAGGCCGCGCGCTCGAAGAATGGCCGGCGCTGGAAGCCGATGCCCGGGCGGTGTCGGATGCGGGCGCTTTTGCAGTGGTGCTGGAGGGCATGGCCGAACCCCTGGCAGCCAAGATCACCCGCGCCGTTCCCATTCCCACCATCGGCATCGGCGCTTCGCTTGACTGCGACGGCCAGGTGCTGGTGCTGGAGGACATGCTGGGCCTCAATCCCAACCCGCCCAAATTCGTGCGCCAATATGCCCAGCTTGGGCCGGCCATCGAGGCCGCGGTCCAGGCCTATGCCCGGGACGTGCGCGAGCGCCGCTTTCCAGGTGCGGAAAATGTCTATCCCATGAAAAAAGCCCAATAGGGCAGCTTTTCCGCCATTTTCCGGGCTTGGGAACCGCCGGCGTCCCTGATGCCCCAAATTAATCAACCCGCGCATTGCGCGCGCCTCCGGTGCGGGCTAATTAACGCGGCCTCCCAAGCACTTGAGCAAAGGACCCGCCGTCCCGTGACCGATATTTTCCGCGAAGTCGAGGAAGACGTTCGCCGCGAGCGGATCGAAAAACTGTGGAAGGCTTACGGCAGTTATATCATCGCCCTCCTGGTGCTCGTGTTTGCCGCCATTGGCGGTTGGCAGCTCTGGCAACGCCATGAAGAGCAGGAGCGTGCCAAGGTCGCGGCCAGTTTCATCGCCGCCCAGCGCATCTCCAATCCCACGGCCGCGGCCAGCGCCTTTGTTGACATCGCCCGCACCGCCCCCAAAGGCTATGCCACGGTGGCGCGACTGTCGGAGGCCGCTGCCATGGTCGCCTCCGGCCAGCAGGCTTCCGGCATCGATCTCTACAAGCAGATCGCCCAGGATGACAGCGGCCCCCTCGGCATGGTGGCGCGGCTGCGCGCGGCCTGGGCGCTGGCCGACAGTGGCTCGCGCACCCAACTTGAAGACCTGCTCAAACCGCTCAACCAGCCCGGCAGCGCCTGGCGCGAGAATGCGCAGGAAGTGCTGGCCTATGCCGATTACCGCGCCATGGACATGAAATCGGCGCTGGCAAAATTTTCCGAGCTGGCCGCGGATCCGCAAGCCCCCGATTCCGCGCGGCGCCGCGCCGAGGCGATGGCGGCCTTCCTCAAGAATGGCGGCGCGGTTTCCTATGGCACGGTCCCGCCCGATTTGGCGCTGCCTGCGCCGGGGGCTGCGAAAAATCCAAGCCAACCAGGAGCGGCAAACAGCGCAGCCACACCCCCTGCAACGGCGCCAGCGGCGGCGAAACAGGCTCCGGCGAAGAAGTAAGATGAAATTGTCCCGCAGTCTCCTGCTCGTGCTGGTCGCGTCGTCCTTTCTGCTGGGCGGCTGCTCAGTGTTCGACGAGGTCGGCAGCTGGTTCTCTTCCAGCGGCAAGAAATCCAACCTGCGCGGCGTGCGCATCCCGGTGCTGTCGGCGGAAGCCGATCTCAAGGTCGACCCGGCTTTGGCCAACATCGCCGTGGTTCTGCCGCCGCCTTATCGCAATCCGGAATGGCCCGATCCCGGCGGCTATGCCTCCAACGCCATGTACCATCTGGCTGCGCCGGGGCGTTTGCGCAAGATCTGGGACCAGGATGCCGGCAAAGGCACCGACAGCGACTCGCTGCTCACCTCTCCGCCGGTGGTGGGCGGCGGGCTGATCTACGCGCTGGATTCCGAAGCCCATATCTGGGTGTTCCGCGCCGGCGACGGCCATCCAGTGTGGAACCGGCGGCTGGCGCCCAAGAACGGCACCGACATGCCCACGCTGTGGGGCCTGCTCGGCAAGCCCAACACGGTGGATCCCCCGCAAGGCATGGGCGGCGGCGTGGCTTATGACGACGGCAAGATTTTCGTCACCTCGGGCTTCGGCGTCGTGCACTGCATCGACGCGCGCACAGGACGCGAGATCTGGCAGAAGGATCTGGGCATGCCGATCACCAACGCCCCAGTGGTCAATGGCGGACGGATTTTCGTTTCCACCCACGACAATCACTTCTATGCCATGGCCGAAAGCGACGGCCGCACCTTGTGGGATCATCAGGGCATCGCCGAATCCCAGGGCATGCTGGCCTCCACCAGCGCCGCGGTGTCGGGAGAAACCGTGATCGCGCCTTATACCTCCGGCGAGATTTTCGCCCTGCGCGCCCAGAACGGCCAGGTGGGCTGGAGCGATGTGCTGTCGCGCACCGGCCATGTCACGGCCTTGTCCGAGCTGGACGATATCGCCGGGCGCCCAGTAATCGACCGCGGCGTGGTCTATGCCATCAGCCAATCCGGCATGATGGCAGCCTTCAGCGCCAACACTGGCGAACGGCTGTGGTCGCGCGATATCGGCGGCATCCAGACACCCTGGGCGGCTGGCGATTATGTCTATGTGCTGGACAATAACGACCGGGTGATCTGCCTGACACGCAAGGAAGGCCGGGTGCGCTGGATGCACCAGCTGCCGCAATATGAGGATCCCGAGCATAAGAGCGATCCCATCATCTGGGCGGGACCGGTGCTGGTCTCCAACAAGCTGATCGTCACCTCGTCCAACGGCTATGCCGAGGCGATCTCGCCCTTTGACGGCCGGTTGACCGGACGGGTCGAAATTCCCGACAGCACCACCATTCCCCCGGTGGTGGCCAATGGAGTCCTGTATCTCTACACCAACGACGCCGAACTGGTGGCGCTCCGCTAGGGCGCATGTCCGATGCCACTCATTCTCGCCATAGTTGGCCGACCCAATGTCGGCAAGTCACGGCTGTTCAACCGGCTGGCGGGCAGGAACGCGGCCATCGTCCATGACACGCCTGGGGTGACTCGCGACCGCCAGGTGGTGGATGCGATCTATGACGGCCTGTCCTTGCGCCTGATCGACACCGCCGGCTTCGAAGACGCCGCCTCGGGCTCGGTCGCCCATCGCATGACAAGGCAGACCTTGGCGGCTATCGCCGAAGCCCAGGCCCTGCTGTTCCTGATCGACGCGCGAGACGGCGTCACCGCCGGCGACCAGCTGATAGCCCAGGCATTGCGCAAATCGGGCAAGCCGGTGATCCTGGCAGCCAACAAATGCGAAGGCCGCATCACACCGCCATCCGAGGCCTGGGGCCTTGGTTTTGGCGAACCCATCGCCATTTCCGCCGAACACAATCTGGGCATGGTGGAGCTGGCGGACGCGCTTGCATTGCTGGCGCCCAAGGCGGAACTGCCTGAAGAAGACGAAGAATTTTTCGACGAAGATGAGGAAAGCGAAGGCGAAGAACCTGTTGTCGCCTATCTCGACCGGCCGCTGCGGCTGGCGCTGGTGGGCCGGCCCAATGTCGGCAAGTCTTCGCTCTTCAACCAGCTGTTGGGTGAGGAACGCGCCCTGGTGGGGCCGGAGGCAGGCCTGACCCGCGATGCGATTACCGCGCCATGGAGGGCCGGCGACCGGGATGTATTGCTGCATGACACCGCCGGCCTGCGCAAGAAGGCGCGCGTCGCCGGCGAGACTTTGGAGGAAATGTCGGTGGCCTCGACGCTTGAGGCCATCCGCTTCGCCGATTGCGTGATCGTGATGATTGACGCCACCGCGCCATTCGAGAAACAGGACCTCGCCATCGCCGACCTGATCGCGCGCGAAGGCCGCGCCATCGTCTTTGCCGCCAACAAATGGGACCTGCTCCCGAACAAGGCCGGGGCGATCTCGCGGCTGCGCGAGAAACTCGACCGCCTGTTGCCGCAGGTGGCGGGGGCGCCGCTGGTGGCGACCTCGGCGCGCACCGGCGAGGGCATTGAACGGCTGGAGGCCGCCGTGACCGAAGCCGACCGGGCCTGGAACACCCGCATCCCCACCTCGCCGCTCAACCGTTTCCTGGCAGCGGCGCTGCAACGTCATGCGACGCCGGCCATTTCGGGACGCCGCGTGCGCATCCGCTACATGACCCAGCGCAAAGCGCGCCCGCCCAGCTTTACCTTGTTCGGCACCCAACTCGATTCCTTGCCCGAAGCCTATCAGCGTTACTTGCAGAACGGCTTGCGCGAAACTTTCGGCCTGGTGGGCACCCCGATAAGGTTCAGCGTGCGCAACAGCAGGAATCCGTATGCAGGCAAGTGACACGCCGCCAAAGCAGGTGTCACTTCCCCGGCGAGGCACGCCCAGCGCCCAGGGAAGGCGAACCAGGTGGTTGATACTTTCACGGCGCCAATTGATTCTTGATGGCGCTACGCGCGGCTCGGGTCCCCTTCCCCTCACGCGCCGTTGGCGCGTTCGCCCAGGGGGATGTCACTTACTTTTGAAAATTTATTATCGTCTCGTTCCGGTCCCAGGTGGGCGCCAGCATCTCGACCACCTTGTAGGCCATGTCTTCCGGCTTTACGAGATAGGCAGGATCTTCGCCGGGCATCGCCTTCTGGCGCATCAAGGTGCGCATCGGCCCCGGATTGATCAGATTGACCTTGATGTTTGTGGTCTCGCACTCCACCGCATAGGTCAGCGCCAGAATCTCCAGCGCCGATTTGGACAGGGCATAGGCGCCCCAATAGGCGATGTGCTTGCGCGCCGCGCCGGACGTCACGAACAGCACGCGGCCGGCATCCGATAGGCGCAACAGCGGGTCCAGCGAACGGATCAGCCGCCAGTTGGCGGTGAGATTGACCTCCAGCACCTCCTGGAAGGTCTTGGGCGCCATGTGGGTCAGGGGCGTCAATTCGCCCAGCACCCCAGCATTGCCTAGTAGCGCATCCAGCCTGCCCCAGCGCTCATAGATCGAGGCGCCCAGCCGGTCGATGGCGTCGAAGTCGCGCAAATTCATCGGCACCAGGGTGGCAGTGCCGCCCAGCTTCTGGATCTCGTCGTCGGTTTCCTCCAGCCCGCCCACCGTGCGCGCCACCAGGATGACATGGGCACCGGCTCCAGCCAGGGCGATGGCCGCAGCGCGGCCGATGCCACGCGAGGCGCCGGTGACCAAAGCAATTCTGCCTTTCAGATCGGGCAACATCCGGCGCCTCTATTGTTTGATGGTCGCACGGGCAACGGCTTTGCTGCACTCACCTGCCCGATGTTGCGGGGCGCCGGTGACCAAAGCAATTCTGCCTTTCAGATCGCACAACATAACAAGCGTTCTCTTATTGTCTTGGCCCGCCAAGTGCGAGCCATCCATCTGCGGCCTGCACCATTATTGAAAGAAGCAAAGAAAGGCCAGCGCCAAAGCCTTCAAGGGCGGATGAAGCTCCATCTGGGTGGCCCGCATTCGCGGGCCATGACACTGGATTACGCCACATCCGCCAGCAGGGAAAGCTGCCGCGTGCCGCCGCTGATGTCAGTCAGGGCAATGGGATAATCGCCGGTGAAACACGCATCGCAGAAGCCGGGCGCGCCTGCCACCCGCTCCGGCTTGCCCATGGCGCGGTAGAGCCCATTCATGGAAATGAAGGCCAGGCTGTCGGCGCCGATGAAGCGGCGCATCTGCTCCACATCCATCTTGTGGGCGAGCAGCTCGTCGGTATTGGGCGTGTCCACGCCATAGAAACAGCTGTGCGTGGTCGGCGGCGAGGAGACGCGGAAATGCACTTCGGCGGCGCCCGCATCGCGCACCATGGCCACGATCTTCTTGGAGGTGGTGCCGCGCACGATGGAATCGTCCACCAGGATCACCCGCTTGCCCTTGATCTTGGCGCGGTTGGGATTGTGCTTCAGCCGCACGCCCAGGTGGCGGATGGAATCCGACGGCTCGATGAAGGTGCGGCCGACATAATGGTTGCGGATAATGCCCAGCTCGAAGGGCAGCCTGGCGGCATTGGCAAAGCCCAGCGCCGCCGGCACGCCTGAGTCTGGCACCGGGATCACCATGTCGGCTTCGGCGGGAGCCTCCTCGGCCAGCACGGCGCCGATATTCTTGCGCGCCTCATAGACATTGCGGCCTTCCAAAGTGGAGTCGGGCCGCGCGAAATAGATGTATTCGAAGACGCAGAAACGGTGCTGCTGCGGCTTGAAGGGGAAGTGGCTGGTGATGCCGTCCTTGTCCACCACCACCATCTCGCCCGGCCTGATGTCGCGCACATATTCGGCGCCGATAATGTCCAGCGCGCAGGTTTCCGAGGCAAAGATCACCGCGCCGTCCAGCTTGCCCATCACCAGCGGGCGCACGCCATTGGGATCGCGCACCCCGATCAGCTTCTTGGAGGTCAGCGCCACCAGCGAATAGGCACCTTCCACCTGGCAAAGTGCATCGACCAGCTTTTCCACGATGCGCGGGCGGGTGCTCCTGGCCGTCAGGTGGACGATGGTCTCGGTGTCGGAGGTGGACTGGAAAATGGCGCCCTGGCCGACCAGTTCCTGGCGCAGAGTGTGGGCGTTGGTCAGATTGCCGTTATGGGCGATGGCCAGCCCGCCCCCCGCCAGATCGGCGAAGATGGGCTGGATGTTGGAAGCCCTGGAGCCGCCGGCGGTGGAATAGCGGTTGTGGCCGATGGCGAAATCGCCCTTGAGATTCTTGGTGGCGTTGGAGCCCCGGCCGAAGGCATCGCCCACCAGGCCCATGTGACGTTCGGCGATGAAATGGCCGTCATTGTAGGTGACGATGCCCGCCGCTTCCTGGCCGCGATGCTGCAGCGAATGCAGTCCCAGCACCGCCAGCGCGCCGGCATCGGCATGGCCGAAAACGCCAAACACGCCGCACTCTTCATGCAGCGTGTCGTCATTTCCGATTGAGGCCCAGATCGGATCGTTATGGCCGGTCATCGGTTGTTCCCGCCGGTCTCCACGAGCTTGTCTAGCGCCTGGCGGTCGCTGGCGCCATAGGATTTCGTCACTTTGGCGACGGTCTTATGCTGAGCCACCGCATTGTCCGCCTTTGGCGTGGTTTTGGGGACACTATTGGCTGCCTCATTTTTGCGGATCAGCTCTGCCATGGGATCATGCCACCGGGAGGAACGGGCCGAAGACGGCGCTTGGCGCACTTCTTCGTCATGTTTGGGGACATATTTGTAATCGCTGGCATGGTCGGGAACCACGCTCAGCAGCACATCCGCCGCTGACTGCACGACCGGCAACAGGCGCGCCTCCTTCAACCAGTGGGGATGGTTCTTGATGGGCACGAAATAGGTAAACGCCAGATAAGCCATGCCCAGGATCACCAGCCCGCGCACGACGCCGAAGGCGAGGCCCGCCGCCCGGTCGAGCGGCCCGATGGGCGAATGTTTCACACTGGTACTGACGCGGCTGCTGATGAAGGCCAGCGGGATGAACACGCCCAGAAAGACCGCGGCATAGGCCAGAACCGAGCCCAGCCAGTCCACATGCACCAGACTGCGGGTCAAGGGAATGATGTAGGGCCCGAAATAAAGACAGGCGAACGCCGCCGCCGCCCAGGCAAAGATGGTGAGGGTCTCCCAGATGAAGCCGCGCCAAGCGGCATACCCGGCCGACACCAGGACGACCAGCACGATCAGGCAATCGATGACAGTCACAGACAGACTCATTATGCCAGTTTAGCACGGCGCTGTGTTGGGGGTGCGAATCTCAGCAGGTCGGCCACGCTGGTAATCTCTGTTAATGCCATGCCGGCTGCGTCCGCCCGGGTTCCTGCAGGGACAAAGGCGGATTTGAACCCCAGCTTGGCGGCCTCCTTCAGGCGGGCATCGGCTTGCGGCACCGGGCGGATGTCGCCCGACAGGCTGATCTCGCCAAAAAACACCGAATCGCGCGGCAGGGCTTGCCCACCAAAAGAGGAGATCAATGCAGCTGCGGCGGCCATGTCGGCCGCGGGCTCGCCGATCTTCAACCCGCCGGCCACGTTGAGATAGACGTCGGCGGCGCCGATTCCAACCCCGGCGCGGGCGTCGAGCACCGCCAGGATCATGGCGAGACGGCCGGTGTCCCAGCCGACCACGGCGCGGCGCGGCGTGCCGTAGGCACAGGCACTGACCAGTGCCTGGATTTCGCACAACAGGGGACGCGTGCCCTCAAGCCCTGCGAACACGGCAGTGCCGGGCGAGGCCTGCTTGCGGTCGCCAAGGAACAGCGCCGATGGATTGGCGACTTCCGCCAGCCCCTTGCCCGTCATCTCGAACACGCCGATCTCGTCGGTGGCGCCGAAGCGGTTCTTCACCGCGCGCAGCACCCGGAAGTGATGGCCGCGCTCGCCTTCGAAATAAAGCACCGCATCGACCAGATGCTCCACCGCCTTGGGTCCGGCGATCTGACCGTCCTTGGTCACATGCCCCACCAGCAGCAGCGCGGCGCCGGATGCCTTGGCATAGCGCACCAGATCGAAGCTCGCGGTGCGCACCTGGGCGATCGTGCCCGGTGCGGCATCCAAGGCGCTCGTCCACAAGGTCTGGATGGAATCGATGGCGACAATCGCCGGCGGCTTGCCCGATTCCAGGGTCGCGAGAATGTCTTCCACGCAGGTTGCCGCGCCCAGCATCAAGGGCGCTTCCGACAGGCCCATGCGGGCGGCGCGCATGCGGACCTGCGCCATCGCCTCCTCGCCGGAAATGTAAACTGCATGGCCGCCGTCTTGGGCATACCTGCCCAGGGCCTGCAGGATGATAGTGGACTTGCCGATGCCGGGATCGCCGCCCACCAGCAGGGCCGAGCCCGGCACCAGCCCGCCGCCGGTGACGCGATCGAATTCGGCGATGCCGGTGGGCCGGCGCTTGGGCGGCGCCTCCTCGGATTTCAAGTCTTCCAGGGCGATCATGCGGCCTTTCACCCGGCGGGTGCTGCCGGTGCCCAGTGGAGGTGCTACGCCTTCCTCGGTGATGGTGTTCCAGCCGCCGCAAGACTCGCACTTGCCCGACCATTTGGCAGTGGAAGCGCCACAGGATTGGCAGACATAGGCGATGGAGGATTTGGCCATGATTCTCTTATACCACGCCCGTCAAGGGTAACGGCGCGAACCAGTCGATGGATGTGCCGTGCGCATCGGTATGGGCGACACCGCGCCCGTTCAGGGATAGCAGGAAGCTACCCCATGGCGCCGGCGGCTCGTCTGGACGATTGAAAACTTCCGCACTCTCGTTGCTGACCCATTGGGCACCCAGCGTCTTGACCGTATTGGCGAACCCCGCGCGATCATCCTGATCGGGCACATAGGCCAGCACGGCGGTGTGAAACACCACCAGGGTTGCATCCCTGGGCGCTTCGGCTGCCAGCCGCGGCAGGTCATGACGCAAGTCGCCACGCACAATCCGGGGCGGATCGCGCTGCGCCAAAGCCAGGGCCTGCCGCAGCAACCGCGCACGATCGCCTTCGCCTGGCCAGACCAGCGCTTCCAGCCAGCGCGTGTCTTGCGGATCGGCGGGGTCGAGCGGATGGAGATCAAGGCCGGCGCGCCAGACCACCTTAAGGTTGCGAGCGGGAATCGGTGTCGCCGGGTTGGCGGCGCAATGAAACAGCGGAGCATCGGGAACAGCTTTCGTCGGCAGCACGCGGTGCCCGCCATAGTCATAGGCATAACGGTCCGGCAACAGGCAAAGCCCGGCGGAGGCGCCGACTTCCAACAGGGCGAGCGGCGGCGACAATAGCGCCAATAACGGCAGCAATGTTGCACAGCGCGCGGGCTCGTTGGTCTGGGTGCGGCGCGACAGGATGACGGGCTCGACTTCGCGCCAATGCGACAAGGTCCAGGACAGGAAGTCGGTCCAGTCCTGGCAAACACCGTGCAGGTATTTCACTGCGGCCAGCAGCAGGTTCGGCTGGCGCTTTTCCAGCGGAAGCTGGACCAACAAGCTCAGCAATTCGCTGTCATCGGCAATCTTCTCGCATATTTCTGCATAGAGCGGCGAACGACTTACGGCCTCGCGGTGCGCGAAGCGCCTGTAGATGTCGGCAAGCTGCGCCGCGGCATCCGCCGTCACGCCTTGACCGCCATCTTGATTGGCCCCTCGGCCCGTCCATGGATGAACTGCTCCACATAAGGATTGCCGCTGTTGTCGATCTCCCCTGTCGGGCCGGTCCAGATGATCCTGCCGCCATAGAGCATGGCGATGTGGTCGGAAATCTTGCGCGCCGAAACCATGTCATGGGTGATGGAGAGCGCGGTCGCCCCCACATCCTTCACCGTGGAGATGATCAAATCGTTGATGATGTCGGCCATGATCGGGTCAAGCCCGGTGGTGGGCTCGTCGAAGAAGATGATCTGCGGGTCCGCGGCGATGGCGCGGGCTAGGCCCACCCGCTTCTGCATGCCGCCCGACAGTTCGGCGGGCGAAAGGAACGCCACGTCCTCGGTCAGGCCCACCTTGGCCAGCTTCTGGATGGCAATGTCGCGGGCTTTCGATCGTGGAACGCCATGACCCTGGATAAGCCCGAAGGCCACATTCTCCCACACCGGCAGGCTGTCGAACAAAGCTGAGCCCTGGAACAGCATGCCGAACTTCTTCATCACCCTGTCGCGGGCGGCGCCGCCGATATGAGTGATGTCCTCGCCATCCACCAGGATGGTGCCCTCTTCGGGGCGCAGGATTCCCAGGATGCATTTGACGGTCACAGACTTGCCGGTGCCCGAACCGCCAATGATCACCACCGAGGACTGTTTCTCGATGGTGAGGTCCACGCCGTCCAGCACCACCTTGGAGCCGAAGCGCTTCTTGACGCCGATCAGCTGAATCTTTGGTGTGGAAGTGGGCGCGGTCATTTGTGGAACAGGATCGCGGTCAAGACATAGTCGGCGGCCAGGATCAGGATCGAGGACGTCACCACCGCATTGGTGGTGGCATTGCCCACGCCCTGCGCCCCGCCCTTGGAATTGAAGCCGTTGTAGCAACCCATCAGCGCGACGATGAAGCCGAACACCGCCGCCTTGATCAGACCCGAAGTGATGTCCTCGCGATGGGCGAAGTCCATGGTGTTCTTGAGATAGGTATAGCCGGTGAAATCCAGGCTGTAGACCGACACCGCATAGCCGCCCAGGACGCCGATGGAATCGCCGATGGCCGTCAGGATCGGCATCGAGATCACCGCCGCGACGATTCGCGGCACCACCAGGTATTTCATCGGATTGGTGGCGAGCGTGGTCAGCGCGTCGATCTGCTCGGTCACTTTCATGGTGCCGATTTCCGCCGCGATGGCCGCGCCTACCCTCCCCGCAATCATCAGGCCAGCGATCACCGGACCGAGTTCACGGGTGATTGCCAGCACCGTCACCTGGGGCACGATGGATTCGGCGCCGAAGCGGTTGCCGCCCAGATAGATCTGCAAGGCCAGCACACCGCCGGTGAAGAAGGCGGTCAGCCCGACCACCGGCAGGGAGTAATAGCCGATGCGCATGATCTGGCTGAGGATCAGGCGGCCATAGATTGGCGGCGACCCCAGCCCCGCCAGGGCCTGGCCCGTGAACAGCGCCAGGCGGCCGATATGGGCCAGCACCGTGAGGACAGCGCGGCCGATGCTCGCCAAAAAATTCATGCCGCCTCATATAATCTAGGTACCCGGCGCAAGCGGGTGAGAATTTCATATTCATTGGTGCCGGCGAGGTGGGCCACCTCGCCCAGGCTGAGATGATCGCCCAGCAATTCGGCTTCATCGCCCGCCTGCACGTCAAGGCCGGCCACGTCCAGAGTGATCAGGTCCATGGAGACGCGGCCGGCAATCGGCACCTTCACGCCGTTCAGCACGGCCGCGCCCTTGTTGGACAGGGCGCGGGGAAAGCCGTCGGCATATCCGAGCGCGATGGTGGCAATCATGCTGGGCCTTTGGGTGCGGAAGGTGGCTCCGTAGCCAACGGTTTCGCTTGAGTCAATTCGGCGCAGCTGCAGCACCCGCGCAGTCAGCACCGCCGCGGTCTGCATCAGGTTGGGCGCGCTACCCGCGACGCCTTCGCGGCCCTGTGGATTTGCGCCGTAAAGTGCGACGCCTGGCCTCACCAGGTCGAAGTGATAGTCCGGCCCCAGCATGGTGCCATGGCTGGCCGCCAGGCTGGCCGGCGCGGGCGGCAGCATGGCCAGCGCCTGTCGGAAGCGCGACAGCTGCAGGCCATTGAGCTTGTTGGCAGGGTCATCACTGCAGGCCAGGTGGCTCATCACCAGCACCAGATTGAGACCCGACAATCGCCTGGCGCTTTCCGCAGACAACACTGCCAGCTCGTCGCCCGGAAGTCCCAGCCGGTTCATGCCGGTATCGACATGGATCACCGCATCAAGCCGCTGGCCGCCCACGCCGGCCGCCGCGGACCAGGCTGCGATGTCGCCCAGACTGTTCAACACCGGCGTCAACCCGTGTGTGAGCAGCGCCGGCACCGCATCAGGTGGCGCGCCATCCAGCACAAAGATGCGCGCGCGCGGCAGTGTCCCGCGCAAAGCCACGCCTTCCTCCAGTCGGGCGACAAAGAAGCTGTCGCAACCGGCCTCGGCCAGTGCCGGCGCGACGCGGGCCGCACCCAGGCCATAGGCATCGGCCTTGACCACCGCGGCCACGGCGGTGGGACCGGCCAACCGGCGATAGGTGCGATAATTGTCGGCAATCGCGGACAGGCGCACGGTAAGGCGCGCCGCTTCGAAATCGCGCGACTCGCTATTGCCTGGCCCCTCGCTCATGGGGTGAGGATGGCCGGAACCGGGCTTTAGGTCCATCAGGGATAAAGTCAATTCTGGCCTGTGGCGTCGCGCATGCCGGGAGAGACATGCTGTAGGCAGGGCGTGTTCAGCATGATCGGACAGCCGGTCGGCCCCGAAGTAATGCCCCTCTGCAGATCGGACTGCACCTTGTCGGCGCCGGAATTGACGCTGAACTCGGTCTCGGGCGCCTCCTTGAGTTGAGGCAGCACACTCCTCGGCACCATCACCAGCGAGCCATTGGGCAGCTTGACCGCCCGCCACGGATAATAGCCGCAGCGGGCGCGCTCGGCGCTGGTCAGATGCTCCCAGCTGCCGGCGCTGCAGGCCAGCTCGCGGCCCACCGCGCCCAGTATATCGGAGGGCGCACCGGGGGCGCCGGGCTTCTCCTGCTGCTGGGGCAAGACCGGGGGTGGCTTGGGAATAACGATGGGGGCGGATTCGATTCGCGGCGGCGCGATCACCTGCGGCTGGGGGTTAATCGGCCGCCTCTCGGGCAGGTTGTTGCCGGGGACGGGCAAAGTCAGGAACTGCTCGATAATGGGCCGCGTGCGCATGTCGAACGGATGCACCGCGAAGACGAAGAAGAAGAAGAACAGGACATGCAGCGCCACCGCCAGCACCGAGGAGGTGGTGCGCGACAGCGCCTTGCGGCGGCGTTCGTCCTCGCTTTGTGGACCGGTCCCTGGACGCAGGAACGGGTGCGTCAGGACATTTTCGCTTGCCAAAACCTCAAATCCGTCAGAAACGCTTTCCCGCCGCCCCCAACATATAGAAGCCCCACGCCGGGCAAAACAGGGCCATGCCTGCTCCGTTGCCGGAAAACGGGCAAAAATGCTAACGCCCATGTCATGCGCGTTTACCTGATCAACCTGGAGCGGCGGAAAGACCGGCTTTCGGCCATGGCGGAACAGGCCGCCCGTCTGGGTTTCAGCCTGGAACGGGTCGCGGGTTTGGATGCGGGAACCGCGGACCACAACGCGGTTAACCGCTGGTTCGCCCGGACCGGTCCCCTGGGCGAAATCCCGGCCGGCGACAAGGCCTGTTTTCTGTCGCACCGCGCCGCCTGGCAGCAACTCATCGCTTCAGGCGAGTCCCATGCCGTCTTCCTGGAAGACGATGTGCGCCTATCGCGCACGGCCACCGCCATGCTGACTTCGGACGCCTGGATTCCGGACGCCATCGAAGTGGTGAAGCTGGAGCATTATGGCCCTAAGGGTCAGCGCGTGCTGCTGGCGGACATGCATGCGGTCGGGGAAGACTTTCAATTGGGCCGGATGCTGTCACGCCATACCGGGGCTGCAGCCTATATCCTGTCGCGCCGCGCGGCAGAGGTACTGCTGGGCGAAACGCATTTCGATCTGCCGGTGGATCATCTTCTCTTCAATCCCAACAATTCGAAACTGTTCGCCCGTCTTGCGCCCTTTCAGCTCGTGCCGGCCATAGCCCGGCAAGAGGAGTTCGTGGGCGAGAAATCCGACATCGAGAAGACGCGGGCCGGTTTGCGCGCGTTCGGCTTGACCTATGTTCGCCGCGAACTGGTGCGGTTTGGCTATGACTTGAAGCTCCTGCCGCGCCAGGTCGCGGCGCTGATGCGCGGCGCGAAATTTATTTCCATGAAGGTCGCGGACTAAGCTACGCTGTCATCCCCGGTCGAGCATTGCCCTCTCCCCTTGATTGTGATGAGGGAGAGGCAAACCAAAACCCGCAATCCTGACCGCTAGCTCTCTTCCGCCAAATTGCTAAATCGCGTGAAATTGCCCTCGAACACCAGCTCGATGGCGCGGGTGGCGCCATGGCGGTGCTTTTCCACCAGCACTTCGGCGCGGTTGGTGGCGCGGTCCAGCTTCTCCATCCATTTGGCATGCTCGGCGGAGCCGGGCTCGGGCTCGCGCGATTTCAGGTAATATTCCTCGCGATAGACGAACATCACCACGTCGGCATCCTGCTCGATGGAGCCCGACTCGCGCAGGTCCGACAGCACCGGCCGCTTGTCGTCGCGCGCGTCCACTCCGCGCGACAACTGCGACAGGGCCAGGATCGGGATATTGAGCTCCTTGGCGAGCGTCTTGAGGCCTTTGGTGACTTCGGTAATCTCCTGCACCCGGTTGTCGTGACGGCGCGACGGCTCGACCAATTGCAGATAGTCGATGATGATCAGGCCGATATTCTTTTCCCGCTTGAGCCGGCGCGCGCGGGCGGCGATCTGGGCGATGGAGATGCCGCCGGTGTCGTCGATATAGAGCGGCAGGGTGGAAAGGTCCTGCATGGCCAGAACGAATTTCTCCCATTCGCTTTCGGTGAACTTGCCGTTCCGGATCTTCCACACTTCGATCTCGGACTGTTCCGACAGGATACGGGCGGAAAGCTGCTGCGCCGCCATTTCCAGCGAGAAGAACAGCACCGGCGCGCCGCGGGGATATTCCGCCTTGGCTTCCAGATCCTGTAGCCAGGCCCTGGCGCTATGGAAGGCCATGTTGGTGCCCAGCGCCGTCTTGCCCATGCCGGGACGCCCCGCCAGGATCAACAGGTCCGAGGGCTGCAATCCACCCAACAATCTGTCGATGTCGGTGAACCCCGAGGTCACGCCGGAGATGCTTCCGCCGCGAGCAATGGCGCGCTCGGCCACTTCCACGGTACGCCGGAGCGCTTCGTGGAAATCCATGGCGCCTTCGCCATATTTGGTGGTTTCGGCCACCGCATACAGCGCCTTCTCTGCCTCCTCGATCTGTTCTTTCGACGTCTTCTCAGTGGGCGCGTCGTAAGCGGTGTTGACGATATCCTCGCCGATGCGGATCAGGCTGCGGCGCACCGCCAGATCGGTGAGGATTTCGGCATAATCCTTGACATTGGGGATGGCCGGCGCCGCGGCGCGCAAGGCATCGAAATAGGCCTGGCCGCCGGTCTCGATCACGCCGGGATCGGCCTTCATGGTGGCGTGGAGGGTCAGCGGCGTCACCACCACCCCGCCCCGCTCGATCATCTGCGACATGGTGGCGAAGATGCGGCCATGCAGCGGATCGTAGAAATGCTCCTGGCGGATCAGCGCGCTGGCCCGCTCCATCGCCCGGTTGTCGGCCAGGATCGCGCCCAGCAGAGCCTGCTCGACATCGATGTCGTAAGGGACGTGGCGATAGGCTTCCTGTTCCATTTGATCGTAAAGGTTCGGCGGGGAAGTCAGCAATCAACCCCTCGCATGAACTCCGTTCAAGCGGCTTGTGCTTTCACTCACAGGCGCGCGACTCATACTCCTAGCAATTCTACACCTTGTGGCGCATCGATGGATGCCCACAAGAATGTCGTTTCGAAGCATCTCAGCCGAAACCGGTCTCGCGGAACGGCTTGAGTTGCTCGGCCCGCGCCGACAACACCGCAAGCTTTGGGAAATCCGCCGCCGGCACGATCTCCGGCGCCATGTGCCGGGTGAAGCGCCAGGCGACCGCGGCGGTGATCTGCGGCTGCATCAATTCCTCGCCAGTGAACCAGTCGGAAGAGGCTTCGCTTTCCAGCGCGCGATACGCCGCCAGCAGCTGGCCGCTGATGCGGTCGAGCCAGGGCTGGTGCTGCTTCTCCACCGGCCGCTGGTTGCACTCATAGATGATGGAGACGGTCTTCTCGCAGGCCGCCAGCGCCAGGCCGACCTGGCGCAGGGCACGCGCATGACCGGCGCGGTCGGCGGGCATCAGCCGGCGGGGCGCGATCTCGGCTATGTGCTCCAGGATCAGACTGGACTCCATCAGCACGATCCCCTCGTCGGTGATCAGGGTGGGCGCCTTCACCACCGGATTGATGGTGGAGAATTTGTCGAAATGGCGGAACACCGAGATCTGCTCCAGGCTGAAGTCGATGCCCAGCACCTTCAGCGATATGGCCACCCGGCGCACATAGGGCGAATCCAACATTCCGATCAGTTGCATGTTTGCTCCTATAGTTCGGCGATGATCGCTTGCGCGGCCGCCGGGTTTTTTTCCTTGGCGCCAGAAATCACGAAAAGGAAGACATCGCGTTTCTTCCTGGGCGCCGGCTTTGCCAGCAGCATGGAGGACTTGGGCGAGCCGCCCTGCTCCCAGTCCCGGGCGCGTTCCGCCCAGCTTTTCAGCATGGCCGGCGGGTAGCCCCGTTTCTGTTTCGCCTTGGTGCCCATGATGCGGGCATAGACAAAATCGGCGGTCACATCGGCGATCAGGGGAAATTCGCTGTCGGCGGCAAAGACGGCGGCGACACCATGTTTGCGGCAAAGCGCGATGAACTGCTTGTCTTTGAAACTGTCGTGACGCACTTCCACCGCATGGCGGATGGCGAGCCCGTCCACCTTTTTGGGCAGCAATTTGAGAAAGGCTTCGAAATCGGTGGGATCGAACTTCTTGGTCGCCATGAACTGCCAGTTCACCGGCCCCAGCTTCTCTTTCAGTTCGGTGACGCCGCTGGCGAAGAACCTTTCGATGGATTCGCCGGACTCTGCCAGCACCCGCCGGTTAGTGGCAAAACGCGGTCCCTTGAGGGTGAAGAAAAAGCCGTCCGGCGTTTCGCTGCGCCACTTGCGGAAGCTTTCCGGCTTTTGCGAGCCGTAATAGGTGCCGTTGATCTCGATGGCAGTCAGATGCGTGGCGGCATATTCTAGCTCGCGCTTCTGCGGCAGAGCCTTCGGATAGAACGTGCCGCGCCAGGGTTCATAGACCCAGCCGCCAATCCCAACATAGATGCTCATGCGCCTGTCACGCCGCTTTGACCTCAGGGATTGCCGCCAGCTCCTTCTTCATCGTTTTTCCCAGGGTTTCGATGTCGTAGTGGCTCTGCATATTGAGCCAGAGATCGGGACCATGGCCGAAAAGCTTGCCCAGCCGCAACGCCATCGGAGCGGTAATGGGCGCCTTTTCGCCCGATATGGCGTAAAGCTGTGCCCTGGAAATCCCCAGCCCATCGCCAACCGCCTAAAGTCCTCCAAATTGAAGGGCGTGCGTTTCGAAGCCTTGGACAAGATATGCGACATTCCGGAGTGCCAGCCTGGAGACTTGCTGGAATACCGCGCCAGCTAACCGACAAAATGCACCGCTTTTGGCTGACGACCAAACCGAATCACCGTCAGGACAGGGCGACATACCAATTTCGTCGCCCTTCCTGAACGGGGTTGAATTTGCCTCGTCCCCTCGGGCGGGGCCTTTCTTACAGTCCACCTGTATTTAGATTACCCCTTCTGAGGCCCCACAAATGCCCACTGCACACCGAAGGAATCCTTCGCCTGGGCATAGCGGTCGCCCCAAAACATGTCCGCCGGCGGCATGTTGCCGGTCATGCCCGCATCCACGGCGCGCCTGAAAGCGGCATCCACATCCTTGACGGGCAGCATCAGGGAAAAACCAGCCGCCTGGGCATGGCAGGCACCATGCTCCGGAAATGGATCGCTCAGCATCACCGACGAGCCATTGATGTGGAGATGCAAGTGCATGGTGCGGCCCTTGTCGTCGACGGGATGCAGATGCACCTGTTCCGCACCCAGCGCCTTCTTGTAGAGCTCGCCGGCCTTGATCGCGCCGTCCAGGCAGAGATAGGCGATCACGCCGCCCTTTACGGCGGTCGGGGGCGTGCCTTTCGGGGACGTGCTTGGTGCGGGGGCGTCTTTCGCAAGCGTGTCAGTCATGAAACCTCCTTTGCTTTGGTTCC
>Ga0335085_10004494_pt1 | contig 23070 bp, 23 predicted proteins | sample Lox_Sample_45_FD_206712 | JGI IMG/M metagenome (GOLD analysis project Ga0335085, IMG submission 206712) | Soil microbial communities from Loxahatchee National Wildlife Refuge, Florida, United States - Lox_Sample_4.5 | ecosystem: Environmental > Terrestrial > Soil > Wetlands | place: USA...
CGCCGCGGCCGTACCCGGCCCGCCTGCGGGCCAGCGCGGCGGCCACGTCCTCGGTGCTGACCCGCACTCCGGCGGGCACGCCCTCGCAGATCGCGACCAGCGCGCGCCCGTGTGATTCACCTGCGGTAAGCCAGCGGAACATGGTCACGATCTTATGGGGTCGCGTGCGACGCTGAATTCGACACCGCGGCGCAGCCGGTCCGCCAGGCGGCCCGCGATCCGGCTGGCGGCGCGGTTCACGGCCGGCTGCCAGTCGGCCGGCGGCCGGTCGTCTGGGGCCAGGTGCAGGCGCACGGCGAGGTCGGCGGCCCCGGCACCCTGTTCTTCCGTTCCCGCGGCCAGACCGAAGCCGGTGATCAGCGGCTCGGCGGCCACGGCCGCCTCGACCTCGGCGCGCACGTCCGGGTCCTCGTGGGCCGGCGGGACCGGCTGCCCGGCGGCGAGGGCCGCCAGCCGCGCGCCCTCGACCGCGATCGGCACCGGGCCGGCCACGTCGATCACCACCGCGCAGCCGTCGGTCACGGCAGCGCGCCAGACCCGGGCGGCCTCGGCGGGGACCGGGCGGGCGTTGCGGCGCCACCGGGTCAGGGACTCGACGCCGGTGAATGCCAGCACGGCGGGCCTGCCGTCGTTCCCGATCAGCGTGGGCAGCACCATCTCGCTGTTCTTGTCGCCCGTGGCGGCCCCGTCACCCTGGCCAGCACCGTCACCCTGGCCAGCACCGTCACCCTGGCCAGCACCGTCACCCTGGCCAGCACCGTCACCCTGGTCCGCCCCTTCACCCTGGTCAGCAGGGCCGCCGGTCAGGACCGCGATCACCGGGATGAGCAGCCGCGCTCCGGCTAGGGCAGTCAGCGCCGCCTGCTCGCTGCCCTTCCCGGCCTGGTAGGCGGCTATGGCCTCGGTCACCCGCGGGTCGGCGTCGCCGTGGTCGTGGCGGAACTGCTGCCCGCCTGGGTTCAGATGCCCGGACACCCCACCGACCCTATGCCACGGCCCCTACGCCATGGCACTGCTGGCCGGTCACCACCCGACTGCGGTTACGCCAAATCGTCAGTTTACGATCACGGAAAGTAATGAATTCTCTGAATGAGACGCTTTCCAGCTAATGATCGTCACGAACTCGGCACAATCGGATGGAGCCGGGGTAGTGGGGTAGCTGCGCGTATGCGCACGCGCACGGAAAGGAGCCTGGGTGACCCAGCCCGAGCGACTGGCCGCGATCGCACCGGGCACGCCGATGTGGAAGGCTGTGCCACCGCGCCTGGTCGGCCCGTACCTGACCGGGCAGCGCACGGTGCTGGCCGGGTATGTCTACCGCGCCCAGGACGTCCGCTTCCACAATCCCGCCGAGGCCTACCTCGCGCTGAGCCTGGGCTGGGAGGACTCGGAGTTCACGCCGCACATGAGCGAGATCTACCTGGTCGCCTGGCTGGCCCGGCCGATGGACGGCTACGTGCCCGCCACCGGTCACGGCGTTCCCGAGTTCTACATCGAGCCCATGGCCATACCGGTCGGGGCGGGCATGTGCCGCCTCGGCCAGGACGGCGAGCAGCTCGTGGCCCGCTACGACGGGCTGGCCTGGCAGCGAATGGAGCCGTAAGCCATGCGATACCGGCTCATGGCCACCTACCTGGGCGTCCCCTACTACGTCGGGCTCGGCCCCGACGGCAACGAGGCGACGCTATTCTCCCCTGCCCCGCCGCCGGACGAGCTGGGCTTCGCGCCCGCGGGCGGCCTGTGGCGCAAGCAGGTCAGCCTGCCCGACCTCGACGCGCTGTGGCAGTCGCGGCTGACCGGCGATTACCGCGGCGAGCCCTGCCTGGTCCTCGACGACCTCGGTGACCGGCTGCACATCGCCTACCAGGGACGCGATTCGGCCCGGGCCAGGCAGCTGGGCTACTGGGAGATCGACCGCGAGGTCTTCGAGGTCGTGGTGGCGCGTCCCGACGTCACCGGCCTGATCGAGGACCGGGTGGATTTCCCGCTGTCGTCGGCCATGTTCCCGCCGTCGAACCGGGATCCGGGCACGCCGGCCCGGCCGGAGGCCCCCGGCCGCGGCGGGCAGGCGCCCGGCGGCATGTCCTCCGCCGGTCCCGCCATGCCGCCCGCGGCCGAGCGGACGAGCCCGCTGCGGGTGGTGCCGCGGCCTGGTCCGCAGCCCGCCCCGGTCCCGGAGCCCGCGACGCGCCCGCCGGGCGGGTACCGCGAGGCCGCGGGCCAGCGGGAGCCCGCAGGCCTGTCCGAGCCGGGCGGGTACGCCGAGGCGGACCGCGCGCGGCGCACCCCGGACCGGGCGGCGGCCTGGCACGGCTCGCCCGAGACCGAGCCCTGGTCCGAGCCTCTTCCGCCTCCTCCACCGCCGCGGCCCGAGCCGCGCTCAGAACCCCGCTCAGAACCCCGCTCAGAGCCTCGTTCGGAGCCGCGTTCGGAGCCCAGGCTCGATCCGCGCACAGACCCCAGGCTTGAGCGCATAGACCCCAGGCTTGAGCGCACAGAACCTAGGCTTGAGCGCATAGAACCCAGGCTGGATCCGCGCTCCGATCCCCGGTCTGCGCCGCGGCCAGAGCCGCGGCGGGAGTTCCGGGCCGAGCCGTGGCCGCGACCCGAGGCACGGCCCGAAGCACGGCCCGAAGCACGGCCCGAAGCACGGCCCGAGGCGCGGTCTGAGCCGAGGCCGGCGGGCGGTGGCCCCGAGCCGCGGCCGATGCCGCCCTCCCCGTCGCCCGCCCTCCCGTCCGGGCGGCGGTCGGGCCGACGGGACCGGGTGCCGCAGTCGGTCTTCGGCGAACTACTCAGCCTGGCCGCCATCCCGCACTCGGCCTACGCGGTCGACGAGGAGGTGCCGGGCGCGATGTGCCTAGTCAAGGCCGATGGCGGCTTCGAGGTGTTCAGCCGGACCGACGACGCGCGGCTTGATGTCCGCTTCTTCGAGGACGAGGAAGCGGCGTACTTCTACCTGTTCGGCGTCCTGGCAGCCGAGGCGGTGCGCAGCGGGCGGCTGCAGCCCGGCCAGCCTGGCCCGGTCAACGGGCACGTCAACGGCTCCCGCGGTCACCGGGCACCGTCGCCCCCGACGGAAAACATTTCGAAGTACTTACCGCGCAAGAAGTTACCCAAATCCCTACCTCCTCCAGTTATGGTTAATTAGCCGGCGGGGCTGACGGTCCCCCGCTCCCCAAGCAGCCCCGTCGGCCTCCTACCGGGCGTTCTCAATGGGATTAGCACCAGGTAAAAATCCCGTTTTCAATATGTGACACGCGCCAATTTCCTTCACTTCAGGCCCGTTAGTTTTCCGGTGTCCGGGCAGTCCCGGTACTGTGGCGGACGTGGCCGAGGCGAACGCCGAGCCCGCGGTGACCGCGGGGGTAGCCAGCCTGGCCGTCCGGGACCTGCTGCGCGGTATCCGCCGCAACGGCCGGGTGCTCGCGGCCCTGCCGCAGGCCATCTACCTGGAGTTCGCCGACCCGGTACCCGAGCCGCGGGTGATCACGGTCTCGCCGCCTGACGCCATCAGGCTGCCGAACGCGATCATCGCCGGCCCGTGGGCTCCCCGGCCCGGGGTTCCCGCGCCCGGATCCGCGGAATGCTGGGCCGGCGGGAGCCGGGTGCTGGCCGCGGGCCTCGATATCAGGATCGTCCGCTGGTGGGATCCCTCGCCGGTGTTCGGGCCGCTCTCCCGGGCCCGGCTCGACCACGGCTCGGGCGTTCTGGCCAGGCTTTACGCCGCGGCGGAGCACGCTCCTGGCCTGGCGGGCCAGGACGGTCCCGGGCAGCTGGCGGCGTGCTGCGCGAGCGGTGACCTGGCCGGCGCGGTCGAGGCCGCCGAGCACCTGGTGGGCCTGGGTCCCGGCCTGGTACCGAGCGGCGACAGCGTGGTCAGCGGCGTGTTGCTCGCGCTGCGGCTGCTGGGCGGGGCCATCTCCGGCGGCACCCGGGCGGTCTGGCTGGCGAACTGGCTCAGCGCGGCGGTGACCAGCGACGCGGCCCAGCGGACCACGACCTTGGCGGCGTCGCTGCTGCACTGCGCGGCCAAGGGCCAGGCTGCGGCCGAGGTATCGGCCGTGCTGCTCGGGATGGCGGGCCAGGAACCGCTGGAGCCGGCCGCGTCCCGGCTGCTCGCCTCGGTCCAGGGCGTCGATCTCGCCTGGGGTCTGGTGGCAGGCTGCCGCGCGGCTCTTCTGTTGTCCGTTTCCTGACCGCCGCTTTCGTCCGTATCCTGAGCCGTGTGATCATTCCGCTGACCGGAGTGCAATACGAGATCGAAGGCGGCCACTACCGCGCCACGGTGACCGAGCTCGGTGCCGGGCTGCGCGAGTTGACCTTCCGCGGCCAGCCGGTGATCGCCGGCTACGAGGCCGACGAGCTGCCGCCGGCCGGGGCCGGCCAGCTGCTGGCGCCCTGGCCCAACCGGGTCGACGGCGGCCGGTATGTCTTCGGCGGCACCGAGTACCAGCTGGCCCTGACCGAGCCCGCCCGGGAGAACGCCATCCACGGTCTTACCCGCTGGATGGCGTGGACGGCCGTCCAGCAGGACGCCAGCTCGGTCCGGCTGCGCAGCGCCCCGCACGGCCAGCAGGGATACCCGTTCTGCGTGGAGATCGAGGCCGAGTACCGCTTGCATCCGGACACCGGCCTCCAGGTGGCCGTGACCGCGCGCAACCGGGGCAGCCGCGCCGCGCCCTACGGCACCGGCTCGCATCCGTACCTGACGGTCAGGACGCCCTCGGTCGACGGATGCGAGCTGACGCTGCCGGCCGGGTCCTGGCTGCCGATGGACGACCGCGGCATCCCGTCGGGGCCGCCGGAGCCGGTCGACGGCACCGAATACGACTTCCGCCAGCCCAGGGCCATCGGCGGCACCCGGCTCGACCACGCGCTCACCGGGCTGAGCCGCGACGGCGACGGCCGGGCCTGGTCCTACCTGGCGGCCGGCGGAAACGGTCCCCGGGCGGGCCTGTGGGCGGGTGAGGGCTACGCCTGGCTGCAGGTGTTCACCGGCGATCCGCTGGGTCCTGACCGCCGCCGCAAGGCGGTGGCCATCGAGCCGATGACCTGCCCGCCGAACGCGTTCGTCAGCGCCGACGACCTGCTGGTCCTCGAGCCGGGCGAGCGGGTCACTCACAGCTGGGGGATCCAGGCCTTCTGAGGTCGCGGCCCGCGATGCGCTCCAGGTCGGCTGGGGTGTCGATGTCGTCGGGGCGGCCGGTGTCGCCGCACTCGACCAGTGTGACCAGGTCGGGATGAGCACGCAGGAAGGCCCGGGCTCCCTGGTCCCCGGTGGCCGTCTCGATGACCTCAGGCCAGTGCTCGCGGGCCAGGAGAACGGGGTTGCGGGGCTTTCCCCCGTAGGCGGCGACCGCCACGGTGGCGCCGGCCTGGTACGCGGCGATCAGCCGGGCGACCGCCTCGGGGCCGACCAGCGGCTGGTCAGCCAGCGCGATCACGGCCGCCCCCGCGCCGGCACTGGCCAGGGCGCGCAGGGCGGTGCGGACGGAGGATCCCATGCCGGTACGCCAGTCGGGGTTGTCCACCGTCTGCGCGTCGCCGACCTCGACCGGCGCCGCGCCGGCGACGATCAGGACCGGATCCGCGCCACCGGCCCGCAGCAGGCGGACGCCGCGCTCAGCCAGGGTCTGCCCGTCCAGTGTGACCAGCGCCTTCGGCTGGCCGAACCGGGAGCCTTCCCCCGCGGCGAGCAACACCCCGGCCACCCTGGTGATCATGATCCCTAAGCGTATGCAGCCGCGCTGGTACCATCCATCAGATCGGGAGTGATGGCACCAATGACCACGCGGAATCCGGTTCCGGGGGATATCGACACGACCCGGCCGAATGTTGCCAGGATTTACGACTACCTGCTCGGCGGCAAGGACAACTTCGCCGTCGACCGGGAGGCGGCCAAGCTACTGCTCGAGGCGTCGCCGGACATGGCGGGCATCGTCCACGACAACCGGTCGTTCATCGGCCGGGTGGTCCGCTACCTGGCGGGCGAGGCCGGCATCAGGCAGTTCATCGACCTCGGCGGCGGCCTGCCCACCCAGACCAACGTGCACGAGATGGCCCAGGACGTGGCGCCGGAGGCCCGCGTGGTCTACGTCGACATCGACCCGGTGGTCTGGTCCCACGGTCAGGCCCTGCTCGCCCACGGCGAGCAGGTCGCGATGGTTCACGCTGACCTGCGCGAGCCGGATGTGGTGCTGGGGGACCCCGAGGTTCTCGGCCTCATCGACCTGACCCGCCCGGTGGCGGTGGTGTGCGCCAGCGTCCTGCACTTCGTGCCCGACTCGGACCAGCCGCACCGGGTCATCGCCGAGTACCGCGACCGGCTGGCGCCGGGCAGCTACCTGGCTATCAGCCACGGCAGCACCGGGCTGACCGAGGATGACGACCACGTCGTCGACGGCGTGACGAGCGTCTACCGGCAGGCGTCGGCACAACTGCACGTCCGCTCGCGGACGGACGTACAGCGTTTCTTCGACGGCTTCGAGATGGCCGAGCCCGGCCTGGTCTGGATCAACGAGTGGCGGCCGGATCCGGGGGTGCCGGCCGCGGGGCAGCCGCAGTCGCTGCTCGGCGGGGTAGGCCGCAAACCCTGACGGCCGACGGCGCTTCAGCCGACGAACTGGTGGTGGATCCGCCCCTCGGTCGCGGTCAGCGCCTGGCCGGTGCCGCCCCAGCGCAGCTGGATCAGCTCGGCGGCGATCGACACCGCCGTCTCCTCCGGGGTCCTGGCCCCCAGGTCGAGCCCGATCGGCGAGCGCAGCCGGGCGAGTTCGTCCTCGGTCATGCCGATCTCGCGGAGCCTGGCCATCCGGTCGTCGTGGGTCCGCCGACTGCCCATCGCGCCGATGTACCCAGCCGGGGTGCGCAACGCCACCTCGAGCAGGGGCACGTCGAACTTCGGGTCGTGGGTGAGCACGCAGATGACCGTCCTGGCGTCCACGTCGGCACCGGCCAGGAAACGGTGCGGCCAGTCCACCACCACCTCGTCGGCGTCGGGGAACCGCGAGGCCGTCGCGAACACCTTCCTGGCGTCGCACACGGTCACGTGGTAGCCGAGGAACTTGCCGACCCGCGCCACGGCGGCGGCGAAGTCGATGGCGCCGAAGACCAGCATCCGCGGCGCGGGCGCGAACGAGTTCACGAACACGCTCAGCTCGTCCCCGCGCCGCTCGCCGTGCGCGCCGTACCGGCGGATGCCGGTCAGGCCCTGCGCCAGCATGCCGCGCACGTCGTCGTCGACGGCCGCGTCGATCCGGGCCGTTCCGAGGGTGCCGGACGCGCCGGCGTGCCAGCCGTCCGGCTGGTCGCTCTCGCGGGCCCAGATCACCCGGCGCGCGCCGACCTGGCCGGGCCCGGCGATCACCGTGGCGACCGCGACCGGCTCGCCGCGCTCGACCGCCGCGGCGATCTCGCCCAGCTCGGGGAAACTGGCCCGGTCCACCCGCTCAACGAAGATGTCGATGATCCCGCCGCAGGTCAGGCCGACCGCGAACGCGTCGTCGTCGCTGACCCCGTAGGTCTCGTACACCGGGTCACCGGTCTGGCAGACGTCCAGCGACAGCTCGTAGACGGCGCCCTCGACACAGCCGCCCGACACGCTGCCGATCACCTCGTGATCGGCAGCGGAAGAAACCGCCAGCGCCGCACCCGGGTCACGGGGCGCGCTGCGGTAGGTACGGACCACCGTGGCCAGGCCGAAGCTCTCTCCGGCTTCCCACCACTTGGTGATCCTGCTCAGGATGTCACGCACCGGGGCCACCTCCGCTTATCTTCACGGAACCCACGGCACCGGCCAGCCTATTCCCGCTGGACACTGGCCACCGCGGCACGCATCAGGTCGGGGATGCTGGCATGGGCGGGCCGTTCGGCGCCGTCGAGCCCGCTCGCGGCCAGCCACCCGTACTTGTCCGTCGTGGCTTGTTCCCACTGGTCAAGTCCTTCCAGGCTGACCTCGGGCGAGTCGACCAGGACGGCGAAGAAGACCTGGTCCTGGACGATCTGGTGATCGCCCCAGGAGAACTCGATGACCTGCTCCGCGATCGGCTCGCCCAGATCGGCCGGGTCGACTGTGATGCGGGTCTCCTCGTACAGCTCGCGGGCGGCCGCGGCCGGCAGGGACTCCCCGTCCTCGGCCGCGCCGCCGATGGTGAACCAGAAGGGCCGCTCGGGATGGTGCGGGTCCCAGCCGTGCAGGAGCAGCACGCGGCCCTCCTGATCGACCGGGAGCACCCGGGCTGTCCGGCGTCTTATCGGCTGCCCAGGCGCCTGCCCTGGTGGTGGCACGGTCACCGGGTCACTCTACGATCTTCGAGATCGGGATCTCCAGGATGTCGTGCGCGCCGGCCGCCTTCAGGGCCGGGATCAGCGTGTTGACGCCGCGCTTAGGCACCACGGTCTCGACCGCGTTCATGTTCCCCCGGGCCAGCGTGGTGATCGTCGGCGAGGACAGGGCGGGCAGCATGTCGATCACCGCGGCCAGCTGGTCCGCAGCCACGTTGAGCTTGAGCAGGACGTTGCCGCGGGCCTGGATGGCACCCCGGAGCAGCAGCGCGATGTCCTCCATGGCGGCGCGCTTCTCCGGGTCGGCGAACGCCTGGCTCGCCGCGATCAGCTCGGTGTAGCTGCTCAGCAGCGTCTCGAGGATGCGCAGGCCGTTCTTGCGGAGCGACGAGCCGGTCTCGGTCAGGTCGACGATGGCGTCCACGATGTCGGGGACCTTGGCCTCGGTCGCCCCGTGCGAAGGTATGACCATCGCCTTGACCCCGCGGGAGTCGAGAAACCGCCTGGTCAGCGACGGAAATTCGGTCGAGATGCGGACGCCCTCCGGCATGTCGGAAACCGACTCCCAGGGCGCGGAAGCCGGCACCGCGAGCACCACCCGCACCGGCTGTGAGGTGGCCTTGGAGTACTGGAGTTCGCCGAGCGAGGTGACGTCCGCCTCGGTCTCCGCGATCCAGTCGCGCCCGGTGATGCCGAGGTCGAAAAGACCGCGCTCGATGTAGGACGGGATCTCCTGCGGGCGCAGGAAGCGGACCCGGTCGATCCGCGGGTCGTCGATGGAGGCGTGGTAATCCCGGTCCGAAGACCGGCGCACGGTCAGGTCGGCGGCGTCGAACAGCTCGAGGGTGGCCTTTTCGAGCGAGCCCTTGGGCAGTACAAGTGACAGCATGAGTGATCCCCTGTTCTCCGGTTGATGGCAGCGGCTGGACGGCGTTCACCGGCATCCCGTACCCGTAACAGGCAGCGGGAGCGCGGGAACGCGGTCAATGTCGCTGCGCGGAGGAGGTAACAGAGTCGCCATGACGGAGGGAGCGCAGCACGAGCGCGGTATCGAGTGCCGCCACCACTGCCTCCCATCCCTTGTCTTCGTGGCTGCCGGGCAAGCCGCACCGGTCCAGAGCCGACTCTACCGTGTCACAGGTCAGCACGCCGTTTCCGACCGGAGTCCTGGCATCGAGCGCGACCCGGGTCAGCCCGGCCGTCACCGAGTCGCAGACGTACTCGAAGTGCGGCGTGCCGCCCCGGATGACCACGCCCAGGCAGGCCACCGCGTCGTGCCGGTCGGCCAGTTCAGCGGCCACCACCGGCAACTCGATCGCGCCCGCCACCCGGACCACCGCGGGATCAGGCACGCCGCAGGCGGCGGCCGCGGCGGCGGCCCGCGTCACCAGCGCGTCGGTGATCTCGGGGTGCCAGCGGGTGGCCACGATGGCCAGGCTGAGCCCGGACGCGTCCACCACGGCGGCGCCGGGACTGCCCGCGCCGCTCACGCCGGCTCTGCTGCCGTCTGGGCCGCGGGTGCGGTCACGCCGACCGGGTGCGGTGCCGCCGGGTGGCCGTTGAGCGGGGAGGACGGCGGAGACGGCACCCGTTCGGTATCAAGGTCTTGGATGTGATGGCCGAGCCGGTCGCGCTTGGTCATCAGGTACCGCACGTTGTACGGCGTCACGGCCGGGGCGAGCGGCACCAGGCTGGCGATCTCCACGCCGCCTTCGGCCAGCCCGGTGACCTTGGCCGGGTTGTTGGTGAGCAGGCGCACCGAGCGCACGTCCAGGTCGGCCAGCATCTGAGCGCCGGCCGAGTACTCGCGGGCGTCCACCGGCAGGCCGAGCTCGGTGTTGGCGTCGACCGTGTCGGCACCGGCGTCCTGGAGCTCGTAGGCCTGGAGCTTGCTCAGCAGGCCCACGCCGCGGCCCTCGTGCCCGCGCAGGTAGAGCACCACTCCGCGGCCCTCGGCCGCGATCGCCGCCATGGCCGCGTCGAGCTGGGCGCCGCAGTCGCACCGCAGCGAGCCGAACACGTCCCCGGTCAGGCACTCTGAGTGCAGCCTGGTCAGCACGTCGTCGCCGCGGACGTCGCCGAGCACCAGGGCCAGGTACTCGGTCCCGTCGACCTCGTGCCGGTAGCCGAACGCCTGCCACTGCCCGTGGGCGTTCGGGATCCGGGTCTGCGCCTGGCGGCTCAGCTGGCGCTCGTTGCGGCGGCGGTACGCGATCAGCTGCTCGATCGAGATCAGCGCCAGGTCGTGGGTGTTGGCGAACTCGCGCAGCTCGGGCAGCCGGGCCATGGTGCCGTCGTCGTTGACGACCTCGCACAGCACGCCCGCCTCCGGCAGCCCGGCCAGCCGGGCCAGGTCCACGGCGGCCTCGGTGTGGCCGGCCCGGGCCAGCACGCCGCCCTCGGCGTAGCGCAGCGGGAACACGTGGCCGGGACGGACCAGGTCGGCCGCGGTGGTGGCGGGGTCGACGAGCTTGACGATCGTGGCGGCCCGGTCCGCGGCCGAGATGCCGGTGCTGATCCGGTCCCGCGCGTCCACGCTGACCGTGAAGGCCGTCCGGTGGTGCTCGGTGTTGTGGGAGGTCATCTGGGGGAGCTGGAGCCGGTCGAGTTCGGCCTCCCGCATGGGCACGCAGATCACGCCGCTGGTGTAGCGGATCATGAAGGCGAGCAGCTCGGGGGTGGCCATATGAGCGGCGAAGATGATGTCGCCCTCGTTCTCCCGGTCCTCGTCGTCCACGACCAGCACCGGGCGGCCCGCCGCGATGTCCTTGATCGCGCGGTCGACGTCGTCGAGCATCTGCTGAGTCACTTGCCGTCCTCCCGGTGCATGAGCCTCTCCACGTACTTGGCGATCACGTCGACCTCCAGGTTCACGGTGTCGCCCGGTGCCCTGGTCCCCAGCGTGGTGCGCTTGAGCGTCTCGGGGATCAGGCAGACCTCGAACCACTGCTCGTCCGGCGCGGTGCCGGGCGGGCTCAGCGCGGAGACCGTCAGGCTGACCCCGTCGACCGTGATCGAGCCCTTTTCCACCACGTAGCGCGCGATCGCGCCGGGCAGGCCGATGCGGACCTGTTCCCAGTTCGTGGCGGGGGTGCGGGAGACGATCCCGGCGGCGGCATCCACGTGGCCCTGCACCAGGTGACCGCCCAGGCGGTCGGCGAGGCGGACCGAACGCTCCAGGTTGACCGGCACCCCCGGGCTGAGCGCGCCCAGGCCGGACCGGTTCAGCGTCTCCCCCATCACGTCCGCGGTGAAGGTGCCGTCCAGGATCCCGGTGACGGTCAGGCACACGCCGTTGACCGCGATCGACTCACCGGGGACGACGCCCTCGGTGGAACCCCGGATAGTGAGCCTGGCCGCGTCGCCGTGCTGCTCGACGTGGGCCACCTCGCCGAGTTCGGCCACGATCCCGGTGAACATCCGCGCTTTCCTCCTCGAAGCCCAGCTAATGGTCTGGCTCCGGGGCAGCGCGGGGTACGCGCATTCGCGCGGCCAGGGTGAACCCGGCCGCTCGCGTGCTGCCTCCCATCCGGACTTTCACCGTCGGTCCCGGAATTTCACCGGGTCAGCCGCCCGCTGGCTGCGGACGGGTCGCGGACTTTCACCGCCGGCTCGGAGTTTCACCGACCCCGGAGCACGCCTTTTACTCCTATAAGCAGTGTGCCATACGAGGTATTCCGGCTCCGGCCGGCGGGGCCACTCAGGGTGGGAGCGGCCGGAACTGGTAGCCGACGCGGTACTCGGTGACCAGGTACTGGCCGTAGTGCGGGCCGAGCTTGCGCCGGACCCGGCTCACGTGCACGTCCACGGTGCGGCTGTCCTGCGGCACCGGCCTGCCGTCCGGGCCGAGGTTGCGGTGCCACACCCGCTCGACCAGGTCGGCACGGGTGAACACGGTGGCCGGGTGCGCGGCGAGGAAGGCCAGCAACTCGAATTCCTGGAAGGTGAGCTGGATCTCGCCTCCGTCGACCCAGACGCGGCGCTGGAGATGATCCAGGCGCAGCCCGGAGCCTGCCTGCCGCTTCCCGCTCGGCGCGTTCCCGCGCGGCTCGCGGCCGGCGGCCGCGGTGCCGGGGGGCGTCGCCGTGCCGGAGGGCGCCGCGCCAGCGGCGGGGGCGGCGCCGGGCACGCCCGCGGCGTGGTGGCCGACGGCGGGCGCGGCGATGACGTAGCCGACGATGGCCACGGACGTGCCGGTGCCCGGGATGGGCACCACCGCGAGCAGCGTGGCGTCGCCGTCCGGCGGCGGGACCCGCTCGTCCCAGGGGCGGCCGTCCTGCGGTCCCGGCGGCGCGGACAGCCACGACCAGGCGAGCAGCTGTGTTTCCGCCTCTCCATCTCCAGGGGGCACAGAACCTATAGTCCATTTAAGTGATCGGCTTTGTCAAGAAAGGGAGCGGCCGCAGCGCGCGGGGAGGGCGCGGAGTGCCGGACTGGCCGCCGCATTGGCACCACAGCTCCCTACCGTCACATCATCGTGCTTTCGGTAACGACATCGATGTCACATCCATGTCGTCATAGCGACATGAATGCCACATCGATGTCGTTAGTGGTAGATCTCGGACGAGGTGACCATGGCTCATGGCGTACCACGGACACCAAGCGCACCGTGAGCTAGGCGCCAGGGTGGAGGAGTTCGGGGCGCGGGATTGCCGGAGGCGGTGCGTAGGATGCGGGACATGGCGGTCAGGACGGTCATCTTCGACTGGGGCGGGACGCTTACCCCGTGGCACAGCATCGACGTCGGCGAGCTCTGGCTCGCGGTGTGCGCGCAGCATTACCCGGCGGACGAGGCGGCGGCGATGGCGACGGCGGTCCACGAGGCCGAGATGGACCTGTGGCGGCACGGCACGTCGTCACACCAGAGCGCGACCCTGGAGCGGGTCTTCGAGCAAGCCGGGTTCGCCGCGTCGGACGACTTCCTGGCCAGCTATTTCGAAGCGTGGGATCCGCACACCTTTACCGACCCGGACGTGCTGCCGCTGCTGCACGAACTGAAGCGGCGCGGCATCAGGGTGGGCGTCCTGTCCAACACGATGTGGCCACGTACCGCCCACGAGAAGATCTTCGTCAGGGACGAGGTGCTGAACCTGATCGACGGCGCCGTGTACACCAGCGAGATCGAGTGGGTCAAGCCGCACCCCCAGGCGTTCCGCGCGGCCATGGCGGCGGTCGGCGAGACCGACCCGTCGGCCTGCGTGTTCGTCGGCGACCGGCCCTACGACGACATACACGGGGCCAAGAGCGCGGGCATGCGTGCCGTGCTGGTGGCCAACTCCGCTGTTCCCGCGTTCGAGGCGGCCGAGCCTGACGCGGCCATCACGCGCCTGGCTGACCTGCTGCCTTACATCGACCGCTGGAGCTGAAAAAATCTCGCCAAAAAGCGTTGGCGAAACGGGGGCTCGCGGCTCTTATCTCCGGGAGAGAGAGTTCGGGAAGGCGGAACGCCGGGAGCTTGCCTGGGGGGGACGCTCCCGGCGTTCCGCGGGGGGCGACGGAGGCGGCAGGCCTCGATAGCGGTTAGGCCTCGATATGGCCTGGTATTGTCCGGAAGAGGCGTCTCGCGGTTCGATATCCCTATGCGGGACAGCGAGGTCGTCGCGGCCATCGTGGCAGGCGACCCAGATGGGCTTGCCGAGGCCTATGACAGGTATGCGGCGCCGTTGTACACCTACTGCCGTTCTCTGCTGCGCGAGCCAGCCGATGCGGCCGACGCCGTGCAGGACACCTTCGTCATCGCGGCGTCCAAGCTGGCGGGGCTGCGCGACCAGAACCGGCTCCGGCCATGGCTGTACGCCGTGGCCCGCAACGAGTGCCACCGGCGGCTGCGCGAGACCGCGGGCGCGGCCACCTCGGCGCTGGACCAGGTGCCGGAGATGAGCGACGAGTCGGCCGACGTCACCGGTGGCGCCGAGCGCGCGGAGCTGCGCACGCTGCTGCGCTCCGCGGTCCGCGGCCTCAGCGCCAGCGAGCAGGACCTGATCGAGCTTCAGCTGCGGCAAGAACTCGACGTGGCGGAGATCGCCGCCGTGCTCGGCGTCTCCCGCAACCACGCCCACGCGCTGCTCTCCCGGGCCCGCAGCCAGCTGGAGGTCTCGCTGGGCGCGCTGCTCGTGGCCCGTTCCGGACGCGCCGACTGCGCCGCGCTGGCCGCGCTGCTCGAGGACTGGGACGGCGAGCTGAACGTGCTGATGCGTAAGCGCATCAACCGGCACATCGAGCGGTGCCCGGCGTGCACCGAGCGCAAGCGCAGGGAGCTCGCCCCGGCGCTGCTGCTCGGCGCGGCCGCGGTGCCGGCCGTCATGCCGCCTGGGCTGCGGACCCGGGTGCTCAGGCTGGCCAGCAGCAACACGCCGGAGGCGACGGCGCACCGGGCCGCGCTAGCGCACCGGGCCGTGATGTCCGGCGCCGACGGCTTCCCGGTGCCGTTCGACCACCCGAAGCCGGCCTGGTGGCGGACCCGGCGGGCGCAGGGCGCGGCCGCGGCGGCGGTGGTCGCCGCGGCCGCGGTGCTGATCATCCTGGCGGTGACCGGTGTGCTCGGCGCGCACCACAGCCAGCTGAGCGCGCTGAGCCAAGGCTCGTCCGCCCCCGGATCCGCGGCCAATGCGGGCAGCTCCGGGCCTGGCGGCGCTCCGTCCGGCGGCACGGGGCCAGGCAGCACAGGTGCCTCGGCGGGCGGCACGGGGCCAGGCGGCACGGGCGGTCCCGGCCCGACGGCGAGCGCGGCGGCCCGCGTATCTCCGTCCCCGTCGGCCGGCAGCGCGGCGCCGGGCGGCGGCCCCTCGCCCTCGGCCTCGTCCCCCGGGCCCGGCCCGTCGCACTCCCCGGCGCCCAGCCACCGCCCGTCACCCAGCCACAGCCCGTCGCCCGGCTCGCCCTCGCCGTCCTCGAGCAGCGCGCCTCCCCCGCCGGCCGGGACCCTCAGCGTGGCTCCGCTGACGATCGTGCTCAGCCCGCTGAGCGGCGGCGCCCTGACGCTGACCGCCTCGGGCGGGCCGGTGGACTGGTCCATCACCGAATCGCCCGGCCTGATCGGCGAGCTGGCCGTAGCGTCGGCCTCGGGGCACCTGCTGGCGGGCCAGAGCACGACCGTGGGCCTGCGGGTCAGCGCCGCGGCGGGCGCCCTGGCCGCCCGGGCTGCTCCGGCGGGCGTCACCCTGACCGGCGAAACCGGGGTGTGCGCGAACTGCACGCTCACTGTCAATCCGGGCAACATCACGGTCACAGTGCTCATCGAGGTCAACGCCAGCCCGAGCCCGTCGAAGCCGAGTTGCCCGCCATCGAGCTCCCCGCCTCCGGACTCCAACAGCCCAGAAGCCGTGACCGGCGGTGGGTGCCGCGAGAGCGGCTAGTGCACCGAGCCGGTGCGTTTCAGCGTCCTGATGATCGGCGCGGTCTCGACCGACGTCACCCCGGGCAGGCGGGCCAGCTCGCCGGTCAGGTACTCGTACAGGTGCCGCGTGTCGCGGAAAACGGCGCTGGCCACCAGGTTGGCCGGGCCGGTGGTGGCGGCCGCGAACGGGATTTCGGGGTGGGTGGCCAGGGCCCGGCCCGCCTCCTCGAGCCTGGCTGGCTCGACCGAGAGCCAGAGCAGGGCATGGGCGTTGAATCCCTGGACCTGGTTGTCGATATCCACCTCGAAGTACACAAGACCTGAGCGCCTGAGCTCCTCGATCCGGCGCCGCACGGTGGACTCGTGCCAGTGGATCGCCGCCGCGATGGCGGCGTTGCTCGCCCGGCCGTCGCGGGCCAGCTCGGCCAGCAGCGGCTCGTCTTCGGCCCGGGCCCCAGGGGGTTTGGGGGGGCGGGCAGCCCCCCCAAGAGCAGGGGGGGTCTGGGGGGGATCGTTCCCCCCGGCTAGCACTGCGAGCGTGTCGAGCTGGCTGGGGGAAAGCGCCCGGGTGGCCTCCCGCCACGGACCCGGGTTGAAGTTGTGCAGGATCGAGTGCGCGGAGATCTGCGTCACCCGGCGGCTGCCGGGCAGGCCGTGCAGGAACAGGGCGTCGCGCTGTTCCTCGGTGCGGGCCTGCAGCGTGCAGATGATCTCGGTGCCGCCGGAAGCGAGGTGCACCCACCGGGTGTCGGGCCGCCGGGCCAGGGCCTCGGCGATCGAGTCGGCGCCGCCCGGCGTGGTCTGCAGCCGGATGAACCAGTCGGTCCAGCCCAGCCGGGATCCGTCGGGCACGGCGAGCACCCGCAGCCCGGCGTCCTCGCATAGCCTGCGGTAACGCCGGGCGGCGGTCTGATCGGAGATCCCCGTCACGTCCGCGATCGTGCGGAACGACGCCCGCGGTTCGATCGCCAGAATATGGATAATCTGACGATCCAGGGCGTCGAGCATCGATCCTTCCACGCGATTGAGCGTATTCAGCGTCGGGATCCGGCACAATCACGCTGCATCGTGGATTTTAGTTGTCCGCGTGCCCGAGCATGATGGACAGCGCCGGGGGAAGGCGCACGCTGATGGAGGGAAACGATGGATAAGAAGTGGTGGACCCTGATCGCGGTGTGCGCGGGGATGTTCATGCTGCTGCTCGACGTCACGATCGTGGTCGTCGCCCAGCCCGCGATCCAGCAGGGGCTGGGCGCGAGCTTCAGCGAGGTGCAGTGGGTGCTCGACGCTTACGCCCTGACCCTGGCCTCGCTGCTGCTGACCTCGGGCGTGCTGGCGGACAGGTACGGCAGGAAGCGGCTGTTCCAGATCGGCCTGGTCATCTTCACCCTCGGGTCGCTGCTGTGCGGCGTGGCCCAGGATCCGCTGATGCTGATCCTGTCGCGGAGCGGCCAGGGCGTCGGCGGGGCGATCATGTTCGCCACGTCGCTGGCCCTGATCGGGCAGAGTTTCCATGGCCGCGACCGCGGAGTGGCGTTCGGCGTCTGGGGCGCGGTCATGGGCGTGTCCACCGCGCTCGGCCCCGTCCTCGGCGGGATCATCACCACCAACTGGAGCTGGCGCGGCATCTTCCTGGTCAACGTGCCGATCGGCGTGCTGGCGGTGGCGCTGACCGCCTGGCGGGTCGAGGAGTCGAAGTCCCCGCACCCCACGCCGCCCGACTGGGCCGGGTTCGCGCTGCTGACCACGGGCCTGGTCAGCCTGATCTACGGGCTCATCCGGTCGGGCGAGAGCAGCTGGTCGGACGCGGGGGTCATCGCCTGCCTGGCCATCGCGGCCGCCGCGCTGGCCGGGTTCATCGCGGCCGAGCGGCGCGTCGCGCACCCCATGTTCGACCTGTCCCTGCTGCGCGTGCCGACCTTCGCGGGTGGCTCGATCGCGGCCTTCGCGATGAACGGCTCGCTCTACGCCGTGCTGCTCTGGCTGGTCATCTACCTGCAGGACGTGCTGGGTTACTCGGCGCAGGGCACCGGGCTGCGGCTGGCCATCATCAGCGCCGCCCAGCTGGCCACCGCGGTCGTCGCCGGCCGGGTCAGCGAGCGGGTGCCCGCCCGCTGGCTCATCGGCCCCGGCCTGATCCTGGTCGGCGTCGGGCTGATCCTCATGGCCGGGCTCACCGGGGGCAGCGACTGGACCGCCCTGATCCCCGGGTTCATCGTGTCCGGGCTCGGCGGGGGCCTGGTCAACCCGCCGCTGGCCTCGACCGCGATCGGCGTGGTCCCGCCGCAGAAGGCGGGCATGGCGTCGGGCGTCAACTCGACGTTCCGCCAGATCGGCATCGCCGCGGGCATCGCCGCCCTCGGCTCGATCTTCAACTCGGCGCTGCTGCACAACCTGGCCAGTGCCCCGGCGGTAGCGTCGGCGGCGCCGCGCGTCGCCGCCATGGTCCGCCAGGGCCAGGCCGGGCGGCTGCTGGCCGGGCTGCCGCCGGCCCGCCGCGGGGCGGTCGCCGAGGCGATCAGGTCCGCCTTCGCGGCAGGCCTCAACGACCTGCTGATCGTGACCGGGGTCCTGGCCTTCGCCGGGGCGGTGTGTGCCCTGCTGCTCATCCGCAGCCGGGACTTCGTGCGCACCGGCCAGGGCCAGCCCCAGGCGGCGGCCGCCGTCCCCGGTGGTGAGGGCAGCACCGATAGCGTCAGCCAGGCCCGTTCGGCATAAAAAGGCGGGTGCGGCCCTCAGCGGTCCGGCCGGGCCCAGGCGGCGTGCGCGGTGGCCCGCTCGGCCTGGGCCCGCAGGGCCTGCACGGCGCGGGCCGGTTCATCGGCGCCGTAGACGGCCGAGCCGGCCACGAACACGTCGGCGCCCGCCTCCGCGCAGCGCTCGATGGTCTCCTCGCTGACCCCGCCGTCGACCTGGAGCCACACCGCGGCGTCCCGCCCGCCGACCAGCGCGCGGGCCCGGCGCAGCTTGGGCAGCACGATGTCGAGGAAATGCTGGCCCCCGAAGCCCGGCTCGACCGTCATCAGCAGCAGCATGTCCACCTCGGCCAGCAGGTCCGCGTACGGCTCGACGGCGGTACCCGGGTTGACCGCGAGCCCGGCCCGGGCCCCGGCGGCCCGGATCGCGCGCAGGGTCCGTACCGGCGCGTGCACCGCCTCGGCGTGGATCGTCACGTTCCGCGCGCCGGCCTCGGCGTACTCGGGGGCCCACCGGTCCGGGTCCTCGATCATCAGGTGGCAGTCGACGGGCAGCGTGGCGTGCTTGAGCAGCGACTCGACGACGGGCAGGCCGAGGGTGAGGTTCGGCACGAAGTGGTTGTCCATGACATCCACGTGCAGCCAGTCCGCGGTGGCGGCGACCGACGCGGCCTCGTCCGCCAGCCGGGCGAAGTCCGCGGACAAGATGCTGGGCGAGATCTGAACAGCCATAGTGATGCCGAGTGTAGAGTGCGTGGACGCGGGAGGCCGCGCCACTCCCTCGCGGGGCCGTCAAATTGTCATACCGGGTGGATATGGTTCGATACTGAGTTCGACTGGATCGACCTGGAGGTTGCACATGCATTCGGACCCGCCCAGCGCCCTGCTCGACCGGGTACGCAAGCTGCTGGCGAAGGCCGAGGCGGAGGGGGTGACCCCGCCCGAGGCCGAGGCGCTCACCGCCAAGGCGGCGGAGCTGATGGCCAGGTACGGGATCGACCGGGCCCGGCTGGCCGCGTCGGATCCGGGTACCGACCGGCCAGGCAGCCGCGTCATCGACATCGCCAACCCGTGGGCGCAGGTGCGGGCGCACCTGCTGGCCGGCCTGGCTGGCGCGATGCGCTGCCAGTGCGTCCTGCTGTCCACCGACAAGCCCGGCGCCCGCATCCACGTCTTCGGTTACGCCTCGGATCTGGAGCGGGCCGACATCCTGTACACCTCGCTCCTGCTCCAGATGGCCCGGGGCCTGACCGCCGCGGCGGTCCCGGCCGGGGTCCGCAGCGCCCGGGCCTGGCGGCGGAGCTGGCTGCTCGGCTTCGTCACCGCCGTCATCACCAGGGTCAAGTCGGCCGAGGAGCGCGCGGCGGCGGCCGCCGAGGGCGAGACGCACGCCGGGCCGAGCACCGCGCTGGTCCTGGCCGACCGGGCCGTCGTCATCAGGCAGCAGCTCGAGCAGGCCTATCCGGTGACCCGCCGGACGCGGATCACCTACAGCGGCCGCGGCTACAGCGCCGGCTACGCCCAGGGCCAGCAAGCCGACATCGGCAACGCCCGTCTCAAGTCAGCCCGCGCCCTCAACAGCGCCTAGAGGAGCGAGCCAAAGGGCGCCGGCCCTGTCTGGACTGAGGAGCGAGGAGCTTGCGACGAGCGACGAGGGAAGACAGGGCCTCAAGGGTGCCCGGAGGCGAGCGACGGGCTAGCAGAGCGCCTGAGCAAACTTAGGAAGATCGCGTCCGTGCCGTGGCGGTGCGGCCAGAACTGGGCGAACCGGGGGTCGAGCGCGCGCACGGCCGGGACCTCGGGGAGAACGGCGGGCGCGTCGAGGATGGTGACGTCCGACCGGGCCCGCACGACGTCGGTGACCACGTCCTGGGTCTCGGCCAGGTGCGGGGAGCAGGTCACGTAGGCCACCACGCCGCCGGGCCTGGCAGCGTCGATGGCCGTGCCGAGCAACTGGCGCTGGAGGGCGGCCAGCGTCGTCACGTCGGCGGGAGTCTTGCGCCACCTGGCTTCGGGCCGGCGGCGCAGTGACCCCAGGCCCGAGCACGGCACGTCGGCCAGGACGCGGTCGAACGTGCCCGGTGACCACGGGACGCGCCGGCCGTCGGCCGCGATGACGCCATGCCCGGAGCCGCCCGCGCGGCTCAGGGCGTCTCTGACATGCCGCGCCCGGTGCGGGTGGACGTCCGAGGCGAGCAGCCGGGCGCCGCGGCCGGCGGCCAGGCTGGCCAGCAGCCGGGCCTTGCCGCCCGGCCCCGCGCACAGGTCGAGCCAGAGCCGGTCCGGGGCTTCGGCGTCCAGGCCGACCCGGGTCAGGGCGAGCGCGGCCAGCTGGCTGGCCTCGTCCTGGACCGCCGCGCCGGCGGCGACCAGGGCAGCCGGGTCACCGCCGGCCAGCCGGTAGCCGTACGGCGACCAGCGGGTCCGCTCACCGGGCGGCAGGGCGCTGGCAGACAGCGCTTCGCCTGGCCGGGTTTCGCTGGGCAGCGCTTCGCCTGGCAGCGCGCCGTCCGCCGGGGAGGCGGGGGTCTCGCCGGGGGCGAGCGCGAGCACGACGGCGGGCCGGGCGTTGCCCGCGGCGAGGGCGTCCCCGAGCTCGGCCTGGGCGGCCGGGCTCAGTTCGGACAAGCCCAGCGCGTCGCGGAACGCATCGACGATCCAGAGCGGATAGCTGTACCTGACGGCCAGGTAGCCGGACGGGTCCCGGGACCGGTCCGGGGCCGCGATCTTGATCCATTCGTCCAGGTCGCGGGTGGCCACCCGGCGCAGGACCGCGTTGACGAAGCCGGACGGCCGCGGACCGCAGACGTCCTTGGCCAGGTCGACTGACGTGGACACGGCGGCGTGGCGGCCGACCCTGGTGGCCAGCAGCTGGTGCGTGCCGAGCCTGAGCACGTCGCGGACCGGCGGGTCGAGGTCGTCCCGGTCGCTGCACGCGGCCAGGATGGCGTCATACGTGCCGCGGCCGCGCAGTGTGCCGTAGGTCAGCTCGGTCGCGAAGGCCGCGTCGCGGCCGGTCAGGCCGCGCTCGGTGAGCAGGGCGGGAAGCAGCAGGTTGGCGTAGGCGTCGCGGTCGGCGACCGCGCGCAGGACGTCGTAGGCGGCCCGGCGGGCGGGATCGGTGCGGGTCCGGGACCGGGCAGCGCCGGATTGGGCCGAACGGGGCTGGCTGCCCGCTGGCCGGCGAGACCTCGAGCCCCGGGAGTGGCCGGGCATGTCAGCCGAACCGCACGGTTCCGCCAGCGGGCTGGGAGCCGTCCGAGCGCAGGCCGCGGGCCCAGTCCTGGGCAGTCATCCGGCGCTTGCCCGGCGCCTGGACGTCACCGAGGCGGACCGGGCGGGTACCCGTGCCGACCAGGACGGCGCGGCGGCCGACCTGGAGCTCGCCAGGCGCGAGGTCCGGCCGGTCCCCGGTATCCAGGGACACCGGGCCGAGCTTGACGCGGACGCCGTCGAGTTCGGTCCAGGCGCCAGGGTCGGGGGTCCATGCGCGGATCTGCCTGTCCACCACGTGCGCGGGCAGCTTCCAGTCCACCCGCGCGTCGTCCGGGTTGATCTTGGGGGCGAAGCTCACTCCCTCGGCCGGCTGCGGGACAGCCTGGAGCGTGCCTTCCTCGATCCCGTTCAGCGTCGCGACCAGCAGGTCCGCCCCGGAACGGGCGAGCCGGCCGAGCAGCGTGCCTGTCGTGTCATCGGCCCGCACCGGCTCGGTCAGCACCCCGTACACCGGGCCCGCGTCCAGTTCCCTGACGATCAGGAACGTACTGGCGCCGGTCACGTCGTCGCCGTGCGCGATGGCGTGCTGGACCGGCGCGGCCCCGCGCCAGGCCGGCAGGATGGAAAAGTGCAGGTTGACCCAGCCGCGCGGCGGGATGTCGAGCGCGGCCTGCGGCAGCAGGGCCCCATACGCGGTCACCGGGCAGCAGTCAGGCCCGATCGCGCGCAGCCGGTCGAGGAACTCCGGGTCGCGGACCCGGGCCGGGGTGAGCACCTCGAGCCCGGCCGCCGCGGCGCGCTGGGCCACCGGGCTGGCCTCGACCTTGCGGCCGCGGCCGGCCGGGGCGTCGGGGCGGGTCACCACGGCGGCTACCTCGTGCCGGGAAGCCAGCAGGGCGTCAAGGACCGGGACCGCCGTATCGGGCGTACCCGCGAAAACCAGCCGCATCAGAAGGCTTGACCCCGCGTGTCGTGCGGCGAGACGCGCACCCGCGGGACCGGGTCGCCCCACCACTCGGCGTCGCGGATGGCCTTCATCGCCGCCTTGCGCTGAGCGGGGTCCATCCGGTCGATGAACAGCACGCCGTCCAGGTGGTCGGTCTCGTGCTGGATGCAGCGGGCCAGCAGTTCGGTGCCCTCGATGGTCACCGGGTCGCCGTACATGTTGAATCCCTTGGCCACCACGCCCCACGCCCGCTTGACCGGGTAGACCAGGCCGGGGAAGGACAGGCAGCCCTCGTCATCCTCGTCCTCGTCCTCGGACAGGTCCAGCGAGGGGTTGATCAGGTGGCCGGGCTCGTGGTCGTCGACGTGGTAGGTGAAGACCCGCAGGCCGACCCCGATCTGCGGCGCGGCCAGGCCCGCTCCCGGGGCGTCCAGCATGGTCTCGGTGAGGTCCTTGACCAGCCGGCGCAGCTCGGCGTCGAAGTCGCGCACCGGCTCGGCCGGCGTGCGCAGCACGGGATCACCGAAAAGACGGATCGGCTTGACGCTCACGAAAACCCTCCTGGACACCGGACGGCGGCTGCCTGGTCA
>Ga0335085_10004495_pt1 | contig 23069 bp, 28 predicted proteins | sample Lox_Sample_45_FD_206712 | JGI IMG/M metagenome (GOLD analysis project Ga0335085, IMG submission 206712) | Soil microbial communities from Loxahatchee National Wildlife Refuge, Florida, United States - Lox_Sample_4.5 | ecosystem: Environmental > Terrestrial > Soil > Wetlands | place: USA...
ACCCCGCGAAGTCGGCGGCGAGGATGTTCCGGAACAGCTCGCCGCCGATCGAGCCGCGGCGCTTCGACGCCCCGACGACGGCGACGGACCGCGGCTGGAAGAACGACTCGAGCGAAGCGCGCACCGCGACGTGATCGCGCTCGGCCACCTGCTCGCGATAGCCGCTCGTCGCGGCGATCGGAAACCGGATCTCGAGCTCGCCGGCTTCGCCGGCGCGGGTCACCGTGAAGCCTGCGTCGCGGAAGACGTCGAGCATCGCCGTGTTCTCGTGCAGCACCTCGGCGACGAACTCCTCGATGCCGGCCTCCGCCGCGCGCGCGGCAAGCTGCTCGAGCAGCCGCGTCCCGATCCCGCGTCTCTGATAGCCGTCGTCGACGGCGAATGCGACCTCCGCGGCGAGCGGATCGCGCAGCCGGGCCCAGTTCGCGACGGCGACGAGCCGGCCGTCGTGCGACGCTAGCAGCGCACCGCGCTCCTGCCAGTCGGGCTCGAGGAGGGGCTCGACGAGCTTCGGCCCGAGCGCGGGAAAGCCGTGGAAACGGAGGTAGCGGCTGTGCTCCGAGAGTCCCGCGAAGAACTCGAGCAGCGCATCGGCATCTTCCGCAGCGGGTTGTCTCAGCCGGAGCGTCGACCCGTCGCGGAGGATGACGTCGGTTGCCTCGCTCACGCCGGCCAGTGTGCCGGTCACGCGGCCGCCTCGTGCTCGTGTACCTGCTGCGTGCCGCGGACGACGAGCACCGGACACGGAGCGGAGTGGACGAGACCAGTCGAGACGCTACCGGAGAGAAGCCGCCGCGCCGCGCCCCAGCCGTGCGAGCCGACGACGATCAGCTGCGCCTTCTGCTCGGTTGCGATCCGGCAGATCTCCTCCACGGTGAAGCCGTCGGCGACGACGGTCGTGCAGTCCAGGCCCGCTGCACGCGCGGTTGCCTCGACCGTAACGAGGAGCTCCTCCACGCGATGGTGCTCGGCCTTGGTGAGCTCGGCCACGACATTCGAGTAGCCGTAGCCGCCGTACGCGACACGCGGAACGGCCGCGTGGACGACGCAGGCTACGACGAGCGGAACATCGAGCCGCTGCGCCAGCGCGAACGCCTCCCTCTGCGCCTCTTCCGCCGAGGGCGAGCCGTCGGTGGCGAACAGGATCGGTTTCGTGGGGCTCATCTCATGCCTCCTTCTCGAATCATGAGGACAGTGTCGACCCGCGCCGGAGGGGCCGCATCCGGGGCGAGGCCGCCATCCGGTGCGGCAAACCACGGACGGAGAGGCGGCGCCCGAGCGGCGGCTCCGCCCTTCTCCCCGGAGGCAGCTATGCAGTGACCGGCACCTCGTGTTGCTCGACCAGCTCGCGCCCGACCGGGGCGGCTTCGAGCACGACCTTGAGCGCGCGGCTCTCCGCCGCAGCACCGAACACGTCGTACGCCTCCTCCGCGTCTGCGAGCGCGAAGCGGTGCGTCGCGAACGGCGTCGGGTCGAGGCGCCCAGTTTCGATCAGCTTGAGGAGCTTGGGCGTCGTGGTCGTGTCGACGAGACCCGTCGTGATCAGGACGTCCCGGATCCACAGCTTCTCGAGGTGGAGCGTGGCTGGATGGCCGTGGACGCCGACGTTGGCGACGCGGCCCCGGGCCTGATGAGGTCGGTGCAGAGCTCGAACGTGTCCGGCACGCCGACGGCCTCGATCGCGACGTCGGCGCCGAGGCCTCCGGTGAGCTTCATCACCTTCGCGACGGCATCCTCCGCGCTGTTGTCGATCGCAACGTCGGCGCCGAACTCGAGCGCCTTCTCGAGCCGCGATGCATCGAGGTCGATTGCGACGATGCGGCCCGGCGAGTGGAGCTGCGCGGTCATGATCGCCGCAAGCCCGATCGGGCCGGCGCCGACGATCGCGACCGTGTCGCCCGGCTCGACGCCTCCGTTGAGGACGCCGACCTCGTACGCGGTCGGAAGGATGTCGGCGAGGAACAGAACCTGCTCGTCCGAGAGCTCGTCCGGCACCTTGTAGACGGAGGTATCGGCGAACGGCACGCGGGCGTACTCGGCCTGCAGGCCGTCGATCAGATGGCCGAAGATCCAGCCTCCGCCGCCGGTGCACAGTCCATAGCGGCCCTCCTTGCAGAACCGGCAACGGCCACAGGACGTGATGCAGGAGACGAGCACGCGGTCTCCCGGCTCGAGCGTCGTGACGGCGCCTCCGATCTCGACTACGGTGCCCACGGCCTCGTGGCCGAGGATCGTGCCCGGTGTCACCTCCGGCACGTCCCCCTTCAGGATGTGGAGGTCCGTGCCGCAGATCGTCGACGACTCGATCCTCACGATGGCATCCGAAGGCTCCTTGATCGTCGGGTCGGGGACGTCTTCCCAAGCCCGCCGGCCCGGCCCGTGGTACGCAAGCGCGTTCATCTCATGCCGCCTTTCTCTTCGAGTCTCGTCGCGCATCTCGGCGGCGGCATCGGCTGAGCCGCGGAGCGAGGCTGCGGCCTACTCCCAACTGCCTCGTCGGGTTAGGCTGGCCGGGTGGACGCGCTTTCCGTCAGCGAGGGGCGGCTGCGCGCGCTCTTTGCAGCCGGTCTGGCCGTCACCTCCGAGCTGTCACTGGACGCGCTCCTGCAGCGCCTCGTGGAAGCGGCCGCGGACCTCACGGGAGCCCGCTACGCAGCACTCGGCGTGATCGACGCGGGCGGCGCGGAGCTCGAACGGTTCGTGACGCAGGGAATCGACGCCGAAACGCGCGAGACCATCGGCTCGCTCCCGCGCGGGCGCGGGATTCTCGGGGTGCTGATTCGCGAGGCGAAGCCGCTACGGCTGCACGACCTTGCCGACGATCCGCGCTCGGTCGGCTTCCCTCCAGGCCATCCACCGATGCGCAGCTTCCTCGGAGTCCCCATCCTGCTGCGGGGAGTCGCCTACGGGAACCTCTACCTCACCGAGAAGGAGGGCAGCGAGCACTTCACCGAGGAGGACGAGGAGCTCGTCACTCTGCTCGCCGGCCAGGCGGCGGTCGCGATCGAGAACGCCCGCCTCTACGAGGCGTCGACCCGCTGGTCCCGCCAGCTCCTGTACCTGAACGAGATCGGCAACGCACTGGTCACAGAGACCGATCTCGAGCGGCTGCTCGATCTCGTCGTCCGCCACCTGCGCGAGCTCGTCGGGGCCCGGGTCGTTGCGCTCACGTTGCCGAGCGGCAGCGACGAGCTGAGGTTCGTCGCCGTCGCCGGTGCAGACGAGTTGCTCGGAACGACCCTGTCCCGTTCGGGCTCGAAGAGCGGCGCAGTGCTCGAGCGGCGGCGAAGCGAGCGCATCGATTCGGTGATCGACGATCCGGAGGTGAACCGGGAGGTGACGCGGCGGGCCGGGGCACGCACGGGCATGTGGGTGCCGCTCATCGCGCGCGACCAGATCATCGGCGTGCTCGAGATCCACGACAAGGAAGGCCCCGACGCCCGGTTCTCCGACGACGACCTGCGGCTGGCCGAGACGTTCGCGGCGCGTGCCGCCGTCGCCGTCGAGCTGTCGCAGCGAGTTGCACGTGATGCAGTCCGTCGCGTCGTGCAGGCCCAGGAGCTCGAGCGCCGACGGCTCGCCCGCGAGCTCCACGACGAGACGGGGCAGGCGCTGACCTCGATCCTGCTCGGGCTGAAACCCCTCGAGGAGGCCCTCGCGAATCATCCGGCGCGCGCCGGGCTCGCCGAGCTTCGTGAACACGTCGTGAGCGCGCTCCAGGACGTGCGCCGGCTCGCCGTCGAGCTTCGCCCTGCGGTGCTCGACGACTTCGGACTCGTTCCTGCGCTCGAGCGCTTGACCGACGGGTTCGCCGAGCAGTCGGACGTCCGCGTCGACTTCCACTCGGCGCTTGGCGAGACGCGACTGCCGAGCGAGGTGGAGACTGCGCTCTACCGAGTCGTGCAGGAAGCGCTCACGAACATCGTCAAGCACGCGGACGCGCGCAACATCAGCGTCTCGATCGCCCGGCGAGAGTCCGGCGTGGCCGCCGTGATCGAGGACGACGGCAGCGGATTCGACCCGAGAGCAGCCCGCGACGAGGGTGTCGGACTCCTCGGGATGCGCGAGCGGCTCGCCCTGATCGACGGACGACTGGAGATCGAGTCGCGGCCCGGCGCAGGAACCACGGTCGTCGCCGAGGTGCCGCTCTAATGAGTATCCGTGTCCTGATCGTCGACGACCATGCCGTGGTGCGCAGCGGGCTGCGGCTCCTGCTCGCCGCGGAGGACGACCTCGAGCCGGTCGGCGAGGCGGGCAGTGCGCGCGACGCCGTCTTCCAGGCCAGGGCGCTCGACCCAGACGTGATTCTGCTCGACATCGTCATGCCCGAGCAGACTGGCCTCGACGTCCTTCCTCAGCTCAGGCACGAGAACCCGGAGGCGAAGGTGCTCATCCTCTCGATGCAGGACGAGCCGCGCTATGTGCGCGAGGCCTTTGCGGCGGGCGCGAGCGGCTACGTCCTCAAGGAGGCAGCCGACGCCGAGGTGGTCGCCGCAATCCGCGAGGTCGCCGCCGGCGGCCGGTACGTCAACCCGGAGCTCGGCGCGCGGCTGGTGGCCGCCGACGCCGAGGCGGCGAGGCTCGCCGAGGAGGATCCGCTCTCCGACCGCGAGCGCGAGGTGCTGCGCCTGCTCGCGCTCGGCCATACGAACCAGGAGATCGCCAAGACGCTCTACATCTCGGTGCGCACCGCCGAGACGCACCGCGCGCACATCATGCAGAAGCTTCGGCTGCAGACCCGGGCCGACCTCGTCGCCTACGCCCTCGAGCGCGGGCTCCTCGAGGCCGAGTGACCGCTGAGATGCTGAGGGCCGCCTCGCGGCGGCCCTCAGCGTCCTGCGGTGGAGTCGGGCTATGCCACGGGCACCGCGGGAGCCTGCTTGACGTTCGACTTCTTCCCGAAGGACAGGACGGTCTCCGGATTCCGGAGCGCCCCGGCGCCGGCGAGGATCGCGAAGCCGATCCCCGTCAGGAGGAGGGCGATCCCGACCACGAGCCCGAACAGTGCGATCTGGCTCGCCATGTAGCTCATGTTGAGCGCGTTCGTGAGTGCGGTCTCGCTGATCCAGACCTGCCGCGCGCCGTTCTGCACCGGCTGCTTGGTGACTGGATCGATCGCGGCGTACTGAGTGTTGTCCGTGCCGCCGCCCACCATCAGCTGGGACTTCGGCGTCCCGGGCTTCGCCTGGTAGATGCCCATCTGAGCGTAGGTGTAGCCACCTGTCGCCTCAAGCGCGTGGATGTGCATGTACTCCGCCATCGCCCGAGCCTTGGCGCCGGTGTCGATCTTCTGTCCGGCGATGCTCATCGTCGGCCACTGCTTGACCGCGGACGCGACGCCCGACTTCTGTGCCTCGGCCTTGATCGCCGAGGGCGTCATGTCCGATCCCGCGACGATGTACTCGTGCGAGAGGCTGTTGTTGACCGTCTGGCGGCCGTTGACACCCATCACGATGGCGACGACGCCGAACACGATGAGGACGGCCGCTGCGATGAAGCCTCCAATCTCCAGTGCCTTGCGCATGACCCGACTCCTTTCTAACCGTGGTGCTTATTGCGCCTGAGTTTCGGCGGACGCCGCCGAGGCGGCATCCGGGCGGCCACCGAAGCTCGGGTCAGGGAAATCCCCTAGGAAGCCTGGGACGGCCGGCGCCAGTCGGCGATCTCCGGTGTGTCCTCACCGTGCTCTCGCGCGTGGGCGCGGGCGCGTAGCCGGGCGTCCTCCATCTCCTGCCGCAGCCGGCCCGCACGGTCCGCAAGCCCGGGCACACGGTCGATCACGTCCATCACGAGGTGGTAACGGTCGAGGTCGTTCAGCATCACCATGTCGAACGGAGTCGTCGTCGTCCCCTCTTCCTTGTAGCCGCGGACATGGAGGTTGGCGTGGTTCGCGCGCCGGTAGGTGAGCCTGTGGATCAGCCACGGATAGCCGTGGTAGGCGAACACGACGGGGCGGCCGGTGGTGAAGAGGGAGTCGAACTCGTGGTCGGCGAGGCCGTGTGGGTGTTCGCTCTCGGGCTGGAGCCGCATCAGGTCGACGACGTTGACGACGCGCACCCTGAGCTCCGGCAGCCGCTCGCGGAGGATCGACGCCGCGGCGAGCGTCTCGAGCGTCGGCACGTCGCCGCAGCAGGCGAGGACGACATCCGGCTCGCCGCCGTCGTCCGACGAGGCCCAGTCCCAGATCCCAATCCCGCGCGTGCAGTGGAGGATCGCCTGGTCCATCGGCAGGAACTGCGGCGCCGGCTGCTTCCCGGCGACGATGACGTTGACGTAGTGCCGGCTCCTCAGGCAGTGGTCGGCCACCGAGAGGAGGCAGTTCGCGTCGGGCGGCAGATAGACACGGATGATCTCGGCCTTCTTGTTCACGACGTGGTCGATGAAGCCCGGATCCTGGTGCGAGAAGCCGTTGTGATCCTGTCTCCAGACGTGCGACGAGAGCAGGTAGTTGAGCGAGGCGAGGGGCAGCCGCCACGGGATGCCTCGCGTGACCTTCAGCCACTTCGCGTGCTGGTTGAACATCGAGTCCACGATGTGGATGAACGCCTCGTAGCAGTTGAAGAGCCCGTGGCGGCCCGTGAGGAGATACCCCTCGAGCCAGCCCTGGCACTGATGCTCGGAGAGCATCTCGACGACGCGCCCGCTCGGCGCGAGGTGCTCGTCGACGGCCTCGACGCGGGCGTCCCACTGCTTGTCCGTCACCTCGTAGACGGCGCCCAGCCGGTTCGACGCGGTCTCGTCCGGGCCGAAGATGCGGAAGTTGTCGGGATTCGCGCGCACCACCTCGACGAGCCAGCTGCCGAGGACGCGGGTCGCCTCGGCCGTGACCGCCCCGGGCTCGTCCACCGGCACGGCGAAGCGGCGGAAGTCCGGCAGCTCGAGGTCGCGCAGGACGAGCCCGCCGTTCGTCTTCGGGTTCGCCGACATCCGCCGCTCGCCCTCCGGCGCGAGCGGCACGAGCTCGCCGCGGAGCGCGCCGGCCTCGTCGAACAGCTCCTCCGGCCGGTAGCTCTGCAGCCATTCCTCCAGCTGGCGCCGGTGCTCGTCGTTGGTCCTGACCTCCGCGAGCGGCACCTGATGCGCCCGCCACGTTCCCTCGACGGGTAGCCCGTCGACCTCGCGCGGCCCCGTCCAGCCCTTTGGTGTGCGGAAGACGATCATGGCCCGCCGGTCGTCGAGGGCGTCGTCGAGGAGCTCCGCGAAACGGCCGTGGATCGAGAGGACGTCCTCGCCGTCGAAGCCGGCGGTGAAGACGAGCGGCTCATGGCCGTAGCCGCGGAAGAGCGACGCGAGCTCGTCGTCGGGGATTCGCGCGAGCACCGTCGGGTTCGCGATCTTGTAGCCGTTGAGGTGCAGCACCGGCAGGACCCTCCCGTCCCGCGCGGGGTTCGAGAACTTGTTCGAGTGCCAGCTCGTCGCCAGCGGCCCGGTCTCCGCCTCGCCGTCGCCGACGACGCAGGCAACGGTCAGACCCGCAGCGTCGAAGGCGGCCCCGTAGGCGTGCGAGAGCGCATAGCCGAGCTCTCCGCCTTCGTGGATCGAGCCGGGGGTCTCCGGCGCGGCGTGGCTCGGGATCCCGCCGGGAAAGGAGAACTGGCGGAAGAGCGCGCGCAGCCCCGCCTCGTCGCGCGTGACGTGTGGGTAGAGCTCGCTGTAGGTTCCCTCGAGATACGACTGCGCGACCACCGCGGGGCCGCCGTGCCCGGGGCCGCAGACGAAGATCGCGTCGAGATCGCGCTCGCGGATGGCACGGTTCAGGTGCGTGTAGAGGAAGTTCAGTCCCGGGGTCGTCCCCCAGTGGCCGAGCAGCCGTGGCTTCACGTGGTCCGGGCGCAGCGGCTCACGAAGGAGCGGGTTGTCGAGCAGGTAGATCTGCCCGACCGCGAGATAGTTCGCCGCGCGCCAGTACGCGTCGAGAGCGCGCAGGTCGTCGTCGGTCACGAGAATCCCTTTCTGTGGATGTCTTGGTCGTCAACGCGGGCTCCACGAGCCTGAAGCTCCACCTCGTCGAGGGGGACGAGTCTCGGCCGGTGGACGACTTCGTCGCTGCAGACGCGGTCGGACACCGGGTCGTCCACGGCGGGCGCCTCTTCGTCGGCCCGGCGCGCATCGACGGCGACGTCGAGCGGGCGATCGCAGAGCTCTCCGTGCTCGCGCCGCTTCACAACCGGCCTGCGCTCGAGGAGATCCGCCGCGCACGCGCGGCGCTGCCCGAGGTCCCGCAGGTGGCCGTCTTCGACACGGCGTTCCACCGCACCCTGCCGGCGGCGGCGTCCACGTACGCGATCCCGGAGCGTTGGCGCGAGGAGTGGGACGTGCACCGCTACGGCTTCCACGGGATCTCCGTCCAGTGGGTCACTTCGCAGGTGGATGCCGAACGGCTCGTCGTCTGCCACCTCGGCGGCGGCTGCTCGGTCACGGCTGTACGCGGGGGACGTTCGATGGACACGACGATGGGATTCTCACCCCTCGAGGGGGTGCCGATGGCGACCCGCTCGGGCTCCCTCGATCCCGGCGCGCTCCTGTACCTGCTTCGCGAGCGGCTGCTGACGGAGGAGGAGCTCGCGCAAGGACTCGAGCACGAGTCGGGGCTGGCCGGTCTCTCTGCCGGCGGCTCCGGAGACGTGCGGGAGGCGTCGCAGCTCGCACTCGACGTCTTCGTTCACCGCGTCGCGGCGGCGGTGGCAGCGATGGCCGCCGCCTGTGGCGGGATCGACGTCCTCGCCTTCACCGGCGGGATCGGCGAGCACGCGGACGCCGTGCGCGAGCGGATCGTCGAGCGTGTTCGCTTCCTCGGCGACTTCGGCGTCGAGGTCGTCCCGTCGCGCGAGGAGCTCGTGATTGCGGCGGAGACCCGCCGACTGCTCGAAGCCTGAACCGCGCCGGTCTCAGCCGGAGGCGAACGTCTCGCGGGGGCCGTGGCCGGCCGCAATCGCCCGGGCGATGTCGAGCGTGGAGATGACGCCGATCGGCCGCAGGGAGCCGGCCACCGTGACCGCCAGATGCGCGATGCCGTACTGCGCCATCAGGCTGCCGGCCTCGGCGATCGGGCTGGCGGCCGCGACGGTGACGAGCGGAGTCACGGCGCTCGAGCCGGCGGTCAGCGTGTCGAGGTCGAGCTGCGTGGCCGCGACGAGATCGAGATCCGAGACGACTGCCCACAGGCTCGGTGCCTCGTCACTTCCGTCCTCGCGCTCGAAGACGAAGATCGCGTGTACGCCGTGCGTGGCCATCATCCTCGCCACCACCCGGAGCGGCGTCTCGGGCCGACAGCTGATGACGCCGCGGCTCATGACGTCGCCGACGGTCGCGTTTTCGAACGCAACCGGCGGCTTCTCCTGCACATGTTCCGCACGCACCATGCTTCGATGGTCGCGGCCCTGCAGCGAAGCCGCATCCGGATGAACTACGGAACTTCGAGCGCAGAGCTCAGAAGCGGGAGAAGACGGGCAGCCGGATGCCTCACACCCCGCTTACGACCGAGCGTGTCTCCGCGGTCCGGAACGGCGCGGGCTCCAGGTCAGGCGGCGATGGACGCGCGTCGACCGCGCAGCGAATACGTACGTCCGTCGAGTTCGAACCGCACTTGGGGCGAACCCGTCTCGGCCACCCACGCTTCGAGCTCCCGCAGGAGCAGGGCGAGGTCTTCGGCCTCGGCTCGGAGCACGGCCGCGACACAGTACGTGTCGTCCTCCCGACGATGCAGCCAGGCCAGCCGGCCGGGCTGGAGCCGCAGCCACAGCCGCTCGGCCTCCGCCTCGCTCGGCAGCTCGAACATGACGAGCTCGTCGAAGTGTGTTTCGAACCTGAAGTCCACGGAGCCAGGGTCGCGTGTGCAGTGCCGTCGTCGCCTGACTCATTCGCGTCATTCCGCGCGCCCGCCGTCGGCTGCCGGATCCAGGTGGTGTGTGCTCCTTTGAAGCGGTAGCGTTCCTCGTCAGCAAGTAGGAACAGCAAAAGACGTGGTGGTCGCCGCGTACGTCCCCTGGGAGGGGGTTTCTGTCGTCCCCTGATTAGCTCTGCCGTCAGCCGTGAGCTCGACCTCGAGCCGTTCGACGCGGCCATCGGGTTGCGCGATCCCGCGTTCGGGACCCCCGTGCGGAAGCCCGATCTCGCGATAGCGGCGGTCGCCGTCGCCGGCGCCTGCGCAGCCGTGGTCGTGATCACGACGGGTGGCGTCGCGCGGGACACCTCGGCCTTCGCCGCCGTGCTGTTCGCCAACATCGTCACCTTCACGGTCGGAGGCCTGCTCTGGCGCCACGGCCGCCCCTCGAGCTTCTTCGGCTATCTCCTGCTCGGCGAGGCATTTCTCGTCTTCCTGTCCTCGCTCGTGGGCTCTTCGATCCCGACCCTGTACCTGATCGGGATCCTCGGGGCCTGGGCCGCGGCTCTCGGCCTGACGTGGCTGCTTCTGGCCTTCCCAGGAGTGCGTCCCACAGGCGCCGGGCGCCTCGTCTTCTGGATCGCCTGCTCGGCCTTCCTGTTCGGCGGCCTGCCGCAGGTCCTCGCCTCGAAGACGCTGCCGAACATGGTCGTCATCGGCGAGTGCACCCACGCCTGCCCTGCCAACCCTGCGCTGCTCGCCGCCTCGGCGAGCGCCGCCCAGGACTTTCGCTACGTCGAGAGCTCCCTGCAGGCCGTCTGGGGTATCGGGCTTCTGGTGTTCCTGGCGACGCAGCTGGCGACGGCCGGCTTCCCGCGCCGGCGCCTGCTCGCGCCCGTCTTCGCCGCCGCCGCTCCGTTTCTCGCCATCTTCACGGCGAACGCGGTGATCTCGGGCCTGATCGGTGTCCACTCGGGCGTCGGAGCGCATGCGGCCTTCGCCGGCACCCGGATCGTCCTGCCCCTCGGGTTCATAGCCGCGCTGCTCTTCGCCCGCGTGTACGCCGGCGAGGCGCTCGCCGTCATGGCAAGCCGCATCGTCGGTCTCCCGTCGGTCGCAGCCGTCGAGCAGCTGATGCGCCGGGTGCTCGACGATCCGCACGCCCAGCTCGCCTTCTGGCTGCCGCGTCGCGAGCATTTCGTGGACCGCCACGGCGCGCGAGTCGTGCTCGACCCCGCCTCGAAGGAGAAGACCTGGCGCGCCTTCGGGCACGGCGACAGTCACGTTCTTGCCATCGTCCACGACCCCGCGCTCAGCGACGATCCGGAGCTCGTGGACGCCGTCGGCGCCACGGCGCTGCTCGCGCTCGAGAACCGGCGGCTCGAACAGGACCTCGTCGATTCCATCGATGCATTGCGCGCCTCCCAGCGCCGCCTCGTCGGCGCCGCGTCCTCCGAGCGACGAAAGATCGAGCGCGACCTCCACGACGGGGTGCAGCAGAAGCTCGTGGCGCTCCGGATCCATCTCGAGCTCGCACTCGAACTCGCCGGCGACGAGAGCGGGCTGGGGAGCCGGCTCGCAAGCCTCGGCGCCGAGTTCGACGAGGCGCTGGACGAGCTCCGGTCGGTGGCGCACGGCATCTATCCCCCGCTCCTCGCGGAGGCCGGCCTCGTCGCAGCCCTGCACGAAGCCGCCCGCCGCTCGACGTTGCCGCTGAGGGTCGCGATCGAGGACGTCGGACGTTTCGCCGAGGACCGCGAAGCCGCCATCTACTACTGCTGTCTCGAGGCGCTCCAGAACGTCGCGAAGCACGCCGGGAACGACGCCGCCGCGTCCCTCCGACTCTGGCGGGGCGGGCGGGTGGTGCATTTCGCCGTCTCCGACAACGGCGTCGGCTTCGACCCGCAGCCGGCGGGACGGGGAGCAGGGCTCACGAACATGGCGGATCGAATGGGTGCCGTGGGCGGGTCGCTCATCGTCAGATCCGCTCCGGGAGAAGGCGCGATGATCGAAGGCCGGGTCGTCACCGAGGCACTCGACGGAGAGGTGCTCGATGTCATCGACGCCTGAGCCTGCCACGGAGCAGGGCGGCTATCGCCTCGTCGTGGCGGAGGACGCATACCTCATCCGCGAGGGGATCCGCAGCGCGCTCGAGCGGGAGGAGGACGAGGTCGCCGTGCTCGAGTACTGCGCGGATCTCAATTCGCTCCTGCACGCGGTCGAGGTGCACCGGCCCGACGTCGTGATCACGGACATCCGGATGCCTCCGACGAGCACCGACGAGGGGATCCAGGCGGCCGTGAGCCTGCGGGACAACCATCCAGAGGTCGGAGTCGTGGTGATCAGCCAGTACGTGAGTCCTCACTATGCGCTCCGGCTCTTCGAGCGGGGCTCGGGCGGCCGCGCCTACCTCCTGAAGGAGCGCGTCGGACATCGCATCCAGCTGATGGAGGCGATCCGCGAGGTCGCGAACGGCGGCTCCGTCGTCGACCCGAAGGTCGTCGACGTGCTCGTCGAGGCGCGAATGCGCGCGAAGAACTCGCCGCTGAGCCTGCTCACGAAGCGCGAGCGCGAAGTCCTGGCCGGTGTCGCAGCCGGAAAGGCCAACGCCGCGATCGCCGACTCGCTGTTCCTCACGAAGCGCGCCGTCGAGAAGAACATCAACTCGATCTTCGCGAAGCTCGACCTCACCGACGACAACACGGTGAGCCGGCGGGTGCGTGCCGCGCTGCTCTTTCTCGCCGAGTCGGACGGCGCCGGCGACGACGGGTCCTATGAGACCGCGTCCTAGCCGGTCGGTACCGAGACCGACACGGAATCGACACAACAGTGGTGCCTGCACTCCTCCGCTCGCCCGCCGATCGCGGAAGCATCTCTCAGGCGGATTGGTGGAGATCCGAGAGACACGGACAACGGTGGGGGACCCGGAGAGAGCGGCCGCTGACCGGGTGCGCGTGCTCGTCGTCGACGACAGTCCCGAGGCGCGCGCGGCGATCGGCGACGTTGTCGCCCACGTCGACGAATTCGTCCTCGTCGCATCCGCGGCCTCCGGTGAAGACGCGCTGGCCCTCCTGCCCGAACACGACCCGGATCTGGTGCTGCTCGACATCCGGATGAAAGGTCTGGACGGTCCCGAGACCACGCGGCTGATCCGAGCGGGCGGGTCGCGCGCCGTCGTCGTGCTCGTCTCGGCCCTCAGCGGGCCGGAGCTCCCCGGGGAAGCCCACTCGTGTGGAGCCGATGCGATCATCCAGAAGCGCGACGTCTCGCCGCGGTTGCTCACGTCCCTCTGGCCGTCACTCCGGTCGCGGACCCTGGTTGCACGTGCAGGTGCACTTGCCCGCTAGCGAGGTGCGGGCTTCCTACCCGGCTCGAGCGCCGGATGATGCGATCCCGGACGTGAAACGGTGGACACGAGCCCCGCGGTATCCCTTGCCGGCAGCGATTCTGTCCACCGCCGTCGCGCTCGTGGCGGCCGGGTGCGGCGGCAGCAGCAATAGCGGAACGATCTCGACCGCGGCCGGCGCCACGTCCACCGTGCAGTGGGCCAGCGGAGTCTGCACGGCGTTCTCCACCTGGAAGCAGTCCCTCGCGACCATCACCGCGGGCTTGAAGACCAACCACACCAGCACCGATCTGACGAACGCATCCGTGAACGTCAAGAACGCGGCGAAAGGGTTGGAGAGCACGCTGAAGACACTCGGCAAGCCGGGCACGGCGGCGGCTCAGCAGGCGAAGACAGAGCTGAACACGCTCGAGACGTCGCTCTCCCAGACCAAGGCGTCGGTCCAGAAGACGCTCCAGACCAAGCCGTCGAACACCACCGAAGCACTCGCCGACGTCTCGACGGTCACCGCGGAACTCTCGAAGGTGGCCCAGGACTTCAGCAACTTCGTCGCGAGCGTGGAGAAGGCCGACCCGAAGAGCGAGCTTTCAGAGGCGTTCAAGCAGGCTCCGTCCTGCGCGCCCTACGTCAAGTCCTGAGGGCGCGCGCCCCCGTGACGACGGCGCTCGCGGTCTCGGATCTGGATACAGGCCCGATCCCGGACCTCGTCGAGCCGCTGGAGGCCTGGCGCGTGTGGCGGGTCGGGATGCTCCAGGGCCGGGTCGTCCTCAAGAGCCTCTTCGTCGGCGCGGTGTGGGAGCCCGCGATTCCGCTTGCGGCCACATGCAGCCAACGGCACAGGCCGCGGCTCCGGCCGTGGCGGCTCGAGCCGAGCGGCCACGCGCCGCCGGAGATGAGCTGCCGCTGCGGGATCTACGGGGTCCAGTCGGTGATCGCGGCGCGGTCGTACCTCGAACGCCCCGACCTGCTCTGCCGCGGCGAACGGGTGATCGGGCGCGTCGCCCTCTGGGGGAACGTCGTGGAGGGGGAACTCGGCTGGCGTGCGTCGCGGGCGTATCCGATCGAACTCTTCGTCCCTGCTCCGGCGGTCGTGCGGAGCGGTCTTCGCCGGCGTGCCTACATGGATGAGATTCTGCAATCGCTCGAGGAGTACATGGTTCCCGTGGACGTCGTCGAGCCAAACGTTCTCGCCGCCCTCTGACGAGCTCTGAGGCCGCTCAGTCCAAGACGCACGACTGCCCGGGACGCAGGACGCGTACGTCGACTTCGGGCGCGACGGTGGTCGCGATCTGTGCGAACTCCCTGGCAGGTGTATCGAGCCCCGCGGGGCGGCGCCACGGTGCATACGTCCCCCAGTGGATCGGAATCGCGATGCGCGGCCGGATCAGGGCGAGCGCCTGCGCTGCACGTGCCGGGTCGAGATGGCCGGCGGGAAGCCGCGGCCCCCAGCCCGCGACGGGCAAGAGGGCGACATCGAGGGCTCCGAGTGAGTCCATCGCCCCGAAGAGATCGGTGTCGCCCGCGAAGTACACCGACCGCGTGCCGGCGATGACATAGCCCACGGGCAGCGTCTTCGAGGTCCCCAGCCGGCGCGCGGACGCATGCTCGGCGTGGGTCACCCGCACCGTCAACGACCCGAGATCCACCTCGTCTCCGGGAACGACCTCCCGGACGAAGCGGAAGCCGCGCCGACGCAGAAGGCCCCCCGCGCCCGTGGGGACGAGCACCTGGGCGCCGCGATCGAGCCGGTCGAGGGAGGGAAGGTCGAGGTGGTCGTAGTGGACGTGCGAGACAAGGATCACGTCGACGCCGTCGAGCAGCGCCCCGTCGACTGGGCTCGCCCGCCGCAGATGGATGATCCGCTCGCGCAGCGCCGGGTCGGTGATCACGACCAGGCCGTCGAGGCTGACCGTCGCGCAGCTGTGTCCGAGCCACGTCAACGTTCCCCGCGACGTCACGGTGCCCCGGCGCTCAGGCGGAGATCAGTGCCGCTTCGCGACGACTCGCGCGCCGGTGACCAGCGCACCGGCCGTCACGACCGCCAGCCCCGCGGCGAGCCGGCGCCGCCGCCTGCGCTCCCGCTCCGCCGCAGCGCGGCGGCGAAGGAGACGCTGGAGCTGCCAGCCGAGGATGATGCGCGGAGGCGGCACGACGGCGCGGGCACCGGGAACCTTCCTGCGGAGCAGCCCAGTGCCCAGCGCAAGCGCGAGCCCCTCCGCGCGGGCGACGTTGTTTCCGTTCGGCATGGCCCTAGCCTACCCGGTCAGTCGATGGCCGACGCCTCGTCCCAGCGCACGATCAGGGCGTAGAGCACGACGATCGAAAGACCCATCACCGTCAGCGCCCAGAGGGGGTACTGCGAGGCGCCGACGAATCCGAGCTGTCCGATCACGTTCAGGCTGACGATGATGATCGTGAACCAGCGTGCCCAGGTCGCCCTCGCGAGAAGCGAAAGGCCCGCCATGCAGACCACGATTCCCCAGAGAAGCGTGAGCCAGCCCCAGGTGCGAATGTCGAAGACGATGATCTGTTGTGCCGACAGGACGTAGTACTGGCCCCTGATGACGGCGATCAGGCCCTCGAAGAAGTCGAGAACTCCGACGATCACCATCAGCCAGCCGGCGAACCCGATCCACCCGGACCAGGCGCTGCTTCGCGAACTCACTGCGGACATGCGAACCTCTCCCTCGGTCGTGTCAAGGCCCGGCTCCGTTTCCACATCTCGACGCCGGTGCGGGCGAACCCGGCGGTCTCGGTCGCGATCCACAACAGGCCGACGAGCTCGGCGACGAGCTTGCGGAACTGTTGCAGGAAGGCCACGACCGGCAGTTTCCGGTGCCGCGAGATTCGTGGAAAGCAGGCGCTCACGCACCCTTGGGGGGTACAGGCATCCGCGGCCCGACGGTCGCGTGGCGCCGCGTCAGTAGGTCTTCCGCCGGCCTGCCTGGGGATCCGCAGCGTGGCTCTCGCGGTACTTCTCCGGCCAGGTGAACCAGATGTAGGCGCCCAGGAGCGCTCCGCCCACTGCGCCGCCGATCACCATCGCGTTCGCGACGATCGCCCAGAACGTGTTCGGATTCATGACAACACCTCCCCCTTCGGAAGCACCAGCGTGATGCGGTCGGTAGCGATCACTTGCACGGACTTGATCGGGATCGCCGCGGACCCGGTCTCGTTCGGATGCGCACGACGCAGAAGCACGTGGGTCAGGCGGTCACCCGCAACGAGGAAGCCGTCGAGGTTGCCGACCTCCTCGCCGTCCGCCGAGACGACCGTGCTCTCGCGGCGCAGCTCGGCCGAGCCCGTCGGGATCAGGTCGTAGGCGAGTCCGTAGCCGCCGCCGAGGTCGCCTGCGAAGTCACCGAACTCCGTTGCGCCGAAGCTCGGCATGACGACCATGTCCTCGACCCCCACATCGCTTCGTTCGTCGCCGTGCGGTGTATCTCCGATGCCGACGAACGAGAACGACCGGATCGAGGGGAACGACGAGAGCTCTGCGCCGCTGCACGAAAGGACGATCGTGCTTTCCGCGGTCGGCCCCTCCACGAGATGCTCCGCCGGTACGAGACGCGCATCGCCGTCACGGTCGTCGACGACGAGATGCGTGACGCGCCGCTCGGCCGGCGCGACCACGACGTCGGTGAGTCGCCCCAGCGGCCCGTCGCTTCCGACGACCGGCCAGCCCAGCGTGAGAGGCGTCTCTCCCTTGTGCTGATCGCTCGACTTCATCCGGATGGGTGGACGGTCCTGCTCAGTCTGCGCAGCGTAACCCGTCCTGGGCCACTGCAGCTGCTTCGTCGATCAGGCCGAGCGCGACGGCACGCGCGATCGCAGCGCTGCGGCTCGTGACGCCGAACTTGCGGTAGACCGCTATGGCCTGCGTCTTCACGGTGTTGCGGGAGACGTAGAGCCGCTCGCCGATCTCACGGAACGAGAGGTGGGTCGCGAGCAGCGGCAGCAGGCGCCGTTCCGCCGGAGTCAGGCTGGAGGCCCAGCGTCCCTCAGGCCCCGAGAGGGCACGGGTCTGGCGGTCGAGTTCGTCGCTGCGCTGCTCGAGCACACCGAGGCGCGGACGGACACGAAGGACGTCGCTGACGCTTCTGAGGAGTGCGCGCGCCCCGTCCGCGTCGGCAACGGCCAGCCGGACGTGGACGAGCTCGAGCAGAGCAAGCACGGCGAGCCACGGCACTGCGGGCGTCGCGAGCGGCAGCAACCGCTCGGCTCGCTCGAGCCCTGCCGTGGCTTCCGCGACGTCGCCTCGCCTGGCGGCGTTGCGCGCCCCGACGGCCTCGAGCAGCAGCGTTGCGAGCGAGCTGCTGGGCGGCTCGAGCGCAGAGACCGAGACCCCCTGGCCGGCAAAGGCCTCCGCATCCGCCCGCTCGTCGGCGGAGATCGCGAGCAGCGCGAGGAGGCAGAGGCCGACGACCCGCAGCTCGGTCGCCCCTGCCGCCGCGGCAATCTCGACCGCCTCGACGAGCTCGTGCTCGGCGCGTGCGGTGTCTCCCGCGAGCATGAGCGCAGCGCCCCGCGTGAGGACGGCGGCCGGGCGCCAGGGGTGGCCGGCCGCGAGGCGCCCGCACGCCGCGTTCGCGTCGTCGAGCATCTGGTCGCCCCCGTCGCGGCAGCGAAGACTCTTCAGGGCGTGTAGGCGAGGGTCCTCGTCGCTCACACCGCGCATCGCCGCGTCTGCCCAGTGCTGCGCGTCGGGAGTACGACCTCGCAGGGCTTGTAGCCAGGCAGCCGAGATACAGAGATCAGGATGTGCCTCGACGCCTTGGTGGTCGTGGAGCAGATCGAGCCACGGCTCGAGCGTGTCGAGCCTCCCGCGGCCGCAGGCCGAGACAGCGAGCTCCTCCGCGAATCTCGCAACGCCGTCAAGGTCGCCGGCCGCCGCCGCGTGACCGAGCGCCTCTTCCGTCTCGCCGAGCTCTGCGGCCCGCTCGGCTGCAGACCGGTGCAGTACGCGCGCGCGATCCGGCTCTGAGCGACCGAGCTCCGCCTGCAGGAAGTCGCGGACGATACGCGGATAGCGATACCCCCGGCGCCCGTGGTCGAGAGGGATGACCAGACCGGCGCCCTCGAGCGACGCGAGCACCTGACGCGAATCGGACCGGTCGAGCAGGGAGTCGCACGCTTCGGATGTGAGCTGCCCCAGGACCGAGGTCGCCATCGCGAAGCGCCGCTGTCGAGGTGACAGACCCGCGAGATGCTCGGTCTCGAGGTAGTCGGCGAGGAACCAGTCGTCGCCGCCCACCGCTGCGAGCTGCGTGCCCCCGCGCAGCGAGAGCGCCGCAAGGAAGAGGGCGGCAGGCCAGCCCTCGAGCCGCTCCGTGAGCGCAGCCGCATCCTGCCGAGGGAGGAGAACACCGGCGCGCCGGAGGAGGGTCTCGGCCTCGCGAGCGGTGAGCGCGAGCTCGTCGGCGCCGACCTCGAACAGACGGCCCTGCACGCGGAGGCGGGCGAGCGGCAGCGCCGGTGGGCGTCGCGCCGCAACGGCCACGGTCGTTTCGTCGGCGGCCTGGCCCAGGAAGCGCTCGAGTGCCGCGAGCGCCGGCGCGGAACGGAGAACGTGTACGTCGTCGACGAGCACGAGGAGCCCTGGCTCCCCGGCAACGGCTGCAAGCCGCGATTCGACGACCTCCGGGTCGTCGTCGTCGACCCGGAGGTCGATCCAGAGCACCGGCCGCGGGTCGCGCTCGGCCCACTGGGCGAGCAAGGTCGTCTTGCCGTAGCCGGCCGGGGCGATGATCGTCGCGATCGTGCCGCCTTCGGCCCGGCAGAGCCTGTTGACGAGCGAGGTCCGGACGACGGCCTGCCTGGCTGCAGGCACGCCGAACGGTAGTGCGTCCGCCCCGGTGAGCGGTTCCACGACGGCCACGGATCAAGCCTGCTGAAGCCGCCGACGGGGGCCAAGGGGGCAGACTGGTTGCGTAACCGCCTGTGGGCCATACCCTCCGCGGGACCTGCGCACCCTACGAACGCCGCTCGGGCCGGTGGTAGTGAGGGGACGTCCGGTCGAGCCGGAGCGTCCCCGTCAGCCGGTCACGAGGCCGCGATCGTCCGCGCCTTCAGATTCTCGTACTCCGCATCGCTGATCGCACCTTCGGTGCGCAGCTCGTTCAGCCGCGTTAGCTCGGCCGCCATCGAGGTAGGTGCGCTCGGCGCGTACCCAGATTCGTAACCCTCGAAGCCCGCGTCGGCCGTCTCGGGCCGCGCGATGGTGTAAGTGATCGCTCCGATGATCGGGAAGAAGATGAGGAACACAGCCCAGCCCGCCTTCGCCCAGCCGGAATGATCCCTGCGCCGGAAGTTGTCGATGAGCAGCAGAATCACCCAGGTGACGAACATGACCCAGGCAAAAAAGATGATCACCGTCCAGATCCCGTCCCAGAACGTGTAAGCGGCAAGCATCGAAGCTCCTTTCGTCGGTGAGGCGAAGCTATCGCAAGCTCGGTGTAACGTCGCGCTCGATGTTCGGTGGACGGAGACTGCTGCGGCGACGGGGGCGCCCCGCGACCGAGGCGAGTCCGGAGCAGGACGAGACGCCCGACATCGAGCCGGCCCGGGCGCGCACCGTCGACGTGAGCGAGCAGATCAAGGATCTCGACGAGTTGCGCGGCCAGGGGATCCTGACCGACGAGGAGTTCACCGCCGAGAAGAAGAAGCTGCTGGAGTGATCGATCAGGCCCCGCCGGAACGCGGGCGGAGCCTGAAGGCCGTCACGATCTGAACGATGCCGTGGACGAGCGCCGATGCGCCGACCCAGACCACGAGCAGGAACGCCTTGTGGCCGAAGTCGCCGGCCGCCCAGAAGGCGAGCAGGACCTGCACGACGCCCGACACGAGCCCGACCCACCAGAGCTCGGCCGGACGCGCGAACAGCGCCACGATGATGTCGAACGTCCCCCGGATGAGCAGGAAGAACGCGAAGATCGCTGCCAGCGCGTCGAACGTGTTCTGCGGGTGGATGTACGCGAGGACTCCGATCACCGCGAACGCGAGTGCCAGTACCACGTGCGTGACGCGCCACCAGCCCCTGCTCGCCACGGCCGCGATCACCTCGAAGGCGGCGGCGGCGATGCAGACCGTCCCCACCAGTACCGCGAGCGCAGTCACGGTCGTGTAGTCGAAGCGGAAGACGATCAGAGCGAAGAGCGTCCACAGCGAGCCGGTGACGAGCAGGACCCACCAGAGCGGATCGCCGTTCTGCTCGGTGTCGTCGGTATACGTGCCGACGACATGTCCCTCCCGCACGCCGAGCCGGCCCCCTTTAGGCGAGCGCGATCTTCTTCGCGCGCTCGAACTCGTCGTCGCTGATTGCGCCGCTGGCGTGCAACTCCGCGAGCCGTGAGAGCTCGTCGATCACGGACCGTCCAAGCACGTGGGCGGTGACGTCCTCGTCCGGCTCGCCGGCGGGCTTCGCCTGCGCCCCGGTCGCGGTCGGTGCATCGGCCGGAGCCGGCTCGAGCTGCGCCCCGCCGGGCGGGAACTCCTGCAGCGTCTGCCGCCGCAGCGCGTAGACGCCCAGCGCGATCAGTCCGCCGAGCAGGAGGATCCCCCACCATGTGCGGAGGGCATGCGTGCCGCCCCAGAAGATGGCGAGCAGATAGAGGAAGCCGACGGCTCCCCAGACCACTCCCTGCCGCTCGTTCAGCTCGGGGGCGAGCCTCCGCCGCAGCGAGGTCGCGATGTGCGTCGGCCCGGCGAACACCGCTCCGAGCGTCGCGATCACGCCGTAGAGAAGCACAGCAGCGCCGATCTGGCCGAGAACCGCGGTCCCGATCAGATAGAGGTGGTGGGTGGCGGGCTGGTAACCCGGAGCCGCGAGCGAATTGATGATGTAGTTGCCGAGCAGCCGCCTGATCACCAGGACGAGGAGGCCGACGATCGCGAAGGCGATGCCGGCGTTCCGCAAGGTCACCCGCCGGGCCCCACGCGCGAGGTAGATGGCAAGTCCGTAGAGGAAGAGCACGATGACGAGCAGCCAGACACTCACCACGCGAACGGCCTGCACGCCGTCCTGGGCAGCAGAAAGTTGGTCGGACTTCATCAGCGTGATCGTCCCGGCGGTCGCGGGCAGCTTCGCGAGCGTGCTGGACGAGATCCCCAGATCCGAGCCGATCTCTACGACCAGCTCGTGCAGGTTGAATGTGACGACGCCGTTGCCCGTCGAGATCCCGTACCCGGTCTTGTTCTCGAGCACGTTGACCAGCTTCTGGTGGGCAACGCCACTGACGCGGATGAAGAGCTGCTGGACGCGCGGCCGCTCGAGGGCGAGCTTCACCGCCTGGGTCGCCGGCTGCTGCAGCGCGCCGGCGAGAGTCGGGGCGAGAGGCTGGAGTCTGGGAGGTAATCGCTGCTGGAGGGCCTGGGCCACGTTGATGTTGTCGTACAGCTGGTTGACCGTGTATGTCGCGAGTGCCGACTGAACCTGCGGGTCCTGGATGATCTGAGTCGTCGCCCGGTTCCAGGAGCCGTTGTCGAGCAGCTGCCGCTTCACGAAGGTCGTCAGGATCCCCACGAGCAGCAGGATCGACGCCAGGACCAGGAGCACCCAGACGGTGATGCGGCGCCCCCGGCTCAGCCGTGCGGCCGCCGGCTTGGCTGCCGGCGGCCGATCACGGCCGGTCGCCGCGGGTGTCACGGGAGGGACTCCCACGCGCGCAGCGTTTCGCCGGAGCCGCACCGCGGCATCGTCCCATCCGGGTGAATAGGTGGGGACCCGGGCCGCCCGGCCCTGTCAAAAGACACAACCCAACCCGCGCACGGTCGCGCCGCGAAGTGTCAGCGTCCGCGGGCGCTCAGCGAGGCTCCCGGAGTCGGCCTCGGTCACATCCGCTGCCCAGCCGTCGGCCCGAAGGCGTTCAGGCCGTCGCGCTCCAGGCGTGAGGCGGGCTCGATGGAGGAGAGCCCGGCGTGTACATCCACGCCGAGCTCTCCGGCGACGGCGTCGCCGTCGTGCGCGAACCACTGCTTGCCCTCCGGCGGAGCCGCCGCTCCCGTCTCAGCCGGTGGGTCTGGCGCCGTCGCCATCGTTTGCCTCCCTCGCTGGTGTGGAGATCCTCGATCTGGGCGCCGGCAGCGGCATCACCCGGAGAGGACGATGATCGGTGGACCCCCGTGGGGGACGCTCCCTCCGCCGATGACGGCTGCTCCCGATCGGACGCTGATCTCACGTGCAGTGGCGCACATCGTCGTCGGAATCGACGACCGGATCGCCGGCACGGTCTTCGGAACGATCACTGCCATGGCGACGGTCGCGGCGTACGGCCGTGCTTTCCCGGAGAGCCCCTGGACGGTCGAGGAGCTCCTCGTCTCCACCGCGGTCGTCCTCTGGCTCGCGCACGTCTACACCCACGCGCTCTCGGAGAGCATCAACGAGGGGCGCCCGCTGCGCCCAGACGGAATCCGGAGGCTCGGCGGCCGCGAGGTGGGGATCCTGCTGGCGGCCATCCCGCCGAGCATCGCGCTCATACTCGGTGGGCTGGGGGTCTTCGACGAGACCGCGTCGATCTGGCTGGCGCTCGGGGTCGGTCTGGGCATCCTCGCCCTGGAGGGGGTGCGCTACGCCCGGATCGAGCGCCTGGGCGGTATGGGCACGTTCGTGGCGGTCGCGGCGAACGTCGGCCTGGGGGTCCTCGTCGTCGTGCTCAAGATCTCGGTGCTCCACTGACGCCCGCGGCGCCCGGTCTTAGCGAACGGTCCCGAACCGCTCGAGGATGAGGCCGTGGCGCAGGCCGCGGTCGCTCACGGTGAGCTCGTCGCAGCCCAGCTTCTCGAGCACCGTCCGGACGATGCACGCGCCGGCGAGGATCACCTCGGCCCGTTTCGGCTGCAGGCCGACGATCTCGCGCCGCTGATCGGCAGTGCGGGCCCGGTAGAGAGAGATCTGCCGCTCGA
>Ga0335085_10004496_pt1 | contig 23066 bp, 20 predicted proteins | sample Lox_Sample_45_FD_206712 | JGI IMG/M metagenome (GOLD analysis project Ga0335085, IMG submission 206712) | Soil microbial communities from Loxahatchee National Wildlife Refuge, Florida, United States - Lox_Sample_4.5 | ecosystem: Environmental > Terrestrial > Soil > Wetlands | place: USA...
TCTCGGTGGCGGCCTTGAGAATATGTTCGGTCTTCGCCTGGCGCCGACGCTCTCTTGGCGTTGAGTCGATCGCAATGGGCTCGGCGGCTCGGGACATATCGCTCGCATTCTCGCTGGCGAATCGGCCGATCGCGAATCGCCGCGGCCGATCCGGGCTGAACCCACATTGACGCTCAGATGCACGGTGAAATCAAATTCTGAGAAATCAAATTCTGACAAACGGCATGTAGACCGCGCTGCGAGAGTGTTCAGTGGCCTGCAAGCTCCCGCACGACCTCTTTCGCTGCCTTGTCTTCTCGCCCCCCCTTGAACGCGGCTTGACGCACCAGCCCGCCGGTGGTCCAGCCGCGCAATTCAGCCTCGATCACAAGGCACGGTTTGGCCCGGTCGCGGCGCCGGCTTCCGCGCGCGGTGATTTCGTGACGCGCGCAACCCGTGTTTCGCGCATTGGACGCGCTGTACTGACCGAAACGCGTTTCACGATTTATGCGCGTGTCGGACGCGTTTGCCGGACTTTCCGGCGGCAATTTCATCCATCGAGCGCCCGCTTGCCACCGAGCGCGCAGCCTGCTCGAGGATATCGGCGTCGTTCGAGGTGCGCGCCCACGCGTCATGTGCCTTGATCAGCAGCCAGTTTTCCTTTTTGCGGCTGCGCCAGCCATTCATCCGCACGAGATGCCATGTTCCTTTCAGCTTCTCGCCCACGAGTTGAAAGGTGAGATGCCCCTTCGCAAGGCTTTCGCGCGGATCGCCCTCGGCAATCCACCGGCCACGATCCCAGATCATCACGGTCCCGCCGCCATACTCACCCTCCGGGATGGTGCCTTCAAACCGGTTGTATGCGATCGGATGATCCTCGACCTGGACGGCCAAACGCTTGTCGCCCGGGATGAGGCTCGGCCCCCTTGTGACGGCCCAGCTCTTCATCACGCCATCGAGCTCCAGACGCAGGTCGTAATGGAGCCGCCGCGCGGCGTGCTTCTGGATGACATACTGATGGCCGCGACGCTTGGACGGCCTACCGCGTGGTTCGGGCGTGATATCGAACTTGCGTTTTCGTTGATACGTCTGCAAACCCATCGCTGCGCTCTTTCGTGCGTCCCGCGTGCCGCGGCGTCCATGGAGAACGTAGCGATGCGACGAGAGTTTCGGCAGGGCCTGCGATCCGCCACCGGGCACGGCCCCGCCGCAAACCTGCCATGCTGCGACAATGTGTGGAAACGCCGGCGCTCAGAGTCCTTGATTGCGTGTACGGTCCCGGCTGATATGTCATGCAGGGCATGAAGCGCTCAAACAGGCAAATCGATCGGGAAACTTGGCCATGGCACAGTCCGCTAAAAATAACCTCGGCATCGAGTCCGGCGTCCTCGTGAAAATTTACTGCCAGCTGGCGCGGATCCGCGCGGTAGACAAGGCCATTCAGGCCGGCCTTTCCGCCGGCAAGTTCATGTTCACCTATTGGCCGATGACGGGCCAGGAATCCATCCCCGCCGTGCTGTCGCAGCTGATTACATCGCGCGATTATATGGTCACCACCTACCGCGGCATCCACGACCAAGTGGCCAAAGGCGTGGGACTGGAAGGCTTGTTTGCGGAGGCCTTGGGCCGCATCGACGGCGTCAACAAGGGCAAGGGCGGCTCGCCGCACATCTCCGATCCCGAATCGGGATCCATGCTGACCACGGCCATCGTGGGGGCCGGGACGCCGGTTGCAAACGGCCTGGCGCTGGCAGCGCAGATGCGCGGCGAAAACCGCGTCACGATCGTCAATTTCGGCGATGGCGCCACCAGTATTGGCGCAGTGCACGAGGCGATGAACCTCGCCGGCGCCTGGAAGCTGCCGGTAGTCTTTCTCTGCCAGAACAACCTGATCGGCGAATACACGCCAGTCCCGGAGTATACCGCCAGCAAGGATTTCGCTTCGCGAGCAGCGGGTTACGGATTCAAGGGAGTGCGGCTCGATTCTTACGACATTCCTGCGTTCTACCGCGGCATGAAAACGGTGATCGAAGACGTGCGGCGGGGCGAGGGGCCCGTGTTCGTGGAGGCCGTGACACAGAGGCTCGGCCCTCACGCAGGCGTGGGCGACACCCACGCACTTTCGCCCGAAGACCTGAAGGCGGCCAAGGAATCCTGGCCAGTGCCGCGTACCCGAGCGCTCCTGCTGGAGGCTGGCGTCTGTACCGAAAACGAGCTTTCCGAGATTGACGAAACGGCGCGCGTGGAAGTCGAAACCGCGATCGAAAACGCTCTGAAAAGTCCGGTCACACCCAAGGAAGAAACGCTGCTCGACGTCTATGCCGATGCTAGCGTGCCGCCGCGCCGCGGCCACTATCCCAGGCGCGAAGCGGAACCCGCACCTCAAGGTGCGACCAAGACCATGTACATGATGGAGGCCGTGCGCGACGCCCAGAAGTTGGCGCTCGAATTGGACAAGAACGTCTTTCTTCTGGGCGAGGATATCGGCGATCCGCCCGGCGGCGTCTTTGCCACATCAAAGGGCCTGCAGGGGGCGTTCGGCACGGATCGCGTGCGGCCAACACCGATCGCCGAAACGGCAATCATCGGCTGTGGCATCGGCGCCGCGCTGGTAGGCATGCGCCCGATTGCCGAAATCATGTTCATCGATTTCGCGGGCGTCTGTCTCGATCAGATATTCAATCACGCGGCCAAGCAGCGGTACATGTCGGGGGCGGCGACGCACGTGCCGATGACGATCCGCATGATGGTGGGCGGCGGCATTGGCGGATTCGGCGCGCAGCACTCGCAGACTCTCGAGGCCTGGCTCACGCACACGCCCGGTCTCAAAGTGGTGTTTCCCAGCACGCCATTCGACGCCAAAGGCCTGCTGCTGAGTTGCATCTTCGACGAGGATCCGTGCGTTCATCTCGAAGCCATCAGGCTGTTGCGTGGCGTCCGCGGCGAGGTCCCGCTCGGCGATTACCGTATTCCGCTGGGGGTCGCAAAAGTTCGCCGCGAAGGCAGCGACATCAGTTTGATTTCCTACGGCTGGGAAGTGCAGGAATGCCTTGCTGCCGCCGAGGAGCTGCAGAAGGATGGTGTGAGCGCCGAAGTCGTCGACTTGCGCACGCTCGTTCCGCTCGACATGCACCGCGTGCTCGATTCCGTCCGCAAGACGGGAAGAGCGCTCGTCGTGCATGCGGCCACCGAGTTCTGCGGTTTCGGCGCCGAGCTTGCGAGCACGATCGGGGAAGAGCTATTCACGAAGCTGAAAGCGCCGGTCGGACGGCTGGGTGCGGACTTCGCACCAATTGCCTATAGCCGGGAAATCGAAATGAGCCAGATCCCGAGCGCGCAGTCGATTCTCGCCCGCGCGCGCGAAGTCCTCGCATTCAAGCAATAGGAACTTTCAAGAAATGTCTATCAAGCTGACAATTCCCCGTCTCGAAATGGCCATGACGGAGGGCGATCTCGCGCAATGGCTCGTGGATGACGGGGCTGAGGTCAAGGAAGGCGATCCCATCTATCTGCTGGAGACGGGAAAGGCATCGCAGGAGATCGAGGCGCCAAGCTCAGGACGGCTCGTGCAGAAAGCGGCGGCAGGGCAAACCTATCCCGTCGGCACCGACATCGGCGAGATCGTGTAGGCGGTAATCACCACCGCTCGCCGCCGTCGAGCCCCAGCGGGCGCGCGTAGGCGAGATCGCTTTTGTCGCGCGAACCCTTAAGATAGCCGCGGTCGCGAAACTGCGGCAGGTCGATCATCTTCGCGGTACCCTCGACAATCACCTCGACCGTCGCACGCCGGACGACGATCTTCCATTCGCCGTCGCGCTTCTCCAGCCGGTCGATGTAACGTCCCGAGAGAATTCGCGAGGTCTCTCGGCCTTTGTCGAGAAACAGGCCGATTACGTAGCTCTCGGCATGAGCTGTGTCGCCGTCGATCTCGCAGGCGTGCATCGTCACGTGGTGTTGGTTCTGCTCGCACATGGCGCCATGCGCGTGGTTGGCGTGCTCGCCATATCTGGGGCCCGGAATTGCGCTGGAACCGATCTCGTGCATCCCGTCCGGGTGATACGTGCCGGAGACGCGTTCGGCATCGAAGCGATCATTACCGCGCGCGTTGCGGACGATGCAGTCTAGGATCTCCTGCCGGTCCGTCAGGTATTGAACTTTGCGCTCCAGCTCCGCCAGACGCTCATCACCAATCATCACGGGCTCCTCTCGATTGATTGTTGTCGCAGAGCACCATTGTCACTCATTCATCACAAAGGCGCAAAGCCGCCAAGGCACTCAGACCTCGAAGGTCCTTGGCGCCTCTGCGGTTCAAGTTGGTGTCAAGCGATGACCTTTATGTCATCGCTCGTCGCCTGCCAGAACGGCACGCGGCCGGGCAGCGGCTCTTCCGAGATGATCCACTTGACGATGCGGCGCATCGGTTCGATGCCGTCCTGGGGCCCCACAAGTCCCGGGCCATTGAAGGCGTAACCGAGCTCGACGAAGCGCTGCCCGCCGAACAGCGCGCCCTTGTGGCGAACCGTTTCGTGCAGCGCCTTGGGGAAGATGCCAACGGTCTGCGTATAGGCATCGACAACGTCGAGCACCTCGTCGAGCGTGTCGACCGGAATCATGTTGATGGTGCGGTCGGCCAGGTATTCCCAGAAATCCACGCGATCGGGCGTATGGGAAACGATGACGGCGCCTTCGCCGTCCTGGCCGCCGATGACGGTATAGAAATCGTCGGCGAGACGCAGCGTGTCGATCTGGGCTTTCAGATCCGGATCATAGCGCTTCGGCTTGGTCGTAAGCACCTCGGGCAAGCGCAACATGGCTTTGTAGGTGAGCTTGCCCAGCTTCTTCAGCATTTCGACGCCCGGATCGTCGGTGCCGCACATGACATAGACCAGGCGTGCGGCAGAGCAGGCCGTCTGGTTGCCGACCGCAAAATCGCAAGCGATGCGGTTGGCCGTCTCCTCCATGAGTTCTGCCGTCTTCAGCGCATCGCCCCCGACGATGCTGGCCGAGCGCTTGGGGTCGAGGCTGATCAGTTCGATGCCGGGTTGGATGTATCTGGTGACGTGCTTGACGGATGCAAATCCGCCCCAGGCACAAATTTTTTCGATGTTGTGCGGCTGATAGATTTGCTGCTCCAGCTTCTCGTCGCCGCCGCGCCAATAGGCGACCGCCAGATGCTTCGTGATCGGGTGATCGGGTGCCATGTCGACCATGGTGCGCGCGATCGCAGCCGTCGTGAAGGGATCGTTCGACGGCACCTTGATGATCGAGTCGCCGCGGGTGACGGCGCCGCGCAGGATGGTGAGCGCGCCGAGCACCGGGCCATTGCCAGCGACGATGTGCAGTGTTCGCGCCCCGTAGGCACGGATACCCACCTTCGAGCCGTTGATCTCTTTTTCCACCCAGCGCTCGAGATGATCGATGCCGATGTTGAAATCGACCATGCGCCGGATGCGTTCCTTGTCGAACATGAACGGCATGTCATGGTAGAAATGGTCCATGATCGGCTTGGTAGTGGGCGCGGTCGCATAGGAATATTCGCGCGCTTCCAGCAGGTAGTCGTTCTTGCGTACGTCCAGCCTTTCGCCCAGCGCCGCGAGATAATCGAGAATGTTCTCGAAGGAGATGGTGTATAGGTCTTCCATCAGCCGCGGGCTGGCCAACGGAATTTGCCCCGCGATCTTGTGCGGATCGGGCGCAAGGAAAGTGATGTCGCCGCCGCGTCCGCCGAACTCGATCAGGTCGCTGTCGATCAGCTTGCCGCGCAGCACGGCGTAGGAAACGGGTCGTTGGGCCATGACTAGCTCCCGAAAGCCGTCAGAAAATCCATCGCCTCGGCCTGTGCCTGTGGGGTGGCAGCGCAGCTGATCTTATCGTCGCCGCCTTGCAGCTCGCTGACGCGGTTGATCTTCTTGTCGAGCGCCACCGACGTGCGGCCGCATTCGCATTTATGGTCCCAGTTCACCGTGACAAGATCGCCGGTGATGAGCCCGCCCCACGTGGAATCCTGGGTCATGTCGAAGAAGGCCGCCCGCCCGGTTTGCCGGCCCTGGCGCGGCAGCGGCTTGCCGGTTTCGAGGTCGAGCAGGAACACCGTAACCCATGGCAGCACGTGATACCGGTCATGATCGCACAGAACCGAGAAGCTGTTCATCTCGGTCATGCCGTAGGAAGAGATCATGCGGTCGGTGTTGAAGAATTTGCAGACGACCTCCTCGAGATCGTCGGGCAACGGCACACCCTTGGCGCCACCGCCGCCCATGAACACCGAACCCGGCGCAAACACGCCCGCCAGCCCTTCGTCGAGTCCTCGTTTCGCCGCCGCATAGAGCAGGTTCGAAGTGCCCATCACGAATACGCGCTGGCCCTTGAGTTCGCGGATCATGCGGTTGACGAAAGCGAGCTGCTGGTTGGGCATGTCCTTCTGCGCAGCTTCCCATTCCTCGCGGCGCGCGAGCAGCGACGGCGGCACGTCGACCTTGCTGATGTCGCCTTTGGCGGCGGCGGCACGCAGGCGTGCGGCAAGCCACATCAGGTCGGAGCTGATCTTGAAGTTGAAGCAGGTGTGCCAGTAGTTCGGATCGCCCTTGGCAAAGACCTCGCCGGAATACTTGGCGAACGCGCCGGTGGAAGCGTGGCCGTCGCGATAGAGCGGGATGATGGCGTGGATCTTGTCGTGAAGATCACCCGGCTTCGGGTCCTCGCCGAATTTTTGCGCCAGCTGAACGCGCAAACCCATCATGGAAAGCCGGTAGTCGCGTTTCGACTTGGGAAAGAAGGAGCATGTGCCGCTGCTGCCCGAGGACGTGGCGACATCGAGCGGCGTTTCATCGCGCAGTTTGGTCAGCCAGCTGTCGATGGAATCGCAGCCGGAAACATCGACCTTCGTCGGATCATAGCGGGTCAGCCGCGACAGCCATGTGGTGAGCTGGTCGAAGCGCTGTCTGGCGAGCAACGACACCGGATAGGACTTGTAGATGTCGTGCGGCATCAACAGTGGCGCCATGGCATCGAGGCTGTCGACATGGCAGATGCCTTGTCCATCGGCGAGCTTCTGCAGCACCTGGATCTGTGGGCGCCGCTCCTCCAGCCGCAGGTTCATCGCGGCGAGCTGGACGGCGTTCACTTCTTCGGGCGGCAAGGTGTGAATGCGGGTATTGTGATAGCCGAAATGCTCGTAGGGATCGTTCATCCACCGTTCGGCCTCGCGCTCGATGCCCGGATCTTTCAGCGCTGCAGCGATAGCCATGTCTTCTCTCCCGACGTTTCTTCGACCCCTTGGAAGAGCCGCACGCGCACCATGGCCCCTCCTGCCGCCAAAATCAACCAAATGATTGATTGTATCTTTTGCGAACCGTTGCTAGTGTTTCGGCTCGCCGCGCGAAGCGCAGATGAAATCGGAATCGCAATTTTGCACTTGACGACGGGGGCCGCCCCAAGGGGTAATTACGTGTCAGCCGGAAAATCGCCGAAGAGGGAAACTGGTCGCACCAAGTCGCGGCGCGCGTATCTGCCCGCCGCCGAGCGGCGCAAATCGATCATCGCCGCGGCACAGAAGGTGTTCGGCCGTACCAACCTCAAGGGCGCGCGCACGCGCGATATCGCGCGTGCCGCCGAAGTCAATCAGGCGACGATCTTCGAGCATTTCGAGTCGAAAGAAGCGCTGTTCCAGGAAGCCGTGGTCCAGCCGCTGATCGATGCGATGCGCGGCATGCACGAGCGAGTCGAAATCTACGAAACTGCGGGTTCGGCAGCGGAAGTGGGAAAGCTTGCGGAAAGCTCGACCCGGCGCCACCTCAACGACATGATCGAATTATTTCCACTGCTCACCGCGGCTTTGTTCTCCGAGCCCGAACTCGGCCGCAAGCTCTACCGCGAGCAGATCGCGCCACTCATTCGCCAGCGCGGCGATGTGCTGGAATCGCTGGTAAAGGAGGGCATCGATCCAAAATTCGTGGGGCTCGCGAATTTCGGCATGCTCTTCGCGGTGGCGATGGACCGCTACTTCGGCGGCAGCAAGGAAGACTTGTCCGAACTCGCCGCGCAGTTCAATCGCCTGTCGACCACGGGCTTTGCGCGCGACAAGCGCCCAAGAAACAATACGGTGGCAACACGGGAGAAGATGGATGAGGCTTGACGATTACCGCCTGCTCGGCCGCGCGGGCCTGCGGGTTTCGCCGCTGACGCTGGGCACCATGACCTTCGGCGTCGAGGCCGGCACCTGGGGCAGCACGCCAGAAGAAGCGCACCAGATGGTCGATCTTTTTGTCGATCGCGGCGGGAATTTCATCGATACGGCGAACTTCTACGGACAGCTGGGCCAGTCGGAGGCGTGGCTTGCGCCGATGATCAAGGATCGTCGCAACAGGCTCGTCATCTCGACCAAATACTCGCTCACGACCCAACCCGGCGATCCCAATGCCTCGGGCAACCATCGCAAGAACATGGTGCATTCGCTGGAGGCGAGCCTGAAGCGGCTCGGGACCGACTACATCGATCTCTACTACCTTCACATGTGGGACTTCCGGACGCCACTCGACGAAATACTGCGCGCCTTCGACGACCTCGTTCGCGCCGGCAAGATTCTCTACATCGGATTGTCGGATACGCCCGCCTGGCAGGCCTCGCGCATGCAAGCGATCGCGGAAGTGCGCGGCTGGAGCCAGTTCTGCGCGCTGCAAATCTCCTATTCGCTTACCGAGCGCACGGTCGAGCGCGAAATGATCCCAATGGCGAAGGAGATGGGCATGGGAGTCTGCCCCTGGTCGCCGCTTGGCGGCGGCGTGCTGTCCGGCAAATATTCGAAGGCCGATATCGCGCCGCCGGACATGAAAAATCTCGGCTCGCGCAAGGCAATCAATGCCGTCACCGGCCGCATTACCGAACAGAGCCTGGCCGCTGCGGATACGGTAAAGGACGTTGCGAGGGAGATCGGCAAAACGCCGGCGCAGGTCGCCGTTGCCTGGACGCTCATCAACCCGGCCGTAACCTCGCCGGTGCTCGGTGTGCGCACGCTTGCGCAGCTCAAGGACAATCTCGGTGCGCTCGAAGTCGAGCTCACGCCCGAGCATGTTGCACGACTCGATGCCGTCAGCGCGGTGCCGAAGGTCTTCCCTATGGATACGCTGAAAGGACCCGCGGAAGGCATGATGTTCGGCAACGTCAAGGTGCAGGAGCGGTAATTCGGGACGGGGTGTGGTTTCACCTCGCAGGAAGGGGCATTCAAAGAGTTTCGCGCTGGGCGATGATCGCGTCGATAACGTAGCGCACGCGGCGCGGCATCATGCGGCGCCCGGGGTAAACGAGGTTGAACTGCAATCGCCCAGCGTGCCATTCGGGCAGCAAGGCAACGAGTTTGCCCGATGCAAGGTCGTCGGCGAGCAGATGCGGCGTCAGCCGTCCTACGCCGAGGCCGCTGCGCACGGCCTCCAGGCTGAGCGCATAGGTGTTCGTTCGCAACGCAACGCGTACGTCGACGATGCTTTTCCTGTTGCCGTCCGCGTGCTCCAGCGTCCAGCGCTCGTGCGCGTGCCCGGTTTCGATTTCCGACAGTTGCGCGACGCAATGATGCTGCGTCAGATCTTCCGGCGCCGCGGGCGTCGTGCGCCGCTGCAGATAGGCCGGCGCGGCGCACAGGATGAAGGGTGTTTCGAGCAGCGGCCGGGCCACAGCCGCCGCAGACACGGCGTATGTTGCATCGGTGATCACCACGTCGAAGCCTTCGGCCACGGGATCGACGGGGCGATCCAGCATCGACACCTCGACGGTGAGATCGGGAAACTCCTCGTGAAGTTCCGCCAATTGCCGGGCGGCCAGCGCCTTGCTGAACATGGTCGGCAAGGCCAGCCGGACGCGCCCGACCATATCCTGGTGCGAGCGACTGACCATCGCCTCGGCTTCGGCCATTTCTGAGAGGATGTCCCGGCAGCGGCCAAGAAAAGTTCTCCCCGACTCGGTCAGCCTTACCGAGCGCGTCGTCCGCTCCAACAACTTGATGCCCAAGTGATGCTCGAGATTGGCCACTTGGCGCGTCACCAACGCCTGGTCGACATCAAGTGCGCGTGCGGCCGCGGCGAACCCGCCTTCGTCCACCACGCGCACGAACGCCCTCATGGTCTGCAGTCGATCCATCGATTATTTCAATTATGTCAATAATCCGATGATTGAAGCGGCATTTTTCCCGTAAATCAACATCAATAAGCTGCCAGACGCTTATCCGCAGAAACCCCCGCAAGGAGAAAAGCCCGATGACCGCTGCGCAGCCTGGAGGATGGGTCAGCACGACAAAACTCCTGCCGGATCTCGATTTGGGCCGGCTCAAATTCCGCATTCCGACGCAGCGCTACACATCGGCTGCCTATCAAAACCGCGAGCGCGATGGGATTTGGATGAAGGTCTGGCAGATCGTCGGCCGTGCCGATGAATTGCGCGACGCCGGCGACTGGAAGGTGTATGCGATCTTCGATCAGTCCTACGTCGTCGTCCGAGCGGACGACGGCAAAATTCGCGGCTTCGTCAATGCGTGCCGCCATCGCGGCAACGTGCTGTGCCGTGACAGAGGCAATTCGAAGAAATTCACCTGCCCCTATCATCTGTGGTCCTATGGCCTGGACGGAAAACTGCAGTCTGTCGGTCGTCCCGATCTCGTTGGCCCCATTGACAAATCCGAGCATGGACTCCTTGAGGTCGCCGTGGAATGCTTCGCCGGCTTCATCTTTCTCAATCCGGATCCGGACGCGGTGCCGCTTGCGAAATTTCTCGGAAAAGAGGTGGCGGACGGATTGGCACCCTACAAGCTCGACGAAATGGTTCCGGTTGGAATGGATGTGCGGGAGGCGCTCAATTGCAATTGGAAAGTTGTGATCGACGCTTTTTCGGAAGGCTATCACATTATCGGCGTGCATCCTGAATTGCTGAGTGTAATCGATCTCGAAGCCGGCAACAGCAGACACGGCTTCTATGGCGATCACGGTATGGCCGTCGCACCCTTCGAGGTGAAGAACGTCAAGAACTGCAGCATCGAGCAGCAAGTCGAGGGCATTCGCGCGTTGCCGGGCACCTTTCCGACCGTCGCCGAAGTTCTTCCCCGCTTCGAAGAACTGGTCTCGGCCTATCGCGGCAAGGACGGCACGCTCGCCTTTCCCGAGGGCGTGAGCGTGCGCAATCTCCTGCAGAAGGCGACGCGCGATACGTTGACGGCAAAGGGCCTCGACGTGAGCGGTCTTTCCGACGACCAGATGAGCGACAATCAGGGCTGGTTTCTATTCCCGAATTTCTTCATGACGATCCGGGCCGGGGAAGCCACGACGATCATGGCGTTCCCGCATCCCGACGGCGATCCCAATCGCTGCATCTGGCACGTGACCGCCTATATGTGGCTGCCGCCAGGCTTGCGCGCGCAGTACCGCGCTGCGCTTGTCGAGGTCACGGAGCCCAACACCTATCGCTACTTCCTGGCGTTGCAACAGGACTACGATCAGATGCCACGCCAGCAGATGGGCCTGCGCAATCGAGCCCTCACGCATATTTCTCTGGCGCGCGAGGAGGTGAGCATCGCACGGTTCCATGCCGTGCTCGACCGGTATCTCGGACCCGGCGCGAAGGCGACGACTCCGTCCGCGGACGCTTCCGCGGAGGGAGCATGCGCATGAGGGAGGTCGACGAGGTGATCGGCGAGTATTCCGGTCATTCGCGCAATGTGCTCGAGTTCTGCCGGGTGATGAAGCGGCTTGTCGATACCGCAAAACTGCCGGGTTTTTCCACGGAGAGCTGGGCGCCTTTGGGGGGCCTCATTGCGGTCGACGAGTTTGAACGCATCGGCAATTTCAAAGAAACGATGAACTGGGCTCAATACAGCCGGTTCCTCACCGATTGGGCTCGGACTTCCGATTGGCGATGCGTATTCAAGCGCATCACGGAAGTCGGCAATCTGGTGTTTGTCGAGCTTGAGGAGCACAGCCGGATCGGCAGCTCAAGCAACGTCGTCAACTCGATGACACTTTATGAGTTTGATCGCGCAGGCAAGATTCGCCACCTGGATGTGTATCTGCAGATGGCATTGCCCGATTCGGAAATGCTCAAGACCTACGCCGGCGCAAAGGCTTCTGTGTAAGCGCGCTGTGCTCGCAAACCTGCCGGACAAAATGCCCGGACGGGAGTCTTTTGACGCACGATGGAGATCGTCGCCACCACCGCCGCAATGCGACGAATGACCAGATCGCCTCGACGATTCCGAACGGCCACGCTCCCTGCAGGAATCCGTAGATCGAGCCCAGCGCGCAGGCAGCTGCGAACGCGAGAACGAACCAGTGGCTACGCTGCTCCAGTGCGTAGGTCACAAGCATCGCCGTCACGGCGAACAGGCCGAAGAGAGACAACCAGGTCATGCCGTCATTCCCGCCCCCGAAACGCGCACAATAGAGTGTCGGACATTCGAACGGAATCGCGACAAGTCAAAGGGACCGCGCGCCTCCAAGTGCGCGTGCGAGCCTTGAAGCCCATGGTCCGGACGCGCCAGCCCACACGAATCTGCGTCGCCATCCGGCGCGACGAGGGCCGTGATAAGACCCGGCGCCGGGTCTCCGGTGTCGCAGTCCCCCTTTTTCTTCCGATGAACGCGGAATGAATGGACCGGACATGGCGAGTTCAGCCGCACAAATCCAATCTATGGGCGTTAGATAGGCAGAGGCTCCGCGGTTGGAGCCCGCAGGCCAAGGAAAAGAAGGTCATGAACAAACTAGCTAAACTCGCGATGGGCGCCATTCTGGCAGGCGGTATCGCTACGATGGCCGCGCAACCGGCCGCGGCCGGGGTCCATGTCGGCATCGGCATCGGCATTCCCGGCGGCTACTACGGCGGCCATCCCGGCCACTGGTGCTACTGGCATCCGGGTGCGTGCCGCGGCTATGTCGGACCCTATGGGGCCGGCGTCTATTGGGGCGGACACGGCTACTGGTACTCCGGCCGCTGGTGGCCCCACCGGTATTGGTGGCACGGCGGATGGCGCTACCGCTAGGCAGAGAGTCATCGGCCTGATATGTGCGCGGCTTCCGGACACGGAGCCGCGCATATCATTTGGGCAGACGCGGCCGGCGACCGGTGAGCCCGCGACCGACGGGCGAGCGGAAGGTGGGCGTTGCTGCAAATTTTTGTCGATGCCGATGCGTGTCCCGTAAAGGATGAGGTCGAGCGTGTCGCCGACCGCCACGGGCTCGCGGTGTATGTGGTGAGCAATGGCGGCATGCGCCCCAGTACGCATCCACGCTTCCATCACGTTACAGTACCCGAACGCCCCGATGCAGCCGACGACTGGATCGCCGAACGCGTCGGGCAATTCGACATTGTCATTACGTCGGATGTGCCGCTGGCATCGCGATGCTTGAAGCAGAATGCCTCCGTCATTGGTCCGACGGGCAGGATATTCACCGAAGATAATATCGGTGTGGCGCTCGGGATGCGCGATCTGCACAGACATCTGCGGGAGGCAACGGGCCGCCAAACGCTGCATTCAGGCTACACCAGACAGGATCGCTCGCGCTTTCTCGGCGCACTCGAAAACGAGATCCAGGCGATCAAACGGCGGATGGGGCCACGAGCTCCGGAAACAGCAATGTAGCAAGGTGACGGACAGAGTCTGTGCTCGCGTCGGGTGACGGTGACTGTCGGCTGCTGGCGCGTGATTGACCGCAGCCGTACGCATCTCCGTTAAGAAACGTAAAGAGAATTGCCGGCGGGTTGGCTGTGCTCGGCGCGAACATGTTCACGTGCGGTTCATATCGAACTGGGTAGAGAATGCGGGCGTACGGCAATGCGGGCCGATAAAGCGAGATCCTCCCCCCTTCCGGGCGAGCCCCTCCCTTTATCGGCCCGTGTCGGTTTCATCGGGCGATCCTGAAAACTGTTCCACATCACCTGCCTCAATTCCGCTTTCATGGCCGCGCGTTTGCGGCAAATATAGCCGCCGAAACGGGCGGTATCGACCCGTGCGCGGAAACTCTCCATCGCGGCAGGTCGAACAGACGAGGGAATGCGGAATGAATGTTGAAGCCACTAGACGGGTTGCACTGGTCACCGGTTCTGCGCGAGGTCTCGGCCGCGCGATCGCCCATGCGCTCGCCGGCCAGGGCGCAGCGTTGATGCTGGTTGACGTGCTGGCGGACAGGCTCGAGCAGACGCGGAGCGAACTGTCGGGCGAGGGAGCCCTATGCCGCGCGTTCCCCGCCGATATCTCCGCCCGCGAAAACTGCATCGCCGCCGTCGATGCTACGATCGCCGCCTATGGCCGGCTCGACGTGCTCGTCAACGCGGCGGGCGTGATGCGCTTCAACCACGCTGTGGATGTGCCGGAAGAGGAATTCTGGAAAATCATGCAGGTCAACATGGCGGCGCCCTTCTGGTTCGCGCAGGCCGCCATCCCGCACCTGCTGAAAACGCAAGGCAACATCGTCAACGTGCTTTCGCAGAGCGCGTTGATGGGAACCGCCTATATCGTTCCGTATTCGATGTCGAAAGCGGCGCTGCTGCAGCTGACGAAGTCGCTGGCCGTGGAATATGCCGACAAGCCGATTCGCATCAACGCCGTGGCGCCGGGATCGATGATGACGGAGATCAGCGAGGCGACACGCCCGCCCGCCGATGCCGATTTCACCAAGATCCAACGCTATGTCGGCATGCGCCCGCCGTCCGATGTGACAGAGGTGGCTGCCGTCGTCGCCTTCATTTCCTCGCCTGCCGCCGGTGCGGTCCATGGCGCGGTGTGGACGGCGGACGGTGGCGTTACGGCAGGCTAGAGCGGTTTCAGCAAAAGTGTGCGCACTTTTGCGTCCGGAACCGCGACAAAACAATAACTTAGAGCGAAATGACGATTCGAAGAAAAGTCATTTTGCTCTAGTCTAGCCGCGCGGCGAAACGATCATGGCGTGGTGCAGAAGCGGCTATCGGCCAAGCGGACGGGAAAGACATGATAGGTTGCCACGCCCCACACCCGGATCGTGACGTGATCGCGCGGGATATCGAAGCGGCACGGTCTCCCGCCGCCATGCATCAGCTTTCGGATGTTGCAGAGGTGACGGCCGTATGCGGCGCGCACGGTAGGCGAATCGGAATTCGCCGCAAGCGACTGGGCAAGCCGGACGGCCGTCGGATCGCCGTGGGCGGTGACGGTGCATTGCGCCCGCGTGTCCGCCGCAACCATTGTAGCCAACAGGATCGCGGCAATGGCGGACCGTCGCCGACTCATGCTGCTTGTTCCGAGTTCCGCATTTTCGTCTAGCACAGCGGCAGGAAGACTCGGAGAGAATGTGAAATACGCCGAGGCCGGCGCGCAAGGGCGAATGCTTCGCTCTTCGTCTCCCGCCTTGCCGGGAAGTTCCACGACATCGCGACGGTTCTGCCGGAGCGTGTGCGGCAAAGTTTAGTCGAACGCCCGCGCGCCACATCCTTCGTCACAAAAAATTCGCAGTCGGCCTTTGGGGGGCGCGCGTTAGGGTTATGCGCTCGATGCTCTTGCGGCAACGACTGGGATGAGCGGTCAGCGCCAGTCCCACAATTCAGCCATCAACCAGAGGAGATGCACTGCGATGCTGAAACTTCATCAATATCTGCTGGCGTCTGCGTCGTTGGCCCTCGCGGGCTTCGCGAATGTGCCACAGGCTGACGCGTCCACCTGCCATGGCGACCCCAATTGCAGCCTTGGTGCAAAGGCCTACCACTTCAAAGCCAACGATATCTTCGGCGGCGGCTCGACTCTCATTGGTCCTTATTGGCGCCAGATGTCGGATTGCTACAATGGTTACGCCGACCTCGTGATTCAGACGAGCAATCTCAGCTCGCCGAGCGCCGTGGACGAAGTGCTTTTCAACTACACGGGCACACCTGCGCAGAATTGCGCAACCACGCAAGCCAAGCCCGGCACGACGACCTGGTACATCAACGCCGGGTCGGGGAACGGCATCGGTTCGTTCTTCAGCCATGATCCGTCAGTGCAGTTCGGCACGGTCAACGCGCACGGCCCGCAGATATTCCCCGAGGAATTCTACTCGGCTTCCGACGCCGGTCTTTCCGGTCCTCAGACGCTGGCGGGAACCGACACCTACGTGTACGAAAACGGCGGTACCGAGCACAATCTCAGCATCGGCGCCCCCGCCGCGACGACGTCCTGCGGCAGGAACGGCGCCGGCTCCGGCACCTACGGCAATCCGGGGGCGTGCTATGGGCCGCTCATCCAGGTCCCGGTCTCGGTCGACGACGTGGCGCTCGCGTTCAACCCCGTCTACGAGAAGGTCGTAGCTCCCGGCAAGAAGGAGATCGACTACAAGTTCCGCACCACCGCGATCAAGTTCAGCAAGGACACGATGTGCGGCATTTTCGAGGGCACGATCACCGACTGGGCCGACTCGCACATCACGGCCGACAACGGCGGCACGCCGTTGGAGTCCAAATCCGACCCGACGCCGACTGCCTCCTGGCACGTAGCGCTGGTTCCGGTCGGCCGTACCGATGGCTCCGGCACGACCTCGATCGTCACGCGCCACCTTGCGGCGGTTTGTGGCGACGCCATTTACACCGTTGGCTCCTTGAATCTTCCCAGCTCGATTGCCGGAAGCGCCTGGACGAGCGGCACGTCCGAATATCCGGGCGTCGATCAGCTGGGCAAGATCACGACCGCGACCGGCAGCACCGGTGTGGCCTACTACACGGCGTTCACGGCTCCGCCGAACGGTTTCGGCAACAAATGCTCTGCGCACACCAAACTGCCGAGCGGTTATGCCGGCGGCGATTGCACGCAGCAGGGCCGCGTAGGCTATGATGGCGCCGACTATGTTTTGCCGTACGTCCAAGTCAGCAAAGCCGTCTCGGTCCGTCTCGGCGCGGTCGAACTGCAAAATCACCACGGGACTTATGAGAAAGTCGGGCCGACGGGCACTCTGGCGGCGTTTTCAGGCATCAATCCGCCTGCGGGCGCGGCTGAGGCGGATCCCAGCAACTGGGTCGAAAGCCTCAGCGCGAGCGCGCCTCTTGCAAGTCCGACGAACGCAGCTGCCTATCCTCTGGTCGGCACGACGCAACTCTTCTTCTATCAGTGCTATGCCAAAGCCGGTCCGAAAGCGACGGTGATCGGCCAGCTTGGCTACGTTTACGAGGCCAAGATCAACACCGACCACAAGTTGGGCATTCTGTCGAAGGTCGGTCTCGCGCCTCTGCCAAGCGCGTGGCGGGCGGCCATCAACGGCGCGTTCGTTACCGGTTCCGACGGTCAAGGCCTCCAGATATCGACCGTGAACGGCGGACCTTCGAACTGTTCGACTGCCACACACCCGAAGCTTGTCGGCGGGTGACGGCTCTTCAAAGCCCAGGTATGGAAGTGGTCCTGTGCATCGCGGGACCACTTTCAACCATGTGATTCTGAGTGTGGCCGCAATTACCCCTGCAGCTGGGCAATGCGGCTGGCGAGCGCCGCTCTGGAGAAGGGCTTGGCAAGCACCGCGCGGCCTAAGGCGTCGTCGCCCAGCGCTGCTGGGTGGCCGCTGATCAGGAGCGTCTTCAGTGCGGGGCGGCGCAGCTTTGCCTCCGCCGCCAGCTCGGCACCGTTCATCGCCGGCATGGCGTAGTCGGTAACGAGGATGTCGACGGCTTCACTGCCCTCGATCACGTCCAAGGCCGCGCCGGCGCTCGAGGTCTCGGTGACGGCATGGCCGTCGCTGCGCAACATTTCGGCTACGGCGGCGCGCGAGTCGCCGTCGTCGTCGCACAAAAGAATGCGCGCCCGTGCGGCCGGAACCTGCGACGGCATTTCGTGCGCGGAGAGCTCCACATCGCCGGTGGCGAGCGGTAGCCAGATTTCTGCGCGGGTGCCTTCGCCCGTGCGGCTTGCGAGCAGTACCGTGCCGCCCGATTGGGCGGCGAAGCCCTGCACCATCGAAAGTCCGAGCCCCGAGCCGGAGCCGGCCGGCTTTGTGGTGAAGAAGGGTTCGAAGGCATTGGCGAGCGTCTCTTCGTCCATGCCGATCCCCGTATCGGTCACCGCCACCATGGCATAGAGGCCCGCGGCCAGCCCCGGCGGGAACGAACCGTCTGCCGAGCGATGCGCGACTTCGATCACGAGCGTGCCGCCTTCCGGCATCGCATCGCGCGCATTGATCACGAGGTTGAGAATGGCGAGTTCGAGTTGCCCGGCATCGACGAGCGCGATTGCGCCAGCATCGGCGACATCGAACCGGATGTTCGAGGCCGTGCCGGCGGCATGCGCGATGAGCGCCCGCATCTCCTCGATGAGCACCGCAAGGTCGACCGGACGCGGATTGAGCGTCTGCTTGCGGGCGAAAGCGAGCAGGCGCTGGGTCAGTGTGGCGCCGCGCTCGGCGGCTTTCAGTGCGTTCTCGAGCAGCGGCTTCAGATGCGCATCCTTGTCGATGCGCTTCAGCGCAATGCCGGTGAAGCCGAGCACGCCGGTCAGCACGTTGTTGAAGTCGTGCGCGATGCCGCCCGTCAGCCGGCCCAGCGCCTCCAGTTTCTGGGACTGGCGAAGCGTGGCCTCGGTCGTCTCGCGCCGGACGATTTCCGCGCGCAGGCTCTCGTTCGAATCGTCGAGCGCGCGCCCGCGCTCGGCCAGTGCGAGCTGCAGGCGGAATGCATCGGTGAAATAGTCGTTGAACAACCGCCCCACGAGCAACAGCGCCGCCGCGAAAATCAGCACCATGGCGCCCATCACGGCGTGCAACCGGTCGCTTTCGAGCAGGAAGCGCAAAGAGAGTGGCAGCGCCGCCGGCAACACGAAAGCGATGAGGCTCGGCAGATGCGCCGAGCTCACCGTCACCGCGCCCGCGCACATGCCGCCGATCACGAAAGCGAGGAACGCCTGGTTGAGCGCGCCCGCCGGATAAAACACGAAACCCGCCACGCCCCAGAGAACGCCGGCAACGAGTGCACCCAAGGTCGCAATCCGCTGCCAGACCTGTGTATCGGCATAGCGCGCCGGATTGTGTTCGTGGGCGCGCCAGATTCCGAGGCGCAGGCCGGTGACGAGAGCGAGAGCTCCGGCCCAGGCCCATAGCGCGGCGCCGTTGGCGCTCTGCATCAACGCTGCGAGCGTAAGCGCCAGATTGATCATCGTCACGCCAAGTGCAATCGGCATCTGGCGATAGAGCGCGTTCACGCGCTCCTGCGCGATCAATTGAGCCCAGCCTAGCTCTTTGGCGGCCTCGCCAGTCGCAGCCGAATTGGGTTCTGTCGCCATTCACCAACGACCGACGGGCCCTCCCGAAAAGCCTCACGCTTCCTTCGGGCACCATATCACAAGATTGTTCTGCTCTTGGACAAGCGAACATCCCACAAGTTCGAATGAAATTCCCTTCTCAATCCTGAATCCATCGGGGAGCATTCGCTTCTTCTCACCGGCTCGCGCGCAGACGTGGCGATCGCTGAGCGTGCGCCGCGCCGGCGGGACCGGCAGCCTTTAGAAGTGCAGCACCTTGTAGGATTGATCGGCACGCGAGCGGGCACCCCGCATTGCGTGCTCGAGCGCGGTTCCCGCTGCGTGGCCGCTTGGCTTGGGACCTACCGCGTCGAAACGCTCGCAATCATAGACGACGACGCGATGAGCGATGCGCCATATGCCTGCGCGGCGCTCATGCCGGTCGAGATAGCGTCCGCTCAGCAGCCAATCGACTTTGCCACCGTCGTGGTCGAAACGATGCCATGCTATGAAGTAGGCTTGCGAGTGTGCGCCGTCGCCGTCGACCTGGATCAGCACGTTGGTCAGGTTGTGGCTGGTCAACATGGACTTTCCCTGCTCGACGGTGCGCGTAAAGCGGTCGGCCGCGCGTTCCTCGATGCCGCTGTGGTCGTCGGTGGCGTCCTCGTGAAACGCCGACAGGATGAGCGCCAGGTCGCCGCGGTCGACGCCATGGCAGTAGCGCATGAGGACGTCGTGGATTTCCTGTCTGTCGACAAGCAACTGTATCTGGTGATCCCGTAGCGAGCCGCTATCTGGCATCTGCGCATCCTTTCACATTCAATTTCGCTGAGATCAGTATTTCGCCGCGATCGCCGCTGCGTCGTGCAGGAAGCGCTCGATGGCGGCCATGGAGCTGAACGGTCCCTCCAGACGACCGGTAACCCCGGCCGCGAATTCGGTGACGCCGGCCTCCCGCATGGCGGGAACATCGGAGAACATCCGCTCGAGATCGAAGCGGTTGTCGTCCGTCATGAACCTCGGAAGGTGGGCGCGGACGATCAGATCGGCGGGGTTCCGCCCGGCCTTGACGAAGGCATCGCGGTAGATTTGCGAGCCTTCGCGCAGCTTCTCGAGCGACCTGCTGTCGTCCGGGCCGGTCTCCCAGCCGTCGCACAGTTCGGCGACGAGCGCCGCGTTCTTTTCGTTTGCCTTGACGCCCAACAGGATCGGTATGCGCGGCTGTATCGGCTGCGGCATCGAATACAGACCGGCAAACGAGACGGTCTCGGAGCTGAACGTGGCGGGCTGATTTTCCCACAGCGACCGGCAGGCGGCGATGTTGTCGCGCAAGATGCGCCGCCGCTTGCCATAGTCGACGTTCAGCGAAGCGTATTCGTCGCGGCTCCATCCGGTGCCGAACACCGGCTCGCAGCGGCCGCCCGACAGCACGTCGACGGTGGCCAGCTGCTTGGCCAGCAACACGGCCGGGCGCAACGGCGCCAGCATGATGCAGTGGGACAGCCTGATCTTCGCGGTCACGGCAGCGAAGGCGCCATGCAGGACGGCGGGCTCGAGATAAGGTTTACGGCCGCCCTCGCCATGCGCGAGGCCGCCTTCATAAGGGTAGTTTCCGAGATCGGAGCCAAGAGCTACGTGCTCGCCGATGGCCACGCCGTACAGGCCGGCCCGTTCGACCATTCGGGCAATCTCGACCGGCCGCGCCGAACCGTCCATATGGCCGATATAAACCGTGATCTTGAGCATGAACGCCTCCTCGATTGATTGCTCTCACTGTCGATCTGCGTGCGGACGAAAGCCGGCAGGCACTATGACCGTGTTCGCCCGCTCCCGGCCGCCGGCAGTGATACGGCGAGCGGCAGCAGGCCCTCTTCGCAGGCCTTGATCTGCAGCGCGAGGAGCCGCGAGAAAATTCTGCATTGCGGCAGGCTGCCGGCATGAAACCACAGACCTTTCTGCGGCGTCCTTGTCCACATGTTGCGCAGTTCTCCGTCGTCTCTCAGTCCCCACACCGGTCCGATCCGCTCCGCGACCGCATCGCCCAGCAGCTTTCGCGCAACCTCCTGCTGAGTGAGATATCCCGTCGCGAGGACCAGCAGATCGGCTTGGACCATTCTGCCGTCGCGCAGCGCCACGCCTTCGCGCACGAAACGCGCGATGTCGTCGTACTGGATGAGTCCGACCATTCCGTCGATGATCAGATTGGAACAGCCGACGTTGAAGTAATAGCCGCCGCCGCGCTCGAAATAGCGTGGCTGGAAGCCGGTATCGTTGTCCCGCAAATCGAGCCGAAATCCTGCCGCGGCGAGTTCCTTGAGCAATTTGTCGTCGTTGCGCGTGGCCTGCGCCGTCGCCGCCTGGTATGCGCGCAGCGCCGCCTCGTGAGGATAGGAGGTGCCGAGCAGATCGCATTCCTCGACGCTCAAGCCTTCCGCGTAGGCGGCATAGACCCGCTGCGCTTCCTTGAGGCTCACCACATAGGTCGGACTGCGCTGAATCATCGTGACGTGCGCACCGCAAGCGGTGAGATCCTGCGCTACGTCGTGACCGCTGGTGCCGGTGCCGAGCACCAATGCGTTTCGTTCTCGCCACGGCGTGCCGGTCGTGTAGCCTTCCGAATGCAGGAGTGTGCCGGCGAAAGATTCGAGCCCCGGCAATTGCGGGATGTGCGGTATCGGGCTGGCGCCGACGGCAAATACCAGATGGCGCGGCCTTATCCGGCGGATGGTTCCGTCGGCGCGCTCGAGCTCCACCGCCCAGCATTCGCTCCGCTCGTCATAGGATCCCGAGATGAGCTCCGTACCGGTCCAGCAGTTGATCTCCATGGCGTCCGCATAGGATTCGAGCCAATTGGCGAGCTTGTCCTTGGAGATGTAGACGGGCCAGTTGGGCGGAAACGGCAGATAGGGAAGATCGTTGACAAAGACCTCGTTGTGGAGCGTGAGCGCGTGATAGCGCTTGCGCCAGTTGTCGCCGATGCGCGCATTGCGGTCGACCACCAGTGTATCGATATCGAGCACGCCCAGGCGGGCGGCGATGGAGAGTCCCGCGTGACCGGCGCCGACAACGAGCACCGCCGGATCGTGGTCCGCATAGGCGGCTGCCTTGCGGCGAAGGTCCTGCCAGTTCTCGGCACCGAAGTCGCGCAAGTCCGACGGCCCCGTCGGCCGGCGCTTGCCGACACGCTCTTCGAATCCGGTCAATTCCTGGAGCGTGGTCGACAACGTCCACGCGCGGAGCGTTCGAGGCGACAATGGCTCCGGCACTAGCCTTACCACACCGTTGCCACGGCCTGCCGCGGTATCGAATGCAAAAAATGCCTCGATGCACTCCGTTCCCGCGCGCTCCACCCGGCGTGGCGGCGTACGCTTGGGATCGAGCCGAAATCCGCGCGGCCGCGCGACGGCAAGCGCTTCTCCAAGCAAGGCTCCGACCGCTGTACGCCCGCTTACCGACCGGATGCTCCACGTGAACGCGACGAGGTCGCGCCACTGACCGTCCGGCGAGAAGAGCGCAGACGCGGCGGCTGCATCGTTTCGCGACAAGGCGGCCTCGAAGGCCGAGAGCCAGTCCCCTGCGACGCGGGCGGCGGCGTCTGCCTGTTGCGCCATTGCGCCTCTCCGGAATTGCCGTTCAAGGGGCGGCGTCGGCGCCTAGACCTGAATGACCTGGGTCGGCCACACATTCACTTCGCTGGAGTTCACCAGCTGGGCCAGATTGTCCATGTCGCCGCGTTGCGTACGGAATGCGATGTATTTGCGATAAGCCTCTTCGCTGTCCCACAGCTCGACAAACAGGACGCGGGCAGGGTCGTCCTTGTGCTGTACGATACGGATGTTGCGGAATCCCTCGAACGCGGCCGTCTCCTTGAGCATGTCGGGAAGCACCCCCAGGAAAC
>Ga0335085_10004497_pt1 | contig 23063 bp, 17 predicted proteins | sample Lox_Sample_45_FD_206712 | JGI IMG/M metagenome (GOLD analysis project Ga0335085, IMG submission 206712) | Soil microbial communities from Loxahatchee National Wildlife Refuge, Florida, United States - Lox_Sample_4.5 | ecosystem: Environmental > Terrestrial > Soil > Wetlands | place: USA...
ATCCACCGCGAGCTGGCCTTCCGCAACGAGCGCGCGCACACCCTGCAGCTGTGGGTGAACCTGCCCAGCGAGCTGAAGATGACCGGCACCCGCTACCAGGACCTGCGGGCGGCCGGCCGCCCGGTCATCGAGCGCGACGGCGCCCGCATCGACCTGATCTCCGGCCACGCCGACGGCACCGCCGGGCCGGCGCTCAACAACTGGCCAATCAGCGGCACCTTGATCAGCCTCGAGCCCAGCCGCAGCCTCGAGCACCTGCTGCCCGGCCGCGACCGCGCCTTCTTCTACGTCCTGTCCGGCGAGATGACCGTCGCCGGCCACGCCGTGCAGGCCGGGCAGATCGCCTGGTCCAACCCGGTGCCGCAGGCCACGGCGTCGGTCATCACACTGGCGGCCGGTGACGGAGATCAGCCGAGCGTGGTCATGGCCTACAGCGGCCAGCCAATCGGCCAGCCAGTCGCCATGGGCGGCCCATTCGTGATGAACACCCAGGCGGAGATCACCCAGGCATTCAACGACTTCCACACCGGCAAATTCGGCGACATTCCCCGCCAGGCTCGGCTGAAGTACCTCTGACGCCCATGGACCAGGTGCTGGCTCGCAGCCACCTGACCTGGCGGTTCGACTTGCCCATGGAGTCCAGCATGAAGGCCAGGTCTGACGTCCCGGTTCCCGGCTCGTCAGTGGAGGCCAGGAGGCCCGTGTGCTACTGCTTGTGGAACTTCGCCTTCAGCGCGTCCACGCGCTACTGCGCGGTTTCCTTGCGCTGCTGCCTCTTCTGTTCGCGGATTGCCTTGCGCGCCGCCGACTGTACCTTCACCGGCCATGGTGTCATCGCCTTCCGGCACGTGGAGGTGGCCGTCCTTGTCCCGCTCCACGATGGCCGCCGAGCGGATCTCGAACCCGGTGGCGTTAGATAACTTGCTCAGCGCCTCATACGTGGTGCTGTTCTGCGGGAACGTGATCGCGACTGCGTACTCCCCCATACCGCCCTCTCCTTCCAGAAAGGACCCGTCCAGCGGCCGACCCAAGGTCGTATTCGCCTGCCGGTGATTGCCCACCGGATGTTTTTGTTTGCACGGCGATCTGCCTGGGATTAGGGACGAAGGTCCCGGTGAGGCCGGGCGCCAGGTCCCTGGTGAGAAGGGCACGGGTATCTGATGCTGCCCACATGAGGATCAGGCTTCGCCGCTGCAGGGCTAATGAGCCCGGCAGGCCAGCTGATGACCTTCCTGGCTGGGCTGGGCCGCTTCCTCTTGCTGCCCGCGCCTGCTGCTGTCCAGCCATGCCGGTGGTCAGGGCGCTGATCCCGCCCGCTGGTACCCGGCGGCGTTCGGCTGATCTGCTGCTTTGTGGCCATCACTACCGGGCGTCCCGGGCGGCCCTGGCGGCGGTGCGCGCCGTTGTCCTTGACCGAACTGGCGCAATTGTGCAGCCAACGCCAGCAAGTGCCTGAACCGGGCACAGGGCCTGCTGGGCTGGCCCCGGGAGTGCCGTCAGCGCTGCCTGCCGCACCCCCGGTTCTCAGCTGTGCCGCTCAGCACACGGTTAGGCGGCTTCCAGGTTCGCGCGGCTGCCATAGGCGCACAGCCCGTAGATCGCGACCACGTCTGCCGCGATGATCACCAGCGCCCAGAACGGGTAGGCGGGGACGAAGAACATCATGTCGATGGCGTTCAGCCCGAGCACGGCCACGCCGAACCAGCGGGCCAGCTGGTTGCCTGCCACCACCGCGACCGCGGCCAGCAGCTGCAGCACGCCGAGGATGAGGGTGATCCACCCCCAGGTACGCAGGTTGGCGAACACGTAGTGGGCATTGGCCACGAACACGTGCGCGTGGGCGACCGCGGCGATGCCGTAGATCAGGTTGAAGCAGCCGATGATCACCAGCATGACCGCTGCGAAAAAGACCATGCCGTAGCCGTGGCCCTCCGCGTGCCGCCCTCCAGAGCCCCGGGCTGGCTGGGTTGTTGCCGACGTCATTTCCCTTTCCCTCCGCTACCGGAAATTCGCATGACCCCGGCCTTGAGCCGGTGCACCGCCAAGCGGCCCCCGGGCCGTGGCCTGCCCTCAACACTCACCCGCGGCGAAGCGTGACCTTAGGGCCAAAGGTCCTACGCTCCGTCCGGGACTTCGCCCGGAAGGAGTGGCCCTTCGGGCAGTTCGGCTGACGGGCTGCGATGAGCCTGGCACGGTCGGCGGGTGGCCGATGACTTCTCGGAGCGGTATGGGGATCTGCTGACCGGGTCCTATGACTGCGTGGACCGGATCGTGCTGAACGCCTACTTCTCGCTGGGCCATAATCCGGGCGGGTTCCGGTGCTGGTGGCGGCGGCTGCACGGCGGCGATGACCAGCTCGATGACACGCACCTGATGCGGATGGCGGGCCGGTTTGCCCGCCGGGTCAAGGCCTGGGCAAGCGCGAACGGTGTCCCGGTGATCTACTGCACGGCCGGGCAGCGCAAGCACCTGATCGCCGAGGAGTACCTGGCCGCGCATGAGGTGAGCACAGGAGTGTTCCTGATCTTGGCCGCGAAGGCGCCCGCGACCGTGTGGAAGGTGAAGCGGTCACCGCGCGGGGCCATCACCAGCATCGAGCGGAAGACAGAGTACGTCTACCACTACAGCTTCCACATCATGGACCGGGCCTGGGGGCACCTGACGGTCAAGATGTCCGGGCACCCGCCGTTCGGCGCCCAGGTGATCCTCAACGGGCACGAGTACGTCGCCTGCCAGGCGCGTGCGGAAGGGATCGGGTTCACCAAGGAGGGCAACTGTTTTACTGGGATCGCGGATCCGCAGGGCCTGGCCCAGGTCGCAGATGCCTTGTCGCGGCATGCGGCTATAGGGCGCCTGGGCCAGGTCTGCGACCGGTGGATCTATTCGGCGTGCCTGTGCTTCGGCCTGGACCTGGCCGAGCAGGCCCGCAGCGGGTTCGCCTACAGCTACTCCATCTACCAGGCCGAATACAGCCGCAACCTGCTGTTCGCCTCCGGCGCCCAGATGGAGGACCTGTTCGACCGGATCTGCGACCGGACCCGGTCCCGGCTGGACATCCCCACGCTGCGGGTCTTGTTCGGCCTGAAGAACCGGCCGCATTCCAACCGGGCCGCCGGCCCGCCCGCGCAGGAGATCGTGATCGAGAAACCTCAGTACGGCCTGGCCTGGTTCCGGATCCGCTTCGGGCTGCTCCAGCTCAAGGCCTACACCAAAGGCGAACACGTGCTGCGCTTCGAAGCCACCGTGCACAACACCAAGGAACTGCGCTGCCGCCGCAGCCTGGAGAACTTCCCCGAGATCATCACCCGCCTGGCCGGCATGGCCGAACGGTTCTGCACGGCCCTCGATTGCGTCGACATCAGCTTCCTCAACGACACCGCCCTCGATGAGCTGCCGCTGCCCTCCCGGGTCGGCGCCACCCGGGTCGGTGGCATCGACCTGAACAAGCCCCGGATCCGCGCCGCCCTAGCGGCAGCACTGGCCCTGGCCGCCGCGCCGCACGGCTTCACCGTCGCCGAGCACGCAGCCAGGGTCCAGGCGATGACCGGCCACAACGGCTACACCACCCGCCAGGCCGCTTACGACCTGAGAAAGTTCCGCGGGAAGGGCCTCGTCGCCAAACCCGGCCGCACCCGCCGCTACCAGGTCTCTCCACCCGCCGCCCGCACCATCGCCGCCCTGCTCGCCCTGCGAGACCAGGTCATCAACCCGATCCTCGCCGGCCTCCACAGCCCCCGGCGGGGCCGCAAACCCGCTACCTGGACCCGCATCGACCAAGATTACGAGACCCTCCGCATCGGCATGCAGAACCTCTTCCACGACCTCGGCATCACCGTCGCCGCATAGACAACATTTTGTCGATCAGGATCTCGCAAGCTCCTAGGCGTGTTCAACATCGCCGGCGCGCTGCCCTTTTCCATCGCGCCGACGATCGCGCCGGCCATCCTGGCGGTCGGCAGCGGCAGCTACGGCGTGCTGTACATGGTCGCCGGGCTCTGCGCCATCCTCGGCGCTTTCGCGATCCTGCCGGTGAAGCGGGTCCGGTGAGCAGTCGGGTCCGGTGAGCGCTGAGGGGTGCCGACATGCGGCCATACGGCCGGGCCCTGGGGTGGGCCCGGCCGTATGGCCGGGTCGAGGGCTAGACGGTGACGCGGCGCCCGGCGGGCAGCGTGCTGGCGGCGTCTATTGCGGCGGTGATAGGGGAGGGCCTGAAGCCCTTCACGACCAGCCACACGCCCAGCGACAACTCCCAGGCAGCCACCGGGAGGAAGCCCAACGCGAGCACGGTGATTTGGTGGTCGGTGCGGAACAGGGCTGTGATGACAGAGGCAAGGAGTATCGGGGCTCCGATGAGTCCCATCGCGGGAATGATGCGGGGCACAAGCCGGGACCGGTACATCAAGGAGCCCAGCAGCAGTGCGTTGATTCCCGGCATGAAGCTCTGTGAGAGCAGGAACGTCCATTTGTAGACCGCGACGTGCGATGCGCCGATGGTGACTAGCGCGCCCGCATTCGCTCCGGCCGCTCCGCCCAGGTCCTGTCGCAGGGTCACCAGCGAAAGGAGGCTGACGACACCAGTGAAGATCATGACGCCTTCAAGAACGCGAGCGGTGACAAAGCCAAGCGCGACGCCTTCGTTCTGCCGCTTGACCACCGGGTACAGCGTGACAGCGGTGCCGATGCCGGCGAGGGCGACGATCACCTCGAGGAAGCCGCCCACGAGCACGCCAGTGTGGCTGCCGGAGCTGAGGATCCAGTCCCGGTGGTTCTCCACGGAGCCGTAGAGGGCGAGTGTGGGGATCGAGATGAAGGTGAGCAGGTAGAAGATGCCCGCGACGAGCGCGGTCTTCCTTGTCGAGGTCATCGGGATTCCTTTTTCCGCTTTCGTTGCCGGGGTTTGTACGGTGGTCGCCATGTCGGTCTCCTTTTCGTGAAACTGCGGGTTATCGGGTCTCGGCGGCGGGCGCCTCAGGATGATCGGTGTCGACGTGATTGACCGAGATCAGGGGCAGGCCCAGGTCCCGCGTTTTCTGCAGCAAGCCGTACAGTGCGGCCTGGTCGGCTACCGGGCCATGGATGAGGGTGGTGCCGTCGCTGCCGTGAGTGAGGGTCAGTCCGTCGAACCAGGCGGCCCACCGGGTGTCGAGGCGCCCCTTGAGGCGGATCTCGTACCATCCGGGGCCGTGATGGCGGCCGGTCGATATCTCGTTCACGGGTGCTCCTCTTGCTGCCTGCCTGGTTGGATCTGCGGCGGCGTTGCCGACGTTGCTGGGTCTGATCGGAAGCTATGAGCGGATGTGGTGAGCAGGCATCACCACACCTGGTGATTGATGTGGTGATTCAGGCGGCGGAGACGCGGTCGCTGGAGGGCGGCCCGCGTCAGGTCTCCGGCACCTCGCTCACGGCTGTGGGACATCCGGCTCATCGGGGGGCTGTGCCGCCCGCGTTCGGGTGACCGGCGGGCGCGCCGCGCCCGGGGCCGGTGCCGGACGGGGTCAGGGCTGGCGGCTGCGGGTTCGCGGCAGCAGGCCGAGTTCCGCGGCCCGGCGAACCGCTGCCCTGCGGCTGGTCACCGCGAGCTTGGCATAGATGTTCTTGGTGTGAGTCCGCATGGTGTTCAGGGACACCATGAGCTCGCGGGCGATGGCCGGGCCGCCCAGCTCGGTTCCGAGCAGCCGAAGCACGTCGAGCTCGCGTTCGCTCAGTGGCTCGATCAGGGCCTGTTCCACAGGGCCGTTGTGCTCGGCCCCGCTCACGGCCGCCAGGAGCCGGCGCGCATAGTCCCGCCTGATCCCGTCTTTCGCGGCTGCTCTTAGCAGAGAGGTCATCGGCGGGCCCTCATCTGCGAAGACCCGGACGTAGCCCTCCGGCTCGGCCAGCATCATCGCCCGTTCCAGGGAGGCAAGCGCAACAGGGATGTCCCCTAGCGTCTGGTGCGCGAGCGCCTTCAGCACCAGGATTTCGATGACGCGTCCCGTCCTCCCGCCCTCTTCCGCGGCCAGCAGGAGGCGTTCCAAGAGCCGGGCCGCCTTGTGAACCGAGTGCTCTGCGCGCTCGCGCTGGTACCGCGCGAGGAGCACCCTGGCCAGGGTGATGTGCTCGAACTCGCGCAGGTAACTGAGGTCGCCATCAGCGGACAGGCTCTGCTCATTCGCCCAGCCGAGGGCTTCACCGAGTCTGCCCTGCGCGATCCAGACCCGTGCCCTCAACGCCGGCACGGGCCGCACATTGGGGAAGAAGTCGCTCACATACAGGCGTTCCGCCTCGTTGAGCAGATCGAGTGCGCCGTCCAGATCTCCCTCAGCCTGGCGTATCCGGGCCATCGCGACCCGCCAGCGATACCGGTTCTGCGGCAATCCTGTGTGCTCGCCCAGCTCCTGGCTCTTTGCAGGTGCTGGGTGGCGGCCTGCAAATCGTCGCGCTCGTAGTGGATCTCGCTCATCCCGACGTACATGTCTGCCGTTCCCCGCAGAACCGGCCCGCCCTGCTCAGGCGCACGCTGCAATGCCTGCTCGTAGGTGCGCATCGCCTCGCCGAGACGACCTTGCGCAAGCCGGATATCCGCCAGAGCGATCGCGCAGCCGAAGGTATCGGCGACGTACCCGGCCCGCCGTAGTCCGGCCATGCATTCGGCATACGCCGAGTGCCCTGCCTCGAGATCCCCGCTCGTCCAGGACGCGAGCCCCAAGAACCCTGCTGCCGAGGCACGCCCGAGGTGGTCCTCCTCAGGCGCAAGATCCAACGACCGCCGGGCGTGCCGCACGGTGCCGGGCACATCGCCCCGCGCCAGGGCCAGGGCGGCACGGTACACCTCAATCGCCGCCGGGAGACGGCGAAATTCCTCGTCGTCGACCACGACCATCTCCGCCGGCGGGGCTTGGGACCCCTGACCGATCCCTGCCGCCGTGTCCAGCCACCGCTCGGCGTCCCGCAGCCGGCCCTCAACTCCCTCGAGATCGCCAGCCAGCAATGCCCCGGCAAAGTTAACGCTGAGTACCGGCCTGACCTGGACCACGTCGTCGGGGAGCACCTCGAGCCAGCCACGCACCGTGGCCTCCTGCCTGGTCCGGCGCATCGCCGGGATCGCCAGTTCGACCAGGTCCGCCGCCCGCCTGAAATCCTCGGCGACCAGCGCGTGGCGGATCGCCTCGGACGGCTCGCCGTTCTGCTCATACCACGCGCTCGCCCGCCGGTGCAGGGCCGGCGCCTGGCCGGGCTGCTCATCCAGCAGGCGCGCTTGCAGCACATCGGCAAACAGATGGTGGTAGCGATACCACCGGCGGCGGTCGTCCAGCGGGACCAGGAACAGGTTCCCCCGGTCCAGCGCCTCCAGCATGGCCTTGCCGTCACCCTGCCCGGTGACCGCATCGCACAGCGGGCCGCTCAGCCGGCCCAGAATAGAGGTCTGCAGCAAGAAGGCCTGGACACGGTCCGGCTGACGCTGCAGCACCTCCTCGGCCAGGTAGTCGACAACGTAACGATCATCTCCCGCGAAGCCGGCAATGAAGCCGGCCACGTCGTCTCGCCCCTGCATCGACAGCGCCGCCAGCTGAAGCGCTGCGATCCAGCCCTCGGTGCGTCCCTCCAGCGCGGCCACGTCCCGCGCCGTCAGCTGCAGGCCCATCATCTCGTTGAAGTACGCCGCCGCCTCATCAGCGGTGAAGCGCAGCTCGGCCGCGCGGATCTCGGCCAGCTCACCGCGCGCCCGCAACCGGGCCAGCGGCAACGGCGGATCAGCGCGGCCGGCGATCACCACGTGCAGCCCCGGAGGCAGATGATCGAGCAGGAACGCCATCCCGTCCGCCACATCGCGCGCGTCGATGACGTGGTAGTCGTCGAGCACCAGCACGATGTCGGCCGCGATGGCGCCCAGATCGTTGATCAGAACGGTAAGCACCGTATCGGTCGGGGGCGGCGGGGACGCGTGCAGGAGGGCCAGCGCGCTCTCGCCTACCCCGGGTGCCACCGCCCGAAGCGCGGCGATCACATAGGTCCAGAAGGATGCGGGATCGTTGTCGCCCCGATCGAGCGACAGCCACGCGGCCAGCCGCTCATCGCCCGGCGCGGCCGGTCCCGCCGCCAGCCATTCGGTGAGCAGGGTCGTCTTGCCGAAACCAGCAGGCGCGGAGACGAGTGTCAGCTTCGACGCGGTCCCGCGGTCCAGTCGCTCGCTCAGCCGCGGACGCGGCACCAGGCCGCGCCGAGACCTCGGGGCATAGAACTTCGTCTCGAGCAGGGCGGCTGGCACAGACCATCTCCCTACGCGAGCGCATCAGCCAGGAACTCCTGGCCTCTTCGGCCTACCCATTCCTCGCCAGACGACGACCGATAAGTCCCGTCATGAACGAGGTTACGGTCAGTGTTGCACTCGTGGTTCCACCCATCCGAGCGGCCCCGCCAGGCGACAAGAGAGACGGCGCCCAGAACTGATATGTGCTCAACGCCGCGCGTATGCCCGAGGCTGCCAACTCGCAGGTATTCGGCATCGTTCCGTGCGGGCTGTGGATGCAGTGTCTGCAAGGGCTGGTAACCCATGGTGACGACGGCATGCCCTTCCTGCGTGGCTGCCAGCGGTTAGAAACTGATAGCGACCGACACTCATGCGGGTGGGAGAAACCGTCCCACCAAGGTGTGGCTGGGCTGGCACAGCCGGGACCGGCATGTACCGGGCACAGCGGGGACCCTTGGTGTCAGTCTTGCGGTCGGCCGCGAGGCCTTCCGGGCTGCCACCGTCTTAGGCCCGGTGGTTGCCCAGGTCGGCGGGGTGTCGCCGTGGGTAGTTATCTGCTGTGCTTCCCGGGCTGGTGACGTTGCGTCACTACCGGCGTTCGTGGCTGCGCGGCGACCTGGTTGCTGGCGTCACCGTGGCGGCTTACCTGGTTCCGCAGGTGATGGCGTACGCGACGGTGGCGGGCCTGCCACCCGTTGCGGGACTGTGGGCGGCACTGCCCGCCCTGGTGGTGTATGCGGTGTTGGGGTCGTCGGCATCCCTGTCGATGGGCCCGGAGGCCACGACGGCGCTGATGACGGCCATCGCGATCGCGCCGCTCGCCGCTGGCGATCCGGTGTGGTACGCCGATCTCGCCACTACCCTTGCCCTGCTGGTGGGGTTGATGTCGGTGGCCGCCGGGCTGCTGCGGCTGGGTTTCGTGGCGGATCTGCTGTCGCGGCCGGTGCTTGCTGGCTACATGGCGGGCGTGGCGCTGATCATGATTGCCGATCAGCTCCGGCGGGTGACCGGCGTGCCGGTCACCGGGCAGGCGTTCTTCGCGCAGATCGATTCGTTTGCCCGCGGCGTGAGCCACCTGCAGCCGGCGACGGTCGCGCTGGCGGCAGCCGTGCTGGCCTTCCTGCTGCTGCTGCGCTGGCGTTGGCCACACACGCCGGGCCCCCTGCTGGCCGTGCTGCTGGCCACCGGCGCCGTGGTCCTGTTTGGCCTGAGCAGCCACGGGGTTGCCATTGTCGGCCCGATCCCGGCGGGCCTGCCGGTCCCCAGGCTGCCCAACGTTTCCCCTCCCGTTCTGCAGGAGCTGCTGCTGCCGGCGTTCACCGTGCTGATCGTGGGTTTCAGCGATGACGTGCTGACTGCGCGGTCGTTCGCACGGCGCGACGAGCGGATCAAGGCTAACCAGGAGCTCCTGGCGCTCGGCGTCGCCAACGCGGGGTCGAGCCTGATCCGTGGCTTCCCCGTGAGCAGCAGCGCGACCAGGACCGCGATCGGCGTGGCCACCGGCAGCCGGACCCAGCTTTACTCGTTGACCGCGGCCGCGTCGGTGGTGGCCGTCCTGCTGTTCCTGCGGCCGGTGCTATCGCGGTTCCCGACCGCGGCGCTGGGGGCGATCGTCATTTACGCTGCTCTCCAGCTGATAGACCTGCCCACGTTGCGGCGGCTGGCTGCCTTCCGCCGCACCGAACTGGCGATAGCCCTGGCCACCTGCATCGGGGTGCTGGCCTTCAACATCTTGTACGGGGTTCTGGTCGCGATCGGGCTGTCGGTGGCCGACCTGCTGGTCCGGGCGGCCCGCCCGCACGACGCGGTCCAGGGGCTGGTGCCCGGCGTGGCCGGTATGCACAACGTGGAGGACTACCCCGGCGCACAGACCATCCCCGGGCTGGTGGTGTACCGCTACGACGCGCCGCTGTTCTTCGCCAACGCCGAGAACTTCCGCCAGCGGGCGCTGGCCGCCGCGGACCGATCGGATGATCCTGTCCGCTGGTTCGTGCTCAACGTCGAGGCGAACGTCGCGGTGGACTACACCGCGCTCGAGGCCATGGACGCCGTCCGGGAGGAAATCAACCGCCGGGGCGCCATCTTCGCCCTCGCCCGGGTCAAACACGACCTGCTGGCACGGCTGCAGGCCTTCGGCCTGGACGGCAAGATCGGGGCAGAGCACCTGTTCCCCACCCTCCCCACTGCAGTAGAGGCCTACCAGGCGTGGGCCCGCCAGCATGGTCCCCGGCCAGGTCCCAAAGGCACCGGAGCCGGCTGAGTCAGCCGGCCGCGACTCAATTGACCGGCGCTCCTTGTCGTGGGGGATTACCTCGACGCGAATCGCCACCAAGGCCGACGCTGCGAACTCGCGCCGCGCCAGGCAACATTTGCCCGGCGATGGTTAACGAGCGTATCCGGCATGGGTCGCATGCGCTCGTGGGCTGGGTTCACCCAGTGTGGATGAAGTCACGGCGGGCTGGGCTGCTGATGCTGGAGCATGAGGCGGGAGCCGGGAAGGTGGCCCTTGCGGCTCGGCGCGATCCTGGAGGCGGGTCGTGTGGTGATGTCCAGGTCTGGGTCGGCGGGGCATGCGGCCTGGGGGTGGCTGCGGTCGGTTGCGCCGCAGCGGCGGTATCTGGTGCGGGATCTGCTGGCCGGTGTGCCGGGGGCGGTCGGTAGCGTGCCCGATGGCATGGCGGCGGCCCTGTTGGCGGGTGTCAACCCGGTGCAGGGCCTGTATGCGAGTTTCGCCGGGCCGATCACGGGCGGGCTGACCGCCAATACCCGGTTGATGCGGCCTCGACCTCCGCCGCACCGAACGGCTCCGCCGCACCGGGCGGCTCGAGGGACCGATCCGCACCTTCGAGGCCACCCCGCTGGTCGGCGAATCAACCGAGGCAGCCCGCCGGGCCGCGCAGGCATGGCTGGTGAAAAAGCAGTCCAGCTGATGACAGGCACGACCTGACACAGCTGGGGAGGGGTCACGCCATGACTTCTCTGGCCTCTGGACAGTGGCCGGCGGCCCGCGGCGGGCCACTGCTCGCCCGGTGCGGCGGTCTGCTGCTGAGTGAGTAGACGAAGATCCGCTCCGTGTGGTTGATCAGCATCGACTTCGGCGCCGCCGCGATCGCATTGGCGGCCGGTCGCGCCGCCGACTAAGCGCGGGCGGCGAGATCTCCCCTGCGGGCGTCGCTCCACTGGGCGGTGTCCGCGATGCGGACTGGGTATGCCGCAAAGCAGTTCTCTTGCCTGCGGGGCGCCCTTCAGCATCCAGCTTGTGCGCTGTCGTCGGTAAGTGCGGGCGCGTCGGCGACCGCTCGTTTGAGGAACGCCGTGGCCCGGCCGAAGGTCTCCCCGATGGTGTGGGCCGCCAGCTGGGCTTGGTATGCCTGGTACCGGGACACCTCCCACGCCCGCCCGTGCGGGGAAAGCTTCGCCAGCGTCGATTCGGGTACCGGCCTCCACATCCAGCCCGTGATCCACCCTGCACTTGAGTCCTGGCTGTTCTGGCTGGGTTCGATGAACTCGGCAAGGTCGGCTTCGTCGCCGATCCGGTTGCGCACGAACCGCAGCCCGGCCAGGGTTTGCTCGATCAACTGGCGCTGGGCAGGGGTCCGGTCAGCCATGACCCGGTCGTAGGCATCCAGGTGGTGGCGCAGCAGCGTGGCGTCCACGATGGTGACCCACCACACCGCCTCGCCGATCGCCGCGAACGCCCGCGCCTGGTCCCACTCGGCCACCTGGGAAAGCCGCTGCGCGGTGTCGTTCATCGCGGTGATGGACCATTGAAGTGCGCTCATCCCGGCCTTCAGATCGCCACTGTGCTCGCGGTTCCATGCGGCCCGGCAGGAGGGGGAGCAGAACCGGGCGTGCTCGCGGCGCGGCACGAACGGGGCACCGCACTGCTCACAGTCCCGGGTCTCAACCACCGGTGTGTTCTCCAAAGTGACCGTTTGAGCAGCACCGCCGGTCAGTGCCACCTCGCCAAGAACGAATCGCCGCGCCCGGCGGTGCCCTGCCTTGCCTCGAACCATCGACCTCACCGGTAACTGCTTTGGTAAACGCTGCGGTGGCGGCGCTCTGCGCACCGCCAGTCCACCGCGCCCGGGCTGCTCGCGTTCCAGCCCACGGCCTGGGCAGCCACGGGCCGCCCCGTGCTGGTTCGTCTATCAGTCATCGTACGTTCACCTATCATTCATTTTTTGGTCGGTTGAGCGTTGCCTAGCCCGGATACCTTCCGCGCAGCAGATGGAGCGCGGCCAGCCGCGGGACACGGGGCGGTCGGCAGGAGCGGTGGGGAGACGCCATGGCTGACGTCCAGTCCAGGGACTTAATCGCAGCGCTGGATGAGGCGTCACTGAGCAGGTTCCACCTGCGGGCGGTGCTGGTGTCGGGGATGGGTTTCTTCACCGACGCCTATGACCTGTTCGTCATCGGGATCGCCTCCGCTCTGATCACCAAGGACTGGAACCTGAGCTCGGGCCATCTCGCCCTGCTCAACTCCACCATGCTGTTCGCCGCCTTCCTGGGGGCGATGGTGCTCGGGCGCTTCGCCGATCTGGGCGGACGCAAGCGGGTGTACTGGCTGGTCGCCGCGATCATGATTGTGGCCGCGGTGGGGTCGGCGCTGTCGCCCTCGTTCTGGGTGCTGATCGCGTTCCGGTTCCTGCTCGGGTTCGGCGTCGGCGGTGACTACCCGGTCAGCGCGGTGCTGATGAGCGAGTACGCCAATCGCAAGGACCGCGGCAAGCTGGTCGGGATGGTGTTCGGCACCCAGGCGCTCGGGCTGATCGTCGGCCCTCTGGTCGCGCTAGCGTTGCTCGGCGCCGGCCTCAGCGATGACCTGGTGTGGCGGATCCTGCTCGGCCTGGGCGCGGTGCCCGCGGCCGCGGTGATCTACCTGCGCCGCAAGATGCCCGAATCGCCGCGCTACCAGGTCCAGGTCCAAGGCAAGGCAGAGCAAGCCGCCGCGCAGATCTCCGTCTTTACCGATGGCCAGGTCAGCGAGAACGGAGCGGGTCAGGTTAGCGGGAACGGGGCCCCAGCACCCCGGCAGGAGCTGGGGCTGCGGGCGTTCCTGACCAACCGTCATTGGCTGATCATGCTGGCCGGGACCGCGGGCACCTGGTTCCTGCTCGACTACGCCTACTACGGCAACACCATCTCCACCCCGCAGATCCTGTCCCTGATCTCGCCCACCGCCTCCACCATGACCAAGATCGCCCTCCAGCTGGCCATCTTCGTGGTCGCGGCGGTCCCCGGCTACCTGCTTGCGATCGCCAAGCTGGACAAGGTCGGGCACCGGCGGCTGCAGCTGCTGGGGTTCGCGATGATGGGCGCCTGTTTCCTGATCATCGCGGCCGTGCCCGGCATGACCACCGCTGTTGTGCCGTTCCTGCTGGTGTACGGGGTGAGCTACTTCTTCACCGAGTTCGGCCCGAACATGACCACCTTCGTGATGCCCAGCGAGATCTACCCGGTCACCATGCGCGCCACCGGCCACGGGATCTCCGCCGGCATCGGCAAGCTCGGCGCCTTCATCGGCGTGTTCCTCTTCCCGCTGCTGAACGACTGGCTCGGCCTGCGCGGCACGCTGCTGCTCACCGCCGCAGTGGCCGGGCTCGGCTTCGCCCTCACCCTGGTACTGCCCGAACCCGCCGGGCGCAGCCTGGAAGACATGCCCACCAGCACGCGTGACATACGAGCCAAGTCACTGCGGGTGGCCAGTCAGCATCAGTCCACCGAAGACCCCGCATCGGCCGCCTAACGCTTGACCGGGACAACGCTTTCCCGCTCAAGATCCCGCCGGACCATGGCGTTTCCCGTGGCCCCACGGCAGGCGCGCAACCTGCTGTGTTCATCCCTCACGTTGGATTTAGTTCATCTTCTGTTCATCTGGGTAGCTGAGCCGGATGATTCCGGCGGATGCACAGGCATCACTGGCCGCCGCGGCGCATGCGCTCAACGGTGAGGGGTGGCTGCAGGCTGGTGAGCTTGGCCTGGCCCTGCTGCTGTCGGCGGTGATCGGCCTGGAGCGGGAGGTCCGGCAGAAGAACGCCGGTCTGCGAAACCCACACCCTGGTCGGGGTCGGCGCGGCGCTGTTCATGCTGATCAGCAAGTACGGGTTCACCGACGTGCTGGAGCCCCGGCTGGAGCCCCGGCTGGTGGTGCTGGACCCGTCCCGGGTGGCGGCCCAGATCGTGACCGGCGTGGGATTCCTGGGCGCGGGGCTGATCTTCGTCCGGCGTGATTCGGTGCGCGGCCTGACCACCGCTGCCGCGATCTGGGTCACCGCCGCCGTCGGGGCGGCGGCGGGCGCCGGGCTCCCGTTGCTGGCGATCCTGACCACCGGCATCTACTTCCTGGTGGCGGTCGCGTTCCCGCTTGCCACCCGCCGCCTGCCCAGGTCGGCGACCGCGATCTCGGCCCCGCGGGTCCGCTACCCCGACGGCCGGGGTATCTTGCGCGACGTGCTCCGCGAGGCGACCATGCGGGGCTTCGCTATCGATGACGTGGCGACCGAGGCACTCGGCTACCGGCGGCCTCCCTCCAGCCAGGACGGCGTGTGCGCCGCACGCACCATGGTGGAGGTCACGCTGAACGTCCATGGTAAGAACTCGGTCAACGAACTGGCAGCCGCACTGTCCGAGCAGGAAGGCGTCGACGCCGTCCTGGCCAGCGACGCCAACACGATCGACGAGTAAACGCCCCGGCGAGCACCTGCAGCGGAGGCCCTGATCCTGACTGCTCGGTGTGTCGGTGCCATCGGCTACCGTGCGGGTATCGGTGATCGAGTGGAGCAGGCGATGGCAGGACTTGTGGCCGAGTTCGCGGTTCTGGGCCCGTGGTCGCTGGAGACCAGCCGGCAGTTCTGGGAGGGCTTCACCCCCGCAGCGCTGGTAGCTGAGCCGGCCGGGCCGAGGCTGCGCACGGTGTTCTGTGCCGAGGGTGACTGGCGCCGCGCCGAGGCGGAGGTGACCCAGTCCGGGGATACCGCACACGTGGTGCTGGCTGGCGACGGTGATCTTGATGCGGCCGCCGCGCAGGTGTGCCGGTTCCTGGTGCTGGACGTCGACGGGCGTGGCTGGCCGCAGGTGGGCCGCCGGGACCCGGTGATCGCCGACGCGCAGGCGCGGCTACCTGGCCTGCGGCCGTGCGGTTTCCATTCCCCCTACGAGGCCGCGGCGTGGTCGGTGCTGGCGCAGCGGCTGCGCATTGCCCAGGCTGCCCGGCTGCGCGCTGAGCTGATCGCCCGCCACGGCGAGGATGGCGCGTTCCCCCCGCCGCATACCCTGGCCCGGGCTGGCCTGGATCTTCCAGGCCGTAAGGGTGAGTATCTGCACGCGGTCGCTGAGGCAGCTCTCGACGGGCTGCTGGACGGGGCAGCGCTGCGTGCTCTGGACCCCGGCCAAGCCGTCCAGCGCGTGCAGCAGGTCAAAGGGCTCGGCCCGTTCGCCGCCGAGCTGGTCGTGGTCCGCGGCGCGAACGCCCCCGACGCGCTGCCCCGCCACGAACGCCGGCTGGACGCCGAGATCGCCGAGCGGTACGGGCCCGGCCGCACTCTCGCCGAAGTCTCGGAGGCGTGGCGGCCCTACCGCACCTGGGCCGCCGTCCACCTGCGTGCGCTGCGCGCGCCGCGCACCGGCGAGATCGCCGGCCGCTGAGCCACCCAGGGCCGCCCGGGCACGCTAAGCGACCACGCCTTGAACCGCTGAGCTACGCTAACCGCCCAATCTGCACGCGCTGGTGGTATGTCGCGCCAGTCGTCTGCGTAGCGCAGGAATGGTCGTTGTGTTCGGGTGCCAGCGGGTCGACGAGTGTTGCCGTGGGAGACGGAGGGCCTGCGCGACTCTGCTTCGCAAGCACGTGGCCTGGTGACGTGCTTGTTATTGACTGCTGGGTGGGGATGCTGGTTTGAGCGCATGTTGCCGGAGGGTTTCCTGAACGCGCCGGGCGCCGGGAGTACCGATGCGCTGATAGATCGCCAGCGCCTGCTTTAGGTGGGCGATACCTTCGCCGGGGTTGCCGTCCCGGAGGTGGCTGTGGCCGATGCCTTCCAGGGCGCGTGCTTCCTCCAGCGGTCCGCTGAGGTCGCGGGCGATGGCCAGCGCCTGGCCGTGGTGGTCGCGGGCCTGCTGGGTCTTGGCAGTTCGGGACGACAGTTCGCCGAGGCCATTCAGCACGTCAGCTTGGCCGTGCCGTGCACCGAGGTCGCGGAACAGCTGGAGGGCCTGGTGGTGGCTGACGGCAGCAGCGGGGTGATTGCCGGTTAGTTGCTGCACGAGGCCGAGTTCGTTGAGCGCATAGGCCTGGGCCTGCCGTTCGCCGAGGTCGCGGAATAGTTCCAGGGCCTGCTGGTGGCTGGCGGCGGCGGCCCGGTAGTCGCCGGTCAGCCGCTTCAGGACTCCGAGTTCGTTCAGCACCCAGCCCTGGGTGCTGCGGTCGCCGAGGCCGCGGTTCAGCGCCCTGACCTGATGCAGGCTGGCGGCAGCGGCCGGGTAATCACCGGTCAGCTGCTGCACGGAACCCAGATTGATGAGGGCATCGGCCTGGCCGTATTGGTGGCCGAGTTCGCGGAACAGCTCCAGCGCCTGCTGGTGGCAGGCGGCGGCCGGGTAGTCACCGGTCAGCTCGTGCACGATGCCCAGGTCGGTGAGGGCGTGGGCCTGCCCGTGCCGGTCACCGAGGTCGCGGAACAGTTCCAGCGCCTGCTGGTGGCAGGCGGCGGCGGAAGGGTAGTCACCGGTCTGTCCTTGCACGAAGCCCAGGCGGTCTATGACATCGGCCTGACCGGCCGGGTCACTCAGGTCGCGGTAGACCGCCAGGGCCTGCTGCAAAGTGACTACTGCCGCAGCGTAGCCGCCGGTCATCACTTGCATGGCACCCAGCAGCAGCAGAGCCCGGGCCTCGCCAGGCTGGTCGCCGGCCCGGCGGGCAGCGGCCAGGGAGATCTGATGCAACGTGAGGGCCTGGTCCCAGTGACCCCTGGCCTCCAGGAAGCTGGCCATGGCGGCGGGGATCAAAGTCGCGTATGCAGGACGCTCGCTGCCAGCGGCGTAACCTGCGGCCGCGTGCAGGTTGGCCCGCTCGGTCTCCAGCCAGGCGGCTGCCTGCACCAGGGTGGATACCGGTGGCGCGCATGCCGGCAGCCGGGCAGGTGGCAGAGAGTCGACGGCGGGGCTCCAGCTTGTACTGACGACGTGCTTGCTGGCGGCCAGCGCGGTCTGCAAGTAGTAATCCAGCAGCCGGGCGGTGGCGTCCGCGGAGTCGGCTGGGTCGTCCGCGACTGCGAGGGTCTGGGCGTGTTCGCGGAGCAGGTCGTGCAGCTGGTAGCGGCCGGGGCCGGGCTCGGTGAGCAGGTGCTGGTCATACAGCTCATCGAGGCCGCGGCGGGCGGCGGCCAGCGTGGTGCCGTCGAGCGCGGCGGCGGCGTAGGCGTCGATGTCAGGGCCGGGGTGCAGGCCGAGGCGGCGGAACAGCCGCTGCTGATCGTCAGGCAGGTCCTGGTAGGACAGGCCGAACGCGGCGCCGACCGACAGGTTCTCGGTGTGCATGAGGGCCAGCCGGTCCCGGGCCACCGCCAGGTCGGCGGCCAGCTGTCCGGGCGTCCAGGCGGGGTGGTGGCGCAGCTGGCGGGCGAGCATCCCGATCGCCAGCGGCAGGTAGCCGCACAGGCCGGTGATCTCGCCCACCGCCGCATCCCGAGCGGATAGACCGGGCCGGGCCGCCAGCCGGGCCAGCAGCGCTGCCGCCTCAGCGGGCGGCAGCGTGTCGAGGCTGATCACCGCGGCGTCGTCCAGCGCGGTCAGCCGGCGGCGGCTGGTGACCAGCACCAGGCTGCCGGCGGTGCCGGGCAGCAGCGGCCGGACCTGCTCGTGGCTGGCCGCGTCGTCGAGCAGCAGCAAGACCCTCTTGCCTGCCACCTGGTCCCGCCACCGCGCGGCGCGGGCCTCCAGCCCGGGCGGGAACTGCGCCGCGGGCACCCCGGCGGTCAGCAGCAAGCTGGCCAGCGCATCGGCGGGTTCCACCGGCCGCTGGCCTTGGGTGTGGGCGTGCAGCGGCAAGAAGAACTGCCCATCGGGGAAACGCTCCGCGAGCCGGTGGGCCGCGTGCACCGCGAAGGTGGTCTTGCCGATCCCGGCCATCCCGTCGATCGCGTGGATCCCCACCACCCCGCCATCGGCGGCCAGGCTTTCCATCGCGCCCAGCAGTTGCGTGAGCTCAGCGCCGCGGCCGGTGAAGGCCGCGATATCGCGCGGCAGCGCCCGGGTGGCCGCCGCTGGGGTGGCCCCCGGCGCCTCTCCGCGCTGGGCCGCCAGCACGTCGGCGGGCGGGGCCTTGCCGCGGGCCGCGGCGACGAACAGTTCGCGCACCGGCCCTTCCAGGCTCAGCGCACCGGCCAGCAGCAGCGCGGTGTCCTTGCGGGCGGTGCGGCTGATGCCCCGCTCCAGGTCGCTGACCGACCGCGGGCTCATGCTCGCCGCTTCCGCCAGCTCCTCCTGGGTCAGCCGCGCTTCGGCCCGCAGCTGCCGCAACAGATCGGCGAAAGAAAGCCCCGACCGCTCGTCCACCGCCCCCAGCATCCCCCTTGCGATCCCCCGCCGCGGCCACCGCGCACCGGGCGGAATCGATCCTGCACCAACCGTACGCACGACCTGCCCGCTTCCGCCATCTCCGGCCCCCAGGCAGGCCGGGATGAGCCGGCCTTCCGTCGGCATCGCGGCGAGGACTTCCGGAGCCGGCCGAGCGCCGGGCCGCCGATGGGTCCGCTGACGCCTCATTAGCCGTCGCCCGGCACCTATGACTGGGCCGCAACTGTGAGTTCTCCCGTGGGCCGGCCCGTGTGGTGAACACCGCAGCCGCCGCCGACAGTGGAATCAGCCGCGGCGGCCCGCCGCCGCCCAGCCCGGCCGAGCCCACCAGGAGGCCATCATGAACCGCAACCGGCGTATCCGCCGTTCCCGGGCGACGCCCGGCGTGATGCACCAGCCCGGGCACGCTGTCGGCGGCCGCGCCACCCGCATTGCACCGGCTGTCCTTGCGGATCTGGTGCGCAACCGGTACCGGCCTGACCAAGAAGGCAGTCATGACGAACGGGGCTGAGGCAGGAAGTTCGGGTGCGCCGGGCCCCAGAGCCGGTTCTGACATGCCGCTGCCATTCTGCGGGGATGAGTACCCGCCACTGAAGGGTTCTCCGGGCGCGGTGATCTGCACCAAGGCGTGCCACCCCCAGACCCGGATGCACATGAACGAGGAGACAGGCTGGGTGTGGTGGGATCAGTGACAGCGGGCACGACCGGGCACGGCAACCGCTACCTGGCACAGGTCCTGGGGTAGCGCCGCTGCCTGCGCCGGCCACACCGGGCGCCTTCCTGGAAGAGCGGCACCAGCTCATCGCCGCGCCGCCGCGCCGCCCGGCAGCCCGGCGCCTGCGCCAGCTCTTCTCCAAACCCCGGGGTTGCCGCGCCCGGCCCAGCCGGCCGGCGTCCTGGGCGGCCGGCTGCCTGGATCACGCGGACCCTTCCGCGACAGATACCAGCCACGAACGGAGACAACTGCCATGAACCCCACCGACGCCACCGTGGCCGAACTGGCCACCGCCCCAAGCGCCAGCATGGCCAAGGTCAGCCTGCCCAGCGCCCAGGTGCGCAGCGGGCATATGGAAATCCGGCACCGCGGCTTTGCCCCCTCGGTCCACCCCGACGCCTACGTGGCACCCACCGCCGTGCTCAGCGGCCAGGTCAGCATCGGCGCCGGCAGCTGCATCCTGCACGGCGCCGTGCTCGCCGCCGAGGGCGGCCCGGTCCAGATCGGCGCCGGCTGCGTGATCATGGAAAACGCGGTGCTGCGCGGCACCGTGCCACACCCCCTGCTCATCGGTGATTCGGTGCTGGCCGGCCCGCACACCCAGCTGACCGGCGCCACCCTCGCCGACGAGGTCTTCATCGCCGCCGGCGCCATGGTCGGCAACGGCGCGCACCTGGGCCGCGCCGCCAGCGTCGCACCCGGCGCCATCGTCCACCTCGGCGCCATCGTCGCGCCCCACGCCCGGATCCCGGCCGGGTGGGTGGCGGTCGGCGACCCCGCCCGCGCCTACCCACCCAGCCAGGCCGAGGCGATCGGGGCCGGGCTGGCCGAGACCGGCTGGAGCTTCCTGCCGCTGGTCTTCGGCATCGACGACGCCGGCGGCCGCCGCGACCAACTGCGGACCGCCCTTGCCCGCTACACCGCGGCGATGGTCTGCCACCACCGCCAAGACCAAATCATCCCCGCACCCTAAACAGGTGGATGCATCGGCACAGGCAACCGAAGCGACCGGCCATGCCAGCCACCACATCAGGTAGCCGTTGCCCGCCCATCGGCAAACAACTGACAGCATCACGCGGCCGATCGGTGGCCGGACCAGCAGAACCCTAACTGGACGATCTGCATGCGCCACGGGCGCAACCGGCCCGGCTCATTGCCGCGCCGAGTCGGCGATCAGTAACTCGGCGGCTAGCGTTTCCGATCATGCTCAGCGACTGCGGCTGGCCTGGTGTTGGAGACCCACTGGCGTTGCCTGGTCACCCGGACGCCTCTCGCGCTCGGCTCGCCCCTGGCCCGCTCGGGCGAACCCGCACCCGGAGGGCAGCATCATGCCCCAGTGGGCGCCGGGGCAGTATGGTGCGCATGGCAACCGAACTGGTGCTGCTGGGCACGGCGGGTGCGCCGCTGCCGGTGCCTGGCCGGGCCGGGATCTCGTCCGCGCTGGTGGTGGACGGCCGGGTTTTCGTGATCGATTGTGGCCGCGGCACGCCGTCCGGGTTCGCCGACGCCGGGCTCGACTTCGCCCGGCTGGACGGCGTGTTTCTGAGCCATCTGCACGCCGACCACACCGGTGACCTGGCTGGCTTGCTGCTGTACCCGTGGGGGGTCCGGGTGCGCCCAGACGCGCCAGCGCCCCCGGTGCGCGTCTACGGGCCGGGCCGGCCGGCGCAGGTGCCGGCCGGTGACGCCGGCTTCTGCCGGCAGACCACGATCCACCCGGAACTGCCCGCCCCTGGCACTACCGACCTGGTCGGGCACATCCTGGCCGGTTATGCCTACCACCTGAACGTGATGCCGCTGGACGCGGCCATGCCGGACCCGGGCCAGCTGGTCCGGGCCACCGACATCGCCGTCCCGGCCCGGGCACCCGGCCAGCCCCAGGTGCCAGCTGTGGTCCTCGACGACCGGGGCGTCCTGGTCCGCGCGGTCGCGGTGACGCACGGCCACGCGGTCCCGGCGTTCGCCTACCGGTTCGACACTGCGGACGGCTCGGTGGTGTTCTCCGGCGACACCACCGTGCACGACGACCTGATCGCGCTGGCCCAGGGGGCCGACATCCTGGTACACCACGTGGCCGACCTCGGTTACCTGGAGCGGCACGGCTGGGGCGGCGCCGCGCTGGACCGGATGGCCGGGCTGCACACCGATGTCACCGAGGTCGGCGGGGTAGCCGAGCGGGCCGGGGTCGGCGAGCTCATCCTCAGCCACTACCTGCCCGCCGAACCCGGCGCGGTCAGCGAACAGGACTGGGCCACGCGGGCCGGGCTGGGGTTCAGCGGCCGCACCACCGCGGGCCGGGACGGGCTGCGCCGGACGCTGCCCAGCGCCGAGGGACGGTGATGGCGGCCGCTGTCCCGATCCTGGCCGCGGCGACCCGGGTCAGCGGCACGGCGGTGCCGACCGGGCCCAGATGCCACCACGCCCGGCTTCCACATCATCCCGGCCTGCATAGGCATCGCGCTGCCATCACGTGACCCAAGACCAAGCACCCAGAACCCCCAGGCGATCTGCGCGCCAGCACAGTCACACCCCCAGCCGGTACCCGCGAATACGGATTCGGCGGCCGGGAACTCTGCGACCTGATACGCCTGCCCACCCAACGTGATCGATGATCGACTTGAGCGAAGCGCGTGCAGGTGGGGTTAGCCTGCCTCAAGTTGTCGATGAGCGCTTAGATCGCTTCGATGGTGACCCGCCGCAGCCGGTCCCACGACTGGGCCCAGTGTCCCATGAGCCGTACGCCGGGCCGGGCTGCGGGCCTTCGGTGATTCGGGAGCCGCACGTTCACGCAGCGTGTAGCGGTCAGTTACCGCTGCCCGGCGCCGGAACCACACCTCCGCCGATGCCGGGCTGCGGCTTTGCAGTACGGTGCCGTTGCGCGCAGATCAAGGTGATCGGCAGGGATGCCAGCGCGGTTGCCGCGCGGGATGCGGATAAGGTTCGGGTATGGCTGTCTCGTCGTTGATGGTCCCGCTCGGCACGCAAGCGCCCGGCTTCACCCTTCCGGACACCAGCGGCACACTGGCAGGCCGCGACGACTTCACCGCCGCGCCCGCCTTGCTGATTGCCTTCTTGTGCAACCACTGTCCCTACGTCCGCCACGTCGAGACCGCGCTAGGCACGCTGCTGTCGCACTACCCTGACCTGGCCGTCGTGGGCATCTGCACCAACGACGCCGATGCTTACCCCGACGACCGGCCGCACGAGCTTGCCCGGCAGGCCCGGCGCGCCGGCTGGAATTTCCCGTACCTGGTCGACGCCGACCAGAAGGCCGGCCGCGCCTACCACGCCGCCTGCACGCCGGACTTCTTCCTCTACGACAGCGCGCGCCAACTGGCCTACCGCGGCGCGTTCGACCAGTCCACACCCGGTAACGGCAAGCCGGTCACCGGCGAGCTGCTCCGCGCGGCCATCGAGCTAACCCTGGCCGGCCAGCCGGTGCCCCAGCCGCACCGGCCCAGCATGGGCTGCTCAATCAAATGGCGGTCCTGACCATCCTCACCGGCGCAGCCCGTCGCCAGGCCGTTGACCAGGCACCGCCTG
>Ga0335085_10004498_pt1 | contig 23060 bp, 19 predicted proteins | sample Lox_Sample_45_FD_206712 | JGI IMG/M metagenome (GOLD analysis project Ga0335085, IMG submission 206712) | Soil microbial communities from Loxahatchee National Wildlife Refuge, Florida, United States - Lox_Sample_4.5 | ecosystem: Environmental > Terrestrial > Soil > Wetlands | place: USA...
TCGCGGTCGTTGTGTACGGGACCTACAAGGTGCTCGGCAACAACATCGCTACGCTGGCCAGCGGCGTCGATTCCGCTCTGACCACCGCGTAAACAGGATTACGATTCACGAGTAACGCTTCGGGCCTGGCGGCGGGGCGTAAGCCCCGCCGCCATACCGAACTTCGCTTAGGGGGGCAGACGTATTGCCAGCGCGGACAGAGTCAGCGGGTCGTTGGCGCTGTCGACGCAGATCAAGAGCCCTGACATGGTTCAACAAGGCTACACGTCTCTCAAGGTTAAAACTGGAACACTCTTGCTTCAGACTGCTCAACGCCATAGTTTGTGAAAGCAAAGAGGGTCAATAGTGCGGTACGGGCTCTCTGGAGAATTGCTGACGAATGGGTCGTTGGCGCCGCATCGTCGTCGGCGACTCTGACGGAGCGGCAATGAGACGCAACTTTAATTACGCTGGTTTCGGACATAAGATGTCGAACGCATGCTCCGAGCTGAAGATGCTGCCAAACGTCAGATTCCGATTCCGCGGTCAGGCGATGGTCGAGTTTGCGCTCGTGCTCTTTGTCGCTCTGATCGTATTGTTCGTCGCGATTCAGATGGCATTCATCGGACAGGCTGCGCTCGCCCTTGGCCAGATGAACTATCAGGGCGCACGCTTCGCGGCAGTCAATCAGTGTGCGACGACGGCTGATGTGGCGTCATACATGGTGGCCAACGGTTCGCCGACGATCACCAGGGGTTGCGGCTCGCAGTTGACGGTCACCGTCAAAGATAATGGGACTACGCTCACCGCCGGGACGGCGAGCTGTTCCGGATGGACTGCGCCCACCACCTGCGCGAGCCCACGAAGCTTCGGCGACTCGATCCAGGTGTCGGTCACGTTCAACACCTCTTCGATAATTTTTCTGTCCAAGAACACCACCAATCCGAATTTCCTGGGCATTCCGTTTCCCACGCAGCTCAGCAGCCAGGAGACAGCGATGAGCGAATGAGCGCGCGGCGAAGCGCGCATCGAGGTTCGAAAAAAACGTGCGGCTCGGGCGCGGGCCGCTTTCATCGGGGGGAGGGGTCAGATGAGACGATCGTTGTTGTTCATGATGCTGGCCGGCGTCGCGGCGCTGGTCGCCGCACTGGTCGTCTACTCGGCGCTTAAGAAGCGCGAGCAGGAAGTTCAACAGGCGATGGCGCAGTCGGTCAATATCGTAGTAGCCGCACATGACCTGCACATCGGCACGCAACTCGATCCGACCGCAGTCAAGCTTGCGCGATGGGCCCGTGACAGCATGCCTCCGGGCGCCTTCACGGACGTCGCCGCGGTGTCGGGCAAGTACGTCAAGACGCCGTTTGTGGAAAACGAGCCGATTGTCGGTGATCGGTTGTTCAGCGGGGTCAAGACCGCGGGTATGTTGCCGCTTTTGATTCCCGCCGGGATGCGCGCGATGTCGGTGCCGGTTGACGAGGTCAGCGATATCGCCGGCTTCGTTCTGCCCGGCGCTCACGTGGACATCCTGGTTGCGATCGCTGACAAGGCGACCGGCGGCGAGCCGTTCTCCAAGATCGTTCTGCAAAACGTCGAAGTGATCGCCGTGGCGCAGGAGATTGAAGAGGCCAAGGACGAGCCCAAGGTGGTCAAGGTCATCACCGTGCTGCTGACGCCGGAAGAAGCGGAAAGGCTCACGATCGCCAGCCATGACGGGACTCTGCGCCTGGCGCTGCGCAATTACGAGGACAAGAAGGTCGTGATGACCAGCGGGTCCAATATCGCGGCGATGCTCCGCGGCGGCGCCGCGGCGCCCCTGATGGAACATCAGGCCGCGGCGCCTGCGCCCGCCCGGATCGTGGCGCGGCCGCGGCCCAAGGCGATCCAGGTCGAGATCCTGCGCGACGGCAGCAGCAAGAGCGAATCGGTCTCTTTCGTTCACGGCCGCGGCGCGCGCAATACCGTGGGGCTTGACCAGGAAACGGTTGGCGCGGCCGATCCGAGCTTCGAGATGACCGGTGTGGACGGCCTCGCGCCCGCTCCTGAAGCCGCGGCTGCGGCTATGCCGCGCGCAGGCGCTGCGGCGGCCACGGCGGGCGGCCGGCATGAGACCCACGCGCCGACGCCGGCGAGCGCGGTCGGATTCGCGGCATCTGCGGAGGGCAGTCCGCTTTTCGCCGGAGCTAACTCAAAGACTATCGACGTGCCGTAAGGGGGAGGATGGGACGATGGTCGAAGTAATAAGGAAGGACGTGCGCCGCTATGCTTACAAATTGCTCGCGGCCGCGATCGGATCGTTAGGATTCTTTGCGCTGGCCGGCTACCAAGCGGCAGCTTCGCAGACGCGCACCGTGCCGGTAACACTCAACGCCGGCGAAGCTTACACTATCGCGGATGTAAGCCCCGACTCGACGCCGGGCGTCAAGGTCGTGTCTAACCCGAGTGCGCTCGTGGTGCATACCGACGCTCCGGGCAAGATCGTGCTGCAGGGCGCCGCGGCCGGCAGCTGGAACATCAATGTCACGCTCGCCAACGGCGACAAGGTTACCTACGCGGTCGATGTGATGCCGGTCGAAGGCATCAGGGGGCCTCTGGCTTCTGCCAGCAATCCCGCGAGCGGTAGTGCATCGGCAGCGGCTTCCAGGCCGGCCGATGCGGGGAGCGGTCCTGTTGATCCGGCCGCTAAAGCCGATCGGGCTGCCCAGGTTTCTGCAAGCGCGGCGGATGCGCATGTTCCTTCTGCGCCGACTGCTGCGGCTCCAGACGCGCCTCGTGTAGCGTCGGCTCCTGCGGCAGTAACTCCGGTAATCGCCGCGCCCTCGGCTGCCGAGCCCGTGAGGGTGGCGTCGGCGGATCCGGCGATTCCGGCAACATCGATCAGTCCGGCAGCCTCGGTGAGCTCGTCGGCTCCAACAATTCCGGCGGCAGCCGTTGCTGCTCCCGCTCCGGCTTCGCCCTTTGCGGCGTCCGCTCCGGCGCGAGAGCCCGAGAAGTTGGCGCAGGAGCATACTCCCGTGTCTTCCACGTCGATGCCGACTTCGATGTCGCCGATCGTCGCGCCCAACTCGCCCACCGGAGATAACGGGATGCTACCGACGATGCCGTCGCAGGGCAACGCGGTAGGGGCGGCGCCCTCGCAGACCTTCAACACCGATCCGATGGCGGTGATTCCGACTGCGCCGCCGCCGCTCGGCGAGAAGCATTTCATGCCCGGTGACGGCGTGGACATGATGATGGGAACTTCGCTGGTTCTCGACTATCCCACGCGCATCCGGCGGGTCTCGGTGGCCGACAGCAAGGTCGCCGATATCCAGGTGATCAATCCCTACGAGCTCAACTTGGTGGCCCATCAGGCGGGGTTCACCACGCTGGCCGTATGGGACACGCAGGGACGCTATTCGGAGCGTGAAATTCGGGTTGACGAGAGCGGCAAGCAGCAGGTGCTGCTCAACGTAATCGTGGCCGAACTCAACCGCTCGCGAATGGAGAACTTCGGCATCAACTGGACGATGGCCTTTCCGAAGTGGAACATTTCGCTGGTCAACATGGCCGGTGGTGTGGCGACGCCTTACAACGCGACGACCTCTCTGACCGCCACTTCTATCGTTCAATCGAATCCGCCGGTCACGACCTCGAGCAGCGCCACGGGCACGTTGCCGCCCGGAGGTGTGACCATTCCGTTGCTGCTCTCGCAGAACCTGACCTACGGCCTCGCCGCGGGCAACAACAACATCCAGACCCAGAGCTTCTTTCAGTTTCTGGAAGAAAACAGCATGGGCAAGATACTGGCCGAGCCGCATCTGCTGGCCAACTCGGGTGAAAAGGCCGAGTTTCTCTCGGGCGGCGAGATTCCGATCGTGATTTCGCAGGCGCTCAACACCTCGATCGTGTTCAAACAGTTCGGCACCTCGGTTATCTTTGTACCCACGGTGATCGGGTTTGATGATATCCTGCTGAAGGTGAAGCCCGAGGTTTCCGAACCCGATTTCGCCCACGGCGTTAACCTGTTTGGTTTCACCGTGCCGGCGTTCGTGACGCGCAAGGCCGAGACGATGGTGCGGCTGAAGAACAATCAGACCCTGATCGTTGCGGGCCTGTTGCTCAACACCAAGAACGAGACCGTGGCCAAGGTCCCGTACCTCGGAGACATCCCGTACGTCCGCGGCTTGTTCCGGAACACGTCCTATACCAACACGCAGTCGGACCTGGTGATGACCGTGACGCCGCAGATCGTGGCTCCGCTGCCGTCCAACGGCCGGGTTGCGCTGCCGACCGATCGCGGACCGATGAATTTTGAAGAAATCAAGACCAGGAGGGTCTATCCCGAAGATGCCGGACGGCCCCGCTTCTAACGGAGCGGTATCCGTGCGGCCGGACAGAATCCTGTGGCAGTGTTAGGCAGAAAGAGTGACGGGCGGAAGGGTGCGCTCAGGGTTCTACTGGTCGGCGAAGACGAGACGCGGCGCGCCGAGATAAAGTCCGCGCTCGAGAGTCTTGGCGACCCGCCGCTCGAGATCGTCTCCGTGACGCCACAGGGTGGCGCCCAGGAGAGCAGTAATGGCGTCGCGCCGGCCGACGTCACGATGGTGGTGTTCAACGGCAACGAAGAAGCGTCGCTGGACTACCTCCAGAAACAGGCCGAACGCTCGCCGCGCCCCGCGCTGTTCGCGCTGGTGCGCGAGCGTTCGCCAGGACTGATGCGGCAAATCCTGCGCGCCGGCGCCGACGAGCTGCTCTTCCTTCCCCTCGATCCGGGGGATGCCACTCGCGCGCTGCTCAAGGTCAGCGAATCGCAGCGCCGCGAGGAGAAGCAGCAGGGCGGAGTTATCTGCTCGGTGGTCAGCACGGTCGGCGGCGTCGGCGTCTCGAGCCTTGCCGCCAATCTGGCGCTTGCGCTGCGCTACACGCTCAGCAAACGGGTCGCGCTGGTCGATCTCGATCTCCAGTCGGGCGGGCTTGCGGTCGCGCTCAACCTCGAGCCCGAGCGCACCATCATGGCGCTTGCCGAAGGGGAAAAGAAGCTCGACTCGATCCAGCTCGAGGCGGCGCTGAGCAAACATCCTTCGGGCATCTACCTGCTCGCGGCGCCCAAGCGGATCGAGGACAGCGAGCTGGTCTCCGAGGTGACCCTGGGCGGGGCGCTGGATCTGATGCGCCGGCTGTTCGACTTTGTGGTGGTCGATTGCGGCGGCTACATCAATGAGAACGTGGTCGCCGTGTGGGAACGTTCGGATCATCTGTTTTACGTGCTCGACCAGTCGATTGGTGCGGCGCGGTGTTGTTGGCGGTTTATCGAACTGTTCGGACGCCTTGGGCTCAGCGGGGTGCAGCCGCACTTCGTGCTGAGCCGGTATGTGTCGCATCATCCCATTAGCGAGGAGCAGATCATCAACACTCTGGGCAGGCCGATTTACGCCAAGATCCCGCGCGATGAAAAGGCGCTCGAGAAGGTCCAGCTGCTGGCCAAGGATCTATGGCAATGCGCGCCCAATTCGGCCCTGACCCGGTCCTACGAAGACCTCGCCCGCCGGCTCGCCGCCGGCAGTGAGGATTCTGACGAGGCGCCGGGCCTGATGTCGCGCCTGCGCGGAGTGTTCGGCGGCCGCTCCTGAAGGTTGGCTTTATGAAATTGGTCGAACGCATATCCCAGAAAGAAGGCGCCGCGCCGCAACAGCAGCAGCGCTCGATAATCGGCGCCCAGGCTCCCAAGCGCGAGCGCAGCACCGTTGCCGACGGCTTCCAGCAGCTCAAGCTCGCGGTGCATAACCGCCTGTTCGAAACGCTGGACGTCTCGCGCCTGGAAAGCCTCGAAGCCAATATGGCCTCGCAGAAGGTCACCGGCGCGATCAGCGAGATTCTGGACGAGGAGGGCAGGCTCCTCACCGACGCCGACCGCGCGCGCCTGATCGAGGAGATCAAAAACGAGCTGCTCGGCCTCGGTCCGCTCGAACCGCTATTGTGGGACGACGAGATCACCGACATCCTGGTCAACGGCCCCTCGCAGGTCTACGTTGAGCGCGGCGGCAAGCTCTACCTGACCGACGTGAGCTTCCAGGACGATCAGCACCTGATGCTGATCATCGACCGGATCGTTTCGCAGGTCGGCCGCCGCGTCGACGAAGCTTCGCCGATGGTCGACGCGCGCCTGCCCGACGGCTCGCGTATCAACGCGATCATTCCTCCGCTCGCGCTGGACGGGCCGGCGCTCTCGATCCGCCGTTTCGGCAAGCGGCGCTACTCGGTCGACGACCTGGTCGCCAAGGACAGCATCACCCCCGACATGGTCGAGTTCATCCGCGCGATCATCCGCGCCCGCCTGAACGTGCTGGTCTGCGGCGGCACTGGCTCGGGGAAGACCACAATGCTTAACTGTATCTCGGCCTTCATCCCGGTCGACGAACGCGTGGTGACGATCGAGGACTCGGCAGAATTGGTGCTGCAGCAACCCCACGTGGTGCGGCTGGAGACGCGCCCGCCCAACGTCGAAGGCAAGGGCGAAGTGACGGCCCGCGAGCTGGTGCGCAACACCCTGCGTATGCGGCCCGACCGGATCATCGTCGGCGAGGTCCGCGGCAGCGAAGTCTTCGACATGTTGCAGGCGATGTCGACCGGTCACGACGGCTCGCTCTGTACCATCCACGCCAACACGCCGCGCGACAGCATGGGCCGGCTTGAGATGATGATGCTGCTGGCGGGCTGGTCGATACCGCAGCGCGCCATGCGCCAGCAGATAGCCTCCGCCCTCAACGTCATCGTCCACGTCTCGCGCCTCTCCGACGGCTCACGCAAGGTGATGAAAATTTCCGAGCTGGTGGGGATGGAAGGCGACATGATCATGATGCAGGACCTCTTCGAATTCCATCGCACCGGCGTCAACGCACAGGGCAAAGTGCTCGGGCAGTACCGCAAAACCGGTATCCGCTCGGCCTACAAGGATCGCATCGAGGCCTACGGCTACAGCATGGATTGACGGGTAGAGGGGGCCAGGAGTTTATGACGTTATTAGCCGCAGGCGCCGTTTTTGCCTTCGTGTTCATCGTCCTCGCGGTAGGGCTGATCAGCATGACTCAGTCCGCCGAGCAGAACCGTTCGATGACGCGCCGCATGAGCCGGCCGATAGGCGACGTTGAAGACGTCGACATAACCCGCAAGCGCAAGCCGCAGGAGCATTCGATCTTCAGCGCCTTTGCCGATTTCAACCTGCTGCGCAAGCTCGAAGAGATGATGTGGCAGGCGGGGCTGTACATGCGGGTCTCCGAGATGGCGCTGATAATCCTGCTGCTGTTTTCCGCCGGCACCTTGATCGGGGATTTGTTCTGGAAGGGCATGCTGTTCGCGGTGTTGACCGGCGTCGGGTTCGGCGCTTTGCCGATATTCTACATCCGTTTCCGCCGCTCCCGGCGGATGAAGGCTTTCATCGCCCAGCTGCCGTTTGCGCTCGACCTGATGAAGTCGTCGCTCGAAGCCGGCCACTCGCTCAACCGCGGACTGCAGGTCGTGGTGCAGGAGTTTGCCGACCCGCTGGGCGGTGAGTTCCGCACCGTGCTCGAACAGACCCGAATCGGCCTGCCGCTCCCGCGCGCGCTCGAGGATATGCTCAAGCGCGTCCCCGAAGAGGACCTGCGCCTGCTGGTGGTCGCGGTCAAAGTGCAATCCGAAGTCGGCAGCAGTCTCGCGTTGATCGTCGGCCGGCTGGCTGAAATTGTTCGCACCCGCCAGCGGCTGCGGCTGCAGATCAACGCGCTGACCGCGCAGGGGCGGCTTGGCGGACTCATCGTGGCTTTGCTGCCGATCGTCGTGCTCGGCATGTTCAGCCTCATCAATCACGACTACGCCAACGAGCTGTTTTTCGATCCGACCGGGATCAAGATTCTCAAGATCGCGGCGTTCCTCGACTTCTGCGCCTTCGTCGTGATCCGCCGGATGCTGCGGATGGATTTCTGAAGAGCTTTGGCGCCGTAGGGTAATTCAAATGACTCCACTACTGGTAAGCCTCATCGTTCTCTGCATGGCGGGGGTAATCGGGACCGCTGTCTATCACGCGCTCTACGGCACCCATCGCGCGCTCGAGGAACGGTTCGCCGACCTCGCGTTGAAGGTTCGCGCCTCGCAGGGTGTCTTTGAAGACAGCGAAGAAGAGCTCCGCGGGTTCTCCAGGCTCTTCCTGCAGTGGGCGGCCAAGCGCGTGCCCGTTCCTAAAGCGGACACGCCCGAGGGCGAAAAGCTCGCCCGCACGCTGATCCAGGCCGGCTACCTGAAATCCACGATGCCGCAGATCTTTCAGCTCTTCCGGTTCGGGATGGGCCTCCTGGGCATCCTGATCGGCGTGGGGGCGGGATTTATTCTCGGCAATTCCGGTTCGATGATGCTCTTTGGAATCGCCGGCTTCGGCATCGGAATTTTCCTTCCCAGCTATTATGTCGGCCGCCGCGCGCGCCAACGCCAGAACGCCATCGCTCGCCAGCTCTCGGACGTGCTCGACCTGCTGGTCGTTTGCGTCGAGGCCGGCCTCGGTCTGTTCGAAGCGATCAAGGTCGTGGGCACCGAAAGCGAGCGGCAGAAGCAGGAGATCGGGCGCGAGCTGGCCCTGGTGACCTCCGAAATCTCGGCAGGCGCCACGCTCGGGCAGGCTCTGCGCAACCTGGCCGAGCGCACCGCCGTCGAAGACATCAAGCCGCTTGCCGCGACGCTGATCCAGAGCGAGCAGCTCGGCGCGCAGATCGCTCCGGCGCTGCATGCGAGTTCCGACGCTCTGCGCACGCGCCGGCGCCTGCGCGCTGAGGAAGCCGCGCAGCGGACCACGATCAAGATTCTGTTTCCGCTGGTCCTGTTCGTTCTGCCGGCGATGTTGCTGGTCATCGTCGGCCCTGCGATTATCGAGATTCTGCACACGCTCGCGGGCAGTTGAGCCGCGAGCGGCGGCGTGGCGCCGCCGCTTGGTCCGACGCGGCGGGCCACGCATCCCGAAGGGGGATGCGCGGCCCGCTGTCTTTTTGCGCGCGAGGCTCGGCGGAGCGGCGGCGGCACCTGGGCGATGCGACGGTAGTGCGGCGGCTGCGGCAGTCGCGCGCGCCACCGCGACAGGGTCGGCGTTGCCAGTGCGGCTATTCTGGCGGATAGAAGCGGAAAAGTGCTGAAGGTTGCGTCCGGACGCTTCGTGCCGGACCGGAAACGTTACAGCCCCAGGCGCTTCATCAGGCGGTACAACGTGGTGCGATCCACGCCGAGCGTGGTTGCCGCAATAGCGCGATTACCCTTGGCCGCGTCGAGGGCCGCGCGGATACGCGTGACCGCGGCGCGGTCGAGATATCCTTGCAGCGTCTCGTTGGGCTCGACCTGTTCTTCGGCTTCTGCTGCGGGCTCGATACTGCCTTCGAGCGCGAACGCCTCGGGAGTCAGAATCTCCGCGCCGCTCATCACGACCGAGCGCTCGATAACGTTTTCCAACTCGCGCACGTTGCCGGGCCAGAGATAGTTCAGCAAGGCGCGTTCGGCCTCGGGCGAGAGAGTGATCGGACGCCCGGCCTGCGCCGTGTAGAAAGCGAGGAAATGGCGCGCCAGCGGCAGGATGTCCTCCCGGCGTTCGCGCAGCGGCGCAATCTTCACCGGGATGACGTTCAGGCGGAAGTAGAGGTCCGCGCGAAAACGGCCGGCCGCGACTTCGTTGCGCAGCATGCGGTTGGTTGCGGCGACGATTCGCACGTCGACCTTGCGCGACTTTGAAGCGCCGACGCGCAGGACTTCACCGTCCTCGAGCACGCGCAGCAGCTTGGCCTGAAAATCCGTCCCGGCCTCGGCGATTTCATCCAGGAACAGAGTGCCGCCCGAAGCGCGCTCAAAGCATCCGGCGCGTGCCGCGATCGCGCCGGTAAAAGAGCCCTTCTCGTGGCCGAACAATTCGCTCTCGACCACGCCCTCGGCGAAGGCCTTGCAGTTGACGGCGACAAAAGGACCGTCGGCGCGGGCGCTCCAATAATGAAGCATCCGTGCGATCAGCTCCTTGCCGGTGCCGCTCTCGCCCTCGATAAGCGCGGTCGAGCGCGAGGGCGCGACGCGCCGGATCATCGCCACCAGTTGCTTGCTCTGCGTGCTTTCCGCGATAAAGCCGGCGGCCGTGCTGGCGACGTTGAGCTGCTCGCGCAGACGATGGTTCTCGCGCTGCAGCGAGCCGAGTTCGATCGCGCGCGCTACCTTCTTGGTCAGGTCGTCCGCGCTGAAGGGCTTCGTTACATAGTCGAAGGCGCCCTCGCGCATCGCGGCGACCGCCGCGCTGACACTGCTATCGGCTGCGAGCAGAATTACAGGTACGTCGGGCCGTCGTGCGCGGACTCGGCGCAGCAATTCCAGACCGTCCATTCCAGCGCCGCGCACCGCCGTGATGACGACTTCGTAACCCTGCTCGACGACGGCTAGCGCAGCGTCGCTGGTCTGGCAAACTTCGGTGCAGTAGCCCTCGTCCTCGAGCGCCTTGGAAAGAAAGCGCGCCGCGTCGTCGTCGCTTTCGACGATGAGCGCTCTCGCTCTGTAGGCCTCTACGGCTACTGCGCTTAATCCCTCAGACATTAGCGTATGGCCCGATCTGGCACGGCTTGTTGTGCATACTGGTGCATAATTGCGCACGGTGTACCGCATGTCAACAGTGCCCCGACCGTATTCATGCACCGGAGTGCTACAATCCCAAGGCCATGTTGCCGGCCCGCAACGCATCGGAAAGCCCATGGCTTACTCGAAATATCCCGTGTTCATTGGACGCTTTGAAGCGTCGGACCGGTACCTTGACGGGGATGTTGCAAAGCGTCCCGCTCTCAAGGTTCGCTTGATTCGTTCCGTCATGAACGAGATCCATACGCGAGATGCGTGCCAAAGATAAATGTAGCACAACGAGGCCAATCATTGGCAATCTGCCACAAGGGCCGATCTTCGCGTGCGCATCTGCACACTCGGGCATTTGTTTATTAGCGGTGCTTAAAAATCATCGCGTCGCTGATGAGGTGGGTGTGGCGATGCAGGCAGACGCGAAATGGCTCCCCGGGCCGGATTCGAACCAGCGACTTGACGGTTAACAGCCGTCCGCTCTACCGACTGAGCTACCGGGGAGCACCTGAGCGGCCCTATTTTGCTATCCGCATGGCCGGACGAAATCAAGCACGTCATCCGCGTGTGGGCCGCAGGGATGTGGTGAATCATACAACGATCGGCGATAATTCGGGCAAGGAGTGCGAGAGCCCCGATGGGCGAAGTCATCCGACTGGAAGAAGTCGACCGCGAGCGTCGCAGGAGCCGCGCCCGTGTGGCCGAGCGAGCCCATCTCGAACGCGCGGTCGCCGTGCTGCGCGAAAACCTCGCCGTCGCGGCCGAAGCGCTGCGCAGCGAGTCGGATGCACGGGTGCAGACCGAACTGCTCGGCCGCATCGAGCGCTTCGCGGCGATGATCCGTTACGGGATGCGGATGCTCGGCGAAACGTCGGGCGGCGGCATTGACGACCCGTCCGCTGCCGATCGGCCGGCGGCCGGACATTAGAATTAGAGGGAAGCGCCCGGGCGTCAGCGCAGTTTCTTGCCGCCGCGCCGCTTGGCCTCGGCCGCCTCGAAGCCGCCGTCCGCGAACCATCGAATTTGCCGCGCGAGGCCGCTCAGGATGTCGAGTTCGCGCGTGCCGATTCCCGCGCGTCCAATGATCGCGCGGAGCGCGAACATGATGTGCTCCGGGTTGTCCGCGGGCAGAAACCCGATCGAGACCAGCGCCTCGCCGAGCCGTTCCATCATCGCGTCCACCGCCCCTGCCGGAGCATGAGGCTGCGCCGCCGGCATGTCGCGCGCCGCGCCGGCTGCCATCATCAGTTCGTACGCGACCAGCATCACGGCTTGGGCCAGATTCAGCGACGGATACTCGGGCGCGGTGGGAATCGTGATCAGCCGTTGGCAAAGCTTGAGTTCGCGGTTGACGAGGCCCGTGTCCTCGGGGCCGAAGATTATCGCCACCCGGTTCTGGGCGGCCTCGGCGGCGAGTTGCGCTGCGGCCTCGCGCAGTGCGATCGCGCCCGAACGATAAAGTCCGGGGCGGCAGGTGGTGCCGACCACGAGCGTGCAATCGGCAAGCGCATCGCCAAGGCTCGGATAGCGCTGCGCGTTGCGCAGGACATCGCGACCATGCACCGCCATCGAGGCCGCGGCCGACCCAAGCGCGGCGGGCCGCGGCGCGACCAGGCGCAAATCGCCGAGGCCCATGTTCTTGAGCGCGCGCGCGGCCGCGCCGACGTTGCCCGCCTGGAGCGGCCGCACCAGCACGAAGGCAAAGTTGGCGAGAAGGTCCATCGGGTCTGAATCTTAGCCCTTGCGAGCGTCGCTCGACAGCATCCGTACGCGCCGGCCGCGGCCGGCGCCGCTTTGCTGCTGATCGTGCGTGCGGCGCTTGATGAAAAACGCTATCTTGGCTGCGAGTGCCGGTGCGCACGGCGGTTACGATGAAGATAATTTCCTTCGGCGACGTTCACATGGCAACGCGCAACCTCGGCCGGATGGACGAGGCGATGTGCGATACGGACCTGGTGATAATCTCGGGCGACCTCACCAACTTCGGCGGCGTGGACGACGCGCGCAAGGTGATCGGCGACGTGCGCGCGCGATGCGCCAATGTGCTCGCGCTGCCGGGCAACCTGGACCGCCTCGAGGTAGTCCCGTTTCTCGAGCGCGAAGGCGTGGCGCTGCATGGCTGCGGGATGGTGCGCGACGGAGTGGCGATCTTCGGATGCGGCGGCTCCAACGTCACGCCCTTCAACACGCCGATGGAACTGAGCGAGGACGAGATTTACGCGACGCTGATGGCCGGGTACGAGCAGGTGCGCGGTCATCGCCCGCTCCTGATGGTCTGCCACACGCCGCCCTTCGAGACGCGATGCGACAGAATCGTCGGTGGCAAGGCGGTGGGTAGCACCGCTGCGCGGCGCTTTATCGAGGAGGTAAAACCCGACGTCTGCATCTCGGGCCATATCCACGAGTCGGCCGGAGTTGACGCGATCGGTTCGACCCGGGTGTTCAACGCCGGGCCCTTCAAGGGCGGCGGCTATATTGTCGTGCAGAGCAACGGACAATCGCTCGACGCGCGGCTGGAGTTTCTTTGAGGTCCCGCCGCTCTCCCGCGTACAACAATCGGCCGGCGTTTACTACGGCAAGCTGGTCAATGGCAGAAGCCTGGTGCTCAGGGGATGGTCGGCGCTGCTGCGCCGCTTCATCCTGGGCCGTATGTAGCGCCGCGGCACCGGCGCCTTGAGGACGAATCGCAGGAAATGCTGAGGGTGGTGTTTTTCGATGCGGCCGGGACGCTCTTTCATACTCGTGAACCCGCAGGGCTGAGCTATGCGAAGATTGCCGAGCGCTTCGGCGCGCGCGTCGACGAGCGTCGGGTTATCGACTCGTTCAGGCGTGCCTTCGCGGCGGCGCCGGGGCTGGCCTTCGGGCCGGGGCACGACGCGGCGCGGCTGCGAGAGCTGGAGCGCGAATGGTGGCGCCGCCTGGTACGGGCGACATTTGAGGGTCTTGCCGATTTTCCGGATTTCGACGCCTATTTCGACGCCCTGTTCGCGTTCTTCGCCGACCCGGCGAACTGGGTCTCCGATCCGGAGGCGCCTTTGCTGCTGGCGGCGCTCCGCCACAGCGGAATCGAACTCGGCGTGATTTCCAACTTCGACTATCGCATCTACGCGATCCTCGATCGGCTCGGGCTCACCCGTTATCTCGATACGATCACGATCTCATCCGAGGCCGGCTATGCGAAGCCCGCGCCCGAGATTTTTCAAATCGCGCTCGAACGCCATGAGTTGCCGGCCGCCGAGGCGCTCCACGTCGGCGATGTGGAGGCGCTCGATGTTGTTGGGGCGCGCGCAGCCGGTATCGCCGCGATATTGATCGACCCCGAGGCGGTCACGCTTGAATCCGCGGCATCCGAGAACGTTTGCCGGGATACGACCGCAGAAGCGGCTGCCGTCGAGCAGCGCCCGCCGCAGTCCTCGAAACGGCCCGAACTGCGCTCATGCGGTGAGCGATGCGTCCGCGTGCGGACGCTCAGCGAGGCCGCGACGGCGCTCGGCCGCTTCCAGTTCGCCTAAGCCGCGAGGCTTTTCAGCCGGCGCCGGTCTCGACGCTTTCGACCGCCGCGCCGTCGTGATCGAAACGGACGACGATTCGATACTCGCCGGCGGCGATCGTAAGCGTGTAAGCGCCGGGCTTACGCAACGCCGCGCTGATTTCACTGAGCGGCTGACCTTTGAGCTTGGCCAGCGCGCGGTTGAGTTCGCCAAACGACGCGCCGATCGTTTCGCCGCGAGGTGTTTTCCTGAGCAGCGCCGTGAGCGACAATTCCGCAGCCGGCCCGAATACGTTCCTGACGCGGCCGGTGGAGAGCGCGACCTCGACGATCGCGCCGAGCGCCGGCACGAGTTCCGCCCGGACTTCCATCTTCGCGACAGCCTCTTCCAGCGCGGTGTAGGCATCGCGGCCGCCGGATTGAGGACCTGCGGCGGCAAAGCTTTGGACGAGCGATAAGACCAGGTCGCGCTGAAGCTCGTCGAGTTTCAGCGCCGCGGCGCCCTCCGCGCGGCGGCTTTCATCTATGCGCGTGTTCATCGGTCCGGATGGTTATCCGTGATTATCCTGGCGCGGCGATCATACGTGCTTGTGCTCGAGCAGGGCGGCGAGTTCGTGTTCGAAGCCGCCGGTTTCAATCGCGCAATGCATCCCGCACTCCTTGGGCGCACCGGTCTCCCACCACCATCGTCCGGAGCGCGAGTCCTGGCCGTCGGGCACGGGCCGCGTGCACGGCGCGCATCCGATCGACTTGTAACCCTGGTCGTAGAGCGAGTTGTACGGCACGCCGTTGGCGCGGAGGTAGTCCCAGACCTCATCTTCGGTCCAATCGGCGAGCGGCGCGAGCTTCACGATTCCGCCGTGGTCGTGATCGATTTCGACCTTGCGGATGTTGGAGCGCGTTGCCCACTGCTCGCGGCGAAGGCCGGTCACCCATGCGCCGCAGGTCATCAGCGCTCTCCGCAGGGGCAGGATCTTGCGCACCTGGCAGCAGAGCAGGCGCAATCCGACGTCGCGGTAAAAGAGGTTGTGGCCGTTTCGGCCCACCATCTTTTCAACCACCGCGGTCTCGGGCATGAAGACGTCGATCCGGATGCCGTATTTTTCGCGGATTCGGTCGATCAGCTCGTAGGTCTCCTGCGGCTGGCGGCCGGTATCGATAGTGAAGACGCGCACGGCCGGATCGATCCGCCACGCCATGTCGATGAGCGCGCAGCTTTCCGCTTGCAGGCTCGAACAGATCGCGAGCGAGGAACTGAATTTTTCGATCGCCCAGGCGATCACTTCCTGCGGCTCTTTGTCGTCGAGTTCGACCGCGGCCTCCCCGGCCTCGAGTTCGTCCATCAGATGGATTTCCACTTGCGCTTCCATGGCGTCCTTTCAAACTGGCGCGCGCGGCGTCAAAGCGGGGCGCGCGCGGCCTCGCGATTTCCCTGGGCGAGTGCGATCAGATCGGCGTCGGAGGTCCGCGCGCAGAAGCGCGCGAACGACTCCTCGGGCAGGCGATTTTCCAGAAAGCCGGCGAACAGCCGGGCCACATGGTCTTCGACCTCGGCCGAAGGCACGCGGCGCAAAAGCGGCTTGCCGATCGCGGCGTCGCGGCCGAGTCCGCCGCGCAGGATGATGTCGAAGGCCTCCAGCGGCTCGCCTCTTGGGCCGCGCGCGGTCGTTCCCTGGAGCCCGATATCGCCGGTCCAATGCTGTCCGCAGGCATGGGGGCAGCCATCAAGATTGACCTTGAGTCCGCCCGTCCGGTCGCCGAAGCGGTTTGCGAGGCGTTCGATAATCGACGCCAGTTTCGGCTTGGTCGAAACCACCGAATAGTTGCAGTGCGTGTCGCCGATGCATGCGATCGAGGAGGCATAGAGGCCGTTCGCGTCGAGCGGAAAACCGATCGCGCCGACGCGGCCGATAATTTCGTCGATGCGCGGCTCGGGAATTCCACTCAGGATAAAATTCTGGCGGCGGGTAAGGCGGATATCGCCGCCAATCTCGTCCGCGACGTCGGCCAGCTCGCGCATCTGCCGTCCGCTTATCAGGCCGAGCCGTGCCGGGAAGCCGGCATAATAACGCCCGGTGGTTTTCTGCTCGTGGACGCCGATATGCTCGCCCTCGCGCTCGGGGAGCGGCAACTCGGGAAGATCCTCCATCGGATAGCCGAGCCGCTCCTCGACCAGTTTGCGAAAGCCCTCGGGGCCATAGTCGTCGATCATGAACTTGAGCCGCGCCTTGACCCGCGAAGTCCGGTACTCGGTGGTGAGCCGCCAGACATCGAGAATCGCGCGCATCGTCGCGAGCGCCCGCTGGTGCGGAACGAAGACGCCGAGATGTCGCGACAGGCGCGGCGTCGAGGATTGGCCGCCGCCGACGCGCACCGCAAAGCCGTTGCGCCCGTCCCTGGCTACGCCGATTAGCGCGACGCAATTGATCTCGGGCGCGTTGCACTGCGCTGGGCAGGCCGCGATGGTGATTTTGTGCTTGCGCGGCAGGTCCGAGTACTCGCGGTTGCCGTAAAAGAACGCCGCCGCCTCGGCGATCACGCCGGTTGCGTCGAACAGCTCCGCGCGATCGATTCCGGCGACCGGGCATCCGGTGATATTGCGCACCACGTCGCCGCATCCGCCCATCGTGGTCAGCCCGGCGCCCTTCAGCTGGTCGTGGATCTCGGGAAAGCGGTCGAGCGCGATGTAGTGGAGCTGGATATTCTGGCGCGTGGTCAGTTCGCCTTCGCCGCGCGCGTAGCGCTCGGCGATCTCGCCGATCGTGCGGAGCCCATTGGCGCTCAGGATGCCGCTCGGGATCTTCACCCGCATCATGAAGCCACCGATTTTGGGCTTGTCGTGATAGAGGCCAAACCATTGCAGCCGCACGATGTCCTCTTCGGGGAGCTTTTCGTACGGCGTGCCGGCCACGCGTTCCCACTGGTTCGCGAGTTCGGTGGGAAAGAGTTCGTGCTTGAGGCGTTCGACGGAGTTGCGCTTGAGGATCGTTTCCCACGGCGGTGCCGGTCGTCTCGCCATAGCGAATTACTCCATCTGCCCCGCCGCGAGATCGGCGGGCACGGCGGTCGAGCCGAAATCGGGCGCCGGGCCGTCCTCCGCGGGATCTTCAGAAGCGCCAAGCGCCGAGGCCAGATCCGCCGCGGCCGCGCGCTCCGGACGGAACCATCGCAGGCTTTCGGAGAGTCCGGCCACTTCACCGACGATCAGCACCGCCGGAGACGGGGGCCGGCGCTGCGCGGCGAGATCGGCGAGCGTCGAGAGCGTGCCGCGCACAATCTCCTGCTCGTGCGTGGTGCCGCTGGCGACCAGCGCCGCCGGTGTCGCCTCGGCACGGCCGTGGTCGCGGAGCTTGCGGCAGATGGTCTCGATCTGGCCGAGCGCCATGTAGAAAACGATCGTCTGCGCGGGCGCGGCCAGACGATTCCAGTCGTACGCCGGGTCTTCGGCATCGTGTCCGCTCACCAGGACGCATGAGCGAGCGTACTTCCGATGAGTCAGCGGAATTCCCGCGTACGTGGCGCATCCGCTCGCCGCGGTGATGCCGGGAACGACCTGGTAGGCCACGCCGGCGCGCGCGAGCACTTCCATCTCCTCGCCGCCGCGGCCGAAGACGAGCGGATCGCCGCCCTTGAGGCGAAGCACCCGATTGCCCTCGCGGGCGAGACGGATCATCGTCTGATGGATCCGCTGCTGCGGCCAGCCGGGAGCGCCGCCGCGTTTGCCGACGTCGATACGCGCCGCGTCGCGCCGGACCAGCGCGAGGATCGCGGGCGCGACGAGGCGGTCGTAGAGAACCACGTCAGCCTGTTGCATCAATCTCAGCGCGCGCATCGTGAGCAGCTCGGGATCGCCGGGGCCGGCGCCCACGATATAGACCTCGCCATTGACCTCGCTGCAGCTTTGGCCGACGGCGGACCGGGAATCGCCGCCCGTGCCACACGCTATTTCGATCATCCGCGCCATCAGGCGATGCGCCTCGGCGTCGCGGCCGGCATACAGATGCCCCGCGACGGGGCCGCTCGCGACCCGCTCCCAGAGCCGCCGCCGGGCTTCGGGCGGCGAGACGTGACTGCGAACCTTCGCGCGCCAGTTCCCCATGAAATCGGCGAGCCTTCCGAGCGCGGCCGGCATCAGAGCTTCGAGCGAAGCTTTTATCTCTCGCGCCAGGATCGGCGCTCTGCCGCAGGTGCCGATCGCAATCAACAGCGGAGATCGATCGACGACCGCGGGCATCATGAAGCCGCAGAGCGCCGGATCGTCAACGACATTCACGAGGACGCCGAAGCGATCCGCGGACGCGGCGACCAGCCGGTTAAGTTCGGGGTCGTCAGTGGCCGCGATAACCAGGCGATAGCCGGCTACCATCTCGGGTTCGAATCCCGCGACGTGCCAGCGGACGCGGCCGACCGAAATCAGCGGCTCGAATTCCGGGTCGCAGCGCGGCGCAACCACACTGACGCGGCATCCGGCCTCGAGCATCTGGCGCGTCTTGCGCAGCGCGACCGCCCCGCCGCCGACTACGAGGGCGGGTGCGTCGCCGAGTGCAAGAAATATCGGAAACCAGTCCATCGCGCGTCTTTCCACGTCGCGTTTTCTCGGTCTGGCGCGTTCCCGTCAGACGGCGAGCTTCACGGCGACGCCCAGCAGCACGACCGCGATCGCGCGGCGGAGCGTCACTTCAGGCAGCACGCCGGCGAGCCGCGTGCCGACATAAATTCCCGGCAGAGTTCCGAGCAGCAGTTGCCCCAGCAGCACGAAATCGGCTTTCGCGATCAGCATGTGTCCGAGGCCCGTCGCCAGCGCCAGAACCACTCCGTGTGCGAGATCGGTGCCGATCAGATGGCGCGTCTTGATCGTGGGGAAGAGCAGGAGCAGGACGGTTACGCCGAGCGCGCCGGCGCCAACCGACGAGAGACTGACCAGCACGCCAATGACCATCCCGGCGAGCAGGGGCAGGAGATCGCGCAGCGGTCCGTCGGATGCGGGTATCTTGTGAGCGATCAGGGCGCTCAACCGCTCGCGAAACAGGATCACCGCTGCGCTCGCGGTCAGCGCGACGCTGAGAGCCACGTTGGCCATCGCGTCCAGGTCGCGCGTGCTGCGCCCCATCAGCCAGAGCCCTCCGAGCGTCAGGAACGCCGCCGGCAGGCTTCCCGCGAGCATCCGGCCCGCCAGCCGCCACTCGACCTGCCCTTGGCGAGCGTAAACCCAAAACGCCCCCGCTCTCGTCGCTGCCGTATAGAGAAGGTCGGTGCCGACCGCGACGCCCGGCGCAACGTGCATCCCGAGTATCAACACCGGCGCCATTAAGGAGCCGCCGCCAACACCGGTCATCGCGACCAGCGCCGCCACCACAAAACCCAGGAGAGTAAAGGTGAAATTCATCGTAATTCGTCGCCGGCAAAATAAAAGACAAATATAGTCTTATTTCTCATTTATTTGCACCGAGCATAGACGCCGGAATATCGCAGGTCAAGCCCGACCCTCGTTCCGCGCGGTTTGGGATGCCTCAGATGCGTTGTTCAGGATGAATTGGGAAAACGAAAAAGGAGACGCGCCCGGCCGGAAGTTTCATTAAACTTCGCGCGCGACCGGAGAAGAGATCGAAGCAATTTTCGTCTAAAATTAGAGATCTGCTTGACGCCTATGACCCGTTTATCCTTAATCAACACGGCCTTTGACCGAACCGGATGCTTCGTGGATGGCGATCGTCCATCGGAAACTCCAGGCTGACGCAGGAATTGACGCGAAATGGTGTATTCACGCCGTATTTTCTTCGGCCTCGTGCCCCCGGCCGCTCTGCTGATGCTGGCGTTCTCGTTTTCGGCCGTCCATGCCTCGCTGAGTGGGCTGAATTCGCGTCTCAATGCGTTGGAGCCGCGGGTCAGCGAGGCACTGGAAAACCCGTCCGCAGCGAGCTCGCTCATCTCGGAGCTCGACACGGCCGAGGGCGAGTTCGAGGAAGCGGCCAACGGGCGGGTGAGCCGCGGCGAGCTGATGGATACCTACGTTCAGCTCGAATCGATGCTGAACCGGATTTACCAGACCTACCAGCACAAGAAGGACGCCTGTATCGCGCAAATCGACGCGGGAGGCAATTGCGACTACGACCAGCCGGAACAGCTCGCGCTGCGCGCGCTCTATCCGCTGTCGTGGCTGCACTACCGCGGAGCGCTTCTCTACAGCGGCGACCCGGCGATGGCGCGGCGGCTGCTCAACCAGGCGATCGACGGCTTCACTTCGAGCACGCTGGTGATTTTCTCGCCCGAACTCATCCGCGAGAACCTGCTCGGCCGCGCGCTCTGCGAGCGCGAGCTGGGCAAGTACGACCATCAGGAATACAACCACGCGATCGCTGACTTCAAACGCATCCTGCACGACGGCCCCGAAACCCGGCAGTACCGTCCGGCGCAGCAGGGACTCGCGGCGACTTACGCCGCGATGGGCCAGGCGGGGCAGGCGGCGAAGCTTTCGGGCGAGGCGGCGGCGGGCGCGACCGGCCAGACGCGCCAGGGCCTCGAGATGATGCGCCTGCGCGAGCTGTTCGAAGCGGAGAAGGCGACGACCGACCCGGCCAAGCGCGCCAGCATTCATCGCGAAGCCGTCGACTACATCAAGGCCCGCCAGGACGACAAGAACGAATGGGCGATCGCGCTCTCGGCGGTCGCCCAGTACGTGCCCGACCCGGTGGCCGAGTTCGGCGACTCCAGCGATCCGTTCCAGAAGTGGCTGCTCGCAAGCGTGCTCTACTTCAAACGTCAGCCGCTGCCGGCGGCGAAGTATTTCACCGAGGCGGCCGAGACGGGCCGTTATCCGAAGGCCTACAAGTACGCGGCGGACCTCTACTACACGCTCGGCCGCATCGACCTGGTTGAAAAGCTGGTGGACCAGGTGGCGGCGCAGCCGAATAATCCCGACGCGCAATGGGCCTCCTACATGCGGTTTAAGCTGCCGCGCCTGCAATGGGAGCGCAGCGGCAAGACCAACGCGGCGCTAGAGAAGCAGTGGCTGGCCGCCGCCGAGGATTATCTGAAGGTCTATCCGCACGGCCAGTATGCCTTCGAGCCGCGCTTTCGGATCGCCGAGCGGCTGCAGAAGCAGGGCCGGTACGCCGAGGCGATCAAGCAGTACCAGCAGGTTTCGGGCAATCCTTCGTACGACTTTACCGCGGTCTTCAATGCGGCCGAGTGCAACTACCTGATGGTCGCCGAGGCGGAGAAGAAAGAGGAGGCCGGGGGCAAGAACGCCAAGCCTTCGGTGGCGCTCGCCGCGATGCGCGCCGACGCGATCAAGGGGTTGCGCGACGCGATCAACCGCGAGCCGATGGCCGAGCGCAGCGCGCCGATGCAGCGGCGGTTCTTCCATGACGCGCGCGGCCGCGCGATCTACATGCTCGCGAGCCTGCAGGAGCACGAGGGCACCGCGGTCAACAATCGCGAGATTTCCGCCCTGCTGACCGGCTATGAGACCGAGTACCCGGGGATGAGCGATCACTTCAACGAAGTTTTCGAATGGCGACTGAAGTCGCAGGCTGCGCTCGGACAATGGGATGCGATCGCGCGCGACGTCGCGGCGCTGGTCAAACGCAACCAGGGCAATCTCGCGCACAGCGACTTCATCAAGGAGATCGGCGTTGATTTCTGGCGCGGCGCGCTGGCCGCGCAGACCCGCGGCGACCAGAAAGCCTATCTCGCCCAGGCCCAGCTGACCGCGCTCGACTACGGCTACTTCGAGGACATGGTCAAGGCGGGCAAGATCCCGGCCAAGAATCTCACCGGCACGCTCTCGATTCTTGGACAGGCCTACGCGGCGCTCGGCCAGACCGACAAGGCCGAAGCGACGTTCGCCGAAGTGGTCAAGGCCGACGCGGCCTCGCCCGACGCCAACGCGGGCCTGGCGCGAATCGCGCAATCGCGCAAGGACTACAAGAGCGCGCTCGATTTGTGGTCGCGGGTAGAGGCAACCGCGGCGCAATCGGACAATCTCTGGTATCAGGCCAAGTACAACATGGCCGAGATCCTGGCGACCGAGGGCAACGTTGCCGGCGCATGCAACAAACTCGCGGCCACGCGCAGCGAGCATCCGAGCCTCGGCAGCCCGCAGATGAAGGCGCAATGGCTCGATCTGCAGAACAAGCTTTGCCTCAAACAATCGGCGTCGGGGTAGGTTCGAGATGTTGACGCGAATTCATCACGTGGGTGTGGTCGTTCCGAGCCTCGAAGAGGGGCTCAAGTTCTGGCGCGACGCGCTGGGGATGCGGCTCACCAAGAGCGCCACGATCGAGGAGCAGGGCGTGCGCGCTGCGCTGCTCGAGGTCGGCGGCAGCGAAGTCGAATTGCTCGAACCGCTCAGCGCCGAGGGCGGCGTGGGCAAGTTCCTCGCGCGCCGCGGCGGCGGATTGCATCACGTATGCTTCGAGACCGACGATGTCGCGCGCGAGCTTGCGGACGCCAGGGCGAAGGGAATCCAGCTGATCGATCAATCGCCGCGCCACGGCCTCGCCGGCATGATCTGCTTTCTCCATCCCAAGGCGACGCGCGGCGTGCTGGTCGAATACGCGCAGCCGTTCGCCGACGAATCCCACGCGGGCGGCAAGTCCGGGGAGTAATCTGATAACGCCGATGCCGATCTACGAATACCACTGTGCCGATTGCGACCGTTCGTTCGAGGCCTACGTCCGCCCGGGCGCACAGGAGACGGAGTGTCCCGCCTGTCATGGCGGCAATATCGCACGGGAGCTTTCCGTCTTCGCCGCCGCGCGGGGCGCGTCGGGCGCGCCGAATGGCGGCGATTTCAGCGGCGGCGGATGCTGCGGCTGCCGCTAGCTCACCGCCGAAGCATCACACGCCAGCAGCGAACCTCGCCCCAGCCCTACCGGTACGGCGTGAAGCCGCGCGCCATCCCCGCATACAGTTTCAGCGGCAACGAACTGCGCAGGAAAGCCGCACACAGTCCGAACAGTGCTCCGAACAGGCTGCCGTTGACGCGGATCCATTCAAG
>Ga0335085_10004499_pt1 | contig 23052 bp, 21 predicted proteins | sample Lox_Sample_45_FD_206712 | JGI IMG/M metagenome (GOLD analysis project Ga0335085, IMG submission 206712) | Soil microbial communities from Loxahatchee National Wildlife Refuge, Florida, United States - Lox_Sample_4.5 | ecosystem: Environmental > Terrestrial > Soil > Wetlands | place: USA...
CGCTCCCGCCGATACTTGCTTCGAGTGATTTCAGTCAACATCTTGTGCCTCCATCGTCTCTTGCAACTACGACGGAATCACAAATACATCACTCAACTTATTTTTCGGTCAGCCTCTAAGTACGCATCAACTTGAGGGTTCATCTCGCCTTTCATCATGGTGCATCATTTTTTTCATGAGATCGCGCGCAAATATATCGTTATCGGTCGCCTCGGTCTATTTCATCCGGCTCGCGGCGATCTCACCGTCCTTCACGACGAGCGCGATCTTCGCGGGGTCGTGCAACACCGAAATATCGGCAAGCGGGTCGCCTTTGACGACGACAAGATCGGCGAGCTTGCCGTTTTCGACCGTGCCGAGTTCCGCTTCCGTGCCGCAGCATTCGGCCGCCCAAAGCGTCGCGGCTTGGATCGCCTGCATCGCGGTCATCCCGGCATCGACGAGGCACACCAGTTCCCCGGCATTGGCGGGGTGACCATGGCCGCCGGCATCGGTGCCGGCGACGACCTTCACCCCGGCCGCGAGGGCCTTGCGGATCGCCAGCACGTGATGCTCGAACAACTCCTGCGCCCGCTCTCGGACATGCGGCTGCGGTGATTTGCGGTGATATTCATAGACCAAAAGCGTCGGCACAAAGACGATGTTGCGCTCGGCCATACGCTCCAGATGCCGCGGGTCTTGGTCGAGATAGCAGCCGTGTTCGATCGAATCGACGCCGGCCTCGATGGCGATATCGAGCCCCCGCCCGCCGAGCGCGTGACACATCACCCGGCGGTCGAGCGCGTGCGCCTCGTCGACCAAGGCCTGCATCTCGTCGAGGTTGAAGGCGCTGTCGCGCGGGCCGTGGCCAGGGCGTGAGCTGGCGCCGCCTGTCGTCGCGCATTTGATAACGTCGGCCCCTGCCCGTACCATTTTCCGCACCACGGGCCGCACATCGCCGAGTGTTTCGGCGACGCCATTGGGCAGCAGAGGGTCGCCCGGCAGGCAGCAGCAATCGCCCGACGGCGCCATGCGGTCGCCGATCCCGCCGATCGGCGAAATGATCGAGATCGACAGGATCAGCCGTGGCCCGACCGTGAGCCCCTCCTCGATCGCCCGCTTGAAACCGGCATCGAGCCCGCCGGCCTCGCGGATCATCGTGTAGCCGGCTTCGAGGGTCTGCCGCAGCACCGCGGCGGTTCGCAAATGACGGGTGCTTTCCGGCTCGTCGATACCCCAGCGATGCGCCAGGTCATAGCGATGGTTCGCCATATGGTCGTGGCAATCGATGAGGCCGGGCAGCACGGTCATGCCGGCGCAGTTCACGATTTCGGCATCAGCCGGAAAGTGGCTTTCGCGGATTGTCGTGATCGCACTGATTTTGTTGCCGTCGAGCACGATATTCGCGCCGTCGACCGGTGCCTTGCCCGTGCCGTCAATCAGCCGCGCATTTTTGAGGACTTTCATCGCGTTCCTCCGATCGCCATGTGCCGTGCGACGAGAGGGATGCTGCCATGAAATCAAGTTTCGCGATATCGGCGCCGCGCCGCGCGATGCGCGCGTTGATGGTCTCGCTGATCCTGCTCGGAGGCTCGGTGATTGCGGGACGGGCCGCGACGCCCGAGCAGGCGCCGCCGATCCCGGCCGGCCAGGTGCGCGTCTGGTTTCTGCGTCAGCTGCTGCCAGGGTCGATCGTGACCCCGCCTTGGGTCTATGTGAACGGTGTGCCGATCGCCCGCAGCGCACAGGGCACGGTGTTCTATCGCGACTTCGCGCCCGGCCAGTACGCGTTCACCGTCGAGAACTGCCTGCCGCAAGCTAATACCGGGCAGACGATGAACTTACGGCCCGACGCCCAATACGCCATCGAGGTGACGCAAGACGACAACGGGGCGTGGCAGTGCTACCCGTACCAGATCTCCTACCTGCGCCAGGTGCCGCCACCGCAAGTGATGTATCTTTTCGCCCCGCTCACCTATCTGGGACCAATGTAAACCGGCATCAGAGCGTTGGGCGACGGGCGCGCCACGGCGTCGCGCGCTCGTAGGCATCGGCCGCGCGCAGCACTGTGGCGTCGGCAAACCGCTTGCCGACGATCTGGAACGACAGCGGCAGCCCCGTATCGGTTGTATAGCCGCAGCACACCGACATCGCCGGCGTTCCAGTGACGTTGAACGGCATGGTCAGTGACGGCCGCTCCATGATCGCAAATTTCGGCACCTCGTCGATCTTGGGCGCCTCGGTCGGCGCTGCGGCGGTCATCACCAGGTCGAGCCCGGCCATCGCCCGGTCGAGTTCGTCGACCAGCTCGCGGCGCCGGCGCACCGCCTGGATGTAGTCGGCGCCGGTCCACAGCCCGGCGAGGGCCATGCGGTCGCGGAAGATTTCGCCAAAATCGGTAAAACGCGTCTTCAGATTGGCCTCGTGGATCGCGTAGGCCTCGCACATCATGATCAGCACGCCGCACGACGCCCATTCGGCGAGCGGCGACAGCGTGATCTCTCGCACCGAGGCCCCCATCTCCTCGTATTTCTTCGCGGCGGCATCGATCGCGTCTCGCGTCGCGGCGTTGGCGACGTTATCGGCTGTGTAGAAATGGCGGATCAGGCCGATCCTGAGGCCCTTGACGTCGCCCGTCAGCGCCTTGCGGTAATCGGGGATCGCGACATGGGCGCTGGCCGGGTCGGCCGAGTCGTGCCCGGCCATCGCCTGCAGCATGATCGCGCAATCCTCGGCGGTCCAGCACATCGGCCCTGCGTGATCGAGCGAGAAGGCGAGCGGCAGGATGCCGGCGCGGCTGCACAGACCGTAGGTCGGCTTGATGCCAGCAAGGCCGCAATAGGCGCCCGGTCCGCGGATCGAGCCGCCGGTGTCGCTGCCGGTGCCGCCGAGCACGAGGCCTGATGGCACCGCCGCGCCGGTGCCGCTCGACGACCCGCCGGTAAAACAGGTTGTGTCCCAGGGATTGCGCGCCGGCGGCCAGGGCAGGTCAAAGCTCGGCCCGCCGAAGGCGAATTCGTGCGTTGCCAGCTTGCCCATGACGATGCCGCCCGCACCCTTGAGCTTGGCAACGGTGAACGCGTCGGCGGCCGGCACATGGTCCTGCATGACCTTTGAGTGCCCGGTCGTCGGGATGCTGCCGGTTTCGTAGATGTCCTTAAGGCCAATCGGAATGCCGTGTAGCGGTCCCTTGTAGCGGCCGGCCATGATCTCGCTCTCGGCGGTGCGCGCCGCGGCGTGCGCTTCATCGGCCAGGACACGGATAAACGCGTGCAGCCGCCCGTCCAGCTTGGCGATGCGGTCGAGCCGGCTTTGCGTCAGTTCGACCGGCGACAATTCCTTTGTCTCAAGGAGCTTTGCCGACTCGGCGATGGTGAGGAAATCAGCAACCATCGCTCAGCCCTCCGGGAAAGCGGGGGTGTGGGCCGGTTCGGCGCCGACCGGGCGCGGCTTTTTCACAAGCCGCGCCATTTCTTCGTAGAGCGGTGCCGCGGCGAGGATTTCCTCGCGCTCTTTCTCTGGCACGTCGAGCCCTAACCGGGCCAACGCAGCATCGAGTTCCTGCCGAGTCATCAGCGCCCTCCTGTTGCAGCGAGCAGCGCATGCGATTTTCGCGCCGCCTTCGCCGCCGGAAGGAAGATTGCTTTGTCGCTTGGCTCCCTGCAATGGCGATAAACAATCGACATTGTGATCGCCTGGACCTGGGAGACACCGGTAAGCAAGAGTTCATCGCCTCGTGCGATCCTGAGCGCGGCGTTGATCGGCGATGCTATGCTGTCGGCACGACGCGATAAGATGGAAGGCGGCGACGATGTTTATCGCGATGAACCGGTTCAAGGTGCGCAAGGGCGAGGAACCGGCCTTCGAGACGCGTTGGCGCGAGCGCGACACGCATCTGCACACCGTGCCGGGCTTTGTCGAGTTTCACCTACTCAAAGGTCCGGAGCGCGACGACCATGTGCTCTACGCCTCGCATACGATCTGGCGGTCGCATGCCGACTTCGAGGCGTGGACCCGCTCGGAAGCCTTTCGCGCGGCCCATCGCGACGCTGGACAGGGGCGCTCGCTGACGATTTCGCATCCCGAATTCGAGGGGTTCGAGGTCATCCAGACCGTTATGCCGCCCGGGTTGAGTTCGAATGTGGGTTAGCTCTCGACCGACCGCGCCGCGCGTGGACTTCCGGGACTAACCGATGCCTGACGCCGACCGCATAGGTTCACTCTTTTGCGGGTTTGGCACGTAAAATATGGTGTTTTGAATTGGCGTGAGACTGGGGACATGGATTTTTCGCGCGCTCGTATTCTTTGCCTCGGCGATGTAATGCTCGATCACTTCGCCTATTGCGGGATAGAGCGGATCTCGCCCGAGGCACCCGTACCGGTGCTGTTGGTCCAGAATCGCCGGACATCGCTCGGCGGCGCCGGCAATGTCGCCCGTAACATTGCCGCTCTTGGCGGGCAAGCGATGCTCGTCGGGTTGGTCGGGCGTGATCCCGCCGGCGGCGAGTTGCGGAGCGTCCTCGACGGTTCGCCCCACATCGTCAATCGGTTGATTGCCAGCGACACCCGACCGACCACCTGTAAGACACGCTACATCGCGGGTCATCAGCAAATTATGCGGGTTGATGAGGAACAGGCGCACCCGCTCGACGACACTGAACAGGAAGCGCTCACCGCCGCGATCGAAGAGATTATCCCGAGCGTCGACGCGGTTGTGCTTTCCGATTACGGCAAGGGCGTGCTCGGCCATAAAACACTCGAACGGGCGATGAGCCACGCCCGTGCCCGCGGCATCGCTGTTTTTGTCGATCCAAAAACCGACGACTTCGGCATTTATCGCGGCGCCACCTGTGTCACGCCGAATCAGCTTGAGTTGGCGCGCGCAGCCAAGATGCCCGCGGCGACCGACGCCGAGGTCATCGGGGCGGCTACAAAGGTTCTTCGCGAGGCCGAGGCCCAGGCCATCCTCGCGACTCGATCCGACAAAGGGATGATATTGGTCGAAGCGTCCGGCGACATTCATGTCGAGACGGCGCGGGCTCGCGAAGTGTTCGATGTTTCGGGCGCCGGTGATACGGTGATCGCGGTTCTGGCGCTGGCACATGCCAGCGGTTATTCGCTGCCGGCAGCCATGCGGCTCGCCAATACCGCTGCCGGGATCGTCGTGGGCAAGCTGGGGACCGCAGCGGTCGAACTCGACGAATTGATTCTCGAACTTTCGCGCGAGTCCCGGGCAAGCGATATTGGGCAAGAAAAGATCTACAGCGCATCGGAGGTGGAGACGTTGGTGCGGCAGTGGAAATCGCGCGGTCTATCGGTCGGCTTCACCAACGGCTGTTTTGATGTCGTGCATCCCGGTCACGTGATGCTGCTCGCCAAGGCGCGCCAGGAATGCGACCGGCTGATCGTCGCGCTTAACAGCGATGCGAGCGTCGGCCGGCTGAAGGGGCCGCAGCGACCGATCAATACACTCGCCGACCGCTCTGCCGTAATCGCGGGACTTGCATCGGTCGACGCCGTGATCAGCTTTGACGACGACACCCCGCTTGCGCTCATCACGCGCCTGAAACCCGATGTGCTGATCAAAGGCGCGGACTACGCGATGGACGCCGTCGTCGGCGCGGCGGAGGTGCAAGACACCGGCGGGCGCGTTGCCTTGATCGGTCTCGTCGAGGGCCATTCGACGACCCGCATCATCACCAGGATGCGCGAGACCACCGACAGCGCGTAATGCGGATGCCGCCGTGAGGTGCGCGGCGGCCTTGCCTCGTCGTCCCATCAACGCGGTTAACAGCTTTCGGCACGGACCTCGCCAAAACGCGTTATTCGCGCCCGATATCACGCAAAGTTTGGGCTCCGATGCTCCGCGTTGCATCAAGGCAAGCGCCTTGAAGTGGTGGGCCTCAGCATTGGCGATCCAGTTGAGTTGGACATCCGTGAACATGATGGCAGCCTTTTTGTTCAAGACAGGCGATTTCACAAAAGGAGACTTGTCCGACCGGCTTTTTCTTCAGATCAGAGCCTTGGCAACGGGGCTCGTCCTCGAAACAGGAACGGGACGGCGTGCCTGAAGCTGTGATCGTCGAGCAAGCGATAGAGCGTGACGCCGACATTTAGGCCGAGCAGGAGCGCGGCGACGGGAGCAAACCCGGTTCCCGCGATCGCCAAAATGACGATGGCCGGAAACGCGACCAGAGGTCTGTTGAGAAGAATCGAGCCCATATTCACTCTCCTCCACGCAGGTTCGCCGGGTGAGAGGAGTATGGCGGCGCGCAGCAGCCACCGCTTGAAGGCGGGATTTATTTAGTCTTAAGACGAGCTTGATTTTTGCTCACGATCGCGCTGGTCGGGCCGGAGGGGGCCTCAACCATCGTGTTCTTCAGATCAGCGCTTTGGCGACAAGGCTCATTCCGGAAAGCACCAGGAGTAACAGGACGGCACGGCGGAAATTGTGGTCGCTGAGCCGGCGGTAGAGCGTGATGCCGGTGCTCGTGCCGAGGAGGACCACGGGCAATGTGACCGCCCACATGATCCAGAAAAAAGTGTTGAAAACGCTGGGCGCGACCCAACCCAACACGCCGAGCGAGACGAGCTGCATGGCGACAATATAGGGCTGGGTAATCCCGCGCGTCGTCGATTTATCGACATTCCGCAGCCCGAGATAGACCACGAGCGCCGACGCACCGAAGCCGGAAAAGCCACCGACGATGCCGCCGAGAAATCCGACGCCGCCGGCGGTTTTACTGCCCGACAGGCTGATGCGTACCCACCCGGGCAAGGTCAGCATAAAAACACCGTAGACAACCAGGAAGATGCCGAGACCGCCGGCAAACCAATTCGTCGGCAGGCCACGCAACAGCGCGACGCCAAGCGGCACGCCCGCCAGTCCACCGATAATATAGGGCAGCGCGCCTTCGTGCTCGTCGGTGCTAAACAGTCTGATCTCGCGCCGCAGCTGGCTGATCGACATCAGCTGATTGCAGGTCGACAACAGCATGACGAGCGGCACCGCCTGAAGCGGCGGCAGCAGCCAGAGCACGCAAGCAGCGACCGCGGAAAACGCAAAACCGGCGAGCCCGCTGACCACTCCCGACAAAAACAGTACGACCGAAACAAAAAGAATGACGCCCAACCCCGGACCGCCATCGACCAAGGGCGCCGACAGCATGAAACGCGTGCCCCGCAGCCATAAAGTTGCCCAATGGCCAATAACAGGTGCAAAACCAACTCCCGCCACCACGAGGAGGGCGATGGCCGGAGCCGCGACCCGAGGTCTCTTGAGAATGATCGAACCCATATTCACTCTCCTCCATTGGCGACGACGAGTTCGTCGGGTGGGAGGAGCATGGCGGCGCGCGGCAGCCGACGCTTGAGGGCGGGGTTTATTTAGTCTTAAGGCGAGCTTGATTTTTTCTTACGATCGCATTGGTCGGGCCGGAGGCGGTTGTGCGGTTCACATTCGGCGATTATTTGCTCGATATCGACCGCCGCGAACTTCGCCGGCGGGATGAGCCAGTCGCACTCGAGCCGCAGGTGTTTGATCTTCTCGTCTACCTCGTGCAGAACCGCGATCGCGTCGTGAGCCGCGACGACATCATCGACACCGTGTGGGGTGGGCGGATCGTTTCCGATTCGGCGGTAACAACCCGCATCAACGGGGTACGACGCGCCGTGGGAGACAGCGGCTCCGCCCAGGCGGTGATCCGTACGATAACCCGCAAGGGCCTGCGGTTTATCGCACCGGTCGAGGAGGAGGATGATTCGCCATCGGCACGGATAGCCGTGCCGCCGCCGGAAGCACCGGTATTCGCGGTCGAACGGCTTGACGGGTATGAGGCAGCACGAAAGAAGCCGTCGATTTCGGTTTTGCCGTTTCGCAACGCAACGGACGACGCGCAACAGGATTATTTTACCGATGCGGTCACCGCCGACCTGACCGTGGATTTATCGCGGATACGGGACGTTCGGGTGATCGCCGTCGCATCCGCCTTAGCCTACAAGAACAGCGCGCTCGATATCCGGCAGATCGGGCAAGAGCTGGGGGTTCGCTACCTTGTCATCGGCAGCATCGCGCGCGTGGGCAATCTGGTGCGAACAAATGTTCAGCTGGTCGAGACGGAATCCGGGGAGCAGCTCTGGGGCGATCGCTTCGAACATGAATTCGCCGATCTCGGTGAGCTTGCGAATGTCATCACCGGGCGCATCGCGGCCTCGCTCAATATCCAGTTGGTTCGCGCCGCCGGGCGTCATGCCGAGCGCGCCAGCCAACCGGATGCGCTCGATCTTCGGCTGCGTGCCGCCGCGTTGTTTTACGGCTCCGTCGCGCCCGAGCACACGCGTGAGGTTCGGCGCCTTTTGCGGCAGTCGCTGGGCCTCGACCCACAATCGGCCGACGGCTGGGCGCGATTGGCCGAGGTCATCATCTCGGATCGTCTGAACCGGTGGAACGACACCGGTCCGGCGCAGATTGACGAAGCCGAAGAAGCGGTTCATCGCGCGTTGCTGATCGAGCCGAACAGCGCGCTCGCGCATTTCGCGCAGGGTCTTATTCAGCGCGCGCGTGGCGACCATTATTCAGCGGCGGAAGCGTTTAGCCGAGCGATCGTGCTCGATCCGAACTTTGCACTCGCCTACGCCCATAAGGGCAACGCGCTGGTTCTCATGGGCCACCCGACCGAGGCTCCACCCTTGGTCGAACAGGCGTTGCAGCTGAGCCCGCACGACCCTTCGATCGGCATTTTTCACTGGATCGTCGGTCGGGCCAATTTTTACGCCGGTGACTACGAGCAAGCGGTGTCGTGGCTGCACAAATCGGTCCAGGCTAGAGCCAACCTCTGGTACAATCGGTTGTACCTGATCAGCGCTTACGCGCTTCTCGGGAAGCTGCAAGAGGCGGCCAGAGCGTTAAGTGAGTTCAACCGCAGATTCACCGATCCCATCTACTCCCTCGCCGTCGTCAGGGCGCAAGAGGGCGCGAACCCCAGCACCGAACGAGTGGTGCTCGACGCACGAGAGAAGTTTCACGAAGGCCTGCTTCGGGCTGGAATGGCGGAGAACTAGACAAATGAGCGAAACCCCAAAGGGAAGGAATTGGCGATGAGAGGCCAAGGCATCGCCCGCGCGCAGGCAATCTACGAGACGCGGCTGAGCCCGGACCGAACACGCGAGATGCGGCAGCATCTCGCCACGACCGCCGCGGAGTCCTCGGCGTTGAACGCGACCTCGGTGCTTTGCGACTACCTCAACCGCTGGAACGATGCCGGCGCGGACGAGGTCAGTCAAGCCGAGGCAGCGGTGCACCACGCCTTGACGACGAAGCCCGACCATTTCCTCGGACATTACGCTAAGGGGTTTTTGCATCGCACGCGCGGCGAGCATGAAGCGGCGCTAGAGGCGTTCACCGAGACGGCCAAGCACAACCCAAATTTTGCGCGAGCGCATGCGCAACGCGGCGCCGAGTTGATCTATCTGGGCCGTGCCGCAGAAGGCATCGCCGAGGTTGAACGGGCGATCTCGATCAGTCCGAAGAGTTCGTCGCTCGGCATGTTCTTTTGGATCATCGGGCGCGGCCGGTTCTTCATGGGACAATATGCCGAGGCTGTCGAGCCGCTGCGGCGCTCGATCAGGCTTTGGCCCAATCTTTGGTACAACCGGCTGTACCTTGCTAGTGCCTACGCGCTACTTGGCAACAAGGCAGGCGCACGACGAACTCTGCGCGCGTTTGACAAGCTGTTTCCGGGATACACGCTGGCGCGGGTCGCGCGTGAAGAGCGCACAAATCCCAACAGCGGCCACTTCATGGTCGAGGGAAGGCGCCGCTTCCACGAAGGGCTGGAGCGCGCCGGCATGCAGCCGGGCACCGCTTAATCAAGCCTGCGGCAGGCCGCTCAATTTGGCCGCGTGGCCTTGGCATAGCCTTCTTCGAACCAGCCGAGGCGTTCCTCGAGACCGCCATAGACTGGTGACGGGCGGATCTGCGACGCGACTGTCTGCAGTTTTTCACAGACCGCGCTGTCCTGCTTTAGGACTTTATTCGAGTAATACCGCACGATCGCCCGGCGGGTCAGATCGACAGCAGGCTTGAATAACCGCTCGAACCAGGGATACGGGCCGCTCGGCGGAAACGGGGCGTGGTGGAACCACGCCCGCATAACCGAGCGGTCATGCGCCACCGGAACGTATTGCATCGCCATCACATACCAATGGTGGCCGTCGGTGCGGTAATGGGTGATCGTGAGATTGGGAAAGATATGGATCACCCGGTAATTCGCCGAGCGCCAGGTCCCGGCGCGGCATTCGGCGACCATCTTGGCGAGAGCATCGGGGTCCGGGGTGGTGAAGAACGCGCTGTGCCGGCCAAAGCGGAAATAGCCGATATTTTCGCGCTTTAAATAACCCGCCTTGCCAAAGATGGGCGAGTGCACCGCGACGACGTGGTAGTCCTCGACCGCGATCTGAAAGCAAAGCCGCCAATTCGCCTTCACCGGGCCCGTGAGAAACTGCGGCGCAGCGCCCTGCGGAAACATCGCCTCTAGGATCGGGAAAGCGTCGCCGAGATAGGCCTCAAGCGTCTCGTTGTCGCCAGGCGCCTGAAAGCGGCCTAAGATCAACGCGCCGCAACGCGCGACCTCCACCGGCCGCAGTCGCGCGCCGACCTCCTGCGGGGACCCGCCGAACAGTTTTTCGCATTGCGGAATGTCGATTGCCCGGCCTTCGCTCTCGTAGCGCCAGTGGTGAAAGCCGCAAAGAATGGGACCATTGCCCTTATCGGCGGTACGCAACGGAAACGACCGGTGCGCGCAGCGGTTCTCGAAGCCGCGTAGCTCGTCGCCGAGCCGCTGCACGAAGACCGAGCGGGTCGCCAGCGTCGTGCGGAACCAGTCGCCATCCTTTGCGACATCGCGCGCATGACCGAGAAAGGTCCACATCTTTGCGAGACTTGTCTGCTCGCGGCGAAACGCGGCTGCATCGACCAACGTGTCGGGCCAGTTTTCGAGCGTCTGCGCGGTCGCGGTGTAGGGCATCTTCGAGTGGCTGTTCGCGCCGACTTGGATTGTGAAGCGGAGATACTATCGCAAGCGCGGGGCGCGTTACCGGTTTTCTTGGCAGCTTGGCACGGTGCGCGCATGGTAGCGCGCGAGGAGGGACAGGCTCGTGGATTTCGCGCTCACCCCCGTACAACGCGACCTGCAGCGGAAATGCCGCGAACTGGCGGCGGATTTCGCGACGCGCTCGGCCCTGCACGACCGCGACGGCAGCCACCCGAGCGAGAATTACGAAAGGCTGCGCGCGGAGGGTTTTCTTGCGCTGACGATCGCCAAGGATAGCGGCGGCGCCGGTGCCAGCCTGCTTGATCACACGATCGCCTATGAGGCGCTGGGAGCCGGCTGTCCGTCGACCGCGCTCGCGTTCAACATGCACGCTTCGGTGGTGATGCCGATCCTCGAAAGCCCGGAGGTGGCCGAGGACACCAAGAGACGCCTCATCAAGCTGGTGGTCGAGGAGAAAAAGCTCATCGCCGGCAATTTCTCCGAGCCGATCACCACGGCGATGATCGGCGCGCGGCCGATCAAGACCCGTGCGCGGCGGGTGGATGGCGGCTGGCGGGTCACCGGCCGCAAGATGTTCGCCTCGATGATCGAGGCGGCCGATATGGTGATGGTCGGCGCCTCGGTCGAGGGTGCGGGAGCGCTCGCCGGGATGGCGTTCCTCCTGCCGCGGGCCGCCGAGGGCCGCAAGGTCGACACCAACTGGGACGTGCTCGGCATGCGCGCAACACGCAGCGATTCGCTGATCCTCGAAGAATGCTTTATCCCCGACAGCGCGGTCCTCTATCGCTCGGATGACATGTCTCGGCTGCGGCAGAACAATCTGCATTGGTTCTGGGGTTCGTACACACCGGTCTATCTCGGCGTCGCGCAGGCGGCGTATGACGAGTTGCGGCGCGTCGTCGGCACGCGCAAGCCCGAGGGGTACGCGCAGCCGCTCGCCTATCTGCCGGATGTGCGGCGGCAGGTCGCCGAACTCAGCGCCGAACTCGAAGCGGCGCGGCTCATCACCTATCATTCGGCCTGGCTGAGCGACAGCGAAGGCCAGACCGAGAAGACCGTCACCGCGCTCTACCGCGCGAAATACGCGGTCGGGCAAGCGGTGAGCCGGGTCACGCGGACCGCGCTGACACTCGGCGGCGCGCACAGCATCTTCAAGCCGTCGCGGCTCGAACAATTGTTTCGCGACGGCGCGCTCGGGCCGCTGCACCCGCCGCCGCTGGATTTCTGCCTCTACAATATGGGGCTTTACGAACTCGGCCTCGACGAAGCCGAATTGCTGCCGCCGTTGAAACCGGTCTAGCCGAGGCGCAACTGAGCCGGATCGAGCGGGGGCAGGCGCGCGGGATCAAACGGCGCGAGATCGACGCTGCGCGCTGCACCGTCAACAACCAGTTCGGCCATCGCCTCACCGGTCGCCGGCGCGTTGAGGATACCCCAGACGCTGTGCCCGGTCGCGATATAGGCGCCGGCGATGCCGGGCACCGGGCCGATCAGCGGCAGCCCATCGCGCGTCACCGGCCGAAAGCAGGCCTGGCGGGCGAGGATCGGCGCCGAGGCCAGGACCGGCGACAGCGCCCGGCACATCGCCTCCAGGCGATAGATCGCGCCGTTGTCCGGCGTCACCCGCGCCGGATCGAGCGGCACGCGGTCCTCGCCGGAAATGCCGCAGACATAGGTCGTGCCATCGCGGCGCGGGAACACTTCAGGAGTCAGCACCGCGCCGCCCTGCTCGCGGTATTCGAGAAACGCCGCTTCCGGCGGCACTCGGTCGCCCGTGTCAAAGATCAGGCTGTGCCCTTTGAGGCCGAACACCGGCGGCAGCGGCAGCCATTGCGCGGCAAGGATCGACCATGGCCCCATCGCCACGATAACCGCATCGGCCTCGATCATCTCGCCGCCGAGTGCGACGCCAGTCACGCGATCGCCCTCGCGAGCGATTCCCGTCACAAAGCCCTGCCGCAAGCTCGCGCCATGAACGCTCGCGGCGCGCATCATCGCCTGGGTGAACTGGCCGGGATGCACCTGCGCCGTTGTTTCCGGCGAGCCGATCGTCTGGCTGATCGTAACCTCCGGCGCAAACCAGTCGAGGTCATGGGCGCCGCGGTAACGCCGCCCTTCGCCGGCAAAACCGGCATAGGTATCGAGCCGGCGATAGCCCCACTCGTCGGGCAGGTCCTCGGCCAATTCGGCATGCAGATCAAAGCTGCGGCGCGCGAGCGCGTCGAGCGGCGACCCGGCGCACCAGTCGCGCGCCAGAAACCCGCCGGACTTGCCCGAGGCCGCGCAAGCCACGCCGGTGCCCTCGATCACCGTCACCGCAATTCCGCGGCGGCAGAGGAAATAGGCGATCGAGCAACCGATCACCCCGCCGCCGCAAATCAGCACATGCATCGGTCATGCTCCGACTTAGCATTGGCGCGGCACGGCTTTCATGGCCTAACTGAGCGCCTCAACCAGCATAGTGGAAGCGTGCATGCAGGATGTACCCGTTCTCATCGTCGGCGGCGGACCGGTCGGCCTCACCGCTTCGATCCTCTTGTCGCAGCAGGGCATCCACTCGCTGCTTGTCGAGCGGCATCCCGGAACGGCGATCCTGCCAAAGGCGCGCGGCATCAACGCGCGCACGATGGAGATGTATCGCCAGATCGGCATCGAACAGGCGATCCGCGATGCCGGGCTGCCGACCGAGCGCACCGGTTTTATCATCTGGACCGAAAGCCTGGCCGGCCGCGAGATCGAACGCCGCGTGCCGGGCCGCATGACGGCGGCCAATCGCGCCGCGACGCCGGTGCTCAACTGTCTGTGCGCGCAGGACGATCTGGAACCGGTATTGCGGCGCTTCGCGGACGCCCAACCCCAGGTGGAGTTGCGCTTCAATACCGAGATGACCGCGGTCGTACAGGACGATGACACCGTCACCGCGACGCTGACCGACCGCATCACCGGCACCGAGACAACCGTCCGCGCCGAATATCTGATCGCCGCCGACGGGGCGCAGAGCCGCGTCCGGCCCATCGTGGCGCGCGAGATGATCGGCCGCGAAGGCGTCTATGACAGCGTCAACATCCTGTTCAACGCCGATCTGCGCGAATGGGTGCATGACCGGCCGGCGGCGCTTTATTTTGTCGAACAGTCCGATTTGCGCGCGACCTTCCTCACGATCAACGCGCATGACCGGTGGAGCTTCCTGATCCACAGCCTCAAGCAATACGGTTACACGCCGGCGGATTTCACCCCGGAATATTGCACGCGGCTGATCCGCCAAGGGGTCGGCAAGCCCGACCTGCCGGTGACAATCCTCGGCGTCAGCGTGTGGGAAGCCTCGGCCATCGTCGCTGACCGCTATCGCGACGGCCGTTTGTTTCTCGCCGGCGATGCGGCGCACGAGATGCCGCCGACCGGCGGGTTCGGTCTCAACACCGGCGTGCAGGATGTGCAGAATCTGTGTTGGAAACTGGCGGCGGTGCTCAAGGGGCAGGCGGCGCCCGTGTTGCTCGATACCTACCACGCCGAGCGGCAGCCCCTGGGAATGTTGATCACCAAGAACAGCCTGGAAAATTCGCTGTCGATGGGCCGTACCGCGCGGCAGGAGACCGCAAAGCTGCCGCGCACGGAATTCCTCAACGAGCAGGGGCTGATCTTCGGCGCGCAATATGACTCGACCGCGATCTTGCCGGACGGCAGCGCGCCGCCGGCGATCGCTGATCCGGTGACGCAGTACGTGGCGTCGGCGCGGCCCGGCGGCCGCGCGCCGCATGTCTGGTTCGAACGCGGTGGCGAGCGCCTGTCGACGATCGACCTGCTGGGAGGACGGTTCGTGCTGCTGACCGGATCGCAAGGCCAAGGCTGGCTGGATGCGGCGGCGCGGACGGCCTCACCGGGGCGGCCGGAACTAGCCGCATTTTGCATCGGCGGCGGCGAGATCGCCGATCCGGACGGTGCCTGGCTCAAGGCCTACGAACTGGAACCAGGCGGCGCGGTGCTGGTGCGCCCCGATGGCTATGTCGCCTGGCGCTCGCGCGCTGGCGCCGAAGCGCCGGACCAGGTGCTGGCGGCCGTGTTCGACCGCACCATCGGCCGGGTCTAAATGATCTTTCGCGCCCGCAGATCGACGATCTGCGCGGCGCTGTAGCCGATCCGCCCCAGCACCTCGTCATTGTGCTGCCCGAGTTCCGGGGCGATGCCGATCTTCGGCGGCGTCTCGGAGAAGTGCCACGGCGAGCCGTGAACCTTCAACTTGCCGTGTTTCGGATGGTCGACCTCGGCGACGTAGCCGTTGGCGACGACATCGGGGTCGTTCGAACCTTCGAGCAGTGTGTTGATCGGCGCCGAGACGATATCGGCGGCCCGCAAAATCTCGACCCATTTGTCGCGCGTGCCGGTCGCGAACATCTCTCCCAGCAGCTGCAACAGGGTCTCGCGCCGCTCGTCGGAACCGATGATGACGCCGAGCTTGCCAAAGCCGGCCTTGTCGAGCGCGTCGTAAAAGCCGAGGGCGGTCATCGCGTTGCGCCACGGCCCTTCGTTATTCAGCTGGAAGACGAAAGGCTTGCCGTTGTCATCGTTGAAGCTGGAACTGATGCCCGGCCGCTCCGGTGTGCCGGTGACTCGTGCCTGGCCGGTGACAGGATCGCGATTGCGCCACATCGCGGTCGTCAGCGTCCAGCCCATGAGCCGGATTTGTCCGCCGAGCAGCGAGCAATCGACTTTTTGCCCAACGCCCGTCGCGCGCGCATGCGTCAATGCCGCCAGAGCGCCACCAAAGGCAAGGATCGCGCAGGTTTCGTCGGCGACCGAAACGATGCCGGTGCGCAGCGGTTGGCCTGGGGTCGAATAGGCTTGAGCGATGCCGCCCATCGCCTGCGCCATCGAATCAGTGCCCGGGAGGTCAGCGTGCGGCCCCTTCGGCCCATAGCCGGAAATCGACATATAGACGAGGCGCGGGTTGACCTTGCGCAGCTCCTCATAGCCAAAGCCGTTTTTTTCCGCCGCGCCGGGGCGGAAGTTCTGGCCGAATATGTCCGCCTCGGCGACGAGCTTTTTAAGGATGTCGCGGCCCTCTTGTTCTTTCAGGTTTAGCGTGACGCTTTTGACGCCGCGGTTGTTGGTCTCGAAATAGGTGCTTCCCATCCCCGGCAGCACCGTCGAGCCGCGCGAATTATCGCCGATGCCGGGCACCTCGATCTTGATGATTTCGGCACCGAGATCGGCCATCAGCATATAGGGCACCGTGCCCGCCTGTGCCGTCGAGCAGGCAACGACCTTCACCCCCTGAAGCGGACCGTGCGGTTCGGGCATATCGGCTCCTCGAGTTGCGTTCTTGGGCATCACCAAGATACGTCGCCTCCCCCGGGCTTGTCCCGGGGGGTCCACGAATAGTTTCGATTTATTCATAGATGGCCGGGCCAAGCCCGGCCAAAGCGGAAAGAGGTCAGCCGGCTTTGCGGGTGCGCCGCGCCGGAGTCGCGGCCGGTTTTTCAGCCGGCGCAGCGGCGGGCGCCTTCTTCTTGCCGCCGCCTTCGACTGGCAGCAGCATTGCCACCTGGCGACGGTCCGGCGCCGCTTTTGCGGCGACCTTCGCAGCGCGTTTCGGCTCGGCCTTGGCCGGCTTTTCGTCTCCGGCTGTGGTCTTTCCGCCTTCTCGCGCCAGGCTGCGCTTGAGCGCGTCCATCAGATTGACGACCTTCGGTGGCTCCTCGACCGCGCGCGGCGCCTTGGCGAGACCCTTGGTCTTGGCCTCGACCAACGCGTGCAGCGCATCCTGATAGCGGTCGCGGAAATTCGCCGGATCGAACGCCGATGCCTTGCGCTCGATGATGGTCTCGGCGATCGCCACCATGTCCTCGTCGATCGTGCCCTTGTGCTTGGTGCTGAATTCGGCGGCGCGCACCTCGTCGGCGCTATGCAGGGTGGACATCACCAGCCCGCCATCGCGCGGTTCGACCAGCACCAGCCGCTCGCGGCTCGACAGCACGACGTGGCCCACACCGACCTTTCCCGCCTTGGTCATCGCCTCGCCTATGACGCGGAACGCCTCGTCGGCCAGTTCGCCATCCGGGTACACGTAATACGGCGCGTCGAGATAAACCGGGTCGACATCGGCGCGATCGACGAACTGGTCGAGGTCGATGATTTTCGACGACTCGATCTGGAGTTCCTTCAACTCCTCATCGCTGATCGTCACATAGCGCCCGCGTTCGTATTCGTAACCTTTGGCGATCTGGTCGCGCTCGACGACCTCGCCGGTCTCGCTGTCCACCAGCTGCTGCTTCAACCGGTTGCCGGTTTCGGCATTGAGCTGGTTGAGCCGGATGCGCTTGGCTTCGCTCGTCGCCGGCGACAGATAGACCGGGCAGCTCACCAGCGACAGCCGCAAAAAACCGGTCCAGGACGCGCGGGGCATGGGAGCCTCCAGTCTGAGAATTGCCACAAGCAAGCCAGAAGACGGTTAACGAAGCAATAACACGCGATAAACCATCAACCGAATCAATCGCTTGCCTAGTTGATCAAACGGGTGATCGCCGCGACGACGGAGGCCAGGTCGAAACGTCCGCGTTTCAGATCGTGGCCGGCGCCGTCCACCTTGATCATGTCTTTTAACGCCGGGATCGCGGCGATGGCGTCACGCAACTCGGCGGGCGTGCCGAACGGATCGGCGGTCCCCGAGACAAAGACGCAAGGGGTATGCAGTCGCGGGAAATGCTCGACGCGCCAGCGCTCGGGTTTGCCCGGCGGGTGCAGCGGGTAGGAGAAAAGCAGCAGCGCGGCGACCAGATCGGGTCGGTCGGCGGCGAGCATCGTCGCTTGCCGGCCGCCATAGGATTGCCCGCCCAAGATGATCCACTGTGGTCCCTGTGCCCGCAGCGCGGCGATCGCCTGGCGCAGGCCCTCGCGGTCCGCCGCGGCGCCTGACGGCGAGGGTGGACCTTTCGGCCGACGCTGGCGGAACGGCAGGTCGCAGCGCAAGACGTCGTATCCCGCTTCGCAGAAGGCGTCGGCCGCGGCGACAAGAAGCGGCATCCGACAATCACCACCGGCGCCATGCGTGAGCACGAGGCCCGTTTCGGCTTTGCCGGCAGCGCGATGGAGAAAGCCGCGCACGCCGTCGGCGGTGAAGGGTTCGGCGCCGGCCATCAAATCCCAAGATGCTTGCGTACCTTGAGCGGGATTGCCTGTTTGGCGTCACCCATATTGGCCCACGGGTCGGCCTTTAGCGCCGCCAGCCGGCGCGGTACGGTGGCGACGGTAAAATCCGCCGGTTTCACGCCGCGCTCGACCTCGTCCCAGGATAACGGCGTCGAGACTGTCGTGCCGGCGCGGTCGCGCGGCGAATAGGCGCCGACAGCAGTCGCGCCGCGCGCGTTGCGCAGGTAGTCAATATAGATGCGCCCCCGGCGCGCCTGCTTCGCCATATTGGCCGTAAACTGCTCCGGCCGTTCCTCGGCGAGCCGATCCGCGACCCAATTGCTGAACGACTTTACTGCGTCCCAGCCAAGTTTGGGCTGCAACGGCACGACGACATGCAGCCCCTTGCCGCCGGTCGTCTTGACAAAACTGGCGAGGCCGATCGCGTCGAGCGCGTCGCGCACCTCGATCGCGGCCTCGGTCACGCGCAGCCAGTCGAGTCCCTCATCGGGGTCCAGATCGAAGGTCACGCGGTCGGGCCGCTCGACATCGTCGGCGCGCGATCCCCAAGGGTGGATTTCGACGACGCCCATTTGGACCAAGGCGATCAACCCCGATACATCCTCGATGACGGGGAATGGCGCTTCCTCGCCCTCGATCCGAACACCTTTGATCTCGTCCGGCATGCCGGCGCCGACATGCTTTTGATAAAAGGCGCGCTGTCCCTTGCCGCCGGTGGCGCGGATGATGGTCAGCGGCCGATGCGCGAGTTGAGGCAGCGCCCAATTCGCGACATCGACGTAATACTGCGCGACGTCCTGCTTGGTGAGGCCGGTGTCGGCATAGAGCACGCGGTCGGGATGCGACAGCCGCACGCCATGAAAGACGATGCTGCCGTCGCGCAGCTTTTCGGCGGGAGCTTCAGCGGCGGCGCGCCGTATGGGCGGATCGGCCACAGCGGCTGCCGCCGCCGGCAACGATGCGGGGTCAAAAACGACTTCGCTGGGCGCCTTGTCTTCGCGCAGCCCCTGGAAGGTCGATTGCCGGATCAGTTTGTCGGTGGTCCAACAGGCGTATTCGACTTCGGCAACCAGTTCGGGGCGCGTCCAGTGAATGTCCTTGCGACGTTCCCCGACGGGCAGCGTGACTGGTGCCTTCTTGACCGCGATCCCGGAAAGCCGCTGGTGCAAGCGCGTGAGCTGCGCGGCGCTGAAGCCGCTGCCGACGCGGCCGGCATAGCGCAGCGTACCCTCCGGGTCGTAATAGCCGAGCAGCAGCGCGCCAAAGCCTTCGCGACTGCCGTCCGGGTCGGTAAAGCCGACGATGACGAACTCGTCGCGGTTGCGGCATTTGATCTTGAGCCACAGGCGACCACGCCCTGGCGCGTAGGGCTTGTCGCGCCGCTTGGCGACAATGCCTTCGAGCCCATGCGCTGCCGCTTGCCGCAGAAGCGCCGGCCCGTGCCCAATCTGGTGGTCGCTGTAGCGCAGCATGCCGCCGGCCTCGGGTGAAACGATGTCGGCCAGCGCCTTCTTGCGCGCTTCCAGCGTCGCGCCGGTCAGGTCCCAGCCGTCGCGATAGAGCAGGTCGAACGCATAGAAGGTCAGCGTCTCGTCGCGGCCACGCGAAATGGCATCCTGCAGGTCGGCAAAGCTGGTCGTGCCGTCCGGGCGGAGCGATACGAGTTCACCGTCGATAATCGCCGATTTCACCGGCAGCCGCGCGAGGCGCGCGGCGATCGCCGGGAATTTCGCCGTCCAGTCAAGCCCGCCGCGGGTGATCAGCCGGACTGCGCCGCCATCGATCCCCGCGATGAGGCGGTAGCCGTCATACTTGATCTCGTGCAGCCAGTCGTTGCCCTCGGGCGCGCTGGCGGCAGCGGTTGCGAGCTGCGGCTTAAGGTTTGGGGGCATTGCTACCTTGCGGGCGCCGGCGATGCGCGAGGCCGGGCGCGGCTTGCGCACAGGTTCCTCGCCGGGTATCTCGGCACTTTTCGAGTGCCACACCCGGTCGCGCTCGGCGGCGACGTCGTCGATCATCCGGCCGCTGTTGACGCTTTGGGTCAGCTCGTCGACGACCGCGCTGCCGCTACCGGGGATCGCCGCCTCGTCGCGCTCCTTGATCAGGAGCCAGTTGTCGGTCTTGTCACGCGGCTTGCGCTTCAACCGCACCAGCATCCAATGGCCGTGCAGCTTGGTTCCGTCGAGCGCGAATTTGAGCATGCCGTCGGCGAGCGACTTGGCGGGGTCGCCTTCCAGCGGCTCCCAGGTGCCGCGATCCCAGAGCAGCACCGTTCCGCCGCCGTATTCGCCTTGCGGGATGACGCCCTCGAACCCGCCATACTCGATCGGGTGATCCTCCACCTCGACCGCGAGGCGCTTTTCGTGCGGATCGAGGCTTGGCCCCTTTGGGATTGCCCAGCTTTTGAGGACGCCGTCGAGTTCGAGGCGAAAATCGTAATGCAGCCGCCGCGCGGCGTGCTTCTGGATGACGAACGACAGCGCGCCCTTCACCCCCGCGCGGGGTCGTGCGGCGCCGGCCGGCTCGGGCGTCCGCTGAAAATCCCGTTTCTGTCGGTAGGTTTCGAGCACCATCGCCACAGGCTAGAATAGAGGTCATGAAACCGATAACCGGCATCGTTGCGCCGATTGCATTGGTTGCCAACCCAATCGCCGCGTCACGAATTTAAACGAGACTCTGGATTTATTGATCCAAAGGATCATGTTGGCCACGACCAAGCGCCGCTGCAGGGTCGATTCCGGTCCAGGTCTCATCGCTGGAAGGCACCAGCCCAACAAAGATCAAGCATCTTGTGCTGTCGGCGCTCGGCGGCGCAGCATCGCGGCCAGAGATAAGGGAGATTTGGCGATGATAAGCGGGGTTTACCGCTTCCCGGCGATGGAAAGCGTGATCTATGGCCGGCCGTTTACCGACGCGCTGAAGGACGAGGTCGAACGCGCCGACGCGCACGCGGTTTTTGTCCTCGCGAGCGGCACGCTCGAACGCGAGACGGATCTCGTTGAGCGACTTCGCGCGGCGCTGGGTAATCGCTTCGCCGGCCTCTGCGCCAAGATCGGCTCGCATACCCCGCGGATCGATTGCGTCGCCGCAGCCAATGCCGCGCGAGCGGCGGGCGCCGATCTCATCGTGACGCTGGGCGGCGGCTCGGTGACCGACGCCTCGAAGATCGTCGCGATGTGCCTGGCGAACGGCATCACCGACGCAGCGCAGCTCGATGATTACCGCGCCCGCGTCGATGCCGATGGCAAGACGACACGGCCGCATATCGAGGCGCCAAAGATACGCACCATCACGATCCCGACGACCCTATCGGCTGGCGAGTACACCGCCTCGGCCGGCTGCACCGACACCATGCGCAACGTCAAGGAGAGCTTTAGCCATCCGATGATGATGGCGAAGTCGGTGCTGCTCGATCCCGCAGCGACCGTGCACACTCCGGACTGGCTGTTCCTGTCGACCGGCATCCGCGCGGTCGATCACGCGGTGGAGGATATCTGCTCGCCGCAATGCCAGCCGATGTCGGAAGGCGCATCGATCCACGCGCTGAAGCTGCTCTCGCGCGGGCTGCACGGTGTCAAGGCCGAGCGCGACGATCTCGACGCCCGTCTCGAATGCCAACTCGGCGCCTGGATGTCGATGATCGGCTCGCAAACCGGCGTGCCCAAGGGCGCGAGTCACGGCATTGGCCATGTGCTGGGCGGCACCGCGCATGTGCCGCACGGTTACACATCATGCGTGATGCTGCCGCATGTGCTGCGCTTTAACCACTCAATCAACGCCGATCGGCAGGCGCTGGTGAGCGGCGCGCTCGGCGACTCCGATGCTCCCGCCGCCGATCTCATCGCTGGTCTGATCGCCGATCTCGGTCTGCCGTCGCGCTTGCGGGATGTCGGTGTCAAACAAGACCAACTCGACCGCATCGCCGAGCTCTCGATGCATGATCGCTGGATCCACACCAATCCGCGCAAAATTGACGGCCCGCCGCTGGTGCGCGAAATCCTCGACGCGGCGTGGTAAGGGTTGCGCGTAAGCATAAATATGCGCATAATAAACATATGCGCACGACAATCGATCTCCCCGATGCACTATTCCGGCGCGCCAAGGCCGAGGCGGCGCTGCGCGGCTATCATCTCAAGGACCTCATCGCCGATGCCCTGCGCACGGCGCTGAACAATCCTGGTGCGCCTGGCGGCAAGCCACCGGAAACGCTGCATGATGCCATGAGCGGCAGTTGCGGTGTCATCACCGATGCGCCGTCGGATTATGCCACCAATCCCGATTACCTCGCCGAGTTTGGCAGGTGAGCGTCCAGGCTCTACTCGATACGGGACCGATCGTCGCTTATTTCATCGCAACAGAACTCAACCACAGCTGGGCGGTCGAAACATTCAAGGAGTTACGGCGCCCGGCCATGACGTGCGAAGCTGTCTTGGCAGAGGCGTGTTTTCTGATCGGACGGCGCAGGATTTCGCCGTCGCGTCTCATCAATTTTCTGCAGCGGGGTGATCTGGAGATTGGTCTATCGTTGGGAGATGAGGTGAGCGCGGTTTGTGCCCTGATGGAGCGCTATGCCAATGTGCCGATGTCGCTTGCCGATGCGTGCCTTGTGCGTCTCTCCGAAACGACCGGCTTCCCGATCTGCACCCTCGATTCTGATTTTACGGCCTATCGGGCGCATGGCCGCAACCCGCTAAATTTGATCACGCCTTCGGCCTATCGCAGCCTCCATGAGCCTTAAGAGTCTGACTTGTAATGGCCCCTGTGGGGTTATGGACGGGCGAGGCGTCTGGTGAAGAGCTTGACGCTGGCGATCATGAGCCAAGCGAGAGCGCTGTCGACTGAGGCTTCGAAGTCCTTGGCGAGGCGGCGGTTTCGG
>Ga0335085_10004500_pt1 | contig 23052 bp, 11 predicted proteins | sample Lox_Sample_45_FD_206712 | JGI IMG/M metagenome (GOLD analysis project Ga0335085, IMG submission 206712) | Soil microbial communities from Loxahatchee National Wildlife Refuge, Florida, United States - Lox_Sample_4.5 | ecosystem: Environmental > Terrestrial > Soil > Wetlands | place: USA...
CAACACACCGACGAATACCGTTACCTCCACCGCCAGCAGTACGCCCACCCATACGGCGACTCATACAGCCACTAACACCGCCACGAATACTCCGACGTTGACGCCGAGTAACACGGCTACGTTGACGGCGACCCTGACGGCGAGCTTTACCCCCACGAGCACCCCAACCACTACGGCTACCCTGACATCCACCCGCACGCCGACCAGCTCGGCCACCCCCACGCCGACGGTTATGCCGGTAAGCACGGCTACCGCGACCGCGACAACCACCGCCACCCAGACCCCGACTCTTACCGCCACGCTGACATCCACCAGCACCCCGACCCTAACGCCCACTTTGACGGCCAGTTTCACCCCCAGTTCCACTTCCACGGCCTCGGCGACATCCACTCCCACTTCGTCGCCGACGCTGACGGCCACGGCTTCGCCCTCGGCGACTCCCACCAATATCGCCACCGCTACCCCGACTTTAACTCCCAGCAATACTCCATTACCGACCAATACCCCCACACTGACGCCAAGCTCAACCCCCACGGCGACGCCTTCCAACAGCCCCACTTCCACCTACACCTTGACGCCGACCTTCAGCCCCACCTTAACCCACACGCCGACTATTACCTTCACCCCGACCATCACTTCCACTCCCACGCCCACGGGCTCGGTGACTTCCACGCCCACCCCCGACGTGGCCTTGTACCTGGATTCGAATTTCTTCAACCCCACCCAACAGCCCCTGGGGATGGACCTGCGGGTGAATGTTCCGGGTGAGGTCAAAGTGATCGTCTATAACATCGTGGGGGAAGAAGTGGTAAAGCTGCTGGATCAATATGAGAGCGCAGGGAACTACCGTGTTTTCTGGAACGGCCAGAACTCGGGGAATACCCTGGTGGGAAATGCCGTTTACTTCATCGTGGTGGAACAACCCTCGGGTAACATGGTCCGCAAAGTGATCGTTTTAAAATAACCGTCAAGGCGAAGGACGGCAGTGAGTCGCTACCTAGTACTCTTATCTTTAACTTTGGGACTTTGCGGCTGCGGGCCCATCGCCGAATCCTTCAACCAAAAGGGCGCGAAGGCCTTTGGCCAGGGGGACTTAGGCACCGCCAAAAGGCAATTCCAAAGGGCCGTCCTGCTCAGCGGATCCAATCCGGCCTACCACAACAACTTGGGTTACGTCTTATACCAGATGAAGGACTATGACGGGGCTGAGGGGGAATTCCAAAAAGCCCTGGCGGGCTATCCAGGGGAAAAGCTCTTGCGCCAGATCCAGGTGGATCAAGCCCTCCTTTATTGCGACGCCAACGCCGCCGTAGAGAAACCTTCCCACAAGGATTGGAACGGGAAGGGCATCGAGATCCTCAGACAACTCCTTCAAAACGACACTGAAAACGCCGAGTTTCACATGCGCCTGGGCTTCGCCTATTTCCGTGCCGCAAACCCCGGGGGGGGATTCGCGGAACTGGACCGGGCGGTTGAGTTGGCCACGCCGGAGCAAACCGCCCATTACACTTCCAACCCGGTGGAAGGCGCCCTGTCCATCCTCCGGCAAGTTGAGCAGTTCTATATCAAGGTCCGCCTCTTTCAGAAGGCCGCGGTGATCGAAAAGAAGGTCCAAAAACTTCAGAAAAATGGTTCGTCAAAGTCATAGTTTTGCCTGGGCTTTTTCCAGATAGAGAAATCTCAAAATATCAGGGTTTTACCAGGTTTCGGACTTCGCAAGAAGTTTGACGGTTTATGGTTAAAGCGTTAAAATTTTCCACAAATTCCAATTAAAGGGTGCTTTTTGAATCCCAATGCCTTGGGGTTTTGCCCTGTTTGCGCCTGAACCTCTCTCTCCGGTTGAAACCGGCTCCTTGGGAAGGTCTTTCCAACTATTTCTTTGACCCAATCCAACGGCTTTTAAGCTTTCCCTTTCTTGAACGGAGGGAAGGCTGTCGCGTCGGCCAACAGGTGTGTGGATGAGAAAAACCTTACGGATTATTTCAGGCCTGACGGCCCTTTCCAGCCTCATCGTCCTGATGGCTTTCGTCACCAACCAATCCGCCAACGTGGTCATCGGGCACCAGAACTTCACGACCGGCTCCCCCAACGACACCCCCCCCGGCGGCAACACCGCTGATTCACCGGTAGCGGTCAATTACGACGGAACTCATTTTTTCGTTTGCGATAACGGCAACAACCGCATCCTGGTTTATAACGGCATTCCGACTTCAAATAACGCCTCGGCCAGCTATGTCATCGGCCAGCCCGACCTGGTCTCCAGCCAGCCCAACCAGGGCTCCTCGACCCCGTCCGCCAACACCCTGGACAGCCCTAATGACGTTTTTTCCAACGGAACGACCCTTTTTGTGGCGGATACGGGAAACAACCGTATCCTGATCTACACCCCCATTCCCACCTCCAGCAACGCCTCGGCCCAGTATGTGATCGGTCAAGGCGGCTTCGGTACCAACACGGCTGCGCTCTCGAGCACGGGCTTGGACACCCCAGAGGGTGTTTGCGCCTCGGGCAGCACCCTTTTCGTGGCTGACACCAATAACTGGCGGGTGCTTCTTTATAACCTCAACCCCATCGGCGATGGGGAGTCCGCGGCGGTTGTGGTGGGTTCCACGGATTTCGTTAGCCAAAGCGCCGGAGACGGGTCGGCCACCCAGATGTTTAACCCCGAGGGGGTGTGTGTGGCTGGAACGACGCTGGTTGTGGCGGATTCAGGGAACAGCCGGGTCCTGCTTTACAGCCCCATCCCCACCTCCAACAACCCATCGGCCATTTTCGAGATCGGACAAACTGGGTTCGGAAGCACTATAACTAACCCGAACGGAGGGGGCAGTGCGGGGGTGACCACCCTCAGCAACCCCGCAGGGGTATCCAGCGACGGTACGCGGCTTTTCATCGCCGATACCGGAAACAACCGTACATTGATCTACAATAGCTGTCCCGTTTCCAACAATGCGCCGGCCAACCAGGTTGTCGGCCAGCCTGATTTCCTCTCCACGCTTGAAAACCAGGGAGTCACCCCTAGCAATTTGACTGAGGATGGGCCCGCAGGGGTCTATAGCAATGGCACCACCTTGGCCATCGCGGATACGCTCAATAACCGGGTATTGATCTTCGACAGCATGCCCTCCTCGCCCAATGCTTCGGCCAATTCCGAACTGGGCGAGCCGGATTTCGCCAACACCGCCCCCAACCAGGCATCGGTGGGCGATTTCCTTTACAACCCTGAAGCGGTCATGGTGGATTCACAGGGCCGGCTTATCCTGACCGACTTCACCAACAACCGGGTATTGATTTACAACAGCGTACCGGTGACCAATTACACCGCGGCGGACGTGGTGGTGGGCCAATCAAATTTTTCCACCACCGACGCGGGTACCAGCGCATCCGGCCTCTATACCCCCTATGGGGCCTATAGCAACGGCACCCAGCTTTATGTTTCGGACACCAGCAACAGCCGGGTCCTTATCTATCCCCCGTTCCCAATTTCAAGTGGGGTGGCGGCCGTCACTGTCCTGGGGCAGGCGGATTTCGTGAGCGGCCTGCACAACCAGGGCAATGGCAGTACCTGCAGCGCCTCCTCCCTCTGGTATCCACGGGACATATGGGCCAATAGCGCTGGTACTACTATTCTGGTGGCGGATTCCGGCAATAACCGGGTGCTGGTTTTCGCCAATATTTCATCCCAGTTCAATGCCCCGGCCCTGGCGGCGGTGGGGGAAACCAGTCTGACGGATAACACAACCGGGACCGGCACTACCTCCAAAAAAACCCTTTGGAAACCCTGGGGGGTTTACTACGACGGCACCCGGATGATCGTCGGTGATTCGAACGACAATCGGGTCATGATCTATAACGGCATTCCCGTCACCAGCAATGCCCCGGCCAATGTTGAATTGGGGCAAACGGGTTTTACAACTTACACTGCGAATCAAGGGGGGGCGCCTACCTCCCAAACCTTGGATTTTCCAACCGGGGTTTACAGCGATGGCACCAACCTTTACGTGGCGGACGAAGGCAATAACCGCTTGCTTATCTACAACAATATAGGAGGCCTCTCCAACGGGGCCGGCGCCACGGTGGTGCTGGGTCAGGCCTCCATGTCGGTAAGCCAAACCAACGATGGGGCCGGTTCGGTAAACGCCCAGGGTTTCGACGCCCCCAATGGTATCTTCGTCAGTTCAGGAAACCTTTTCGCCACGGACCTCAACAACAACCGGGGCCTAATTTTTTACGGGACCTCCCCTACCGCCACGCCGACCGGCACGCCCACTTCCACGGCCACGATGACCCCGACTTCCACGCCGACGGCTTGCGGGTCCGGTTCCTCGCTCAACCTCAGTTGGGGCACCCAAACCTCGCTGCCTAACGCCATCTACAATTTCGGTACCGCCACGGTGAACGGGATTATTTACTGCATCGGTGGCAACACCACCAGCAGCGTTTATCTCAACTCCGTTTACGCCTTCAATCCCACCACCAACACGTGGTCCGCTAAGGCCAACATGCCCACCGCGCGCGACTTCTTCGGAGTGGGAGTGGTCAACGGGATCATCTACGCGGTAGGCGGGGCCAACAGCAGCAGCAGTTATTTGGGCACCGTGGAAGCCTATGATCCGGTCTCGAATACCTGGTCCACCAAGGCCTCTTTGCCGGTCACGATGGGCGCCATGGGAGTGGCGGGCATGGGAACCACCCTTTACTGCGTCGGCGGATCCAATGGAACCGTCTTTTATAACACCACTTATGCTTACGATACCGTGGGCAATACTTGGACGACCGTGGCGTCCATGCCAACGGGCCTTGACCAGATTTCCGTCGCCGTCGCCAACGGACGGCTTTACGCGATGGGGGGCGAGAACTCTTCCACGACCTATGTCAACACGGTGGAAGCCTATAACCCGTCGAATAATACCTGGGCCGCCGAAGCTTCGATGCCGGCAAGCTTGGTCGGTTCGGCGGCTTGTGTTTCCAACGGCATCATTTACTTGGCGGGAGGGTCCACCGGTTTAGTCATTACCACCAACGCGGTGTATGGCTACAACCCCATTGGTAATTCCTGGGTGACCTTGAACCCCATGGTTAATTCCCGTCAATTCTTGGGATTGGGCGCCGCCAACGGAAACCTCTATGCCATTGGGGGATGCAACGGTACCTACACGTCCACCGCGGCCAACGAGCAGGGTTCCTTTATTTGCCTTGCCAATACGGCCACGCCTACAGGTCAGTCCACGGCTACGAATACCCCGACGAGTACCGCCACGACTACCCCCACTTCCACGCCCACCGCGACGCCCACGAATTCGCCTACCCAAACGCCCAGCAACACCCCCACGGTGACGCCCACCATCCCGGCGATCAACTTCAGCCTGGCCGACAACGTGGCCAATATCTCGGCCCTATCGGGCGGGCTTCTGGCCTTCCGGGGCGTTTACGACTACGGGAATACGGGAGGGAACAGCGTCACCATTGTTTCTTCGGTTCCTCCCAACACCACCCTGGTGGAAACGGGGCCGCCCTCCACCGAAAGCGGGGCTGTCAGCGGGGCAGGACCGGGCAGCGCCGTCACTTGGACCCTGCCCGCCTCTTCCTACGAGGTGGTCGGGTCGGTTTATATGCTGGTCAAGGTCAATACGGGTCTTACGGCAGGAACCCTGATCCAGAGCGCCTGCACCCTGACTTCCGGGGCCAGCATCATCAACGGCAATACCTCCACTTCCACGGTGGGGGCGAATTTCACCCTTGCCAAGACCGAATCCCAAACCACGGCTAATCCGGGGGATTCGGTCACCTATACCCTCAACTGGAACCTGGCGGGGGAATCGCTGTCCACTTTCGACACTTACAACTACGACGCGGCGGGAACGACGAACGTGACGGGCTACGACTCAACCCCTTACAACGCCTATGTTTGGCAGGGTTCCGCATCCCTGGGAACCTGGACGATCGGCAACGTTTCCCTGGGCTTTGACCACTACATCGGCGTGAGCGGACAGGGAAGTACACCCCTTTTGCTGAGAAACGCGCCCTCCGTGAACCTCCAGAACAACAATTACACGGTGGTGGGGGATGTTTACCTGGATCCCTCCAATACCCCCAACCCCAGCGCGGTCCTGGTCGGGGCTTGGGATACCACCAACAACAACGGCTATATCGTGGGCTTGTCGGCCGCCGCTAACCCGGCCAATCTTTACGTAAGCCGGTACAACAACTATGCCCCCGCCGTCCTGGGCACGGTGAACAACGGCGCCAGTTCCATGCCGGCCACCATCCAGGCGGGCAATTGGTATACGGTGGAGATTTCGTTGAACGGCAATGGGTCGGGCGTCACCCTTTTCGCCAAAACCTGGGCCTTCGGGGGCGCCATCCCCCCCAACTGGGCCGTGACGGTGAATGACAGTAGTCCCGTGCCCTTAACCAACAGCTACCGGGTGGGATGGCAGGCTCAGGGTGGCCCCAGCGCCTGCAACGACCTGCAGATCTACAGCCCCAACGGTGCAGTCAGTCTGATGATCAGCGACACCCTTCCCACCGGGTTGGCCTATGTGAGTTCGGCGCCCCCCGCCCCATACGTGTCCGGTTCTCTGGTTTCCTGGAGCTTCCCCGGGACCCTGGTGGGCGGCGGAGGCAGCTATTCCATCGCTGCGACGGTGTCGGGCTCCTGCGTCTCGGCCATCAACCAGGCGGCTATCGGGGCGAGCAATACCGGCATCCTGCTTTCCAACCCCGTGACTCTTCCTATCACCTGTTTCACCAGTACACCCACCAACACCCCCACGAACACGGCCACCCTGACGCCGACGGTGACACTGACCAACACGGCGACTCAGAGCGCCACCAATACCCCCACGCAAACTTGCACCCAGACACCGACACAAACCGCTACTAATAGCCCCACGCAAACAGCCACCTTCACCGCTACGTCGACCCAGACGGCTACCCAGACTCCCACATTAACGCCGACAAGCACGGCTACGGCGACGCCGACAAATACCGCCTCCAATACAGCCACTCAAACGCCGACGTTGACGCCAACCAACACAGTTACGTCGACGGCCACCCCAACCGCTACCAATACGCCTACCAATACTCCCACCAATTCGGCAACCCAGACCGCAACGAATACGGCCACCAACACGGCGACTCAAACGGCCACTGAAACGCCAACCCTGACCCCAACCAATACGGTCACGGCAACAGCAACCAAAACGCCGACGCTGACGCCGACCAGTACGGCTACGTTGACGGCCACCCAAACGCCCACGGGCACTCCCAGCGGCACGCCTACCAATACTTCGGTTAATACGGCGACCCAAACAGCCACAAATACGGTATCTTCCACCCCCACCAAGACGGGAACCTCCACACCGACAAACACCCCCACCTCCACCGCGACGAACACTCCGACGGCCACCGGCACATCGACCAACACTCCCAGCAACACGATGACGGCGACCGCCACATCGACGGCGACCAGTACCCCGACGGCCACGTCGAGTAATACAACGACATCGACGGCTACACTGACGGCCAGCCTCACACCCAGCTTTACGGCCACGGCTTCGCCTACCGCGACTACCACCTCGTCACCTACTCTGACTGCTACGGCCTCGCCCTCGGCGACGCCCTCGAATACGGCCACCTCCACGGCCAGTCCGACCCCCAGCAACACCCCCGTACCGACCAATACCCCCACGCTGACGCCAAGCTCAACACCCACGGCCACGCCTTCCAACAGTCCCACTTCCACCTATACCCAGACGCCGACCCTCAGCCCCACCTTGACCTACACGCCCACCATCACCTTTACGCCGACCATCACTTCCACACCCACGCCCACGGGTTCGGTGACTTCTACGCCGACACCCAACCTGGCCCTTTACCTGGATGAGAACTTCTTCAACCCCAACAACCAGCCCCTGGGAATGGACGTGCGGGTGGATACGGCGGGGGAAGTGAAGATCGTAATTTTCAACATCGCGGGCGAGGAAGTGGAGAAACTGGTGGACCAACAGATGACCCCTGGCAATTACCGCTTCAGTTGGGATGGGCGCAACCGCACCGGCGACATCACCGGGAACGCGGTTTATTTCGTCGTCGTGGAACAGCCCTCGGGCAACACCATCAAGAAAGTGATTGTGCTGAAGTAGGAACGGCCCCGGAAGAAACGCAATCGCCGTCCAGCGGGTTGACCCTCACCCTCATTCCAAATCCGGCCTTGAATCTTCAATTTGGTCCGCTCGGCACCTGTTTGTTCCATAGCAACGGATAAAGCCAGACAGAAAAAATGCGGTTCCTTCCAATCGGTTAATTTTCCCAAAAGAAACCTTGGGTCAAATTTGTCACGTGTTATAATCCGGCGGTTTTCAGGTAAATATTGTGCGCCGGTTCAGCTGTGGGCGTCGTTGGGTTCCGACGGCGAACGATACCTTTTCAACTTCCAGGAGGCAGCCATGGCTGTGACTATCACGCAGAAGAGCCCGTCCAATAATTCAGTTGTTTTGGGTTGGAATTCTAATCCGCCCGCCAACGTTGACGCAAATGCTTATGTTTCGCCCAACCAATCCGACTTAAGCAATCCTCCGAATTTTCCATCCGCTGTTATTTCAGTACCTGCGGACCAAACTGGTCTCCTGCCGGGAGTATCGAGTTTTACGGCCACGATCAATGGGTTGCTTCCTGGCACCCTTTATTATGTACTTTGCGAGGCGGATGGTTCTTACAGCCCCTATCCGGACAGCTTTACGACGACAGGAACTCCACCGCCGCCGCCGGTTTCCATCAACGACCAGGACGTGGCCATTACCCTCGGTGTAGCTTCGCCAATGTCTGTCAGTTTCGACTGGATCGGCCCCGATGCCACCCAGGGCCAGGTTTGGATCGGTTCCTCGCCGATGTCGTTGGCCTTGGCTGGAACGGATACGAATATGGGAGCCCGCCATTCGTACATGGTCAACCAGGGGATCAACTACAGCCAAACCTATTACTGTCAGGTCGTCAGCGTTGACTCGGGTGGGAACCCTGTCTCCCAAGGTCCGGTGCTGGCTTTCGCGACGCCCATGCAACCCAACAACAATCTTTACTTGGCCGCCCCGCCTTTGGTTCCCCCTTTTCCCCGTCCTTTGCCTTTTCCTCCCGTCTTGCCTCCGCACTATTTGATCCCCTTCGTGAGCAATACCCACATTCATCCGGGTGGGAGGTCCGTCATCACCGTTGATACCCGCAATGGCGCGGTGGCGGCCGCTAATGCCCTAGTGGAGTTTTCTCTTTCTGACCCGACCATGGGCAAGCTGGGTCACGGGAACTTGATCGGCGGCAGCTTGGTACAGGTATTATCCGACCCTTATGCGTTGGAATCGGTGGTTTTCATTTCCAGCGGTAAGACGGGTTCAGTCGCGGTGGGAGTGCGGGTGATGGGAAGCACCCATGTGAATTCCACCGCCCGCGCTGTCATTCAGGTCAGTTGATTGAAGGGCTTTTTGGTGATTGGCTTTACTAAAAAATCAAGAGGAGGTTGTCATGGCAGTTACGATTACAAATTTGGCTCCGGCCGATACTTCTGTTGTCTTAGGGTGGAATTCTAATCCGCCAGCCAATGTGGATGCCAATGCCTATGTGGCAACCGATCCGGCCGATTTTAACACGCCTGACTGCATTTCGGTGCCAGCCGACCAGTCTGGATTGCTCCCCGGGGTGACAAGCTTTACTGCTACTCCAAGTGGACTAACCCCCGGGACTAACTATTATGCTATGTGCGAAGCGGATGGGGCAGATAGCACGATTTCCACATTCAAGACGACCGGAAATCCTCCCGGGCCTACGCCGACCGTTCATTTGATTCCCAAAGGCGACAATGATAACGATGGTCCGGATTGGGACGGTCATCCGGCAGAAATCGTGATGGTCAAGATGCGGGTGACCAGTCTGTCCAATCCTAAGGTGAGAGTTTCAGGCATTACGGTTAATTTTTCCATTAGTGGAGGGACGGGGACGGGTAAACTCAAGAAGACTAGCTCAATTTCCAACATGCGGGGTATCGCCAAGGTGCCTTTTGTTTGTGCAAAGAAAGGGGATGTTTCAATCACTGCAACGTCAGCCCAGGCGGATGGGCCAGCCACTGCGGTGGTTCATATCGTTTGAGACCCGGCTTTAAGTAAATAAAATTAAGGATTTTGGAGAGAGCCCGTTGCCGGGTTATTGACGGCAACGGGCTTTTTAACGAAAAAGCATGCTAAAATCTGACCCGTCAATGTCCCTAAAAGTAAAACTACTCCTAACACTTATTGTTTTTTTCGCCCTTGGTGGGACTCTTTGGGCATATTTCACCGGGGAACCGGCTTCCTGGGTGGTCGGACAAACCAACTTCACCAACAATACGACGGGCACCGGTGCCACGGGATTGATGGGAGCCTTCGGGGTTTCTGGGGATGGTTCCAACCTTTACATTGCGGATACGGCAGGCAATCGCGTCTTTGTCTATAACCCCTATCCCACGGGTAGCACCCCTTCTGCGGCCATTGTTTTGGGCCAAATCTCTTTCGGTTTAATCGCACCCAACGAAGGTGGATCCGCTACCTCCCAGACCCTTGACCTTCCGAATGGGGTTTATTCCGACGGGACAACCCTATTCGTGGCCGATACTGGCAACAACCGCGTCCTACTTTTCAACCCAATTCCCACTTTGACAAATTCCGGCGCCAACATCGTCCTGGGTCAATCGACCATGACGGGTATTGGAACGGCCCTGACTTCGACAGGGTTGGATCAACCTGCAGCCGTCTTCGCCGATGGAAATAATATCTATGTGGCGGATAGCAGCAATAACCGGGTCCTTTTGTATCCTCGGAATTCGACGACGGGCCAAGCTTCCGCAACCGTTTTGGGACAGATTAACCTGACCTCAAACACCGCAGGAAACGGCACCAACCAGCTTTCCAACCCCCATGGGGTTTTCGCCGATGCCAACCACCTTTATGTGGCTGATTCACTCAACAACCGTGTATTAATTTACAACTATCCGCTTTCCACCAATGAGGCGGCCGCCGTCATCATTGGTCAGACCGGAGCGGGTGTATCGCTGGCCAACCAGGGCGGGACCCCGGCGGCCAATACTTTGAAGGCCCCACGGAGCGTCTGGGCCGATTCTTCCGGCGAATTATTCATTGCCGATACCGGGAACAACCGGATTCTAGTTTACAACAGTGTGCCCACTACCAACAACGCCCCGGCTAGCCTGGTTATCGGCCAGACTTCTATGGCCGTCACCACCGCCAATACTGGAGGAATCAGCAATAGCACCCTTTCTAACCCCACCGGTTTGTGGGTTAACAACAGCACTGAACCAAAACTTTGGGTCGCGGACGAATTGAATAACCGGGTCCTGGCTTATTCCTCCTGCGGCTTGGACGTGTCCGGCAGTTACACCCTCAACCCCGGTTCGTACAATTTTTGCGGCGTGACGATCGAATCGGGCGCCAATTTGTATATTTCCGGCCCGACCACCATCAACTGCACCGGCGACTTCGTGATGAATGGAGACTTCAATTACACCAACACCAATTGTGGCGTTTCGATTTATGTCAACGGCGGGAATTTCATCATGAACCCCGGTTCCCTTCTTTTTGGCGGCGTCGGAGGGCAGGGGGGAACTGCGGGCCTCGGCGGGCTTCCCACGACCGGCGGAGGTGGCGGAAGTTCCACCGGCGGCGGCGGCGGGGGGGGGCATTTTGGCCTGGGTGGCGCGGGCGCAAACGGCGGACAGGGAGGGGCATCTTACGATTCATCTTCCAGTCCCACGTCGGTCGGGGCCGGTGGGGGCGGTGGGGATACCAATGGAGGCGGAACCGGCGGCACCGGCGGCCAAGGAGGAGGCTACTTTATCGTCAGTGTCACCGGGGCCGGCAGCGTCACCTTGAATGGAAATATCGACGTTGGCGGGAGTGGCGGCAGTTCCGGGACCTCCGGAAATGCGGGGGGAGGCGGCGGGGGAGCGGGAGGCGCGATTTGGATTATCTCGCCCAGCATCTACGGTTCGGGTGTGCTGAACGTTTCCGGGGGGACTGGGGGAAGCGGCTTCGGCAGCGGCGGCGGCGGTGGCGGAGGGGCCGGTGGGATTATCAACCTTTGCGGGAGCACCGTTAATTATACGGGGCTATACCTTACGACCGGGGGTGCGGGAGGGACAGGCTCCGCCCTGGGATTTGGCGGCTCCAATGGGGCTATTTATAATTGCGGATCGCCCGCGGCTCCGACCCCCACTTGGACTCCCCAAAATACCTTCACCCCCAACCCCACCAGCACACCCCCTTGTGCCCCGGCTTTTGGGACTTTCGGGGGGGTTACTCCCAGCTCCGGAAGCGGTTCTTCCGTCAATTATGCCTTTGGCAATCTTTTCACCTTAAGTGAGGCCGCAACGGTGTTTTCGCTGAATGCGGAGTTTAATGGGGTTGATCCAAGCACCACGGTCCGAATGGCCCTCTATTCCAATAGCGGCGGGACGCTGGGCACCGTGCTCTCCCAATCCGCCCCCCAGCAGGCTTTCGCGGGACTGAATACCCTTTCCATACCCGCCACCGTTTTGAGCCCGGGGAACTACTGGATTGTTTTGGGTATTTCGACCAACGGGAACTGGTCCCTTCAGTATTCGAGCGCGGGTTCTGCGAACGCCGAGGTTTTTACCACCTCTTATACGGGCGGCGTCTTTCCGAGTTCCTTCGTTTCCCCCACTTATACGACCGGTACTAACAACCTGTACGCCGCTTACTGTCCGGTCGCCCCTTATACCCAGACACCGACGCCTACCGGAACCCCGACCATCACCCTAACGCCTACCAATACGTGGACCCTCACTCCCACCAAAACCAGCACCTATACCATTACCCCCACTCCGACCTTTACGCCTCCCGGGTTTGGGGGCTATGTGGGGAACCAGTCCGTCGGCTTCACCTCGTTGGTCTATCCATTGGCCTCCCCTAGTTACAAATACTCCATGAGATTCACGGCCCAGGGTTCCTCAAGCATCACCAATGTCCGCCTGTTTTCCCAAGTAACCGGTACTTGCCCCCAGTACCGGGTTTCCATCCAGACCGACGGCAGCGGCCATACCCCCAGCGGAACCGTCCTAGGATCGCCGACGATCACCACTTTCACCTCCGGTTGGAATGTCGTGCCGATATCCTCGGTCGGCCTGGCAACGGCCCAGATTTACCACGTGGTGGTGGAATATTCCTCCGGCACGATCGATGGTCTCGATTACGCCCAATTCACCGCCTACCAACCCAACTCCATGCTGGTGCCCCTCAACCAAGCCTTCGACCCCCAGTTCAACGCGCTGTATTACCAGGGTTCCAGTTGGGCCGAGCAGGAGGCATACCCCGTCTTCACCCTGGATTTTTCAGGAGGGACCTATTACGGCCAACCTTACGACTCGCTGGGTGGAGGGGCGGAAGTGTATGGCACCAATGGCAGCGGCGAATATTTCGCCTCCCCTGTCACCAACACCCAAATTGACACGGTGGGCGCCTACGTCTACCGGAACTCGACGACCCCCGCGGACAACCTTTATTATTACCTCGTGGACGGTACGGCTTCCGTCACCGTGGCGCAGGGAACCTTGGCCACGGCGGCTTCCGTCCCGACTTTTGCCTCCTGGGTGGACACGACCCTTGCCACTCCTGTCGTCCTACTTGCGACTCATAATTACAGCCTCCTGTTGGCATCCCCCAATTCCGTCCTCGGGGCAAATTACATCGTCATTGAATGTATCAGCTCCCCCAACACCAGCCCTTACAACGGGTTGACTTATGGCGGGACCAATTCTTACATGGTGGGGGGAGCGGTTGGGGTGCCCACATGGACCGGAATTCCGTTTGAGGACATGGGTTTCCGGTTTAGCGTTGACACCAATCCCACGAGTACTCCCACCAATACGGCCACTAACAGCCCAACTCAAACCGCCTCAAACACCTCCACGAATACTGTGACGAACACGCCGACCCAGACGGCTACCTATACGCCGACGATAACGCCGACAAACACGGCTACCGCGACGGCCACCAACACGGCGACCAATACAACCACACAAACGGTCACTAACACCGCCACGAGTACGACCACCAACACGCCGACGAACACAGCGACCACGACGGCGACAAACACGGCTACTACCACGACGACTAATACGCCTACCCAGACTCCCACCCAAACCCCGACCCAAACGACGACCAACACTGCCACGAATACCGCCACCAATACTCCGACCCGGACTGCCACCAATACGGCGACGGCTACCAATACGCCGACTCAGACGGCCACCAACACGGCGACGAACACCACTACCAATACGGCCACCCAAACGGCAACCCAGACTCCCACCCAAACCCCGACCCAAACGACGACCAACACTGCCACGAATACCGCCACCAATACTCCGACCCAGACTGCCACCAATACGGCGACGGCTACCAATACGCCCACTCAGACAGCCACCAATACGGCGACCAATACCACAACCAATACAGCCACCCAAACGGCAACCCAGACCCCCACCCAAACCCCGACCCAAACGACAACCAACACTGCCACGAATACTGCCACCAACACTCCGACCCAGACTGCCACCAATACGCCGACGGCTACCAACACCCCCACTCAGACGGCCACCAACACGGCGACCAATACCACTACCAATACGGTCACCCAAACGGATACTCAAACCGCGACCAATACGTCGACGGCTACACCGACAAATACGGCTACCGCGACGGCTACGGCCACGCCGACAAATACGGCCACTTTGACGGCGACCAGCACGGTCACCAGTACGGGGAGCTTCACCCCCACTTTAACGGCCACGAAAACCCCCACTGCCACGGCCACCGACACGCCGACTTTGACGCCGACAGGCACGGCTACGTCAACGGCGACCGCGACGGCCACCAATAGCCCGACCAATTCCGCGACGCTGACGGCAAGCCCTACAGCGACGGCGACGGCCTCCAACACGCCGACTTTGACGCCCACCTCCACGACCACAGCTTCGGCCACCTTGACCCCGACATCCTCGCCCACGCCCACCCCAACGTTGACGCCGTCCGCCACGGCGACCAGCACCCCGAGCGCCACTTTCTCCCCGACCCCGACGGGAACGCCCTCCGCCACTCCCACCGCGACACCCTCCTCCACCCCGACGGGCACACCCACCCTGAGCGCCACCTCCACCTCTACGGCTACTCCCACGAGCAGCCCCACCGCCACCCATACCTTGACTCCGACCTTTACGCCCACCATCACCAACACGCCTACGATCACTTCCACCCCCACGCCCACGGGTTCGGTCACCTCCACGCCCACACCCGACAAGGCCCTCTACCTGGACGCGAACTTCTTCAATCCCACCCAACAATCCCTGGGAATGGATGTAAGGGTGGACCAGGCGGGCGAGGTCAAGATCGTGGTGTTCAACCTGGCCGGGGAAGAAGTGGAAAAACTGGTGGATCAACAGCTGGGCGTGGGGAATTACCGTTTCAACTGGGATGGCCGTAACCGCGCCGGGACTATTGTCGGGAACGCGGTTTACTTCATCGCCATCGAGCAACCCTCCGGCAACTTTATCCGGAAAGTCATTGTCTTGAAGTAACCGCCAAAACCGATTGGCAGTTTTATGCGCTCTCGCCTAGAATGACCCTCTTTCCATTAACGGGGGTTCCTTGGTATCCAAGATCGCTTTCCTTTATTTGAGTTATATCGCTTGGGGATGCCTAGCGCTCCTTCCGGTCGTGAAGCTTCAGGAAGTGGGACAGGGCTTCTACCGGTTTTTCGGGTTCGCCTGCCTTTCCCTCCAGACCCTGGCCCTGGGATTGGCCCTTTTTATGGGCTCGGATTTTGACGCACCCTTCCACCAATCCTCTTGGGCCTTGGGTGTTTCCCTTTTTTTCACCCTTTGTTTCACCGTGGCCCTCAAGGTTCGTGTGAAGTGGTTCCTCTGGGGATGTTTCGGAATGGCGCTTTTGAGCGGGGCCCTGTCCCTCGGTTATTTTCCTTGGGGTGGCGCCTTTTACGCGGGTGTTCGCTCCGTTTCCTCCGCCCTGCTTCTGGGGTCTGTTACCCTCGCCATGATGCTGGGGCATTGGTACCTGGTGACCCCCAAACTTTCCATTACGCCCTTGAAGCGGTACTCGGCGGGTTATATCCTTCTGACGGTTTTAACGGCCCTGGAACTGGGGTTGAGTTACTTCCTATATGTTGGTTTTGAGGCCCAAATGGCTACCCCGGCAGGGGGCCATCTCATTCATGAAGAGGTTATCTTTGCCCTTTTCCGGGTGGCATGGGGCATCCTACCGCCCCTGGGAATGGCCTATTGGATTTGGGAGACGGTTCGGATGAAGGCCACCCAATCGGCCACGGGTATCCTCTATGCCGTCATGGTTTGCACCCTGGTCGGCGAGGGAATGGGCCTTTACCTGACATTGCAAACGGGAGTCCCTTTTTAAATGGAAATCAATACGTTCTGCCCCGAGTGCGAAAACGGGATCTTTCTTTATGAAATGCCCAAGCCGGGGGCCATTCCCTGCAAGCGCTGCGGGAAGGGGCGGGAAGCGGCAGGCAACGGGGAACTGGATGCCCAAGGCGCCCTTCAAAAATGCGGGATTTGCGGCTGCACCGAGTTCTACCGCCAAAAGGATTTCAACACCAAATTGGGGCTTTGGATCACGGCCTTGATCCTTGGCAGCGCCCTCGTTTTTCTCCTGAAGAATTTCCTGAAGACGGGATTCTCGATATTGGTCGGGGGCGCCCTTTTGGACTTGGCCCTTTATTTCGGCCTAGGGGATATCGTGCTGTGCTACAACTGCCGGGCCATTTACCGGGGGCTACCCATTTCCCCCAAGGTCGGGGGGTTTGACTTGAAAATCCACGACCAGTACGAGTTCAAGAAAAAGAAATGAGGAGTTAGGAGTGAGGAATTAGGAGTTTGCCGATAAAGTTTTTAACTCATAACTTCTAACTCCTCATTCCTAACTAAACTCAAGGAGAATTTGATGACAGAACCAACTCAAAACACCCCAACGGCCGGTGGAGGAGATCAAGGGCCGTTATACGCCCCCGAGTCAGGGTTGTCCCTTTTCGTGAAGCTCTTCATCGTGCCCGCCCTGATCGTGGCCATGGCCTTGGGGATTTTCCTTTTGGGCACGGTCGCCCTCCAGCACCCCAAGACCGCCCAGCAATACCTCGAAGAGCTTAAAAGCGACAGCACCAGCCGGCGCTGGCAGGCGGCCTACGAGCTTTCCCGGATGCTCAACCAGGGGGAGAAAATCCAGTTCGACGATTCCTTAAGGGCTGAACTGGTGAAGACCTTTACCGAATCGAAAACCGACGACCCCCGCGTGCGGGAATACTTGGCGCTGGTTTTGGGGCGGCTCAAGGAAAAGACCGCCGTGGCGGCCCTGTCGGACGCCGTACATGACGAATCCAACGACGTGAAGATCTACAGCCTCTGGGCCCTGGGCAACATTGAGGACCCGGCGGGAGGGCCGGCGGCCCTGTCCGCCCTGTCGGATACGGACCAAGCCGTGCGGCGCATGGCGGTGGGAGCCTTGAGCGCCCTCAAATACGCCCCGGCCAAGGAAGCCCTGGAAAACAACTTGGGGGATTCCAACCTGGCCCTGCGTTACGATTCCGCCGTGGCCCTGGCGAGGCTGAAGGACGACAAAGCCGTTCCAACGCTTTTGGAAATGATGGCCCTGAAGCCCACGGGCCAGCCCACGGATGAAATGATCCAGTCCTCCAAGCTGGCGGCGATTGAGGGGGCACAGGAACTCACCAGCGCTGTCCTTCGCGAAAAGCTGGTTGAACTCAGTAAAAATGACGCGGATTTGAAGGTGCGCGACGCCGCCCTGCAGGCCCTGAAAAAATAATTTTGAATTATGAATTTTTAATTTTGAATTGCGGTGCCTTCGGCGTTCAATTTTGGATTGAAGGCAATCCTAAATCAATCAAGCGACTTCTCGTCCCAAAACCCCTCCTCCCGGGAGAAAAAATGGGCCGATCGGTTTCTGCTCTTGACGGCTCAAGTTGGTTTAATCTTTGGCCGGGGCTTAAAAGCGTGTTGAAGCGTGGACGGCTTGATTCTTCACGAAAGCGGGGGAGCATGATCCTTTCCGAAACCCAGATCGACAAGCACAGCTGCCTGGTGCTGGACCCGCCGGTTATCCCGCCGGGAGCGCCGGTCGTCGTCACCCTCCACGGGTTGGGCACCAACGCCGACGATTTGGTGCCCTTTTGCGAGCAGTTGAAACTGCCCCACTGCCGTTTTGTCCTGCCCGACGCGCCCATGCACCTGCCCGGCTATCCGGAGGGGGCCTATGCCTGGTACGACTTCCAGGCCCACGACCGGAAGCATATCGAAGACAGCCGGGACTACCTCTTCAAGGTGCTCGACCGTTTTGCCAACGACCCCAACCTGAGGCCCAGCCCTGGAAGCGAAAAAAGCCACAGGCCCCTGGTTCTCCTGGGTTTTTCCCAGGGCGGGGTGATGTCCTTGGAAGCGGGACTGAATTACAAGGGCAATATGGCTGCCATTGTTTCCATGTCCGGTTACATGCCCGACCCCTGGGCCACCCTCACCAAGGCTGAGGCTCCTTTTGAAACGCCCATCCTTTTGGTGCACGGCACGCAAGACAACGTGGTGCCGGTGGATGGTTCCCGCCACGCCGCCGAGTCGCTCAAACAAACCGGCTACCACGCCGTGACCCTCAAGGAATTCGAGATGGGCCACACCATCACGATGGAATCCCTAGGGGAAGTTTCCAAATTCCTCAACGAAGTCCTTTTCAAAGGGAAATCCTGACCCCTTTCTCCCAGTTGTCCCGGCACGAAAAACAGTTCATCGAAACGAAGAGTTAGTCGACGTTTTCCGGGCAATCCCTCCCCAAATAAATAAGGCTCTTCTCTCCCAAAAGAGTTATCGTATATAGGGTTTTCAGTTGTTTAAGGCTTGTTTTCCTTGCCGCACGATCTTTTCCGAACCGAAGAGCCTTGGAGTTTTAGGGATTAATGTCCACGTCATATTAATGGCGGGCTATTTGAAATGATTTTTCCCGGTATTCCGCAAATGGCGCCAAATAGCATCCCGCCACTGGATTCCCGTTTCAGGGCTTCCGGCCGGTGGACGATTTTTACCTCCTGCTTTGTCTTCCTTTTGGCCCTCCTGGTCCTAGCCGGATGGGCCCTCCATCTCGGGGTTCTCACCAGTTTGAACCCGAACTGGGTAACCATGAAAGCCAACACCGCCATTGGGCTCCTGCTCTGCGCCCTTTCTCTCTTTTTTTCCAGGGATGAAAGCCTGAAGCCTAGGTCCGCTTTCTTTTGCGCCTCCGTGGCGTGCTTAATCGGGATATTGTCCCTGTCCGGTTATTTGTTCCATTGGGGAAGCGGATTTGACGAGTGGCTGTTCCGGGACAATGCCGCTCCCGGGACGGCCCCTCCAGGACGCATGACCCCGATGACGGCCCTCAATTTCATCCTCCTGGGGTTTGCCTTCGCTTCCGTCCGTCTGCCCGAACGGAAGTATCTCTTCGCCGCCCAATCCATCTTCGTCCTTGTCTTGCTGGACGCCCTGCTTTACCTGGTAGGTTACGCCTTTAAGGCACCCGAATTGACCCAAACTTCCCTGTTCACCACCATGGCCTTCCATACGGCGGCGGCCTTCGCGGTATTGTCCCTGGGAGGGCTAGCCATCCGGCCGAGAGAGGGGATCACCGGAATCGTGATCTCGACCCTGCCGGGCGGAAAGGCCGCCCGGTTCCTGATGCCCGTTTTCATTGTCGTGCCCTTCTTCCTGGCCTTGCTCCGGGTTTACCTCTACCACGCGGGCATTTTTTCATCGGATTTCCTGACGGCGTTCCTGACCGTGACCTGGTTTTTCTTCCTGGGAATGACCGTCATAACGCTTTCCTTCCTCCTGAACCGGGAAGCACAAGCTTCCTCGGTGAAGGGCCAGATGTTGGACTCGGTCCTGGAGAACCTGTCCGAGGGTGTCGTGGTTTCGGACCGGGATGGGAGGATCATTTATTTCAACGCCGTGGCCGCAGGAATGGCCGGGAAAAGCATCGTTTCGGGAGCCAATGACCGCTGGCTGAAGGAACAGGGCTTTTTCCAAGCCGACCGGGTGACCCCCTGCACGGAAGAGGACATTCCCCTCGCGAAGGCCCTCCGGGGGATTGAAACCAGGGAAACCATCCTCTTCCTCCAAAACCCCCTCCACCCCGACGGAGTCTTCCTCAGCGCGGGGGCCCGGCCCTTGCGCAACCCGCAGGGCCGGGCCGAGGGGGCCTTGATGGTTTGGCGCGACATCACCGACCAGGTGAAATCCCAGGAAAAGCAAAGGCTCCTGGCCTCCATCCTAGAACAGACCCCCGACGCCGTTTTGGTGACGGACCTGGCCGGCGCCGTCATCGAATGGAACAAGGGCGCGGAAAAAATGTTCGGCTACACGGCCAAGGAAGCCATCGGAAAATTCGGCTTTTTGGTGGAACCTGGCGACCGCCCCGGTGAAATGAACGAAAGGCGCAAAGCCCTGCGGGAAGGCAGGGACCTGGGCCAGTACGAAACAACGCGTAAAAGGAAGGACGGGAAACTAATCCACCTCTCCGTTTCCGCTTCCGCGCTCAAGGATCACATGGGCCGGACGGTGGGCTACGCGGCCATTTACAGGGACATCACGGAACAAATAAAGGCGCAGGAAAGGCAGCGGCTTCTTTCGTATATCCTTGAACAAACTTCCGATGCGGTCATGGCGGCGGATATGGATGAAAACGTTATTGAATGGAACAAGGGCGCCGAAAAAATGTTCGGTTATGCCCGGGAAGAAGTGCTGGGTAAGAAAGCGGGGTTTATTTCGCCGCCCGGGCAGGTCCGAGAGGCGGTTCAAATGCGGCAGGCCAATAAAATGGGCTTCGAGACCCAGGCGGTCGAGACGGTCCGGGTGCGGAAAGACGGCCAACCCATCCATGTTTCCATCACCGCCGGCCCTCTTCTAGATTCAGCCGGGGAAATTATCGGCATTTCCGCCATCTTCCGGGATATCTCGGAAAACCTGAAGGCCCAGGAAAGCCAGCGCTTGCTGGCTTATGTCCTGGAGCAAACCACGGAGGCCGTACTGGTGGCCGACTTGGAGGGGAAGATCATCCAATGGAACCAGGGCGCCGAACGAATTTTCGGCTATACGGCCGAAGAAGCCCTGGGAAAACCCGGCAGTTTTTTGGAAGTGGATGACCAAGCCGGTGCCATAGCCGAAAAAAGGAAGTCCCTCAAGGAAGGCGGGGAATTGCTGGCCTATGAGGCACCCCGCAAACGAAAGGATGGGCGATCGATCCAGGTCGCCGTTACGGCCGCCCCCCTCAAAGATCCCACCGGCCAACTTATCGGTTATTCCTCCATTTATCGGGATATCACCGAGCAATTGAAGGCTCGGGAGAGCCAGCGCCTGTTGGCTTCCATACTTGAGCAAACCTCCGACGCCGTGGTGGTGGCGGATTGGGATGACAAAATCATCGAGTGGAACAAAGGGGCGGAAAATACTTTTGGTTATTCCAAACAGGAAGCCCTGGGGCAGAACGTGAATTTCCTGGTTCCAGATGGCCAAAAAGAGGTCTTCGCCCAAAGAAGCAGGGAGTTTCACGAGGGAGGTGGAAACAGGCATTTCGAGAGCGACCGGGTTCGAAAAGACGGCCGGATCATCCAGGTGGCCGTTTCGGCCGGGCCTTTGAGGGATTCGGAAGGAAAGGTCATCGGGTTTTCGGGCATCTACCGGGATATCACGGAACAGAATAAATTGCGGGCCACCCTGGTCGAAAGTGAGGAACGATTCCGCCACCTCTTTGAGGACAGCCCCATTGGCATGGCCTTGGTTTCCGCCGAGGCGAAGGTCATCATTGCCAACCCCTGCCTTTCCAGGTTCATCGGGCATGACGTGGAAGAATTGAAGGGAAAAGCTTTTTCAGAGTTTACCCATCCCGAAGACATCGATAAGGACATGGAACAATATCTTCAGTTGGTGGCCGGGAAAATCCAAAGCTACGAAATGGACAAACGATATGTCCGGAAGGATGGTACGGTCATTTGGGGCCATCTGGTGGTGGCGCTGGTTAGGGATCCTTCGGGAAAACCCCTCTACGGGTTGGGCATGGTTATGGATATCACCGACAAGAAAAAGAGCGAGGAAGTGCAGACCCAATTGGCCGCCATCCTGCATCAAACCCCCGATGCGGTTATCGGTGTGGATTTGGAAGGAGGCATTTACAGCTGGAACCGGGGCGCTGAGGCCATGTTTGGTTACAAACTGGAGGAGATCTTGGGAAAACCCATCACCCTCCTGACATCGCCGGACCGGATGGAAGAGCACAAAATGATCCGGGAGGCCATCTTCAAGGGTGGTGAAGTCAAGGATCTGGAAACTGTCCGAATGCGGAAGGATGGAAGCCCGGTGGATGTTTCCCTCACCCTTTCCCTTATACGGGATTCGGCCGGGAAAATCGTGGGAAATTCGGGAATTTTGAGGGATATTTCGGAACGCAAAAGAACCGAGGAGTCACTGCGAAAGCATGAGGAACGCATGAGGCAATTGGACAAGATGAACGCCATCGGCCGGCTGGCGGGCGGGGTGGCCCACGACTTCAACAACCTTCTTTCGGTCATCGGGGGGAATACCGAATTCCTGCTTTCCGGAATGGAAAAGGGAAGCCCCCAGTTGGAGGAACTGACGGAAATCCAAACTGCGGTCCGCCGGGGCGCCGACCTCACCAAACAACTACTGGTCTTCAGCCGTAAGCAGGTCTTCCAGCCTCAAGCGGTCAATTTGAACGACGCCACCACCGAACTCAACAAGATGCTGAAGCGGGTCCTGGACGCCAACATCAGCCTTTCCATCCTGCAGGACAAGGGCCTTAAATTGATCCACGCCGATCCGGGGCAGATCCAGCAAGCCGTCATGAACCTGGCCTTGAACGCCCGCGACGCCATGCCGGAAGGGGGCATCCTGGCCATAGAAACCAAGAACAT